>Ga0070699_100001420_pt1 | contig 22009 bp, 23 predicted proteins | sample KBSK1503metaG_FD_65473 | JGI IMG/M metagenome (GOLD analysis project Ga0070699, IMG submission 65473) | Corn, switchgrass and miscanthus rhizosphere microbial communities from Kellogg Biological Station, Michigan, USA - KBS K1-50-3 metaG | ecosystem: Host-associated > Plants > Roots >...
CGGCGGCGCTGGCGATACCCTCGGATTCGGCCTCGATCGAACGAGGCCGACACCTGGTCACCGGGCGGCTGGTCTGCGCGGACTGCCACGGCGAGGACCTGGCCGGCAAGGTGGTCATTGACGGAATGCCATTCGGCCGGTTCGTCGCCAGCAATCTGACGCCGGGCGGCGTCGGGGGCACTTACATCGACGCTGATTGGGTGCGGGCGATCCGGGATGGCATCAGGCCGAATGGAAAGTCTCTCCTCTTCATGCCCTCCGACGTGTTCGCCAATCTGAGTTCCGAGGATCTTTCGGCGGTTATCGCTTATGTAAAAACCGTCCCCGCCGTCACCCGGGTGCTCCCACCGACCGAGCTGGGCCCGATCGGCCGCATGCTGGTGGCCACCAACAAGGCGCCGCTCGTCATGGCCCGGCAGATCGATCATCAGGCTCCGATCCCCGCGATGCCGCCCGAAGGGGAGACGGTCGAGTACGGACACTACATGGTCACCAGTGGCGGCTGTTTCGTTTGTCACGGGAAGAATCTGAGCGGTGGGAAGTTCGCCGGGGGACCGGAGGATCCACCAGCGGCGAACCTGACGCCCACCGGGATCGGGACCTGGAGTGAAGCGGATTTTTTCCGGGCGTTTCGCGAGGGCAAGCGGGCCAACGGCACCCCGATCAATGAGTTCATGCCCTGGAAGTTCATGGGCCGCATGACCGACAGTGAGCTTCGGGCGATCTACCTGTATCTCAAGACTGTGCCGGCTCGGCCGAATGGCGAGGGCTAAGGCGCGCCGCCTCCAGCGCGCCATCGTGACACAATCCCTGCAACCGGGCATCGCGGTACCGCTCGGCGGCAGCCTCAGATAGCCCCGCAAGATCCCGGTCGCAAACCCTGCAATCGAGCTGCGTGCCCAGGCGGGCGCGCCGCGATTCCTCGGTCAACACCCACTCCCGCACCTGCCAGGGCGGATCGTGTCGGACGTGCTGGCTATGGCCGCACTCGAGGTCGGCCACCCAGTGCTGTTCCGGGTCCTGATGGAAGGCGGTGATGCGGCGTTGCATGGGGGAATGGTAATGAATTGCGCCCGCAGGGGCGCACAGTCGTGCGCCCGCCGGGGTTACGCTGGCAATCCTGCCTCTGCCAGCGCATCGGCCAGCAGGGCCATACGCTCGCGGGTGGTGATGTTGCCCGAAACCAGGCCGCTGATCGTGAAACCAGGCTGTAGCTCAAGGAGGACCTTGCCAAGCGACCTTGCTTCCTCGAGCTGACCGAGACGGACCAGGGCAGCCGTGTGCAGGTAGCGGGGCACACTGAACCGTGGATTCGCAGCGGACGCCCGACCCGCCGCGCTTGCAGCATCCACGAAGTTTCCGGCGAAAAAGTGCGCATAGGCAAGCCCGACATACGGCAGGTATATCAGGGGGTCGTAAGGACCGAGGCGAATCCCCATCCTGGCATGCTCGATCGCGGTGTGATCCTCGCCCTTCAACACCCGAATGATCGAGCTGAAGCCGAATGCGATGGCCGATGATGGACTGAGCGCCAATGAACGGTCGATGGCATCGAGCGCCCTGTCATAGTCCCGTGCCAGGATCCCGACGACGAAGCCTCCCATCGCTAACGCCATGGCGTCATCGCTGCCCGTTTCGATCGCCGCGCGAGCATGGCGGAGCGCTGCTTCTCGCGCTTCGGGATGCAGTCCCGCACGCAGGTATCGCTGCTCATGGCACCAGGCGATGAAGCCATGGGCGGCGGCATAGTCCGGCTCGAGACGGATCGCCTCCTCCAGGAGGCCAAGAGCCTTCTCTGCGTCTTCCGGCATCGCGGTTCCGGCGAGGGGGAGGGCGCGGAGGAAAAGGTCGTACGCATCCAGGTTCTCGGGCCGTTTGCGTCGAGCGCGCTCGACCTCCGCCTTGCGAAGCGTCGGCTCAACGGCACCGATCACGCTCATCGTCATCTGGTCCTGCAGGGAAAAGATGTCCCCTAAAGTGCCGTCATACCGATCGGCCCAGATATGCACGGCGGTGCTGGTCTCAGCCAGCTGTCCGGTCAGACGCACCTGATCGCCGGACCGGCGCACACTGCCCCGCAGCACGTAGCGCACTCCGAGCTCCCGGCCGACGGTTGTCAGGTCTACCAGCTTACCCTTGTAGATGAAGGATGAATTACGGGAGATGACGAACAGCCATTTGATCCGAGACAGGCCGGTGATGATCTCCTCTACAATACCGTCCGCGAAATACTCCTGGCTCGGGTCACCGCTCAGGTTATCAAACGGCAGCACCGCGATCGTGGCCCGCTCTCGCGGTATATCCGCTCCCCGAACGGGCCGGGTTGAGCTCGGTGCTGGGTCGCCAGTCGCGGTGAGCAACGCATCCAAATGCGGAATCAGATCGTCCGCCTGTTGCCATCGGTCGGCTGGCTTCTTCTCCAGGCAACGCAGGATCATCGCGTTGAGCGCGGCCGGCACCGTGGTCCGATGAGTGGTGACCGGTTCAGGCGACTGGGTAAGATGAGCAACGAGGACCGCTTGGGCCGTGTGGCCGGTAAACGGCGGTCGGCCGGTGAGCATCTCGTAGGCCAGCGCGCCCAAAGCATAGATATCGGCGCGGTGATCTACGTTGGGGTCGGCGGCCGCCTGCTCGGGAGCCATGTAGGCCGGAGTCCCCAGCGCGACGCCGGGGGAGGTAAGCGTTTCGATCTCGCTGGACTCGCTCACTGCTTTGGCCACGCCGAAGTCGGTAACCATGGCATGCCGACCGGTGATCAGCACATTGTCAGGCTTGATGTCCCGATGCACCACCCGATGCGCATGGGCATACTGGAGGGCGTCCAGAATGTCCTTCAGGATCCGGATCGCCTCGCTCACCGGGAGCTCGTTTTCGCGAGCCAGCCTCACCCGGAGCGACTCGCCCTCGATGTACGGCATGATGTAGAAGAGGAGATTTCCTGCTGCGCTGGCGGTGAGGAGTGGGACGATATGCGGATGCTGGAGGCGCGCCGCGAGTTGGATCTCACGCTCGAACCGATCGGCATTGACCTCCGCGCCCATTTCGGGGGGAAGAACCTTGATTACGACTTTGCGACCTAACCGGGTCTCCTCTGCGAGGAAGACGCGACTCATCCCTCCGCCGCCGAGCTCCTTCTCGACATGGTAAGCGCTGCCCAGTGCCGCCTGGAGGCGGGCCTGGAGGTCGGGGTACGACCCAGTAGCCATGAACGTCCTCGTTTGGAGCGATTCAAGTTACTGGCGCAGGAGCGATCGGGCCAGTCTTTACGAGAGACGGGAATTATCGTGGCAGGCAACATGATCGCGGCCCAAGCAGGATCGCCGCCTGCCGGCCTTGGGTCGTGCGCCTGACGGTTTGCGCTTGAGAGCGGCGACACCTGCGCAGCGAAGGGGAGCACTTTAACGGAAGATGGCCTAGGCAGATGCTTAACGGATCGGTTTTAGCAGCGCCGCGGCCGATGCAGCCCCTGAGCAATGTGCAGGACGCCGTGCCGCGGCGACTGCTTCACAATCATGCTAGGCCGCATGCGATCTAGGGCTGATCCGCTGGTGCCGGCCGCCGCCCGGGCCATGCCCCAAGCAGTAGAACCACCACAAGTGCGGTGGTCGCACCCACCGCCGCGCCCAATCCGAACGACCGCCCTGCGTACACCACGGGCGCGAGAGCTCCCGTAGCCGTAACGGCGAGCCCCCAAACAACCAGAATCGGAAACACCAGGCGTCGACGGAACCCCATAGCTGCCAGGGCCGCGACTGCTCCAAGCCCATAGAGCAATTGGGTCGCTGTGGCGACCTTCATTCCGGGCGTGTCGGCAAACCTCGTGGCGTTGATGCCCTCTACCACGCCATTGTAGCCGGTCAGGAGGAGCGCCACAATTACGATGCCGTAACGTGCCGAGCGCGCCTTCGGGTTCAGGGTCATGGGCATGCGGTCCTAACGGTTTGCGCTTGAGGGCGGCGACCCCTGAGCGCAGCGAAGGGGAAGTACTTTAGTGCAATCCGCGCTCACAAATGCCAGCCATTCGACTGGTATGCCGGCGCGGTCGACCGCTCCAAGCGCGTGTTAGCCGGCGATTCTGTCCGAAACTTGCATTCGCGTACTGGTGCCGCGTACTTTGAGATACGGCCGTCCCATCTTGACGGGACGTAGGCTCAGTACGTAGAGCCCTTGTGGGCGCATGAAGCGTCTGCATGATGCCGTGGGGCGTCCGCGAACCGGACGCCTCGCGCTTTTCATAGGTTCTAGCAATTCCGTATCGCCGGCTAACGGATGGCGCGTGAGCGACACTCGGCATAGGCATATGCCGGCCCGTTCTGGTACTCACTGCTGAATGACCGCTCCACGCGCATGTCAGACGGCAGCCCTTCTAAGGAGCCGCCACGCCCATATAGTGAGGCCGGCACTCAGCAGCACCAACAGGTCGGTATGGTGAAAGTGCCCTCGGGTGATGGCTCCGTATGCGTGTGCCACTGTGATGGCCGCGAAGAGAACGCCCGTGGTAATCAGATATGGTTTCATCAATGGACCGTTGGGTGATATGTGCGTGGCTGCCGCCTAGCGGTTTGGTTTTAAGCTGCGCCGCGGCCGCCGCAGCCTCTGAGCTATGTGCATGACGCCGGGCCGCGGGACAGCTTCAAAACCGTGTTAGGCGGCCTGGGGCCGTAGCGACGCCTCATTTGAGAGCCGATATTAAACGTACTTCGGCCGGAAAACTCAGCCCACTCGCACTCGAATACTCCTGAAAGGCGGCTATCGTCCGCCGCTTCAAGTCCTCGAAACTATCCGGTTGCAGTGTGGCGAGACGTTCCCGGAGCTTGTCGGCCATCTCCATTCGGAGATTCCAGAAATCCTCAGGAGAGAGCGGTACGTCGATGGAGAAACGGAAAAGACGCTCCGTAGGATTTGCAGCACCGGCCTCTGCAACGATGGCTTGCAACTTTCCCGTTGCGGCAAACCGGAACGCGTCGGGCGCATCGGGCGGCAGTTCAGTCGGCGGTAGAACGGGGTCGACAATTCGGGAGAGGACGTTGTGAAAGGGGTTGCTGTCTCGAGAGTGCCAAACGGCGAACGCCATCTTCTTTCCCGGCCGGAGCACGCGCAACATTTCGCGGGCTCCAGCAACAGGGGAGGGAAAAAACATGACTCCGAACCGGCTGACGACGGCGTCGAATCGATCGTCGGGAAAGGGCAGACTGTCGGCTCCGGCGGTTTCGAAACGGGCATTGTTTAACGAGAGCCGCTCCGCCGCGCGACGTGACGCCTCAATCATGCCTGCAACGGGATCGATGCCGATAACCTCTCCGTTGGGTCCCACAAGTTCCGCGATGCGAAGCGCTGGCTCGCCCGGTCCGGTTCCGACATCCAATACGGAGTGTCCCGGAGCTATTCCCGCAGCGTCGATGAGCGCCTCTGAGACGGGCGCGAACATCTGTCGGACGATTTCGCGGTTGTTCTCCAGGGCGAGGATCCCGAGTACACCGCGAGGAGTTGGAGCTGAAGCTTTCATGGGTTCGAGCATTTCGTGACGGGCCGCCTAACGGTTTGCGCTTGAGGGCGGCGACCCTGAGCGCAGCGAAGGGGAAGTACTTTAGTGCAATCCGCGCTCACAAATGCCAGCCATTCGACTGGTATGCCGGCGCGGTCGACCGCTCCAAGCGCGTGTTAGACGCCATCGCGTGAGTTTTCAACCCTTACGTTCCATGGGATTCTCTCGGGAGGTCTGCTGCCCGAGCTGTTGGGCGAGCCCGATGAGAATTCCTTCGGGGCCCCGGATGTAGCAGAGCCGGTAGATGTCTTCGTAATTGACAACTTCATCGACCACCGTCGCGCCGAGCGTGCTGAGCCGTGCAAGGGTGTCGTCGATGTCCTCGACGGTGAACATGACGCGCAGGTATCCCAACGAATTTACGGGGGCTGTGCGGTGATCGGACGCGATGGCGGGAGCGTCGAAGCGCGAGAGCTCGAGGCGGCTGTGGCCGTCGGGAGTGCGCATCATGGCGATCTCGACGTGCTGGCCGCGCACTCCGGTGACGCGGCCAGCCCATTCGCCTTCCATGGGCATGCGGCCTTCGATGGTAAGGCCGAGTTCGGTGAAGAACTCAATGGCGGCATCGATATCTTCCACCACGATGCCGACATTGTCCATACGCTTGACTGTCATGGTGTCTCGTTGGGGTCTAACGGATGGCGCGTGAGCGGCATTCGGCATAAGCATATGCCGGCCCGTTCTGGTACTCATTGCCGGATGACCGCTCCACGCGCATATCAGACGGCAGCCCTTCTAAGGAGCCGCCACGCCCATATAGTGAGGCCGGCACTCACCAGCACCAACAGGTCGGTATGGTGAAAGTGCCCTCGGGAGATGGCCCCGTATGCGTGTGCCACTGTGATGGCCGCGAAGAGAATGCCCGTGGTAATCAGATATGGTTTCATCAAAGGACCGTTGGGTGATATGTGCGTGGCTGCTGGCTAACTCAGACTGAACTACATTCGATCCATAGTATAAAAGCAACCATCGAAACCACCTGCCCTACCCGCCCTGCCTGATCTCAACCCACTCGACCCTCCGCGCCTGGATCACCGCCTTGAGCTGCCGCTCGCGAATCGACAATCCCGCTCCCCCCGTCTTCACCTCCACGAACACCACCCGCTCCAACTCCCCCCGATCCAGTCCGTCGAACACCACCAGGTCTACCGGAGAGCCAAGAAAGCGGGCGTCCTTCGGGTTGAAGGGGAAGCCGGGGAAGTAGGCCAGCATCTGCTCGTAGACCTTCCCCGCAATCACCGCCTGGCTTTGCTGAACCGCTTGAAGCCGGATCCGGCGGAGATACCGGGCGCGCCAGACCAGGAAATAAAGGACGGAGATTGCGGCGCCCGCGAGGGCGCCGAGCAGGAGGCCGATCAGTGTCTCAGGACGATTGAAGAAGGACATGAACCAAAGCTACTGCCCTTGGTCGGCCTCGGCCTAACGCCACACCCCGAGGATGAGCGTCATGACCAGTGTTTTCACCAACGCGTCACCCGCGTGGATGGCGTACAGCTTCCAGGGCATCTTCTCATGAATGACGGCGCCCAGGAGCATCGTGGCTTGAAATCCGAGCCACACCCAGACGGCGAGATACACCGCGCCTTTCCAGTCGGCCACCTCAAAGATCCGGAGCAGCGCGCCCAGCGCATAGGCGAATACCAGGTACCGGGCAAAATCGGCGAAGATTGCGCCCACCGGCGGTCTTCTATTGGCCACGGGGCCCGGGCTCATGCCGGTCGCCTTCATATACGCCGTGGCGAACAGGAGACCGTACCACACCGCGCCTGCCACAACTGCGGCCAACGCGGCGACGGCCAGGGCCAGGTAATGAATGCCAGACATCGTTCAGCCTTTCGTCTTGACCTTCGTCACCATGCCAAGGCCCGGCACCACCGCCGGCACCGCGGCCTGGTACGCCCGGTACGCGTCGCCAAAGTGGCCGATCATCAGCCGCTCTTCCTGCCGGATCTTGAGTATCACCCCAAATATGCATAGCGCAAATCCGACCAGGGCCCCAAGCGTGTTCCGCACCAGCACGGTGCCGATCAGGGCCAGGATGAGCCCGGTGTAGATCGGGTGCCGGGTGAGGGCGTACGGACCGCTCCGCACCAGGGCGTGCTCTTCCTTGAGGGTCACCGTGCCGCTCCACATTTTGCCCAGATGAGCCCGGGCCCAGACGGCGTGGCCTAGTCCCGCGGCGACCATCCCGACGCCGGTCCAGGCGATCCAGGCATGAAACGGCAGCAAGGAAATGTTCAGGGGGCGTCCACTGCGGCGGGTATCCACAAAGAAGAGCAGCGCCGCGCCCACCCAAAGCCAAAGCCCGTGAGCGATGCGGGATGCCAGAGGCTGCCGGACCACCGTCCGGGCGGTGAATGAAGCGGCCAGCACCCAGATCAGGAGCCAGGCCGACCAGAGGACGTTGGCCCAGGTGTCAGGGGATATCATGCGAACAGCAGGTTACCGCTCCTGGAGATTCACCATCTGCCGCGCCACCAGCACCGGCCCGCGCACAAAGCCCAGCTTCACATTTGTCTGCGCCCGAATCGGCCCGGCCGCGGGTTCGCTGAAGCTGCAGGCAAGCCGGCTACTCATCCCTACAAAGGCGTGGTCCGAGGTATAGAGTCCCGAGCCAAAGCGGCCGGTCGAATCAGTAGTGACTACCACTGCAGAGACACTGGAACAGGCAATCCGTATCGTGGTCGCCGCCACGGGCACACCGGCCGAGGTCGTGACCTGGCCCATGACCTCGGCATGGCCCGGCCCGGTGGTGAAGGGATCGGTCGGCGTCGAACAGGCAATGGCGCCGAGGACGATCCCGAGCAACGCGAGCGAGGGGGCGGTAAACGGTCGGTTTGGCATTTGACGGTCACCGACGAAAGAGACGAGCCTTCCCTGTTCGGTTGATGGTTCCGATCGGCCCCGCCAGGATATCGTTGATCAGGTGGACGCCGACGCCCGGGGCCGCCCCGGGAGGTGGCGCAGTCAGCGTGAAAGGATCGGCGGGAGTCAGGTCCACCGTGTATCCGATGTCCGCCATCGAGGCGATCGATACCGCACTCAGGGGATTGAACCCCTGATTCACGAACCCGGTCATCAACTCGGCGTTGAATACCGACTCGCGCCAGTGGCCGTCGGCCGTGCCGGGACCGCCCTGGTTCTCAACCGGAACCTTGGCTCCCAGGTAGGTCGTGCCGCCGGCGGCATCGAAGGCTGCGATGGCCTCGGGCCCGGTGAAATACGGGTCGATTCCCCCGAAGAGTGAAGGGTCCGCCAGGAGCCCCCGATCGTTCCAGACCGTACCATAGCCCAGCACGTGCCCCATCTCGTGGGTAATCACGGCTGGCAGGAGGCCGAGGCCCTCTATCACATCGAGATCCGCCACGTCGAACGTCATCTGCCCTATCGCCGGGAGGAATCCCACTTCGTGCAGGAAACAGGGCCCCGCCTGGCCGATGATTCCGCCGGGGCCGTCGATGTCGGCGAGGGTCACGAAGATCAGCAAATCGTCGATCGGACGATCCAGCGCGGGGCTGGCACCGCAGCTGTTGGCCGGGAGAAAGGCGTAGTCATCGGGCAGGTCGCCCCGTATGATCGTTTCCCAGCGGCTTTCCGCGTCCCCGAAGGCCTGGGCCTGGCTCTGAGTCGCGCTGGACAGGAAAACCAGCTCGATGTCGAACGAGATGCCGGTCTGCACTCCGAAACTGGCTGCGAGGGCCGTGCCCGTCACGGTAGCGGTGGCCGAGTAGGATCCATCGGTGGCGCCCAGAGTAAACGTGGTCGCGGCCCGGCCCTGGTTGTCGGTCGTTGCGGTCGCCGGATCAACCGTGCCCCCACTCACGCCCGGCGCAAAGGTCACCGATACCCCGGCAATGACGTGATTCAGCGCGTCGCTGACCTCGACCACGAGCTGGCTCGGAAGCGGTTGCGAGGCCGGACCGCTCTGCCCATCGCCCCGGATCGCCCGGATTCGAGCTGGCGTCTGGCCGACGACGACTGCTATCGTCGCGCCCAGACCTCCCGCCGAGACTCGTACCGTGGCCGAACCGACCGCGGCCGCCGTGGCGAGCCCGTCGCCGTTCAACTTCAGGACCGTGGGGTCCGAGGTGGACCAGATCAGGCTCGTGGTAACCGGGTCCCCGTTGCCGTCGATTACCGAGGCGGAGAACTTGTGGTTTTGCCCCAGCGCCGTGAACGCGAACGCGGACTCGCTGAGCCGGATCCGGGTGGGCACACCCGGTGCGAAGGTGTCGTGTCCGCAACCCGTGAGTGCCAGGATAGCGGCGCAAAGGGCCACGCTCAACGCGGGACGGAGACGCATCAGGAAGCTCGGAGGGATGGTCATCGGCGGCTACAGGCCGTAGGCCGTGACGGGGAGCCGGAGTACGAACGTCACCGTAAAGAAGTTCGGGTCGTACGCCGTCCCCAGCACGACAGACCCGTCGGCGGAGGCTGCCAGGACATTGGTGAGGAGATAGCCTTCGGGAATGGTGACACCGTGGGCCGCGGCGACCTCATCCAGCGGCCGCATCCCGGCCGCGGTCCATACGAATGCGCGCGGCGTGGTGAAAAACGGTGAGCCGGAACCGCCGAAGATCAGCTTGCCGTGTGCTGCGATCGCGTTGGGGAAGGTAAAGTCGAAGATCGGATCGGCGCCGGGCAGCTGCCCGATGTCCACCATGCCGGTCGCCTCGGTCCAGTAGAAAGCGTCGAGGCCCCAGGTGCCGGCGACCACCCTGCCGTCTCCGGTAATGGATAGCACTTCGGCCGGTGCATCCTCGGAGAGTCCCGACAGCATGAACCCGGATCCGTCCGCCAGCCAGATAGCCGGCCAGCGATCGACCGTGCTGGTCTGGGCCCAGCCGGCAGCAATGGTGCCATCGTCCGAGATGACCGACGCGCGGTTGGCCGGCGGCGCCGTGCTCCCGGTGAAGCTCTGGCCCAGGCGCTGCAGCGGAGTCATGATCCCGGTCCCGGACGCGTCCCAGCGAAACCCTTCGGCGCCGCACCCGTTCCACACCAGGCCGACCATCACGCGGCCGTTCGCGCTGATATCCCACCCGCCCGACAGGTCCTGATCACAGCCCATTCGATACGGTGTGGAGATGTCGGTCCATTCGCCCGCGGCGGTCCAGATCCCGGCCTGCACCGGCTCGCCGTGGAGGGCGGACACCGCGCCGCCGGCGGAGATGCCGCTGGCGAAGGTACGCAGCGGATCGCCCACCCTGGTCTTGAACTCGAGCTCCCCCGTGGCGGTGTGATAGAAGTAGAGATCGCCCGATGGCGAAGACCCATCCTGGATGGCGGCGATGCTCCCATCGGGAGTGAGGTCCACTGCCATGCTCAGATTGATGAAGCTGATGCTCGGCTTGGGTCCGGGGGAGGGCCCGGTCGAGTCGTCGCCGCAACCGGCCAGGGCGCCCGCAAGGAGCGCGGGGAGGAGTACCTTGGTGAGCGAACGGCAGAACGACATGCGGACCTCAGCGCGCAGGGTCAATCACCGCTCCACAGGTTGGACGTTTCGATTGGTCCGGAACAGGTTCCCAGGATCCCACTTCGCCTTCACCTCGCCCAGCCGGCCCAGCCCCTTGCCCAGCGCGGTCGCGATCCGTTCGGGGCTCTCATCCTCGGTCAGGAAATTGACGTAAGTGCCGCCGGTAGAGAACGATTTCATGTCGTTCCATCCCTCACGCGCCCAGGCGATGTTCCGGGCGTCGTCGCCCGCCTGCTCCCACGATCCCGCCAGGTTGAGCACGTAGCGAGCGTCGCGGTTGCCGACGGGAGAGTCCTTCTCGTCGATCTTGTTGAGGGCGCCGCCGATCTGGAACAGGGCCACAGCGGAGTGAGGCGATGGGATCCTTGCCGCATGCGCCATGACCTTCTCGCACAGGGCCGGCTCGATCTTCGAAACATACTCACTTTTCCAGTAATAGCGCCGCCCCTTGGGCTGGGTGGCATCGAGCAGCGACTGCATCTGGGCGTAGGGCCGCCGGACCAGAATGTCACCGACCGGCTTCCCGAATGCCTTGATGGGGGCGACCAGCTTCTCACCCTCCTCGAGCTTCCCGCTATAGCAGGCCAGCAACGCGATGATCGGCTTCCCGTGCATTTCCTTGGGCAACCACGGCGCCGGCGGCGCCGGGCGCATGAGCATGACCAACGTCAGCTCGGGCGGAGCCTGCTCCGCCAGCGTCCGGAACAGCTCGAGCACCTGGGGCGCTTCGCTGGCCGGCCAGGCGACCACGCCACCGACAATCTCGGGACCCACGGGGTAGAGCTTGTAATCGATGCCGGTTACGACGCCGAAGTTTCCTCCCCCGCCCCTGAGGCCCCAGAAGAGATCGGCATTCTCGTCCCCGCTGGCCCGCACCAGCTTCCCGTCCGCAGTCACCACTTCCATCCCGGCCACGTTATCCGAGGTCCAGCCCCAACGCCGCGACAGATAGCCGAATCCGCCGCCCAGGGTGAGCCCCGCGATGCCGGTGAGTGACACGAAGCCGAGGACGGTCGCGAGCCCGTGCACCTGGGTTTCCCGATCCACGTCGCCCAGCAGGCAGCCGGTCTGGGCGTGAGCGATCTTCCGGGCCGGATCCACCCAGACACCGCGCATCAGCGAAAAGTCGAGCATCAGCGCGCCGTCCGCAGTGGCCAGGCCGGCGATGTTGTGCCCGCCTCCCTTGATGCAGAGCAGGAGCCGCTGTTCCTGCGCGAAGCGCACGCAGGCGATCACGTCGGCGACGCCGAGGCAGCGCACCACCAGGGCCGGCTTGCGATCGATCATGCCGTTCCAGACCGACCGGGACTCCTCGTAGGCCGGGTCTCCCGCCACGAACATCGGCCCCCGGAGGCGCAGTTTCAGGCCGTCGAGCATCTCCTGCTTCAGGTCGATCTCGGAACCATCCAGCGCCTTTGTTTTCATGGTATTGGCCCTCTCGGTTCAGCGCTCATGGAAACGATAGCTCGCGTGGTTGTCGTAGTCGATGCCGTGCTTTTCCTTCAGCTTCTGGATGTACGCGAGATCGCTCTTGGTGTGCGGGCCCACGCCATCCAGAGTGTGCAGCAGCGTTTCCTCGAGACAACTGTGCAGACTCATGCGCTTATGCTCGGCCAGGTCCTTGAGCAGAGCGGCCAGCCGCTTCTCCAGGCGCACCGGGACATCCACCCGTTCAATCTCGACCGGGTCCCCCACATTGAACGCGTGATGCCCAAAACTGAGTTCATACCCGTACAAGTCCCTCACCCGGTAGTCGCGCAGTCCATAGTGCCTGTCTCCGGGCGCCACGACGATCTCGACGCCGTTGGCCCGCTGGAACTCGAAGAGCTCGTCAGCGTCGCCGACGACGAAGTACACCGAGCCGCCCTTGGGATTGGGCGTCCCCAGTTCCAGGAACATCTGCACATTTCCCAGGTTCACACCGGCAATGCTCGGTGGGTCACCCCAGGTGAAGCCCGGCTTGAAGCCCAGCTTCCTGGTATAGAAGTCGACGGCGGCGAGCACGTCGCTGACGTAAAAGCCCGCGTGCTCTTGCTCGCACTCGACGTCCGGGGGCTCTGGCGTAGCCATGGGTCTCCTTCAGGGCAAATACAGCGAGTGCAACCTAGCTTCCCGCGACGGGTGCGCCAGAACGAGCCTCCGGGACCAGGTCCGACCCGATACACCGCCCCCGCCCCGCCCGCTTGGCCGCCAGCAGCCGCCGGTCGGCGCAGGTCAGCAACGTCTTGGGATCGGCCGCTTCCTTGTCCGCCGGCGTGCCCGAGACCCCGGCGCTGAAATCAATCTTGAATGTCTGGCCGTCGCCCAGGTCGATCGGGGTGTCCACCAGTTCCCGCCGGAGCAGCTCCATCCGCGCCAGGGCCGCGTCCCGCTGGGTTCCCGGCATGAGGATCACGAACTCTTCCCCGCCGTAGCGGGCGACAATGTCGGTTCGCCGCATGGCGCGGACCAGCAACTGGGCCACCTGGACCAGCGCGCGGTCGCCCAGGGCATGGCCGTAGTCGTCATTAATCTGTTTGAAGTGATCGATATCGAGGAGACCCAGCGACAGCGGCTGGCCGTCCCGCGCCGAGATCTCCATCGCGGAGCTCAAGGCTCGGTCGAAGTGACCTCGATTGAAGAGCCCGGTAAGCCGGTCCCGTGACGCCAGATAGAGTAACCGCTGGGCCCGGCGCACGATGGTGACCGCGAGGATCGTGGCGACACCGAGCAGAATCAGGCGGGTGGAGAGGTCGACCGGCGAGTAGGGTCCAGAGTCCTTGATGTAAATAGAATCGTTCAGGTTGTAATGGGTCGAGGCCCAGGCCCAGAGCCCGCCGTACTCCCACAGCGCCAGCAACCCCACGACGATGCAGATCCGCGCGTCGTAGCGGAGGCTGGTGGCGAGGATCGCCAGGAAATACATCTCGAAGGTGACCTTGGAGTTGAGCGCCATCATCGGGGAGGCCACGATGAGGAAGCTCAGCAGCGCGAGACTCACCATGGAGACGTCGAACGCGCTGGACGCGAAGCCGATCCAGGGTTTCCAGCGCCCCCGACGCAGCATCCACCAGATCCCGACCGAGGCGATCCCCGCCGCCAGCGTCACCGAGAACCCGGTGATGTGCATCGGCTCGTGCGGATAGTGAACGATGTTCCAGGTGGGCGCCATCAGGAGGAGGGCCATCGCGAGCATCCGCACCTTCGCGACGACCATCTCGCCCTCGATACCGGCGGCGGCGAGCGCGGGATCCGGCCGCTCCCAGACCGGCGGCGGCTGGGCGGCGTCCTCGTGGAAGCTTTGAGTGGGAAGCAGTGCGGTCATATCTCAGGGAGCATGCAACGGGTATGGACGGATGGCAAGCGCAACAGGAACAACCAGTCAGCGCCGTCGCAGCGCCTCGGCGATCGCGCGCTCCGCCAGCGGGGCCATGACCCGGTAGCCCACCTCGTTCGGGTGCACGCCGTCCTCCGAGAGCTCCCGTCGCAATCCCTGGCGCACATCGGCCATGGCCGAGTGGTAATCCAGGTACACCGCGCCCCGTTTGGCGGCGTATTCCTTTATCCAGGCGTTAAGCGCGACGATTTTGGGTGCCGGCTCCAGCCCCGGCTTCCAGGGATAGTCGAACACCGGCAGGACCGACGACAATACCACCTTGATCCCGTTGGCCTGCGCCAGCTCGGTCATCGACGCGAGGTTGTCCTCGATCATCTCCAGCGTCGAGGGCCCGGTGTTGCCCGCGATGTCATTGGTCCCACCCAGGATGACCACCACCGCCGGCTTCAGGGCTACGACGTCCTGGCGGAAGCGCACCAGCATCTGTGGCGTCGTCTGCCCGCTGATGCCCCGTCCCACGTAAGGCTTCCCGGGAAACATGTTGGCAAAGTAGGGCGCCCACGCCTCGGTGATGGAGTTGCCCATGAACACCACTCGGTTCTCACCGGCGTGCGGCAGCCCAAGCTTCATGTTGTCGTCGCGGTAGCGGGCCAGGTTGGCCCAGTCGGTTCGGAGCGGGTCAGGGGTCTGGGCAGTGAGCGGTGTGCGTGTCAGGACGAGGGCGGCCAGCGCCGCCACGAGCCGGAGCCTTCCGAGACCGGGCATCCTACGGCAGGTGGGCGACCACTCGGTCGACCAGCGCCTTCAACTGGGCCATGGTCAGCTTCCTGGTGCCGCTCATGAAGTTGACGACGACACCCTTGCCTTTGGCTTCGACGTAACATTGCGACATGATGGGCGCATTTTGCCCCGCCGGTGGCACCATGGTGGAGCAGGACCCATTGGCGAAATCCTGCTTCTCCTCGGTCCAGTGCTGGGCTTTCATCGCATCGAGACTTTGCCGCACCGAGGCCATGACTTGAGCGCGTGCGGCACCCGCCGGGCTGGGCATGACCATCACCGTCACCATCCCCTTGCTCTTGACGCCCCACATGCATCCGATCGTGTGCTGCGCGGGCATGTCGGACGGATTCGGTTGCCCCACCATCTGGTCACCGGTGGTGGAGGCGATGTCCGCGGAGGAGAGAAGGCTGCAGGCCGGTGTTTGAGCCAGCAGGTTGGTCGTAGTGAGCGCGATTAGAAGCCCGGCGCCTGGAATCAGCTTTCGCATGGGAGATCCCCTGGTTCGCTGTGTACTCGTCACTTGTCACTCACCCGCTTCCCTAGCCGCGGTAAAGGTGAGTGTTCAGAGCCCGGACACCTTATGGAAGACGTCCCACCACTCGGTCGACCAGCGCCTTCATCTGGGCCATGGTCGGCTTCTTGGTTCCACCCATGACGTTCACGACAACCACTTGGCCCTTCACTTCGGCATCGCAAAGCGACATGATGGGAGCGTCCTTTTCCGTGGGCGGCGGAGACAGGGTGGAACAGGAGCCGTTGCTGAAATCCTGCTTCTCTTCGGTCCAATGCTTTGCCTTGGCGTCCTCATAGGTCTGCCGCATCGAAACCAGGCTGGAATCATGAGCGGCAGCCGTCGGGCTGGACACGACCATCACCGTGATCATGCCACTGCTGGGGACACCCCACATGCAGGCGATCGAGTGCTGCTCGGGCTTGTCAGACGGATTCGGTTTCCCCACGACCTGCTGACCGATGGTTGACGCGATGTCGTCGGAGGTGAGCAGGGCGCAGGCGGCCTCTTGGGCGGACAGGTTAGTCGAGCTGAGCGCGATCAGAAGCCCGGCAGCTGGTATGTACTTTCGCATGGGAGCTACTCCTCTTCGAATCCTCGGCTGATCCTGAATACGTGTCCATCAGGATGACGCACGTGCATCTCGCGCACATTCCACGGCATGTCGGTCGGCGGCCAGGTGACCTCCAGCCCCTGCTCCACACAACGCCGGTGAACCGAGTCCACGTCCTCCACCCAGATCGTCATCCACGCGCCCTGGTCCGCCCCGTCATCGCCGTCGGGACCGAAGGTCATCTTGACGGGGCTCCTGCCCCGGCCGCCCTGGCCGTTCTGGCACAGGAAGATTTCGCACTCGCCGGAACAGACTCCGCCGAAATGGGGCGGATCGCCCCAGTCCCAGCCTTTCTGCCACCCGAGCTTCTCGAACCAGGCAAAGCTCTCCTGGATATTCGACACGTTCAGGATCGGTGTCACCTTCTTGGCGTCCATTGCCGTCCTTGCTGTGCGCGCCTTCAGGGCGCGTACGGATCCTCCACCCGCTTGATCGCCGACACCGGCCGTGACACCCCACCGGCGGTCTCCGCCGCCACCCGCTTGCCCAGCTGCGCAGTAAAGAACGCCATCACGTTGTCCGGCCGCATCCGCCGTGTCGCGTGCAGCGCGCGCAGAATGTCCTCCTCGCGCCGGCCGTGGATCAGCTCCTTCACCGTATTCTCGGTCACCGAGCGGTCGAGCCCGCGCAGCTGCCGTGCGACCGCAGACTCCAGTGGCAGATCCGCCTCGGGCGGGAATTTCTCGACGCCTTCCCGACCCGCCAGGATGGCGGGGCGCGGAAACCGGACGAACACCGGCTGGGTGAAGTGGGGATGCCGGATCATCAGCTCGCCCTTGGGCATGGTGGCGAGCTTGATCTTGGTCGCGGCCGACAGCGTCCCGTAGCCCGGCGTGGCCAGCTCGTCCGAATCCATGCGGCCATACACCGCGGTGCCGGCATTTCCCACGACCCGCCGCATGACCTGGGAGCGGAACTGCTGCGCAGCGAACAGCACCAATCCGAGATACCGTCCCCGTTCCGACAAGTCCAGTAGCATCTTCTTGACATAGGTCTCGGCGCCGTCAGCCGGGGCGTACTTGTTCAGCTCGTCCACGAACACGACGACATGATCCACGCCCAGCTCCCGCCGCTCCAGCTGCTCGCGGAGTTTGGAGACCACCCGGGCAAAAACCAGGTCCTGGGCCAGCGGATCGAGGCCGGCGACGTCGATCACGTACATCGCGCGGTCGTCGAAGTCGCCCCAGGGCAGATCGTTCACCCGGCCGTCGTCGGTCACCAGGCCCTTGGACCGGACGCTGATATTGGAGAGCCGGTTCCGCACCTTCCGGATGGTGGCGATGTGGTGGGTACGCCAGACCTCCCCGCCCCGCCCCAGCGCTTCCATGTAGTCGAAGATGGCTCGGAAGAATACTTCGAGGTCGCTGAAGGTCTGGACCTGGAAGACTCGCTCCCGGAGCTCCCGGTCCTCGTACTTCTTGCCCACCACCCGGTCGGCCAGGAAATCGATGAAAGCGTCGGCCTTGGCGTCGATGTCGTCCCGGTTCAGGACCACGTCGGCGTAGTCCAGCACTTCGCGGAGACCCCAGATCAGGGGCTCGGTATTGCCCGACAATTCCTGGTTGGTGCGCAAGGTGTTCAGGTTGACGCCATCCGGCTTGTAGGGCGCGAAGTAGCGGACCTCCTTGAACGGCTCCGGCTTCAGGCCCAGCCGCTGGTACAGCGCCAGGTCCTCGGCGCCCAGTTCGGCCGGCTGGTCGAGGAACAGGAGATCCGGCCCCTTCACGTTGAAGCAGACCGCCGCGATGCTACCTTTGTGTTTGGGAAACGTCTGGAAAATGCTGGAGATCAGGAACTCGACCGCGCTGGTCTTGGTGGCGAGGCCGGAGACGCCGGTGATGTTGAGGTGAGCGGCTTCGGGACCCAGCAGGAAATCAGCGTCGAGGTAGACCGGGGCGTCGAGCCCGCCGGCCCGGTAGAGCCCGACCGGGATCCCGGTGGGCCGCTCGCCACCGGTGAAGGCGTCCATTCGGAGCGCTTCGGCCACATCGGCATCGCTCGCCAGGAAGACCGGCCCCAGCGGCACCGGCTGGAGCGGCTCCTCCGGCGTTTGCCGCAGGACGGCCGCGGCGTAGAGCCGGATCTCGGACCGCTCGGTCGGGTGGTAGCCGGCCGAGGCCGGGTCGCCGTCCGCGCCGATCACGTCGTGCATGGGGGTCATCAGATCGGAGTAGGCAAATCCCTCGGTGACGATCCCGTGCACCGTGCGCCCCGGCGCCTCCACCCGCACGATCACCCCGATGCCGATCGGCGACTCGCGCGCGGTCCAGAAATAGAATTGGTGGGGGGTTGACGGCTTCATCTCCGTCGCGACGACACGACCAACGGCGGGTTGTTCGGGCATGCTGAAATGTAAACTGCGTGAAGGGTGAAGGGTGAAGGGTAAAGGGGCCGCTTCTCCCCTTCACTCTTCACCCTTCACGTTTTCAGGAAGACTTCAACGTCATGTATCCCATAAAGAAGCCGGTCCCACCTGGCGTCCGGCGCCGACAGTGGCGCCCGCTCCGCCAGCAGCCAGCGCGACACCTGGTCCGCCTGCCGCACCGTCTCCCGGTTGGGCGCCGCCTCGACCCGGATCAATCCGTAGAACACGTCGTGCCCTTCCCAGGGCCACAGCCGTAACGCCCAGGAGAACACCGGCGCAACCTGGCTCGACACCGGCGCGAACACCGAGGATCGCGACCCGCACGGCAGTTGGAGGTAGTGCTCCAGATCGAGCCCCGAGAACGGCAGGATGGAGTGGCTCTTCACGATCCCGATGGTCCTGGCATCGCCGGCCCACGAGGGCGACGCGGTCAGCGATCCGTCCACCACCAGCCAGCCGCCCTCCGGCCGCCGGTACGCCTCGCCGACCGCGATCTCCAGCCGGCCGCGCTCCCGGTCCACCGCGCGCCGTACCGCGGTGAGATCCTTGACCGGGTGAACCGGTTCGTCGTCATCCAGGGGAATCCGATCCAGCCCATCCAGCGCGTCACCGGCCGCGGCGAGCACTTCGGGCCGCCCGACGGCCAGCATCCGGCGGCGATGAATCGCCGTGGTAAGCCGGCGTTCCCGCCGCTCCCGCACCGCGGCCGAAATGGTGGAAATCACCAGGGGAGCCACGCCGTGGTGGGCGACGATGTCGTAGCGCTGGATCCCGTCCAGGAACGCGACCGGACCTTCCCACGGCTCGGCCTCGCCCACGTCCCGGATGGTCAGCGCCGGGTCTTCTTCCAGTCGGGCGGGCCGGATGCTGGCCTCTTCGCTTCGGCCTTCGGAGGCTTCGGGGATCCAGCTGGCAGGCGTGAGGCCCCGGGCATGCACCATGGCTCGGATGCGAGACAGGTTCATCGACCCTTGCATCTGCTTCAAAGAATTCACCACGGAGTCAGGGAGCACACAAAGCTCTCACGGAGAAGAACATACAGTTGTTCTCTCCGTGCAAACCCCGTGGTCTTCGTGGCTCCGTGGTGAATCTGTTGGGCAGGAGACAGGAGGATCAGCCGATTTCAAAATCCCGCTCGGCAGGAAACGGCGGCACGTTGGTCAGCCAGAAACCGGCGATTCTTCGCTTGCTGTCTACCTCGATCAGGAGATTGTCGGCCACCCGCACGACCTCCACCTCCCGCTTGATCCCGATCCGCAGGTGGAAAGTGGTCTCGCCCGGGTTGGTGGAGACCGACAGTGTGGTGTCCACCTCGACCGAGGCAATGCCGGGCTGCGATGGCCGGGACGGGATGATGATTTTCCCTTCGCGCCCCGGGTCCGGCGCCGCCAGGCCGGGGACCGTGCTCACCTCCGGCCAGACCACGACGTCAACGCCGCGCACCACGCCGCCCGCCACGTCCACCACGGCGATCGAGCCCTCTTCGTCGGTCAGCTCGATGGTGCCGGTGAGGCCTCCGGCCTTTTCCTTCCCCTTGAACGAGCCGGCCAGGATGTCGGTCTCCGGATCCCACTTCCAGTCGATGGAAGGGAGCTTGCCGGAGAGCGGTTCGATCCGGGTATCAAGAGACATGGGCTGTGTTATACCCCGCGGAACGCGACTCGGCAAGGCTCTTGATGAAACCCAGGATCCGGTCCAGCGCCTGCTCCAGCTCGGCGTCGGATACGGCGTAGCTCAGCCGCACCCAGCGGTCGTCGCCAAAGGCGCCGCCGGGAACCAGGGCCACGCCTTCCTTCTGCATCAGTTGCTCACAGAAAGACATGCCGTTGACCTGGCCGCCCGGGGCGATTCCGTCCACCCGGAAGAAAAAGTAGAAGGCGCCGTGGGGCTCGACGTACTCGACGCCCGGCGCTTCGGCCCGGAACCGGGCGACCACCCGGTCGCGGCGGGCTCGGAACGCGGCCACCATCCGGTCCACATCCTGGTTGATCCGGTCGTCGCTGAAGGCGGTGGCGGCGGCCCATTGGGCGGGGTGGTTGGCGCCGGTCGTGGTGTGGGACTGCAGCGCCGCCATGGCCTTGGCCAGGTGACTCGGCGCCAATGCGGCCCCGATCCGCCAGCCTGTCATCGCGTAGGCCTTGCTCGCGCCGTAGATGACCACGGTGCGCTCCAGCAGCTCGTCGGGGAGATCCAGGAACGATGCCGCCGGCCCGGGGCCGTAGTTGATCCGCCGGTAGATCTCGTCGGAGATGATCCAGATCTGGTTCTTGTGCGCCCACTCGGCGATGGCCCGCAACTCGGTGGCCGTGTAGACCGCGCCGGTCGGGTTGCAGGGCGAGCAGAGGATGAGACCCCGCACCAGCCGGTCGGTCTTCCGCTCCAGGTCGGCCACGCTGACCTTGAGCCCCCACTCGATGTCGCCCGGCACCAGCACCGGCTCGGCCCGGGAGAGATGCACGATCTGGGGATAGGACACCCAGGCCGGCGCCGGAATCAGCACCTTGTCCTTGGGGCCGAACAGCGAGAAACAGGCGTTGAAGATCGACTGCTTGGAGCCGGAGCTGATGACGATGTTGTCCGAATTCACCGGCCGCCCGCCGGAAAGCAGCGAGAGGTGGCGGGCGATTGCGGCGCGGAGATCCAGGATTCCGATGTTGGGGGGATAGCGGGTCATCCCCTTCTCGATCGCGGCCTCGCCGGCGTCCGAGATCAGGCTCGGCGTATCGAAATCCGGCTCGCCCACGCCCAGGTCCAGCACGTCTTCTCCCGCCGCTTTCCGCCGTTTGGCCTCATTGCTGATGGCGACGGTTTCGGAAGCCTTGAGGTAGGCAAGATTGGAGGAAAGCGGATCGGGCATTAGGAGAATCCGAGTGAATGGGGATCGATGCTGCGGTAAAACTCCCATCGCGAGCAGGCGATGTCAACACTAACAACAAGGACTGAGGACTGAGGACTGAGGACTCTGCGTTTCGAGTCCCATAAGGGCTCAGAAATCCCACTCGATTATACTTAGTCCTCAGTCCTCAGTCCTTAGTCCTGTTTTTGGTCCTGTTTTTTGACAATCGAGGGGCACCATGGGTGGTTTTGAGGCGTTTCATGTCAGCGAGCCGGTTGCGGCTGCGCTGGAAAAGGCGGGTCTGCGGGCGGATCAGCCCCGAATGGCGGAGATCGTTCCGACCGCGGCCCGGGAGAACAACCTGGTCGTCGTGTCTCCTCCGGCGGCAGTCCACGCCTTGGCCGGCCTGGCCGGAGCGTTGACCGCGCTGGCAAACCGCGCCGATCCGGGTCTCCTCCTTATCCTGGTCCACCAAGCCGCCCTGGCCGAATGGGAGCGGGTCACCAGCTACCTCGCCACCCCTGCCGGCCTTCCCCTCCACACGGTTCGCAGCATCGCCCGCGC
>Ga0070699_100001421_pt1 | contig 22005 bp, 15 predicted proteins | sample KBSK1503metaG_FD_65473 | JGI IMG/M metagenome (GOLD analysis project Ga0070699, IMG submission 65473) | Corn, switchgrass and miscanthus rhizosphere microbial communities from Kellogg Biological Station, Michigan, USA - KBS K1-50-3 metaG | ecosystem: Host-associated > Plants > Roots >...
CTGCTGGTAGCGGTCGCCGAGCGGGAGGTTCTCGACGATGACTCGGGCGCCCCCCTCACCGTCCTCGCGAACGGTGAGGGGGCACTCGGGAAGAGCTGTCTCGATCTCCTTGATGGCCTGCTGGGCTGCAGGAGTCAGCATCAGGAGTTGTCGTCTGGGCTGACGGCGTGAAACTTCGAGTGCTTGTTGACGGTCACGACCTCGTCGTCGCCAACGACCCCGAAGCGCCCATTCGGGAGCTCTTCGCTGAGAACGAAGTCGAGCTGGATCGGGACGTGCTGGGCGATGGCGGCGCGCTTGATCTCGAGGCCCGTCATCCGATGGTCGCGAACGACGACCTCGTGCTCGTTGACCAGAATCTCGAATTCTGGCCGGGTGTGGGGCTCGGGGTGACCGATATCCTGTGTGTGCTCCATGTGAGAACCTCCGAATGGTTGTTCAGTGCCGCCGGTCGCGAGGGGGACAGGGATCGCGGCCGTAGCTGTCCTTGTCGCGGATGCGAGCGTCACGCCGGTGGATGACGAGCTCGCTTTCGTTCTCGCGTGCCAGTAGGCGACCTGCGTCCTCCGCTGCTCCCTGCGTGCGGTGAGTCGAGACCGGGTCTGGGGTCCCTGCCGGCTTCACCGCCCCATTTGTCCCCGGCAGGAACGACATGGATGTCCTTGCCTTTCATGGCCTTACAACTCCTTTCGCGTTCGTCGACCCTACAGTCTGATGAACGTGCAGCCATGATATGGCCATCAACTAGCCATGTCAAGTTGACTCAATGGCTGCTTCATGTATACTGCGGTCAGGAGGAAGCGCGTGGCAGAGAAACGGACGATGACCCTGAATCTCACCGAGGCGGAGATGAACGCCCTCGAGGAGTTGTCACGCCGCAAGGACCTGTCGAAGACCGCGGTGATTCGACAGGCGCTTCGGCTCTACCAGCTCATTGATAAACGGCTTGAGCGGGGCGAGAAGCTCTTCTTTGAGGACGAGGCCGAGAAGAAGAAGGCTGAGGTCATGGTGGTGTGAGCAAAAGCCGCGTCGACCTTGTCCGGCGAAGCGACGGCTCGCTCGTGGAGGCGACCCTGGTCGACGGTGTCGAGCCGTCGGATCTCATCGTCGTGGAGAGAGCTTGGACCATTGTGCGAGCGCGCCTCATCGGACGACTTCGAGCGGCTAGTGTCCCGAGGAAGGAGTGGCCGGAGAGCTGGCACTGGAACTGGGAGCGGAAAGCGCCGGAGCTTGCGCAGCTCGCTGCATCGGGCTTCGGGATTCTCAGCGACGAGGATTGGCAGGGGCTGATGCTCATCAAGACCGCGCCGTACGTAGCCCGCATCGAAGCGGATAGGGGTAAGCCACTCGTCTACGTTGACTACTTGGAGGTGGCGCCCTGGAACTGGCGGATTCCGGCATTGGGGGAGGAGGGCCGATACAAGGGAGTTGGATCCATCCTTTTTCGGGAAGCCGCCAAGTTGAGCCTCGAGGAAGGCTTTCACGGACGCGTCGGCCTTCATGCGCTGCCCCAGGCGGAAGCGTTCTACGAGAGCGCGTGCGGAATGACCGCTCTTGGACGCGACCCGCGGAAACAGGACCTGGTCTACTTCGAGTTCTCTCGAGAGCAGGCCCAAAAGTTTCTCGAGAAAGGAGGTGACTGATGACGACCAAGATGAAGAGCAACAGCCGAGCGAGCGAAGCGTGGCTGCGTCGCATGGCTGATGCTGAGGACCGCTGCAAGTCGGTCGCCGTGGGTGGTCTTGCGCACGAGCTGGGACTGATTCGGCCGGGCGCGCCAGAGGGACCGCGCGTCTTTGGGCGACTCATCGAGTTCGCGCGAAGGGCGCGCGGACTCTCAGTGGAGAAGCTCGCTGAGGAAGCGGATGTCGATCTCGCTGAGCTCGTGGCGCTCGAGCGCGATGAGGATGTCGCGCCGACGCCGCGGACTGTCTACCAGCTTGCGACAGTGCTTCAGCTCGACACGGGAAAACTCATGGTCCTCGCTGGACTCGCCGACGTGGAAGACCCTGCACTGAACCAGGCCGCGCTCAAGTTCGCTGCACGCTCGGAACCAACGGCGAGGCTTTCGAAGGCAGAGCGAGAGGCGTTTGACGAGTTCGTAAAGGTTCTCGTCGAACGCTCGGACGGGGCATAACAACCTTGCGCAACATCTTCCTCGACGAGCGGACGGCTCGGGACATCGACCGCGTGGTCGCCAAGGTCCTGCGCGATCTCGAAAATCCCGAGCCGCCAATTCGCCTTGAGCTTGTGCGCGAGGTGCTGTCTCTCGACCGTGCCTACTACTCGTCAACCGATACCGGTGTGCTCGAGGAGACGGTCCACCGGCTCCTCATGGCAGGAAAGCAGCTCATCAAGCGGCCGACCCTGCTTCTGGATGTCGTTCGGAAGCGGAAGCTCAGCGCGCTCTGGGCGCCAGATCGCCGGCGTATCCTGCTCGACGCCGAGGTGCCCGAGCCGAAGCAGCGGTGGAACGAGGGACATGAGATCGGGCACAGCCTCATCCCTTGGCACGAGCAAATGCTGCACGGTGACAAGGACCGAACGCTGCGTTTCACGTGTGAAGAGCGCCTTGAAGCCGAGGCCAACTTCGCTGCCGGACGCCTCCTCTTTCTGCGCGATGCCTTCGCAGCGCGATTTCTCGACGGTCCGATTACATTCGATCGGGTGAAGGACCTCTGCGGCGAGTTCGGGAACACGATGACTTCGGGACTTTGGCGTGCTGTCGAGAGCGTCGACATCCCGGCCTTCGGACTCGTGAGCCAACATCCTCGACGACCGAGCCACCCGGAAAGCCCGATGGTGCGCTACTTTCTTCGTTCGCGGGCTTTCGAGAAGCAGTTTGCCGCCGCTGATGAAGCGCAGATCTTCTCGGCGCTTGGTCGCTTCTGCTTTAAGAACCGCGGGCCGATTGGAAGTGACGAGGTCGCCCTAAGGGACGGGGGCGGGGTGCGCCACGTGTTCTTTGTAGAGACGTTCTTCAACGGGCACGATGCCCTCACACTCGGGGTGCATCGTCGTGTGCAGGCCCTCGTGGTAGCCGCTCCGTGACGGGGAAGACGGCGCGACCAACGAACGACATCCCCGGCGTTCGTTAAGACCCAACGATCAAGTCAAGCAGCACCTCTATAGGCCCCCGAACCAAAACACCCAATTCGAAGTAGCGTCCCTCGAGCCCGGACCCGCAATGTTCTCGCTGCCGCGGTATGCCGAAACACCATCACACGTCGCGACCTTCAAACGAGCCCAAGCTTGGTCCCTTGCTATTTCGGTCAAGCGGAGACGGCTCAAGTCGCCCCGGGTCCGAACGCTACCCTCGAATTGTGCTTACGCAACTACGGGGCTGATGGGTCAGTCGGGACGACCGGACTCGGCGTCCCGGCTTGCGTCTGATTCTTGGCTTCGGAATCCGCGCTGGTTACGTCGTACTCGCCGTCCTCCTCCTCCGCCTCGTCGGTGCGGGCGGCGGCCAGCGCCTGCATGACCCGCCTAATGTCGGAACTCCACACGTCCTCGCGCTGCGTTTGGTAGAAGAGTTGGGTCTGCTCGTTGGGCGTCGTGAGCTCGGCGCGAGCGAGGCAGAGCAGGACGGCGTCGATCGCGTCCTTTGCCAGTCCGCTGTCACGCAGGCCGAGCACTGACTGGTACAAGGTCGTGTAGAATGGGTGGAGACGGTTGATCCACACGACGACCTGAACACCGTTGACCCATTCTGGTCGGTAAAAGGGGCCGTTCGCGACCTCCTCATAATCGATCTTGTAGGGTCGGAGGCGCGCCTCCTGCTCGATGGCCTTGCGGGCCTCATCAAGCTTCTCCTTGGTAACCTCAGCGCGCTTGCGGGCGGCCCCCTCCTTCTTCTGGTCGCTCTCCTCCTTGCGGTGGTCCGGCACCTGCGGGCGCTGCCCCCGCGCCATGTCGGCGGCTGCCATTGCGCGCTCCGCGGCGGTCGGCGTGTCGGAGGCCTTCGCTTGCTTGGCCTTCTGCCTAGTTTCGTGTCGAGCCTTGCGCTGCTCGGTGTTGAGCCAGCGGAGCTTCTCGTCGAACTCCTCCTTGGCGAGGAGGCGCCAGAAGTCCTCGATCGGCCGCACGGCCTGTTTGTCGTTGGTAATGCCGAAGGCCTGGTCGAGCTCGGGTGGGAAGCTCACCTCGACGCCCCAGTGGTAGGCGTAGCTCTGGAGCAGGGGCCAGTCACCGAGGCCGCTCGCCGTATCCCTCGCGCTGCGAGGAAAGGCATCAACGATCTCGATCTCGCGACCGGCCCGCACGAAGGAGATGCCCCGTCGCGTCTTGCGGATCTCCCACCGTGCCTTCGACTGCTCGTCGAGCGGCTTGGGGATACCCTCAGACGGCGCGCCCCAGGCGAAACCGAGCGGAAATGCGGCGGCCGTCACAGTGATGGTGCCGACGCCTAGCACGGCAGGGTCGTCGGCTTTCGGGAGTTGATGCTCGTTGTCGAGCTTCTCGAGGTGCTTCTCGCCGGTGGCCGGGTCGTCGCGCAGAACGACCGGGAGAACACGAGTCCACGCCTTCTGCGCTCCCCCGTCCTCCGGGGCCCGGTAGTAGCGTGCGTTCGGCATAAGAAACAACGGGTCGACCGGCTCGACACGCACGCCCTCCACGACCAGTTCGAGGCCCTCAAGTAGGTACCGGTAAACTACACCGAAGTGGTCGACGAGGTGCTGCTTGAGGTTCGCCGCCGTCCGGTATGTCAGGTGGTCAGGGTTGAGCCAGACGACGACCGTGCTGTGCTCGAGGTTGACGTCGGTGCGCTTGAGGTACGCAGCTACGAAGTCCGGGAGGTCACCCGCTTCCGGGGCCGGGATGTTGACCTTTCCGCTGACGTCTACGGCGTCTACATTGAGCGTTCCGACCATCCAGGGATCTTGCCTTCGCCGTCGCGAATACACCCTAACGAGGCGGGTCTGGTTGACCGAGGCGTTCGGAAGTCCGAAACCGAACCGTCCTAGAAAGTCAGGGTGCTGGAAGCGAGTTCCGCCGCCCCAGCTTAGGGCAAACCGAAGCATCTCGGGCCGCATCCCCGCGCCGTTGTCGATAAACGCAATTTTCGAGACGGCCTCACCCTTCTTGCCACGTGTGTTTTCGACACGATCGAAGATCACGTGGATGCGGTCTGCCGCGGCCTCGATCGCGTTATCCACGATCTCCTGCCCCGCGGCCGCCGTCGTTCGGTACGCACTCCGGCGTTGTGATTCGATGGCCTGCCGGGCGCTGAACAGAGGGAACTCGTATCCCTCGGGCAGCTCGGCGATGGCCGCGTCCTGGAGTTCCCACTCCTTCTTCAAACTCCTATTGATCATCGTGAACACCTCCGTCATGGCCGCTCATGGCGGCTGAGTGAGCAGTCGTCTACGTCGCGACCGCCGAGTTCAGAACTCGATATACCTGGTAGCGGGACATTCCGAGCTCAATGGCCATGTCCGCCACCGAGTCACCGCGGATGTGAACCCCCACCAGGACCTTGCGCACCCGCTCCTCGGTACGATCCCACAGCAGGCGCAACTCGGCTCGGCACTCGCCGGCCAGGCCGTTGGTGCGCGGCTCGATCTTCGGAGTGAGTTTGTCGATCGGCAAGGTGCCGTGCCGGGACAGGGCACCGTCGGTGCTCTCCTCCTTGCTTCCCCTGGACTTGGGTTCGATGCCGGGCGACGCCCGGGTTCTGGTTCCCGGTAGGGCGTAGCTGGCGCGCACCCGGCGGACTCCATCCTTCAACACGTGGGTCAGGTAGGTCCAGGCGCCGGCCCGCGTGGGATCGAACTCGTCGCCACGCCCCTCGAGGATAAGGGCCCACATCTCGTCCACGGCCTCCTCACGCTGGTCGGGCGACAGGTCAGCGCCGACGCGATCGGCTACGGCGAGAAGACGTCTGTGCAGGGACCTCGGAAGGATCTCTCGGGCACCAACGTCACCGTCCAGGAATGCCTGGAATTGCGCGTCGTCCACATCGGCGCCCGCGCGCATCTTGCGCATCATCCTCACGACCTCCTAGTCCTGCGGTCAGCAGCCGCAGGACCCAGGGGTCATGGCGGGACATTGCCCGCATTGCGTCCGCCGACGGTTCTTTGCCCGAAGACAGCGTTCTGTACGCGGTCGGGCATCTCCGCGCAAGCCGCAGCCTGCAATGCACCACCGGACCGCTTGGGCCCACCTCTGGTATCGCCAGGCAGGGCCCGGTTTGTGCGGCGCGGCCCGGCTTCGGTCCGGCGAGGGGCACCACCGGACCGCTCGGACCCACCTCTAGTATCGCCAGGCAGGGCCCGGTTTGTGCGGCGCGGCCCGGCTTCGGTCCCGAGTCGTGAAGGCCGCCTCAAGACGGAGGTGGGGTGATGGCTGGTGTTTTTGCGCAGCCGGCAGCCATGTCGCGCGGGCCGTCGTGGCAGAGGTGAAGTATCAGGCGGCAAGGCCACGCTGGACAGGTTACCCGCGGCTGAGGCAGAGACGCGGCGTCGGAGCTTACGCTTGAGCCGCTAAGCCGTGATGCAAGAAGTCCGAGGGCGAGGAAGGTGGTCGTTAGAAAGCGTGAAACCTTCAGCAGGATCGGTCGCCTGAATTCCAGTCGACGCCTTCCGACCCGCTGGGGCGCGCATGCGTCTTCCGATGCGCCAGGTAGAGGCGGATGACGCTCTCCGAATGGCAGTCGCGACTCCGCGAGCATTTCGAGGAGCTTCGGCGCGTACGCTCAGCGAGGGTCGGCGACAAGCCGATCTTCGCCCTGGAGCACGGCCTCGAGGCGGCTGACCGGGAGGCGCTCACGGTTGCCATCAGAGCTCACATCGCTGAGGCGCCGCCATTAGGGGATCACGTTCTCCCGTGGATCGTATACGCGGCGGAGATCGGGTACCGCTACGCGGGAGATGAGTACTGGCAAACGTTCGCCGATGAGACGCACGGGTGGGAGGCCCACGGCGAACGTGAGTGGCTCCGAGACCGCTTCCGTGCCTTTCACAAGCACTTCGGTGGCGCGAAGCCGTCCGGGCCGTGGGCGAACCACTTCTCGATCATCTGCTGGCCGATCACACATGCGATCTTGCCAAGAGATCTCCAGCGCCAACTCGCCGAGATACTCTACTCCATGCGGGACCTGTTCTCCGCGGAGCTGCTGACTTCACCCCAGGCACTGGGCGAGCGGATTGCCGGGCGCAGCTGGAACGCCAACTCGCGCTTCCAGAACCTCGCGCAGGAGCCGCTGCTTATTGGCCAGATCGCTACCGCGCTGCTCCTTCAGGGCGCGCAAGGTTCGGAGAGCCTAATCCTGCCAGCGACCCTGAGACGCATCGGTGCTGATCTCGAGCGTGTGCGGACGGCGCGCGAGTGGCTACGCGGCGCGCAGCGCATCGCCCAGCAGCGGGTCCATTTCCGAGGGCTCTCCTCGAGTAGCGCGCCTTCGGCGGCGGAGCCTCGAGGAGAGCCCTCGGAGCGTGCTCACGAACAAGTTGCGGCGTTGGCCATCGAGCCGCGACTTGTCCTCCGTCCGACAGGCGCTGATTCGTGGGACGTGCTGATTGAGCTGCCAGATTTCTCCCATTTGATCGTCAAGTTTCCCGCGCTCCTGAACGTGCTGACGGAATCACGGTGTGTGGTCGCCGGTTCCTCGGGTCGCCCGCTCGCGCGGGGAGCCCTGCTGCATGGACCGCAAAGTGTGGTCCTCCGCTCATGGCCCAGCCCTAGCGATGTGCTACTCCGCTTTGAACAGCCCGTCCCAAAGGAGATCGAATACCTCCTGCGCGCGGAGTGCCTTCTGCGACCGGGTCCACGATGGCTCTTCAGAATAGCCTCCGACGGACTGGCCTACGAGTTACGGAGCAATCTCGTGAGGCCAGGGCAGGGGTACATCCTCACAAGTTCACAGGGGTGGCTCAAGACTGCCCCTGGCGTGACGCCCACCCGCCTCGGGTGTGAAGGTATCCATGGCGCACGACTCGACGTACCGGCCGCCATGCCTCGCGAGTGGACTCAGCAACTCGAGGCACTCGGCCTCAGCCAAGCCAAGAGCGTTCACGTCTGGCCCGCCGGTTTGACCGCTGCGAGTTGGGATGGCGAAGGCCGCGCCGAGTGGCTCACCACGGAACGTCCGTGCATCGGGATCCGCCCTGACCACGCAGTCGCCGCCGTAACCGTGACGCTGGGGAGCGCCGCGGTCCAGTGCCTTGAGATCGCCTCTCCCGATCCCGGCTCCCCGATCTTCATCGAACTTCCGCCCCTCTCGGTCGGCGTCCACGCGTTACGCGTCGCGACGCGCCCGATCGGTTCGAGTGACGAAGGGCAGGCCGGATGGCTGGATGTCGTTATTCGGGAGCCTCACGCATGGGACCCAGGCGTTGGCGGTGTCGGAGCACTTCGCATAGTCGTCGATCCGCCCGCTCCAACACTCGAGCAGTTGTGGGAGGGACGTGCTGCGATTGAGATACTTGGCCCGGTCGGGCGCCAGATCGTCCCCACGGTCAGCCTCTTCGAGCGGCGCGCCGAGACGCCGAGTGTGCGGAAGCGACTTCCGCCGCTCCCGCTCCCGGCCGATGCAGCGGCTTGGCGCGCGCACTTCGAGAGGCACTTCCGAGAGGCCAAGGATGTCCAAAACCTGTACGACCCAGCTCACACCTGCCGGCTGGAGTTGAACGGCGAAGAACTCGGGACGTTCTCGCTCGCCTGCGAGCGCGAGTTCTCGCCGCTTCGCTGGGTCGTTCGGCGTCGGGGTGCGGGCTACGAACTGTCGCTTTTGGATGACAGCGGCGCACCGACGCCTCCGAAGATCTTCAACTACGAGTTCACAACCCCGGACAGCCCAAGCCACCTCGACGCCGCTCAGTTCTCTTCAGGCTATTCGGCTCCGGCCTCTGGTGGGCTTTACCGGGCGTGCGCTGGGGTTCAGGAACGAGCCGTGATCCTGCCCCCGGCCGCCAAGAGCCTAAAGCCGCAGGAGTTGGGACTCGAGCCGCGGTTGCAGCGCAGACCCAGGTCCATCGGCGCCGTGGAGGAACTGCTCTCGCTTACCCGGCTGTGGTCTGGTGCTCGCCTCACTGGCTTGTTCTCCGCGGCAAGGAGACAGTCCGTCCTCGTCGCCCTGCTCCAGGAAATATTCGTGCTGATCGGCGGTGATAACTGGGCGGCTGCGGAGCGGAGACTGCGCGCTCATGATGGATCGGCCGCACTCGAAGTGCTGAAGCGGGCCATCTCGAATAAGGCGCCGGGAACGAGCTTTGCCGCGAAACTCCTTCTCGACCGCGCGCTATACACCGCCATGGGGACGAGGGACCGCGTCGTTCAGTTCGGATCGACCGCTCGCCACCTGCTGCAGCTCCCAGCCCCCGAACGGACCATAGCGATGTACCGTGGCGACGGCGTGACGGTAGTCCGACGACGCTTCGGACCGGAGGACTGGATCTGCGAGTTTGCCCTTCGCCTGGCGAGTTCGCCAGAGACCGTCCAAGTCTGGGCCGCCCACCAATTGCAGAATGGCCTGGAGTGGCTGCTCGCATTCCCGATCTTGGCGCGAGCGGCTCGCTTCCTCGTCCTCGCCGTTGACCGCGACTCGCCGGTGTCCGCCGCCAGCGACGGGCACCTCTATCGAGGTTGGGGGTGGCAATGAGGCTCGTCACCGCAGCAGAGCTTCACGCGCAAAAGGTCGCGGAGCTTGGACTGGACGCTACTGCTGTCGACCTCACCTCGGTTGAGGCGATCGCCGGAGCCCTCCGCCGGGCTGCTGGCTTCCTTTGCCCGTGCTCTGCCGGAACTCTCGTGCGCGCCGTGATTCGACCGCTGGAGGGGCTGGTTCGCGACGTCGATGCCCTAAAAGAAACCGTCGAGGAGGCGCTCGAAGCCCTTACCGCCCACGGCGACCTCTTGGAGCACCGCGATGTCGCCGCGGAGCGGGACGCGCAGCCGGGGACCTTCTTGTACGCCGCGCCGCCCAGCTTTGTGCGTCGCGAGAGTGGCGCCGTCCTCATCCTTGGGATCGTACCGGACCGCCTGTCGCCGCTGCCTGACGAGTGGGAGACGTACATCGAGTACGTGAACCATGTCCGCAGGTTATCCGTAACGGGTGCGAGGGACCTCGCGGGGGAGCTCTCTCAGCTCGGGCTCGTCGAACTCTCGTTTGAGGCATGGCTGAGAGTGCCCGGGGCCGAGACGGCCGCGCAGCATCTCGCTCGCCTCGAGAGACTGCTCGACGCTGCGGCTCCCGCGTTGGAAATACCCGGGCTCAGCTTGATCGACCCGACGAGTTCTGTCCGCTACTACCGGGGGCGTTGGATCCAGCCGCGCGCGCAAACCGGCCGCTTTGTCGGTCGGCGAAGTCAAGCGTACGGCGCGGACCTCTGGTGCTATGTCGCGATGGACGAAGGGCAGCCGCGCAGGTTCCTCGACCTACCTCTCCGTGGGAGCCGCGCCCGCGGCTGCGACGAGGCATGGCACCTCCAGGCAGCAATGGACACAGCGCGCGGCGCGCCGCAACGCTTCAGGGTTCGCGCGGGACCCACCGGTTCCAAGACCAAGGTGATGGACTTCTTCTCTCCCGTCCCCATGTGGGCTAGGCGACGGTGGGACGCAGTCGGCGAGCCTATCGTTAGCTCGGGCTGCCTGTTCTCGTACAGCTTCCCCCAGAGCGAGATCGAGGAGGAACTGCGGTTTGTCCGTGAGAAGCTGTGGCTCACAGAGCTAACGGAAGGCGAGAGGACGTAGGAGGTGCCCGTGGCCCTGACGATCGGCGAGACCATCGAGCAGCTGCAGCACGCGCTGCGCGACTACATCGAGGCGACGTACCACATTAGCCATCCGGCGCTGGTGGCGCGGCGCCGTCGCCTTCTCGACGAGGGCGGAGTCATTTACCAGCGGCCATATCTGGAGAGCACGCCCCGCTACAAAACCGGGGACGCGTTCCGCGACCTGGGGCTTGATACGGCAGCCCTCGAGGTCTTCTCCGCGGTCTCCAAGCCGTCAGGAAAGCTCACCCTCCTGATTCACGACCCGCCATACCAACACCAGGCCGCGGCGGTGCGGGGCTCCCTCGTGAACTGCCGGAGCCTCGTTGTCATGACCGGCACGGGCTCCGGCAAGACGGAGTGCTTCCTGCTCCCGATCCTCGGCAAACTGGCCCGTGAGGCGAAGTCGAAGCCCGAAACGTTCGGAAAGACCCCCGCCGTCCGGGCGATCGTCCTCTACCCAATGAACGCGCTGGTCAACGACCAACTCGGCCGTCTCCGATTGCTGTTCGGCGACGAGCGGATGGTCAACAAGTTCGTCGGTTGGGCCGGACGGCCCGCCCGCTTCGCGCGCTACACCAGCCGCACGCTCTACCCTGGGGTCCGAAGCGAAGAGAAGGACAAGATCCGACTCGTCCCGATCGGCAAGTACTACGTGAGCGCCCTCGAGTCGGCCTCCGGGCCAGCCTCTCCGGAGCAGGCCGCTGCGCAGAGCCTGGTGCTAGAGCTGAAGAAGCGGGGGAAGTGGCCGGCGAAGCCGGACCTGGTCAGCTGGTACGGGAAGAAGGGCAGCCGGTGGAAGGACTCGAGAACGGGCGCGTTCAAGCGGTGCGTGACGCAGCCCCATGACCCGGAACTCCTCACTCGGCACGAGGTCCAGGGGGCGCCGCCTGACGTCCTCGTCACCAACTACTCGATGCTCGAGTACATGCTCATGCGGCCGCTGGAGCGCCCTATCTTCGACCACACCAGGGAGTGGCTCCGCGCGAACCCAGACGAGTCCCTTCTCCTCGTGATCGATGAGGCACACCTTTACCGCGGCGCCGCTGGCGCGGAGGTGGCCCTGCTCGTGCGGCGCCTGCGCATGCGTCTCGGGATCCCACCGGAGCGGCTCCAGGTGATCTGCACGAGCGCGAGCTTCAAGGACCCAGCCTATGCGGCGCAATTCGGAGCTCAGCTCACCGGCAAGGACACGAAGGACTTCGACACCGTCAAGGGCGATCTCCTCCTCAGGGATGGCGCCGGGCCGGGATCGCGCGAGGATGCTGAGGCGCTTCTCGAAATCGACCTCAACGGGTTCTACGAAGCCGAGTCGGACGACGCGAGGCTGGCGAAGGTCAGGTCCTTCCTCGCTTACCGCGGGGTCAAGCCGCTCGGTGAGCTCGAACGTGCACTCTACGACGCCTTGGAGAGGTTCACACCCATGGCGCACCTCATCAACCTGACGATGATGGAGGCACGCCCTGTCGACACGCTGGGCGCGACGATCTTCGAGGGCGTGGACCCTTCCGTGGCAGCACACGCTGTGACCACGTTGCTTGCCCTGGGCAGCCTCGCGCGTCGTGACCGCACCGAGCCCGGGCTGCTTCCCTCTCGAGTGCACTCATTCTACAGAGGGCTCGCCGGGCTCTGGGTCTGCACGGACCCACAGTGCCCGCAGCTCCCCGCGGATGAGCGAGGCCGTGGCCCTGCCGGCACGCTCTTCAGCCAGCCGAGGGACACGTGCTATTGCGGCGCTCGGGTCCTGGAACTCTACACCTGCCGGAACTGTGGGAGCGCTTATGCGCGCGCGTACACGAACGACGTCGGCGAGCCGAACTTCCTGTGGGCCGAACCCGGCGGCGCCTTCAGGACGCTCGCAGGTGAGGTCGACGAGTTGGAGCCGCTCGACCTCCTGCTGGAGACGCCCGTCGTCGAGGACGCGGAGCCAGCCGAGTACGACCTCATCACCGGGCGGCTCAACCCAAAGAAGCTCGGACCTCGAAACCGCCAAGTGTACCTTCGAAGGAACAGGCTCGCCCCTGCTGATCCGAACGACGAGGGCCGAAACGCCAAGGCTGGGGAGTTCCGCCCCTGCGCGGTCTGCGGGGGGAGCGCGGCATTCGGCCGCTCTTCGGTCCAAGACCACCAAACGAAGGGCGATCAGCCGTTCCAGGCGCTGATCGCGAAGCAGCTCCAGGTCCAGCCCCCAGGGGTGGCCGCGGCGACCAGGCTGGCGCCCCTCCGGGGCCGCAAGGTGCTGGTGTTCTCAGACTCACGCCAGACGGCGGCTCGCCTCGCGCCCAATCTCCAGACCTACTCAACGCAGGACGCCCTGCGCCCACTCATCGTGGCGGGCTACTCCCGACTCCAACATTCGCCCGCCCTCGCGCCGCACCTGTCGCTCGAGGACCTGTACCTCGCAGTGCTCATCGCGGCGAGGGAACTGGGCGTCCGCCTGCGACCGGAGCTCAAGCTCGGAGAGAGCTTCAACGAGGAGAACATCGTCGAGGAGGCGGTGAAGAACGGCGCACTCTCTCGCGAGGCCGACCTCCTGAGCCTCTTCTTGAAGGTCAGGGTCGCTCAGCCGCCGGAATCCCTGCTGCACGCGATCACGAACTGCCTCACGGATCGGTACTACGGGCTGGAGTCGCTCGCGCTCGCGTCCGTGATTGAGCGCGCCGAACACGCAGCGAAGATTCAAGGGCTACCCGATCTCCCAGGTCTCGCGACCACGCCCGAGCAGAAGCTTGCCCTCGGGCGCGCATGGCTCCGCTGCTGGCATCGTGCGGGCTTCTGGCTCAGCCGCATGCCGCCCGCGTGGTGGCCCAACGAAGTCCAGGCGCGCACAGGGAAGTTCCAGGAGTTGGGGCGGCTCCTGCGCGACAAGTCGACGCGCACCCCGTTCGAGCGCGAGTGGGTGCCAAAGCTCGTCGGATGGTTCACCGAGCAGATGGCGCCTGGGAAGCACCGGCTCAAGGGCGGCGAACTGTCTCTCGAGATCGGGGGCGCCTGGGCGTACTGCCAGTCTTGCCGTACCACGCAGCGCCCGTTCCCCGGCCGCGCGACGTGCGCCAACTGCAGCAAGGAAACCGCGACGCCGATCGATCCGAACAGCGATCCGGTCTTCAGGGCGCGGAAGGGGTACTACCGGGGCAGTACGCTGGAGGCGCTCAAGACTCCGCCGCGCGCACCGATGGCGCTCATCGCGGCGGAGCACACCGCGCAGCTCAACACGGCGCAGGCAGACGAGGTGTACTCCAAGGCCGAGGAGCACGAACTCCTCTTCCAAGACGTCGACCTCGGAGTCGATGATCGCGGACGCGAGCGCCCGGCGATCGACGTGCTCTCGTGCACGACGACAATGGAAGTGGGCATCGACATCGGGACGCTCTCGGGCGTGTCGCTGCGCAACATGCCGCCGGCTCGGGCGAACTACCAGCAGCGGGCCGGGCGCGCCGGCCGACGCGGTACCGCGGTCGCGACCGTCACGGCGTTCGGCAGCGCCGACAGCCACGACGAGCACTACTTCACGCACCCCGACCAGATGATCCGCGGTGCGGTCGATGACCCGACCCTGACCCTCGACAACCGCGAAATCGCACGGCGGCACATCACTGCGTACCTTCTGCAGCGTTACCACCAGACAAAGCTACCGGCGATCAAGCCCGAGGATCAGCCGCACCTCTTCGCCGTGCTTGGCTCCGTCTCCGACTTCAAGAACGCTGGCAAGTTCCTCAACCGGGACGATTTCCAGCAGTGGCTGGCGAACAACGAGGCGGCGCTCAGGGCCGAGGTGGCGTCGTGGCTGCCGGCTGAGCTCTCGAAGACCGATGAGCAGGCGCTCTTGGACGAAATCGTCCCCGGAACGATGGGTCCGATCGACGAGGCCATCGAATATACCCCACCGCCCGGCGCACCCGGCGCCGCGCCCGCCACCGCTAGGACCCCGCACGATCCGGAGGCCGAGTCGGCGATCGAGATCCCGGACGAGGAGGGGGAGGAGCGACCTGGGCGCGATCCCGCCACGGAGAACCTTCTCGACCGCCTCCTCTACAAGGGTGTCCTACCGCGCTACGCGTTCCCCACGGACGTGGCCAGCTTCCACGTCTTCGACGACGTGAAGTCGACGCTGTATCGACCTGCCTTCCAGTTCACCCCCTCACAGGGGCTGCCGGTGGCGCTCTCGCAGTACGCGCCTGGGAAGGAGGTGTGGATTGGGAGCAAGCTGTGGACGTCGGGCGCGATCTATTCGCCGATGAAAAGCGACCGGTTTATCGCGTGGCAGGCACGACGCCTGTATTACGAGTGCGGCTTCTGCCACTACGCCCGGACCGTGCCCCTCGACCAAGGGCAGCGTGGCGAGATCAAGGACTGCGAGGCGTGCGGCAGCGTGGGCAAGTTTGGCCCGGCGACGTACTGGCTGCGTCCACCGGGGTTCGCGCACCCTGTGAACAAGCCCGAAGGCACGTCGCCGGATGACCAGCCCGCGCGGAGCTACGCGACGCGCGCGAAGCTGACCGCCCCGACACCTGCGGACGAGGCGAACTGGTCCAGGCTCAACGATCGGATCCGCGTCCACCACAGAAGAGAGCATCTGCTTGTCACGAACAGAGGACCGCGCGAGGAGGGCTACACCTACTGCACCAAGTGCGGACTCATCGAGCCCACCGCGATCCCGTCCGGCACGGTCGGCGCCGCCCACAGGAAGCCGTACCCCGATCCGCGAGACCGTGACTGCGTCGGCGGTGGCGCGACGAAGGGGCTGGTACTCGGTACTGACTTCATCACCGATGTCCTTCTCGTCTCGCTGGCAGTCGAAGCGCCCCTCACACTCGTGCCCGGTCTCCTCGCCACGGACGTCGCCCTTCGCACGCTGTGCGAGGCCATCACGAAGGCCGCGTGTGGGAAGCTGGAGCTCGAAGCGAATGAACTCCAGGCCGAGTATCGTCCCGCGCTGACGGCGGCCGGGAGGGAGGGTAGGGAGGCAGAGCTGTACCTCTACGACACCCTGCCGGGCGGCGCCGGGTTCGCGAAGCGAGTCGGTCACCTCGGGTTGCCCGTCTTCAAGGAGGCGTTGAGGACCCTGGAGAGCTGCCCCGACAACTGCGACCGTTCCTGTTATCGCTGTCTGCGTAGCTACAAGAACAAGTTCGAGCACGATCTGCTCGATCGACACCTTGGCGCGAGCCTCCTCCGCTTCCTGATCACTGGGGCCGCCCCGATGCTCGATGCCGCGCGCGTCGAGCGCTCGACCGACCTCCTGTTCCAGGACTTGGAACGACAGGGGCTGGACAGCCTCACACTCGAGCGGAACCAGGTCGTCGCGGTGCCGGGCCTGCGAGACACGACGGCGCCGATCTTCGCCACCAGGATCGACGGCACGAAGTTCGTGATCGCCTTGCACGGCCCGCTCACGCCGGATGACCCTACGAACGACGGGCTTCGAGAGCTCAAGGAGTACTCGGCGGCGCTACCGGTCGTCCTCGTCGACGAGTTGGTGGTGCGGCGCAACCTGCCGGCCGCCACGAGCGACCTCATCGCCAAGGTCGGGTAGGGCCGGCATGCCTGGCCGTCGAGGAGGCAGCGTGCTCTGGCACGCCGCCGGACCGAAGGTGTGGCCCGGAGCGCCGAATGAGATGTCGGTGTCCAGTCTGGGCGAGATTGAGGCCTGTCCGCGGCGCTGGGCCCTGGCCTCAGCAGAGTATCCCGAGCTGTGGGACCGACGTGGATACCCGCCGCGCCTCTTCATCGCAAGCCTGGCGGGCAGCGTCGTCCACTTGGCCCTTAAGACCGTCACGAAGGCGCTCGCGCGCAGCGGCTGCCTGTCTGTCGAGGATGCGAGCGCCGTGCAGGTCATGAGGGAACTCGGCGGTTACACCAAGCTCATCGACGATTGCATCCAACGTGTCCTGAACGGCTTCGCTGACAACCCTAGGGCCGCGCCGATGCTCGAGGTCACGCTCCGCTCGCTTCGGTCTCGGATCCCGCAGATGCGCACTGAAGCGCAGGGCCTCCTCGGGGGCGTCAAGCTAAACGGAGACACTGCCGCCTCGGGGGCGGAGGTCGCGGCCAGGGGCCACCTCCGAACACGCTTGGGCCCGGGCACCTACCCTGAGGTAGATCTCCGGGCGCCTCGCATTGGATGGCGCGGCACGGCAGACCTCTTGACGCTCTCGGATTCCGGCTGCGAGATCGTCGATTTCAAGACCGGGGCGCAGGATGACGTCCACCAATTCCAGATTCGCGTGTACGCATTGCTTTGGAGCCGAGACTCCGAGTTGAACCCGACCGGTCGCGCCGTCGATAGGCTCACGCTTTCCTACCGTGGCGGTGAGGTGCGGGTCGATCCGCCGACTTCCGCCGAGCTTGACGCGCTCGAGCGTGAACTCGTCGACCGCCGTCAGGCTGCTGTGGAGGCGCTCAGCGCCAACCCGCCGCAGGCGCGGCCGAGCATCGAGAATTGCCGGTACTGCGCCGTCCGCCATCTGTGCGAGGAGTATTGGGAGCCCGCGACCACCCGAGCGCTGGCCGCAGCGGACTCGAACCACTCGCCTTTCATGGACCTCGAAATCTCCATCGGGGCTCGTCACGGCCCATCGAGTTGGGATGGTATCGTAGGCGTGTCGCGCGGCGTAGCCAGCGGCAAGCAGATCGTGTTGCGTACCGCCTCTGCGGAGGTTGGGTTTGCGAGCGGCGACCACATTCGCGTGCTGGACGCCCATCTATCGACCGTCGCGGATGATGAGAACCAGCCGGCGCTCGCGACCCTGACCACGATGAGCGAGGTCTTCCTTGTACCCAATGCGACGGGGCAGTAGATCGGCTCAGAGGGTAGACCAAGCTACGCCTGTGGCAGCCCGAAGGGTCGCGGTTGACGTCCGCGAAGAGGGGGTCAGAACGGGTCCGCGAACAGTATCTGCTGGTCTGCCGGCGGCGGGACCACAACGCGACCTCCGTGACGGATCGGACGAACAAGCGTGTGGCGTGCTACCTCCGCCAGCACGTCGTCGGACACGATGCGATTGCGGAGCCAACGCTCCCGCCACCACGCAGCGATGCGCGCAGTCGCCGCTGGACCGTCCTCGATCGGAACCAGATAACTGGGCTTGGGCTCGATCCCGAGCAGGTGCTCCCGCAGGTTACGGACCAGGCTCACCGCGTACACGACGCGCTGCCGGTGGTGGCGTAGAAGGAGGCCGGACGGCAAGCCCAACAGATCGAGCCCTTGTCGGATCTTGCGGAGCTTCGGGCTTACGCCCTCGCCGAAGATGCTGTTCACTCGCTGACCGTTTGAGGACTGCTGCACGACGTCTGCAAGCGCGTCGACTGTCTCCTCCGAGTACTGCGAAGTGCCAAACGCCTCGGAGTGGCCGAGTTCTTCGTAGCGGAGCGTCTCCTTCGGAGAACCGCCAAGGCGGTCGCACGGGATCTTGATGCGGTTGTACTGGCTCGATCCGACACCGTAGAGCGACGTCGTGCCGAGGAGCACGAGTGCCGGCCTCCGGATTATGGAGCGACCCGCCACTGACGAGGCGATCTCGCTCTCCGCGTCCACGTAGCGGCGCCGGTACTCGAGCACCACCTCGGGGCTCGCGGCAAGCATCGCGACGAGCTTGCCGCCCAGGATCGCGTTGTATGGCTGGACGGCGCCGCAGACCGTTATGTCCGCTACAGCGATGCCGACGCGATCGGCCTTCGCCTTCTTGAGGATCTTGCGGATCACGTCGCTCCCTTGTCCTGTGGATGCGAGCGTCGCGAGCTTCGCAGCGGTCGGGCGGCGGCCGAATGCCTCCGTGAGGACGGCCCGTGCGCGTAGGTAAGACGCAAGCGCGAGCGCGCGCTTGCTTCGGAACAGGTGCAGTCGCGCTCGTGTGACCCAGTGCTCCGATTGGGGCACGTCGGCGCGCGTGCCTTTGTGATCGCGCGATCGAACGTATCGATGGTGGAGACGGCGCTGTTCCGCGCTCTCTTGCAGGAGACGATTGATCAGCGCATCGCGTGGATCAGCGAGGTCTCGTACTGCGAGGACGGAGTCCTCGAGAAGGTCATCTACATAGATCTCCGCGATGGCCGCGTCGACCACCTGGACCAACCACCGCGCGAGCTCGGGCGTTGGGCTGGCCTTGACGCGGGCCAAAAACGTGTCCGGGTGCCAACCGATCCACGTGTCACGCTCCCGGATCTGCATCACGGGGCTGCTCACCGCGCCAATGCCGACGATGGGATGTAACGGCGCCCCCCGATCGCGGACGAGGAACATCATACTCCGCCCCGGGACGCTGGTGTACTGGTTCGTCCACGTGTGACGGAAGTAGCGCCAAATGTCCATCAGGCGAAGGCCCGTGAACGAACACGTCGCCTCGTCCGACGCCACGAACTCGAGGTACGGATCGACGACACTAGCGAGGACACCAGCCCAACCGTTGTTGCTGTGGTCGCGCGCCTTGCGTAGGCGCTCCGCGAGTTCGCGGCCGTCTCGCAGGAGCGAGAAGATAGAGGTGAACTTCCCGTTGAACACGCGGGTCCGCTCCATCGAACGCAGGAACTTCTGCACCGCGGCCTGGCGCAGCTGCGCGTCTCGCTTGACGAGTTCCTGACGCCGAATCCGCGCCTTCTCCGTGGCGCGATCATCGCTCACCTGCGCGGGCGAGGTGACCTCGACGCGGCCATGGCGGACACGCAGCTGCCAACCCTGCATAGCCAGATCGGTGAGGACGAGCCCTGCAGCCAGCAGGACTTGGCGATCCGAACGCCCTGACGACCTCACGCTCTCAGTGAACGAACCGCGCACGTCGTCGACCGCCTCCTCGTATTCATCGTCCTTGCGCACCCGCGCGAGCGCGCGTGCGTGTGCCAAGAACACCTCGCGCGAAGCCTTACAGCGGAGTGGCGGCCGGAGCTTTACCCAGGGGGTGTCGGTCCGGTGGGTCATTTGCCATTCAGGAACGCCGCGAGCGTGTTGCTCCACTCCAGCCGCTGCCGAACGAGCGTCTGATCCTTCCCCTTCGCGGCAGCTTCGCTACGCGCGGCCGCGAGCAAGAGCAACTCGAGCTTCGCGCGCAGCTGCTGATCCCGCGGGTTGTCGCCGTCCGCGAGCGGCTTGTATATCTCGCGGTAGAAGGGATGATCAGGGTTTAGCACCAAGACGAGCCGCTCGCCATCGTGCGCGTAGGTGAAGAAGCAGGTGTCCTTCACGGGGCCCTCGACGATGGTGTAGCGCGACGCCCTCTCGCCGCGCCCGCGGCGAAGAACTGGGTGATTCTTCTCGAGGTCCTTCATGAGCGCGCTTGCCTTCGCGCCCACCTTGTTCGGCAGCGGTCGCAGCAGATGGTCACGCTCGTTCGCGACACGCTCGGCCTCCGAGAAGCGCTCTCCAGCCTTCACGGCCAGGTGTGCCTTCCTCGCGCGGCTGTTCAGCGCGCGGGCGGTGGCCTCGAGGTCCGGCGTCAGCGCTTCGATCAGGTGGGCCTGGGGTCGAACCTGCTGCTTCGTGTGCGTAATACCGAAAGCCTCATCCAGAATAGGATCGAACCGAATTTCGCACCGCCACCAGTCATCGTAGTTCTCGCGGTGCTTGCTGCCCATGAAGAACCATCCGTAGTCGACCTCACGACCGGCACGGACGATCGACGTGCCCGCGCCCTTGGACACGCCGATGCGTCGTTTCTGCTCGTTCGACAGGTTGTGCCATTCGTGGACCGGGAGTTCCGAGAAACGTACGCGAACCCATCCTGCCCTGTGCGGGTCCGATGGGTCAGCCCGCACTTCGTAGCGTAACTCTTCGCCGAAGAGGCGTGCGCCCGAAACATCGGCCTTCGGGTGCAGATACAACGGGTCGAATGGAGACACGGCTTCCCCGTTGATCAGAATACGCAGTCTCTTCCAGAGGAAGTGCCGGAAGCGGCGTCCCAACTCGGCTTCCAACTTGCGGACGATCGTCGAGATGCGGCGATTGTCGAGCCGATCACAGCGGGTCCAGAGGACCAAGGTACCCGACCTACCCTGGCAGCCGCGAGGCGGCTCTGCGACAAGCACCGGGCGGGGAATTTCCTTCATATCGCCGCGGACGATCTCATCAACATCGAGGTAGGACATATAGACGCGGGGACCGCCACTGCCGCCACGGAGCCCGTTCAAGCTCTGCCATGTGTAGACCGTGACGCCGCGTGCCTGGCTCAGTGATGCGTTCGGAAGCCCCATGCCATACCGCCCAAGTCCGCTACGGTCCCCAAAGCGCGTGCTGCCTCCGAACCGAAGAGCCTGGCGAAGAGTGAAGGGATCCATGCCGCAGCCGTTGTCGGCCACGGATACTTGGATAGGCTTATCCTCGTCCCCTGAGGTGGCCGTGATGGAAATGGAGATTGCAGTGGCCCCGGCCTGAATCGAGTTGTCGACCAGTTCAGAGATCGCGCTCGAGGTTCCCTTGTACCCAGAGTCGCGCGTCGCCTGAATGAACTTGTCGAGGGCGATGATGGAACAGTCCTGTTTCTTCCCTGGGGTCGCGTGGCTCATGCTTTGCTCCGATCTGGACGTTTTCGGCCGCTCGGACATCGTTGGGCCGCTCATCCCCCATCTCCCCGCGTGTTGGTGTTCATGTTAGCCGAGCGCGCTTCATCGGACGTCGCTGCCTTTAGCAACCTGCGGAACAGCTTGCGCTCGTACAGAAGCGCGGCGCCTCGTTGTCTTGCGCCAGGCTGCAGTCCGTTTGGGGGTCGGCTCGGCTTGCTGGGGACGGGCGAGGTCGCCCGACCCGTAGTTCGCCCGCTGACGCACCCCCCTACACATCAACGCCCCAACCTCCGACCGCGCTCCCTTCGACGGCTTGGCTTCTTCACCACGCCCGGGCGCCGGGGCGCAACACCGGCCTTGGCAGCCATGTCGAGGAGGCCGCTGGCGAACGCCTGGATGGGTCGATGCTTTCCGTTTTCCCAGCTGTTGACGGTGGCGAAGGTGACCTTCATCTCCCGGGCGAGTTGCTCCTGGGTCAGGCCGCGAGCCCTCCGGATGTCTCTCACGAGACTGGGGAAGTCGACTACGGCCTTCATGGCCACCACCCGTCCCATCCGTCTCCCGCGTCGCTGGTCTTATATACGCTATCCTATATAAAGTTTCAACGACCGTCTTGCCGCAGTCACGTCATCTTGCCGTACCGCGTGAGTTGCCCGAGACGCGCGGGGTTCACTTCCGAGCGTCCGAAGGACGCTAGAACGCCTGGGCAACGACCGAACATGCGCCGCCCGCGCCACAAGGTCACGGAAGCCTCTCTGAGTCGTCACGCCTCGGCAGCCCCCCGAACCCGTACTGGCGGAGA
>Ga0070699_100001422_pt1 | contig 21999 bp, 20 predicted proteins | sample KBSK1503metaG_FD_65473 | JGI IMG/M metagenome (GOLD analysis project Ga0070699, IMG submission 65473) | Corn, switchgrass and miscanthus rhizosphere microbial communities from Kellogg Biological Station, Michigan, USA - KBS K1-50-3 metaG | ecosystem: Host-associated > Plants > Roots >...
CAGGCCGTGGCGGTTCTCCATCACGACATGGCCCATGAAGTAGAGCTTGGCTTCCTGCCCACCCTTGGTCATGAGCCGCGCGTCCAACAAGGCGATCTGACCTCGCAGGAGACGATCCCTGTTCTTCGTGAACACTGTCGGATCCCAGATGCAGTCGTCCATCGACAAGCCCCACAAACCAACGGGAGAGCAGGTTGTAGTCCAGTTGCTCCATCAGCATGCGCTCACTGCGGATCGAGTACAGCACCTGCAGGAGCAACGCCCGCAGCAGCCGCTCGGGCGGAATCGACGGCCGTCCCGTGTGCGAGTACAGCTTTTCAAAGTCCGACCACAGCCGGCCAAGGACCTCGTCCACCATCGTCCGGATTGCTCGCAGCGGATGGTCCTTCGGCACCCGCTGCGCCGGCGAAACGTAGCTGAACATCGCGTCCGGCTCGCTGTGGTCACCCCGCATTCCCACCTCCGTACTCGATTCACGGAGGGTTCGACCATGAACGGCCATATCAGGCCTTTTTCAGCAGCCTGCTAGCTCTTCAGCACGCCCAGGGCGCGGCCGACCTTCGTGAACGCCGCCACCGCGCGATCGATGTGGGCGGGCGTGTGGGCGGCCGAGAGCTGGACGCGTATGCGGGAGAGCCCGCGGGGCACCACCGGGAAGAAGAACCCCTTCACGTAGACGCCCTCGTCGAGGAGCGCGCGGGCGAAGCGCTGCGCGAGGGGCGCATCGTCGGGGGCGAAGCGCGAGAACATGATCGGCACGATGGGGTGCACGCCGGGGCGGATCTCGAAGCCCGCCTCCGTCATCCGCTGCCGGAACACGCGGGTGTTGCCCTCCAGGCGATCGCGCAGCTCGGTGCTGCGCGAGAGCAGGTCCAGCGCCCGCAGCGTCGCGCCCACGACGACGGGCGCGAGCGTGTTCGAGAAGAGGTACGGCCGGCTGCGCTGCCGCAGCAGGTCCACGATCTCCTTCCGCGCCGCGATGCAGCCCCCCGACGCGCCGCCGAGCGCCTTGCCGAAGGTGGTCGTGAGGATGTCGACCCGGCCCGCCACCCCGCAATGCTCGGGCGTGCCGCGCCCCGTCTTCCCCATGAAGCCGGTGGCGTGGGAGTCGTCCACCAGCACCAGCGCCCGGTGCCGGTCGGCGAGGTCGCAGATCTCCTTCAGGGGGGCGACGTCGCCGTCCATCGAAAAGACGCCGTCGGTGACCACCAGGCGGAAGCGGGCACCGGCGGCTTCCTTCAGCTTCGCGTCGAGCTCCTTCATGTCGGCGTGCTCGTAGAGGTAGCGCTTCGCCTTGCACAGCCGGACGCCGTCGATGATCGACGCGTGGTTGAGCCGGTCGGTCACGATCGCGTCGGTGTCGCCGAGGAGCGGCTCGAAGACCCCGCCGTTGGCGTCGAAGCAGGCCACGTAGAGGACGGCGTCGTCCATCCCGAGGAAGGCGGCCACCTTCTTCTCCAGCTCGAGGTGGAGCGCCTGTGTCCCGCAGATGAAGCGCACACTCGACATGCCGTAGCCCCACTCGTCGAGCGTTCGGTGCGCCGAAGCGAGCAGGTCCGGATGTCCCGAGAGCCCGAGGTAGTTGTTGGCGCAGAAGTTCAGGACGGGCCCCTCCCGGCCCTGGACGCGGATCTCCGGGCCCTGAGGGCCGAGGATCGGCCACTCCTCCTTCCACAGGCCCTGATCGCGGATCTGCTGGAGCTCGCGGGAGAGAAACTCGGCAAACCGGGAGTCTGGCATCAGTAGATCCTAAACCCGAGGACGCGGCGCCACACGGTCATGTGCCGCACCTCGTCCACGAGGATGAAGGCGGCGGAGAGCAGGTAGTCGCGGGTGTCGATGCGGCTGATGAGCGCCGTGTAGGCCTCCTGCGCGGCCACTTCGATCTGCAGGGCCTGGCGCACGAAGACGTCTCCCGGCTCCAGCGGACCCAGATCGTAGTGGGAGCGGGCCTCGGCCGGACGTCCTCCCCGCTCCTCGGATATGGCGATCTGCGTGTCGCGGTGGCCGACGTGGTCGCCCCGGAACTCCACCGCGTAGCTGCGCAACCCGGGCGGGAAGAGCCCGCGCTTCAGGCCCGCGTCGTAGAGCGCGATGGCGTGGTGCTCGATGACGAGCGCCGCGTCGAGGATCGCCATGTCCGTTCCTTCTCCGCGGCTGAGCGCCTCTCCCCGCCCCTCGATGAGGCCCAGAACCGCCGGGACGACGCCCGCCGCGCGCGCGATGCGGACGACGAAGTCGCGCCGCCGCTCAGGCACTCTCCGCCTCCAGCCAGAGGTCGATCACGGTCAGCTGCCGCGACGCGTCGACCATGTGCCGCGCCAGCACCGCGACGGCGCCGGCGTCTCCGAGCGCGGGGAGGCCTTCGGCATGGGCGTGAACGAGCCGTTGCTGCGCCTCGCGCAGGCCCGCGAGCGAGAGGTCCGGCTCTGCCGCCGGAATCGGCGCCGAGGACGCGGGGAGCTTCAGGCGGTGGCGGAGCTTGTCCCGGTCGGCCCGATGGCGGGCACGGTCCGCGGCCACGCTGCCCGCGAATGCCTGCGCGCCCGTGACCGCGCGGGCGATGGCGGCGAGCCGGCCCGCCACCTCGACCTCGCCGCGGTCGATCGTGTCGAGCACCTCGGCCGCGGAGGCGTAGTCGGTGGCTCGGACGGCCGCGGGCCGCGCGAGGCAGACGAGCGGGGCCGCCGCTGCCCCGCGCAGGAATCGACGCCTACCAGTGGATGCCAAGGCCCGAGCTGAAGGCGTGGAGACGGCTGCCCGCGCCGCCGATGCCGGTGAGCCGGTAGTCCATGTTCAGGGACAGGCCCTTGCTGAGGCGCAGCTCGAGGCCGCCGCCGGCGTGGAAGCCGGCCTCGATGTCGCCCTGACCGATCGGGATGCCGCGGGCCTGCAGCTCGGGGCCCGGGGACACGAGACCGGCAAGCAGCGGCCCGTCGAACGGCGACGTCCCGCGAAAGAGCAGGCTCTCGTCCTGCTCCGGCGTCTGTCGCGTGATCACGACGACGACGTCCGCCCCCGCCGAAGCGTAAGGCCGGAGCCGAAGGTGATCGAGGGCGGTCACCGTGTACTTGAGGCAGAACGGCGCGACCTCCAGCACGCGCAGCCGCGTGCGCACCCGCCGCAACACCGGGAAGGGCGCGCTCGGCGGTCCGGCGAGGGCCGCGGCGGGACTCGCTCCGACGGCGAGGTTGGCCACGTAGGCGAGCGGGTCCGTGATGATGAAGGGCCCGCTCCGGGCATGGCTCAAGCCGATGAGGAGCTCGTACGAAAGCTTGCCGCCCCCCCCGCGTCCGAGCGGCACGTCGAGGTACCCGGCCGCCTGCACGCCGCTGCCGACGCCGTAGGGATTGCGGGAGAGGCCGGCCATCAGGCCCACCTGGGCGCCGATGCGGCCGAGAGCCGGCAGCAGCTCGAGCACCGCGGTCCCCCGGTCTTCCACGCGGCTCGAAGGCGGCGGGGGTCCGGCGGGCTCCTGGGCGGCGGCGCCGCGCGTTCCGGCAAGAAGCGCAACGGCGAGGAGCACGATGCCTTTCGCCGCCATCGCGCGACATTGTACGTGGGAACCTCTGTTTGCGTGCGCGGAGGGTTCCGTTAAGATGGGCCGCTCACTTGGCTCCAGGCAACGCGACGGCCGAGTCGCATCCCCGGTGGCTCTCGGGCCTCGCCACCGGCGCCGCGGTCGCCTTTGGCGTAGGCCTCATCTTCACCCTGCACCAGCGGGACGCGGCGCGGCGCGAGGTCGAGCAGCTGCGCGGAGCGCAGGACGCTGCCGAAGCGCGGGTGCGCGCGGTGAACCAGGAGCGCGACGCGCTGCAGCGCCGCCTCGCCTGGGAGGCGAGCCTGCGTGACCTGGTGGCCCAGCCCGAGGCCCGCACGGTCGCCCTCGCCGGACAGGGTCCCGCCGCCGGAGCCCGGGGCCGCGTCGTCTGGAATCCGGCCACGCGCGAAGCGGTGCTCGTGGCGTCCGGGCTCGAGCCGGCGCCGCCCGGGCGGACCTACGAGCTGTGGGTGATGGCCGACGGGGCGCCGGTGCCCGCCGGAGCCGTCGTGGTCGAGCCCGACGGACGCGCCGCGTTCCGCCTCCCCGCGCTGGAGCAGACCTCGCGCGTGAAGACGTTCGTCGTCACGCTCGAGCCCGTCTCGGGCAGCCCCGCGCCCACGGGACCCGCCATCCTTTCCGGGCCCGTCTCCTGAGATCGACGTGGTGGACACACCGCTCACGGGCCGCAGGATCCTGGTCGTCGACGATCAGCCGTCCATCCGCGCCATCCTGGAGATGGCCCTCAGCGAGGCCGGCGCGGACGTCTGGTGCGTCCCCGATGGGCCGAGCGCGATCACGCTTCTCGAGACCGCGAACCCCGAGCTGATCCTCCTCGACCTCGCGATGCCGGGGATGAACGGCTGGCAGGTGCTCGAGGCGCTGTCCGGAAAGCCACGCACCGCGGGCATACCGGTGGTGCTGGAGACGTCGGCCGAGGACTTCCCCAGCTTCCAGCGCGCCCGCCGGCACGGCGTGGCCGCCTTCTTGAGCAAGCCGTTCCGCCTGGCCGAGGTGGTGGAGACCTGCCGGCGCATCCTCGAGGGCGCGCGGCCGCTCCAGGGACGGCACGAGGGCGGCGACGCCACGCCGCCCGTCCAGATGCGGGACGCGGAGGACAACCTCGTGGCGCTCGGCTGGCTGCTCAACATGGACGCGCGCGGCGCGCAGGTGGATCTCGAGAGCCCGCTGGAACCGGGCCGCCGGCTGACGCTGGTGACGCAGGATGGCGCGCAGGTCACGACGCGCCAGGCGGAAGTGCGCTGGGTCAACCCCGTGGGCGGCCGCTACCACCACGGCCTGGTGTTCCTGACCGGCTAGGCCAGATTTACTCTTCTCTAGCCCTGGCCTATTTGTCGCGGAAGCGGACGCCGTTGTAGCGGACCTGGACGACGGCGCGGTTGGAGCCCGGACCCACCTCCACCTCCGTGATCCCCTCGGGCCGATCCTTCTCCGCGTCGGGGCTCGCGCTCGCCAGCAGCGTGATCCGGCGCCGGCCCGTGGGAATGCCCGGCACGTCGAAGACCTGACGCTTGCGGGCGCGGCTCGTTTCCCGACCCTCGAACACGATCGACAGGTCGCGGAACGGCCGTCCGTCCACGAGCAGCTTCAGGTAGAGCGTGCTCGCCCCGCTCGTGTACGCGTCCTGCTGCGCATCCACGTCGAGCTGAAGCGTCCCCGTGGGCCCGGTGTGGACCGGCGGCAGAGCGGGCGACGGAATGGGCGGCGCGGCCGAGGCCGGCCGCGTCTCGGCGGTGGAGGCGGGTCGCGTGGTGGCCACGGGCACGGTCGGCACCGGCGATGGCGTCGGCCGGACCCGCGCCACGGGGGCGGGCGTGGGAGCGATGACGGGCGTGACGACGGGCGGAGCGGCCGGCGAGGGCGGGGCCGCGGCCGGCGGCGCGGCGGCCACCGTCGATGGCGGGGCCTCGATGCGCGCCGTCGGCGCGGGATCGGGGGCGACCGAAGCGGTCACCGCGGCGCCCCGTGAGGAAAGCGACGCGGTCGTCGCTTTGGGCGCAGAGCGGGATCGCGAGGTCGCGAAGAAGCCGATCGCACTCACGCCCACGATCGCGGCGAGGATGCCGAGCACGAGGCCGACGCCGACGCCCGATCGGACCGGCGCGGCCGTGCGCCGCGTGCTCGGACCGGGCGGAGGCATCGTCGGCGCCGGGCGCACAGCGCGCGCCGGGACGGTGGCGGTCGCCGCGACGGGCAGCGACGCGGTGGGCACCTCGGCCAGCCCCCGCTCGAGCGCGCGCACGAAGGCGCCCGCGCTCGACCAACGCTCGTCCGGCTTCTTGGCCATGCCCTTCAGCAGCGCGCGCACGAGCGGCTCGGGCACGGTGGAAGCGGGCGGGATCGGCATCGGCTCCGTCACGTGCTTCATGAGCACCGCCACCGGCGTGTCGGCGGCGAAGGGCACCCGGCCCGTCAGCATCTCGTAGGCGACGACACCCAGGGCGTAGATGTCCACCCGCTGGTCCACGGGCTGCCCCGTGGCCTGCTCGGGCGCCATGTACTGCGGCGTGCCCGTGATCATCCCGGTCTGGGTGAGGGCGCCGGACCCTTCCACCATCTTGGCGATGCCGAAGTCGGCCAGGTAGACGCGGTCCGCCTCGTCGAGCAGGATGTTCTGCGGCTTCACGTCTCGGTGCACGACGCCCTTGCCGTGGGCATAGTCGAGGGCGTCGGCGGCGCCCCGCAGGATCGTGATGATTCGCTCGGGGGGGAGGCCGCCGCCGCGCAACAGGCTGGCAAGCGCTCCCCCCGAGATGAGCCGCATGGCCATCCAAGGGATGCCACCTTCGATGCCGAAGGCATGGATCGGGATGATGTTCGGATGCTCGAGCCGCGCGACGACCTTGGCCTCGCGGCGGAAGCGTTCGGCGAACGTCTCGTCGTGGAGGAACTCGCCGGGCAGGACCTTCAAGGCGACGTAGCGGTCGAGCGCCGCCTCGTACGCCTTGTAGACGGACGCCATGCCGCCGCGGCCGAGCGGCTCGATGATGCGATAGGCGCCGAACGTCTCTCCGGAGGCGAACACCTAGGACCGGCTCGAGGCCCGGCGCGAGGAGGAGGTCCGGCGCTTTTCGGGGAGCGGTCTCAGCAGCTCGTGGGGCTCGACTCGCAGCGCCCACGCCAGCCGGCACAGGGTGTCGAGCGGCACGTTGCGCCGCCCGCGCTCGATGGAGCCGAGGTAGCTCGGGTGGATGCCGATCCTCTCCGCCAGCGCCTCCTGGGTCAGGTTTCGCCGGGTCCGCGCCGTCCGGAGCTGCGCGCCCAGGACCCGCCGCCCATCGAAGAGCTCGTCGGCCGCGACGCGGGCCGTGGGCCACAGGTTGAGCTGCCGGGCCCTTTTCATTTGCCCTCGCTGCTCATGTCGGAGAGAGTATCACTCTCGCTCCGTACACCGTGGCGCGTTGGGCCTCGAGCTCCGGTCCTCCCGCGAGGAGAAGATGGGGGACGCGCAGCGTCGTGCCCGCGATGCCGAGCGCGTCGCCGGCCGCGTCGAAGGGGATCATCACCAGCCCCGGATCGGAGGGCGTGAGGCGCGCCTCCGACACCACCCTCCGAAGAAGCATCGTGTTGAGGCGCGCGGCGGAAGTCTTGCCGTGCAGCCCCATGAGGACGAAGGGCAGCAGCTCCCGCGCCTCCGGCTCCGAGAGCGACGCGCCCCAGGTGACGGGACGCCCGCCGATGGGGATCTTCTCGTCGGTGGCCCGCAGCCCGGCCGCATGGACCCATTCCACCAGGTCCTTGAAGGTCTCATCGCCCACCTCGGTCCCGAGCAGCCGGACGGCCGGCACCCACAGGTGTTCGCCCGTCAGTCGGAACCCCGGCGGCGGACCCTGCGGAAACAGCGCGCGGCCGTAGTCCTCGAGACGCTCCACGGAAGGCGCTCCGGCCGTCTCGATCCGGAAGCGGTATCGCCAGAACGGGAGGTACTCCCCGTCGAGCGTCTCCTGGCCACGCACGCAGTGGCCGTAGGGCATCACGTGCGGGCCGTCGGGAGTGGGCGTCAGCGCCCGGTGGCAGTTGGAGCAGATCGTCACGTGATTGCCCGCGGGCAGCGCCTTCTCGAACCCGCACTCCGGGCATCGCGAGGCCACGACGTGGACGCGGCGGAACGAAGGCTCTCCCGAGCGCAGCGGATCGCCCGCGGCCAGGGCGACCAGGGCGCGGCTCTCGTCGGCATCGGGGTGGCCGGCGAGCGTCCCGAACCCGCCGTCGGCGAGGACCCACTGCTCGTCGTCGAGCTCGACGCGCGCCACCCAATAGGGGCGGTAGACGAGCCGCCGGCCGCGATCGAGGAAGGACGCGTGCCGGGCGACGCATTGCAGTCCAGCGTCGAGGTCCTGCCCGCGCCAACGGTCGATCTCCCGGTAGGAGCGCTCCGCCACCGGCGCCCAGGGCAGGAACGCCGCACGCTCCTGCACCTCGCGCACGGTCAGCGGCCGGACGCGGGAGCGGGACAGGCGCAGGCCGCGGTCCCGGAGGTTCGCCTGCTGCGTGTCGTAGGCCGGCACGCTGTGCTCCACCGCGAACGCGCGGAGGCGCACGATCTTGGGCCCGTTCGACCGGCGGCCGAGCAGGCCCTGAACGATCCAACCCGTGACGTGCCAGTACGGAACGTACAGGCGGTGGGCCTCGAGGACGCGGGCCCGGCTGCGCATCTGCTTCTCGAAGGCCTCGAGCCGCATCTGCACCCAGAACTCGGGCGGGGGCTGCTCGTCCTTCCCGCCGCGCAGGCCGAGGATCTCGGCCCGCTGGCCCTGGACGCGGTAGCGGATGACGGTCTCGAGCACGGCCTCGGGCGAGAGAAGCTGGTCGTCGCCGAAGTAGATCTCGTCGCGCTCGGGGGCGCTCAGGAGGAGCAGCGAGCCGCAGTGGTCGCAGTCGTAGCTGGCAATCGCGTCGGCGACGGTGAACGGCCCCCCGCACTTCGGACAGGAAAGGAGGAGGGCAAGAGGTCCGGCGGGCGCCGAAGGCGGGGCGGCCGTGGCCACGGTGGCGGGTTGATGTTAACCCGCCGGGCCTCGGTCAGCTATTCGGTGGCGGGACGCTCAGTGGGGCCGGTTCGCAAGCCGCTCGCGACGGACCCGGAGACCGTCTGCGAACGCGCTTCGGAAGTCCTCCGCCGTCTTCATCAGGGGCGACCACCACCGCCACTGCGCGCGCCCGTCCTCGCCGTCGGACGGCGGGTTCTCGACCTTGCAGATGAACCGTACGCCGTCGGTCTCGTCGCGGCAGATGCGGAAGCGCACTTCGACGGGGCCGACGTCCTGGTTCTTCAGCAGGCGCCGGACGTCCTCTTCCACCGCGATCGCCAGGTCGGGATCCTCGGAACGGAGCGGATTGGCGAGGATCTCGATCCATTCGCGATTGCCCTCGCGCTCCTGCACCGGGAAAAGAGCCGTCCTCGTCCGGCCACGCATTGGCTGCGACGTCACGATTCCCATGGCTCCCTCCGAACTCCGGATGATTAGCAAGAGGCGTACCACGCGTCGAAAGCCCGGGAAACGAGGCCGACGGAGCGGTCGCCTCAGACCCGGATGTAAGAAGCGGGGAGGGCTGGCCTGAAGGATCTACACCGTCTGTAGCGGTTACACCGACCCGGGGGTTTTTGTCAGACGTCGACGTGAGGCGTGGATGGGCTACGATCGCCCGATGACCGACTTCGAGGTGGACGAGCGGGGCGGGGCGCTCTGGCTCACGCTGCACCGGCCTCCGCTGAACGTGCTCGACATCGCGACCCTCCGGGACATCCGGCGCGCGCTGAAGGAGCTGCCCACGCGGCCCGACCTCAAGGTCCTGGTCATCCGCTCGGCGCTGCCCGGCATCTTCTCGGCCGGGATGGACGTGCGGGACCACCGCCGCGAGCGGGTCCGACAGATGCTCGGCGCGTTCCACCGCCTCGTCCTGTTCCTCGACCAGATCCCCCAGGCCACCGTCGCCGCGGTGGACGGCCGGTGTCTGGGGGGCGGCTGCGAGCTGGCGCTCTCCTGCGACGTCGTCCTCGCGACCCCGCCTTCGACCTTCGCATTGCCTGAGATCGACCTCGGCTGCTTCCCCCCGGTGGCCGCGGTGATGCTGCCGCGCCTGGCCGGCCGCGCCGCGTACGAGATGGTGCTGCTCGGGGATCCTGTCTCCGCGGAAGAGGCGCTGCGCCGTGGGCTCGTCAACCGCGTCGTCGACGAACTGGAGGCGGCCGCGGCGGACTGGGTGTCGCGGCTGGCGGCGAAGAGCGGCTCCGTGCTCGCCCTCGCCCGCCGCGCGGTGCGACAGGGCGCACGGGGCACCCTCCCCAAGGCTCTGGCCCGGACCGAGCGGCTCTACCTCGAAGAGCTGACGCGCACCCGGGACAGCGAAGAGGGCGTCGAGGCGTTCCTCGCGAAGCGCCGGCCCCGCTGGACGGACCGGTGAGGCATGCGTGCTGACGCTCATCGAGGGCGCTCGCCTCGTCGTCACCCAGGACGACCGGCGAACACGAATCCCCGGCGGCTTCGTGCTCGTGCGCGACCGCCTGATCGAGGCGGTGGGTTCGGGGGAGCCGCGCGGCGGCGAGCGGATCGACCGCCGGATCGACGCTCGGGGCAAGGTCGTCCTCCCCGGCCTCGTCAACACGCACCACCATCTGCCTCAGACCCTGACCCGCAACATCCCGCGCGTTCAGGAAGCGCCGCTCTTCCGCTGGCTCACCGAGCTGTACGAGGTGTGGCGAGGCACCGACGCCGCCGCCGTGGACGTGGCCGCGCGCGTGGGCCTGGGCGAGCTGCTTCTCACCGGCTGCACGACCACCACCGACCACCTCTACCTCTTCCCACGCGGGCAAGAGCGGCTCATCGACGCCGAGATCGCCGCCGCCCGCGATCTGGGGATCCGCTTCCAGCCGACGCGCGGCTCGATGAGCCGGGGCCGGGCGCAAGGCGGCCTTCCGCCCGACGACGTCGTGCAGGACGAGGAGACGATCCTCGCCGACTCGCGCCGCCTCATCCGCGAGCATCACGATCCCCGTCCGGGCGCGATGACGCGGATCGCGCTCGCCCCCTGCTCGCCCTTTTCCGTGACCGACGACTTGATGAGGCGCACCGCGGACCTCGCCCGCGAGCACGGGGTGCGGCTCCACACCCATCTGGCCGAGACCCTGGACGAGGAGTCGTTCTGCCAGCAGCTCTACGGGTGCCGGCCCGTGGAGTATCTGCGCCGCCGGGGCTGGCTCGGCCCGGACGTATGGCTGGCCCACTGCGTGCACCTCTGGCCCGAGGAGGTGTCGCTCTTCGGCGAGACCGGTACCGGGGTCGCTCACTGCCCCTCTTCCAACTTCCGTCTCGGCTCCGGCGTCGCCCCCGTGCGCGCCATGCTGGAGGCTCGGGTTCCGGTGGGGCTGGGTGTCGACGGCTCGGCCAGCAACGACACCTCCAACATGCTCGCCGAGGCGCGCCAGGCCCTGCTCGCCCACCGCGTCGGCGCCGACCCGTCGCGGTGGCTCACCGCCGAGGAGGCGCTGTGGATGGCCACCCGGGGCGGCGCGCGCTGCCTCGGACGAGAGGACATCGGGAGCATCGAGCCCGGCAAGTGCGCCGACGTCGTCCTCGTCGACACCCGGCGGCTCTCCTACGCCGGCGCCTCGAGCGATCTCGTGGCCGCGCTCGTCTTCAGCCCGTTCCCCGCGCCGGTCGACACGGCGATGGTGAACGGCCGGGTGGTGGTGGAAGGCGGACAGCTCGTGGGCGTCGACGTCGCGGCCCTCGTGGAGAAGGCCGACGCGATCGCCGAGGGCCTCCTCCGGCGCGCCTCCGAGCGCACCGGGCGCAACTACTTCGAAAAGGGCTAAGATCGCCGAGCGCCATGCTCGCCCGCGGCATCCGCAGCTATCACCGTCCCACGCGTCTCGAGGACGCGCTGAGCCTGGCCGCGCAGGGAGCCGTGGCCGTGGCCGGCGGCACGCGCGTGCTCGCCTCCCCGGTGGAGGCCCCCAACGTCCTCGACCTCGCCGCCCTGGACCTCACCCGGGTGGACAGCGAGGACGGCGACCTCGTGATGGGCGCGATGACCACGCTGCAGGACATCATCGAGTCCCCGCGCGCCTACGAGGGCACGGCCGGCCTGCTCCCGGTCGCGTGCCGCGCCCACTCGGCGTCGCGGATGATCCGGGGAATGGCGACGCTCGGCGGCGAGTCGGTGCACGCCGCCCACGACTCCGAGCTCGCGGCGGCGCTGCTGGCCCTGAACGCCGTCTACGTGGTGACCCGGCCCGAGGGGCCCGTCGAGAGCCCCGCCCTGCGCTTCCTGCGCAAGCCCACGGAAGATCTGGCCGGAGGCGGCCTGCTCACGTCGGTCTTCATACCGGGGGCGCCGGAAGGGGCCGCCCTGGAGCGCGTGGCCGTTCTCCCCTCGGCCCCCTCGCTGGTGGCGGTCGCGGTGACCGTCTCGTTCTCGGGCGAGCACCTGGCCCGGGCCCGCGTCGCCCTCACCGGCCTCGAGGGACCTCCCTCGCGCGTGCTCGAAGCCGAGGCGAAGGTGGAGGGAAGCGCGGGGAGCGCGGAGGACCTCGAGCGCTGCGCCGAGCAGGTGCTCCGCCACGCCCCCTTCCGCGAAGACGCCCACGCCTCGGCCGACTACCGCCGCCGGGCGGCGCGAACGCTCGCGTTGCGCGCGCTGCGCCGCGCGATCGATCAGGCGCGCAACCACGAGCCCGCCCAGATGGAGCGGCCCCGGCCATCCCTGCCGCTGCGCCTGCCGGTGGCCGTCCCCTACTTCACGTCCGGGCGCATCGAGATGACGGTGAACGGCGCCCTTCGTCCGGGAGAGGCGGAGGCGCGGACGACCCTGCTCGAGTGGCTGCGGCGGGAAGGCTACTGGGGCGTCAAGCACGGCTGCGAGACCGGGGAGTGCGGGGCGTGCACGGTGCTGCTCGATGGCCGGCCCGTCCTCGCTTGCCTGACGCTCGCGTTGCGCGCCCAGGGCCGGAGCGTGCTCACCGTCGAAGGACTCGGCACCCCCGACCGCCTGCACCCCATCCAGGCCGCGTTCGTCGAGACCGGAGCCATACAGTGCGGCTACTGCACGCCGGCGATGGAGCTGTGCGCGAAGGCGCTGCTCGATGCCCAGGCCGATCCCAGCGCCTCGGAGGTGCGCGAGGCCCTGGCGGGCTGTCTCTGCCGATGCACCGGCTACGTCAAGCCGGTGGAAGCCGTCCTGCGCGCGGCCCGCGAGCCGCGGCAGCCGTGAGGGGCCTGGCCGCCGCGATCGTCCTGGCCCTGCCGGCGGGCGCGGTCGCCCAGACGCAGATCGAGCTCAGCGTCGGCGGTGGGATTGGCTCGAGCTTCACCCGGCGCGCGCCGTTCGCGCTCGACGGCCGGACCTACGGCGGCCCGTATCGAACCTGCCCCGAGGGGACTCCGGCCGGGGCCTGCCTGCAGAGAGGAGCGACGGACGTCGCCTTCGCGCTCGAGACCCACTATTCATCGCTCGCCGTCGTCGGCCTGGAAGCGCGGCGCGGCGTCGGCGGGCCGTTCCTGGCCGGGGTGGGCGTGCTCGGCGGACTGTCGCTGCGCTCGCAGCGGATCCTCACCGCCGCCACGGGCGAGGTCGTCGAAGGCCGTCCGGTCGCCACCCAGGATCTGCTGGATGCCGCCGACAGCCACTCCTTCTCCAGCACCAACGGCGTCGGCGCGCTGGCGTATCTCCACGCGGGGCTGCGCTGGCAGCGCGGCTTCGAGAGCCGGACGACGATCGGCTATCGGCCCTCCGGGACCCGCGTGTTCGTGGAGGCCGGCGGCGGTCTGCTGGCCGCACTGCCCGGCGGCGGTGACGCCGGCGTCGGCCACCCGCCCGCCTTTCACGTCGCCGGCGGCCTTGTCTTCAAGCGCACCAGCGCTCATCCGCTGACCCTCTCGCTCCGCTACGTGCAAGCGCTGGCCAAGCGCGACGAGGCGACGCTCATCGACTCCCGGCAGAGCTGGGTGGTCGTCCAGGTCGGGTGGCTGTCGGGGCGGTGAGGCCCGACGCGGCGCGCTTGCTCAATCGAGCAGCTGGCGCTGGCCGATGGCGCCGCGGGCGAGGGCGGCATAGGACAGGATGTACGTGATGTGGATGAGCGGGTCGAGGCTCTCCCGCTCCATGGAGGTGAAGTAGGCGAAGAGGATGTCGCCGACGCACATCAGAAGGAACCCCGCGAGCAGCCCCGCCCAGACCTTCCAGACCTCCCCGCCCCGGAACCGGACCGCGATGCGGAGCAGGATCGCGACGGGGACGAGGACCGCCAGGTCGAGGACGGGATACGCGACGTTGAGGAACATCTCGAGCGGAGGGGCGGGGACCGAGACGACCGGCCTCAACGTCGGGTATCCGATGAGGGCCGCGACCGCCGCCATCGCTCCGGCCGTTCGGAGGCGCTCGCGGGCGGTGCCGATCGGATAGCCGGTTTCGCCGTAGGCGCGGATCGCCCTCAGCAGCGCGGCGAGCAGGAACGGGTAGGACGCGACGAAGAACGCATCGGCGAGGGACGGGAACGGGCTGGGCAGGCGCAGCAGGGCCTGGTAGACCGCCAGCGTCGCCTGCCCGGCCGTGAAGGTGAGAAACCCCGCCGACATCATGCGCCACGTGCCGCGCATGGGGTTGTCCGCCTCGAATCGCGCCGCGCTCCGGACCGCGCCGAGGGCCGCGAGGCCGATGAAGAGGAGCTTGCTCAGGTTGCCGACGTAGAGGCGGACCTCCTCGCCGACGGCGCCTCCGGACATTCCCGCGAGGTGGAGGGCGAAGGGAGCCACGGCCGCGAGGGCGGCGACCACGAACGCGGCGTCGGTGCGCGTCCGGCGGGTCATGAGGCGGCCCGCATCGTTCATCGACCCCCTACCCTGTCCCTCCCCACGGAGGGGGAGGGAAGGGCTGATGCGATGTCGGCCCCGGCCATGGCGGCCTGGATCTCGCCGACCACGAGCGCGGCCTTCTCCCGACCGAGGAAGATGTTCAGCCCCTGCGCAAACTTCCGGAGGAGCGCGTCGAGCTGCTCCCTGGTCATGTCCGCGCTGTCGACGACGATGCCGAGCTTCTGGCAATGGGCGTGGGCGGCCGCCCGGGCCATCGTCTCGCCCAGGTACGGCGAGAGCATCCTGACGATCGTGTCCAGCGCGTCCCGGGTCTTCGCCACGCGGCAATCCACAAGGAGAGAGGCGCCGGAGTCTAGCACGGGCGCGATGCGGCGCCATGCGGCGTCGCTCACAGCCATTTGCGTCGATTTGACGCGGGTTTGCCCCCGTGGAATCCTCCCCCGGGATGCCCAGCTCCAAGTCCGACCTGAAGACGGTCGGCAAACCCGAGCGCAGGGTCGACAGCGTCAAGCTCGCGACCGGGCGCGGCACCTTCGTCGACGACATCGCCCTGCCCGCGCTGCTCCACGCGCGGATCCTGCACTCGCCCCACGCCCACGCCCGCATCGCGCGGATCGACGCGTCCCAGGCGCGGGCGATGCCGGGCGTCGCCTGCGTGCTCACGCATCACGACGTGCCGCGGGTGGCCTACACCACCGCCGGCCAGGGCTGGCCGGAGCCCTCGCCCTACGACTCCTTCATGCTCGACGACAAGGTCCGCTTCGTGGGCGACCGGGTGGCGGTGGTGGCCGCGGACGATCCCGAGCTGGCGTTGCGCGCCTGTGAGGCGATCAAGGTCGAGTACGAGGTCCTCCCCGCCGTCCTCGATCCCGAGCAGGCGATGGCCCGGGGCGCGCCGGTCATCCACGACGAGAAGGACGCCAGCGGCATCAAGGACCCGGCGCGGAACGTGGCCGCGGAGATCACCGCGCAGGTGGGCGACGTCGCGAAGGGCTTCGCCGAGGCGGAGCAGATCCTCGAGCAGACCTACCGGGTGCCCTACGTCCAGCAATCGTCGATCGAGCCCCATATCACCATCACCTGGCTCGACGAGGACAACCGCTTGATGGTGCGGACCTCGACGCAGGTGCCCTTCCACGTCCGCCGGATCATCGCGCCGCTGCTCGGCATCCCCATCCGGCGCATCCGCGTGATCAAGCCGCGCATCGGGGGCGGGTTCGGCGGCAAGCAGGAGATCCTCGTCGAGGACCTGTGCGGCATGATCACGCTGCGCACGGGACGGCCCGTCCGTCTCGAGTACTCGCGGGAGGAAGAGCTGACGGCCGCGCGCACGCGCCACCCGCAGATCGTCACCGTCAAGAGCGGCGTGAGGGACGGGCGATTCACCGCCCTCGAGATGCGAGTCATCGAGAACACCGGCGCCTACGGCACCCACGCCCTCACCGTCATGAGCGTGACCGGCAACCGCGCGCTCTCCCTCTACCGCTGCCCCAACTTGCGTTACGAAGCCCGCGCCGTCTACACCAACCTCGCGGTGGCGGGCGCGTTCCGCGGCTACGGCTGCCCGCAGGGCTTCTTCGCGCTCGAGAGCCACGTGGACGAGGTGGCCGCCTCGCTCGGCGAGGATCCGCTCGAGTTCCGGCGGCGCAACCACGTCCAGGAAGGCGACGATCAGCCGATCGCGGAGGTGCTCGGCGAAGGCAAGGAGGGCTTCAAGCAGATCATCCGCTCCTGCGGCCTCCCCCAGGCCATCCAGCTCGGAGCGAGGGCCATCGGCTGGAAGGACCGGGCCCGGAAGAAGAAGGCCGGCAACGGCCCGGTGCGGCGCGGCGTGGGCATGGCGATCGTGATGCAGGCCTCGGGGATCCCGGGGGTCGACATGGGCGCCGCGTCGATCAAGATGAACGAGGACGGCTCGTTCAACCTGCTGATGGGCGCCACCGACATCGGCACCGGCGCCGACACGATGTTCTGTCAGATCGCGGCCGAATCGCTCGGGGTGCCGGTGGAGAAGATCATCCCCTACTCCTCCGACACCGACATGACCCCCTTCGACCCCGGCGCGTATGCCTCCTCCACGACGTACGTCTCCGGCCGCGCGGTCGAGAAGGCGTCCCGCCTCGTCCTCCAGCAGATCACCGAAGTGGGGGCGAAGATGCTGGAGATGAGGCCGGAGGACGCGGTCGTCCACGCGGGGAAGGTCTGCGCGCCCGATGGCCGCTTCGTGACCTACGAGCAGGTCTGCCTGTCGTCGCTCTACCAGAAGGACCAGTTCCAGATCATGGCCACCGCCTCCCACATGTCGTACGAGTCGCCGCCGCCGTTCGCGGCCGTCTTCGTCGAGGTGGACGTGGACACGGAAACCGGCCTCGTCCGTGTCCTGCGCATCGTGGAGGCGGTGGACTGCGGCCAGGTGGTGAACCCCCAGATGGCCGAGGGCCAGGTCGAGGGCGCCGCGCTGCAGTCGCTCGGCTACGCGCTCTACGAGCGCATGCCGTTCGACGCGGAGGGCCGCATGCAGTTCCGCTCCTTCCGCGACTACACGATCGCCACCGCCAGCGACGCGCCGGAGCTGACGACGATCCTCGTCCCGACGCACGAGCCCTCCGGGCCCTTCGGCGCCAAGGCGATCGCCGAGATCCCGATCAACGGCCCGGCGCCCGCCATCGCCAACGCGGTCGCCCACGCCACCGGAGTGCGCATCCGGGAGATCCCCCTCACTCCCGAGCGCGTTCTCACCGCCCTCGAGGAGGCGCGGGCCCGCACGCCGCGGCCGCGGCCCGCCTGACCGGCGCCGCCGACGTGCTGGCGCGCATGCCCAAGGCGGAGCTGCACGTCCACCTCGAGGGCACGATCACGCCCGAGACGTTGTGGGCCATCGCGGAGCGCAACCACGTGGCGCTGCCGGCGGGCAGCCTCGCCGAGCTGCGGGCCCTCTACGCCTTCGAGAGCTTCGACAAGTTCCTGCACCTCTGGCTGGCGATGTGCGGCTGCTTGCGCCGGGCCGAGGACTACGAGCAGATGGCGGACGCGTTCCTGGAAGGCTGCGACGCCCAGAACGTCCGGTACGTGGAGGCCCATTTCACCCCGTACAACCACGAGCGCTTCGGCTTCGGCGGGCGGCGCGCGCTGGAGATCGTCAGCCGCCGCCTGCAGGCGGCCGAGGCCGGCGGCGGCCCCGTGGCGCGGCTCATCACGGACATCCCCAGCGAGTCCGTGCCGGAGAGTGGGCCCTACACGGCGGCGCTGCTCGAGGAACTCGCCGATCCGGTGGTCGTGGCCATCGGGCTCGGCGGCCCCGAGGAAGGCTTCCCGCGAAGGCTCGCCGCGCCCTACTTCGAACGCGTCCGGCGGGCCGGCTACGCCGCGGTCGCCCACGCCGGCGAGACGGCCGGGGCCGATCACGTCGCGCAGGCGGTCCGCGAGCTGGGCGCCCGCCGCGTCCAGCATGGCGTGCGCGCGGTGGAGGACGAGGCCACGCTGCGCCTGCTCGCGGAGCGCGACGTGTGCTGCGACGTCGCCCTGACCAGCAACCGGTTCTTGACCGTGTACCGCGACGTCTCGAAGCACCCCCTGCGACGGATGATGGCCGCCCGCGTCCCCGTCACGCTCAGCACCGACGACCCGCCGTTCTTCGGAACCGACCTCACGCGCGAGTATCGTCTCGCCCATGAGGCGCTCGGCCTGTCGCTCGCCGAGCTGTGGCAGATCAACCTGAACGGCCTGCGCTACGGCCTGGCCGAGACCGGGCTGCGCCGCCGGCTGATGCGGGAGTTCGAGGCCGCGGGCACCGCGCTCGGACTCTGAAGGAGGCACTCTTGAAGGCTCCGCTCCCTCTCATGGTGGCGGCTTGCGTCGCCGCGGCCGCGCCGGGCTTCGCCCAGACCTCGCCCTTCCTTCCCGATCCGCTCTACCGGGAGCTCGTGAACGAGATCTCGGGCGACCGCGCCTACGAGCACGACCGCGTCCTCACGCGGTACCACCGTACGGGCGGCAGCCGCGACTTCTTCGCCGCGGCCGAGTACATCCGCGGCGCCGCCACCGACGCCGGACTGGAGGACGTGAGGCTGATCCGGCAGAAGTGGGACGAGCACGGCTGGTCGTGCCGCTTCGGCGAGGCGTGGCTCGCCGCGCCGCAGGAAGTGAAGCTCGCCGCGTACGGCGACGTCGCCCTGTCCATCGCCGACCACAGCCGTCCCACCCACGTCACCGGGGACCTCGTCGACGTCGGCCAGGGCACGAGCGACGCCGACTACGAGGGCCGCGACGTGAAGGGCAAGGTCGTCCTGGCTTCGGGCCCGGTGCCGGCCGTGCAGCGGGAGGCGGTGTGGAAGCGCGGAGCCTTGGGAATCCTCTCCGCCATGACGAACCGGCCGGAAGCCTTCGACGCGCCGGATCAGGTGGCGTGGGGCCGGCTGCCCTACGACGCGCGCGGCGTCGACGGCGTGAAGGACGGAACGCCGTCCACCTTCGCGGTGATGATCTCGCCGCGGCGGACGCTGGCTGCAGCGACAGATGCAGGCGGGCGGCGGTCCCTTCCGGGTGAAGGTCGACATCGAGTCCGAGTACGCCGCCCCGCCGGAGCAGGCGATGGTCGAGGCCTGGATCCGGGGCACGGAGATCCACGACCAGCAGATCGTGCTCACCGCCCACATACAGGAAACGACCTCGGCCAACGACGACGGCAGCGGCTGCGTCAGCATGCTCGAGATCGGCCGCGCGCTGAGCCGTCTCATCAAGGACGGGCGCATCCCGCGGCCGCGGCGCGACATCCGGTTCTGGTGGGTGAACGAGCTGTCGAGCCAGCCGAGGTACTTCCGCGAGAACCCGCAGGAGCCGGCGAGGATGCTCGTGGACCTCAATCAAGACATGGTCGGGGCGCGCCAGAGCTGGGGGGGCCGCGTCCAGTACGCCTCGCGCCTGCCCTGGAGCCTGCCCCACGCCCTCGACGACGTGATGGAGAGCGTGCTCACCCTGGTGCGGGACGGGAACACCGCCTACCTGACCACCCGCGGCACGAAGCTGCCCGTTCCCTACACGCGGGAGATCGTGGCCGTGAAGGGCTCGCGCGAGCCGTTCCACGCGGCCATGGTCCCCTACTACGACTCCACCGACCACCACGCCTTCACCCCCGCCCACGTCGGCGTGCCGGGAACGAGCCTGACGAACTGGCCCGACGAGTTCATCCACGCCACCAGCGACGACCTCGAGAACGTCGACGCCACCCAGCTCGAGCGCAACGCGATCGTCGTGGCCGGGGTCGCGCTCTACTTCGCGGGGGTGGGCGACGAAGGCGCTCCGGCTCTTGCCGCGTACGTGGCGTCGCGGGGCGCTTCCCGCATCGCGGCCGACGTGGCGACGGCCGTCGCCGGCATCGCGCAGGCGGCGCCCGGGGGGCGCGAGGCGGCCTACGCGGCGGCGCGGAACCTCGTGAGCCAGTCCTACCGCAAGGAGGCCGGCGCGCTCGCCTCCGTCCGGCGTCTGAGCCCGTCCGCCCGCGGTGCGGCGTACGTCAGCGAGGCGCTCGACCGGCTCGACGCCGGGCGGAGGCGGGAACTCGAAGCCCTCGCCGCCGCGTACCGCGCGATCACGGGGCGCGCCCCGGCCGAGGCGGCGCCGTCGGCCGACGAGCAAGCCCTGGCGGAAAAGGTCTACGCGCCGGTCGCCGACCTCGGCGCCTGGCAGGACGCCATGGAGAAGATCAAGCCCGTGGAAGGCCTCCACTCCATGATGAGGTTCGAGGTGTACAACTTCGCCGACGGCAAGCGCACCGGCCTCGAGGTCTATCAATCGGTCGCGGCGGAGGCGCTCTCGGCCGGGGCGTGGTATTACGGTGAGGTGAGGCCCCCGGATGTGCGGGAGGCGCTGGAGCGCGCGGTGCAGGCCGGGGCCTACACGGTGCGCGAGGCGCGGTGAGGCTTCTTTCGAGGAGGATGAACGTGAGGCAAAGGCGCCAGGAGACCCGGATGGTCCTGCTCGGGATGCTGCTCGCGGCCGGCCTGCCGGCGGCGGGCGCGGACGCGCCGCCGGTCAAGGCCGATCCCAAGGCGGCGGCCATCGCCGACCAGGTGATGGATGCCCTCGGCGGCAAGAAGGCGTGGGACGATACCCATTACCTCCGCTTCGACTTCGGCGTGGAGAAGGACGGTAAGTTCCAGGGCCGCTCCCACACGTGGGACAAGTGGACGGGCCGCTACCGGCTCGAGGGCAAGACCCCCGCCGGCAAGAGCTACGTCACGCTCATGAACGTCAACACCAAGGACGGCTCGACGTGGGTCGACGGGAAGAAGCTCGAGGGCGAGGAGGCGAAGAAGGCGCTCGACAGCGCCTACGGCGCCTGGATCAACGACACCTACTGGCTGCTCGTGCCGTACAAGCTCAAGGATCCCGGCGTGGTCCTCGCGTACGGCGGCGAGGCCAAGAGCCCGGCCGGCACGTACGACAAGTTGGTCTTGAGCTTCGACAACGTGGGGCTCACGCCGAAGGACAAGTACTGGATCTTCGTCAACCGCGACAACCACCTCGTGGACCGTTGGGACTACGTGCTGAAAGGCGAGAAAGTGCCCCCCACCACCTGGGAATGGAAGGGGTGGAGCAAGCACGGAAAGATGATGTACTCCTCCGAGCGCGTGAACCCGAAGGAAGGGCGCAAGCTCATGATGCCGGTGTTCGACATGCCGGAGACCGTGCCCGACGCGGTGTTCACCTCCCCCCAGCCGTCGTCGTAGCGGCCGACGGTTCCTCCCCTGCGGGCGCGGCGTCCTTGACAGGCGTCGCGCCCGCGGACTATCGTCTCCACGATCTCCCTCCCCTCGACCGCCGCCGCCCGGCGCGAAGCCGCGCGCGCGGAGAGGCTCAAGCCGGTCCGCACGCTCTGATGGAGGAGCCTGAATGTCACTGAAGCGTTTCCTCGGAACAGGGGCCCTGGTCGGCCTTGCCGTCGCCGCGTTCCTGGCCGTCCCCAACGCGCCCCTCGCTACCGCGGCGGGGACGACGCCGGAATGGGCGGCCAACACCACCGTCATCGAGGCCTGCAGCTGCCCGATGTTCTGCCAGTGCTACTTCAACACCAAGCCTGCTGGCCACTCCCACGGCGCCGGCATGGCCGAACACTATTGCCGCGCCAACCTCGCCCACCGGATCAACAAGGGCCACTACGGCGAGACGTCCCTCGACGGCGTGAAGTTCTGGGTCGCGAGCGACCTCGGCGGCGACTTCTCGGGAACGCCCCCACAGATGGACTGGGCCGTCCTGACTTTCGACAAGTCCAGCACGCCCGCCCAGCGCGAGGCCATAGGGAAGATCGTGGGCTATGTCTTCCCCGTGCAGTGGAAGTCGTTGACGACGGCCGAGGGGACCATCGACACCTGGCGCTACGACAAGGACACCGCGGTCGCCCTCCTCGACGGCGGCAAGTCGGGTGAGGTCCGTCTCAAGCGCTTCGCGGGCATGACCCCGGAGCCCCTCGTGATCCGCAACCTTCCCTACTGGGGCGTGAAGCGGCACGACGGCTTCGTCCTCATGCCGAACACCGTCGAGGCGTACCGCGTCGGGCCGAAGGCGTTCGAGTACAAGGGCACCAACGGCTTCATGATCACGTGGGACATGAGCTCGAAGGACGTG
>Ga0070699_100001423_pt1 | contig 21997 bp, 20 predicted proteins | sample KBSK1503metaG_FD_65473 | JGI IMG/M metagenome (GOLD analysis project Ga0070699, IMG submission 65473) | Corn, switchgrass and miscanthus rhizosphere microbial communities from Kellogg Biological Station, Michigan, USA - KBS K1-50-3 metaG | ecosystem: Host-associated > Plants > Roots >...
CGTGGTGCTGGCTTTGATGATCGGGCGGTCACGGCTCGGCAAGTCCCTGCGGGCGGCAGCCGATAATCCCGAGGCGGCCACGTACATGGGGATCGATGTCGACCAGGCCCACCGTATCGCCTTCGCACTCGGTTGCGGCATCACCGCCATTGCCGGTGGGCTGCTCGCCACCAACTACCCGTTCAATCCGTTCGTGGGGCTCGACTACGTCATCATCATGTATGCGGGCGTGGTGCTGGGCGGGCTGGGCAGTATCATCGGGCCGTTCTGGGGCGGCATGACCATCGGGCTGGTGCAGCAGCTCTCCACCCTGATGCTGCCGACGCAGCTGCAGAACACGGCCATCTTCGTGGTGTTCCTGCTCATCATCTTCCTGATGCCGCAGGGCTTCTTCGGCCGCTCGGCGGAGCGGACCTGAGATGCGGGCCCTGCGCTCCCTCGCGCCATTCCTCGTGTTCGCCGCGGTCTACGCGGCCATCGCGCTGACGGTCAGCAACTCCTACTACCAGCTTATGATGACCCTGGTGCTGGTGTGGGCCTGCTTCGGCCTCTCCTGGAACGTGCTCTCGGGCTATACCGGCCTCGTCTCGTTCGGGCACGCGGCGTTCTTCGGCATCGGCGCCTACACCACGGCGCTGGGCGCCATCCATCTCGATTGGTCGCCGTGGGTGCTGGTCCCGATCGCGGCAGCGCTGGGCGCGGTCGCGGGCCTCTTGATCGGCTTGCCAACGTTCCGCCTGCGCGGTGTCTATTTCGCGCTCGCCATGCTCGCCTACCCCCTGGCGCTGCTCTACGTGTTCGAGTGGCTCGGCTACCAGGAGGTGACGCTGCCGATGAAGCGCGAGACGCCGGCCGCCTTCATGCAGTTCGCCGACCAGCGGATCTACACGCTGCTGGCGCTGGCGCTGCTGGCGGCGTTCGTCGTCCTCACCCGTGCGGTGGAGCAGTCGCGCTTCGGCATGGCCCTCATCGCCGTCAAGCAGAATGAGGCGGCGGCCGAGGCGGCCGGCATCGACACCCTCAAGTGGAAGCTGTGCGCCATCACGCTGAGCGGGGCGATGGCGAGCGCGGTCGGCGCCTTTTATGCCGTGGTGCTGCTGGTCGTCACGCCGGTGTCGGTGTTCGGCATGCTGGTCTCCGCCCAGGCGCTCACGGTGACGCTGTTCGGCGGCGTCGGCACCGTGTGGGGACCGGTGATCGGCGCGGCCATCCTCATCCCCACCGCCGAAATGCTGCATGCGGAGCTCGGGCACATCGTTCCCGGCATCCAGAACGTCATCTACGGCCTTGCCATCGTCGTTCTGATCCTGGCTGCGCCGGAGGGCATGTTCTGGAAGGCGCGCGATCTGGTCTACCGCCGCTGGCCGCAGCTGTTGGGGAATAGCGGAGTGCGCCACAGCGTCCCCTCCCCCCTTGTGGGGGAGGGACAGGGTGGGGGGGAGTCCCAGACCTCGAATATCGGGATTCCCCCCACCCCTAGCCCCTCCCCACGAGGGGGAGGGGAATCCGTGCAGCGCTTGCCTGGTGCGCCGATCCTCTCCGTCCGCGGCCTCTCCAAGAGCTTCGGCGGGCTCAAGGCGGTGCAGGACGTGAGCTTCGACGTGCCGGTCGGCGCCATCATCGGCATCATCGGCCCCAACGGCGCCGGCAAGACCACCGTCTTCAACCTGCTCAACGGATTCCTCAAGCCCGACGCCGGCCAGGTGTGGCTCGACAGGCGCAACATGGTCGGGCGCCGTCCGCACGAAATTTGCGCCGCCGGCGTGGGCCGCACCTTCCAGATCATGCGCCCGTTCGCCCGCATGTCGGTGGCCGACAACGTGCTGGTCGGCGCCTACGTCCATGCCCGAACCGACGGGAAGGCCCGCGCGCTCGCCGCCGACGCCATCTGCCGCGTCGGGCTCGCCGGCTCCGCCGGGCGCCTCGCCGGCGAGCTGACGACCCGCGAGCTGCGCCTGATGGAGCTGGCCCGCGCCCTGGCCGGTCAGCCCCGCATCCTTCTGCTCGACGAGACGCTGGCCGGCCTCGGCCACGGCGAGGCCGACGAGATGGTGGGGATCGTGCGCCGGCTGGCCCAGGGCGGGCTCACTATCGTCATCATCGAGCACACCATGCAGGCCATGGTCCGCCTCGTGGACCGCTTCGTGGTGCTCGACCACGGCGCCGTGTTGATGGAAGGCAGCCCCGAGCGCGTCACCCGCGATCCGCGCGTCATCGAGGCCTATCTCGGCAAGAAGTGGGCGGCTCATGCTCAAGGTTGAGGGCCTCAGTGCCGGCTACGGCGACCTGCCCGTGATCCGCGACGTCTCGATCGCCGTGGAGGAGGGCCAGTTCGTTTCCATCGTCGGCCCCAACGGCGCCGGCAAGACCACGCTGTTCAAGACCATCTCCGGCATCCTCGCGCCCAAGTCCGGCCGCATCTCCTTCGACGGCATCGATCTCGCCACCGTGGCCGCCGCGCGCCGCCCGCATCTCGGAATCGCCCACGTCCCGGAGGGCCGCCAGGTGTTCCCATCGCTCACGGTGATGGAGAACCTGGAGATGGGCGCCTTCACCGAGGCCGGCCGCCGCAACTGGAAGGCCAACATCGAGCGCATCCTCGCCTGGCTGCCCGTGCTGGCCGACCGCCGCTCGCAGCTCGCCGGCACGCTGTCGGGCGGCGAGCAGCAGATGGTGGCCGTGGGCCGCGGTCTCGCCTCCCACCCCAAACTGCTGATGCTCGACGAACCGTCGATGGGGCTCGCCCCCACCATCGCCGACTTCATCTTCGACAAGCTGATGGAGATCCGCCGCCAGACGAAGCTCACCATTCTGCTGGTGGAGCAGCGCGTCGCCGAGGCGCTGGAATCCGCCGACCACGGCTACGTCCTGGAGGCCGGCCGCGTCGTCCTGCAAGGCACCAGCCAGAGCCTCCGCGCCGACGATCGCGTGCGCCAGGCCTACCTCGGGCTGTGAGAGATGCTGAAGCCTCGCGCACTTGCCAACAAGCGAAAGACTGACACAAGGGAGGAGAAACCATGACGAAGAGCTCGTTCCTCAAGCTGATCCTCGCCGGGGTGGCGCTGCTGGCCGCCGTCCTGATCCTCATCGGTCCGCCGGCGCGGGCGCAGGCCCCGGGCGAGGTGAAGGTGGGGCTGCTCGTGCCCCTGTCCGGCCTCTACGCGCGGCCAGGCGCGGTGATGCGCATGGGCGCGGAGATGGCGATCGACCGCATCAATGCCCAGGGCGGCGTGAGCAAGCTGGGCGGCGCCAAGCTGAAGCTGGTGCTGCTCGATTCCGGCGATACCACCGAAAAGGCCAAGAACGCTGCCCAGCGCATGGTGGCGCAGGAGCCCGACCTGGTCGCCGCCTCCGGCTCCTACCTCAGCTCCTTCACCCTCGCCGTCACGGAGGTGACGGAGCGGGCCGGCCTCCCCGTGCTCACGCTCTCCTACTCCGACCTCATCACCGAGCGCGGCTTCAAGTACATCTTCCAGACCTCCGCGACGGCCGGCTCGCAGGCCGAGCAGGCGCTCCCGGTGATCGTCAAGGTCGCCACCTCCGCCTCGGGCGTGGCGCCCAAGAAGGTCGCCATCGTCACGGACAACACCGCCGCCTCCATCTCGTCCGTGAAGCCCATGAAGGAGCGCCTGCTGAAGGAGCTGGGCATCGAGCTGGTCGTGGACGAGACCTTCACTCCTCCGCTGGCCGACGCCACGCCCCTCGTCCAGAAGGTGCGCGCGGCACGGCCCGACATGCTGTTCTTCCTGCCGACCGTCATCTCCGACGCCAAGCTGGTGCTGGAGAAGATGAACGAGTTCGGCATGGGCCAGGGCCGGGTGCCCGTGATCTCGTTCGGCATCGCCATCGCCGAGCCCGACATGCTCCGCACCATGGCGCCGGAGCTTCTGCAGGGGGTCATGAGCGCCGTCGGCAGCTGGGGCTCCAAGGGCCACGAGGACCTGATGGCCGAGCTGAAGACCAAGTACAAGGAGCCGTGGATGACGCAGAACGCCATCTCCACCTACGCCGACATGTGGGTGATCAAGGAGGCGCTGGAGATCGCCGGCAAGGCCGACCGCGAGGCGGTGGCGCAGGCGCTCCGCACCATGGACGGCGGCCTGTCCAAGTTCTATCCGGGCGGTCTGATCAAATTCGACGGCAAGGGTCGCCGGGTCGACGCCGGCCTCACCATCATCCAGTGGCAGTCGGGCGTCCCGGTTACCGTGTACCCGCCGAATCTCGCCTTGGCCCAGGCGATCTGGTCGAAGAAGTAGCTGTCAACGGCGCCGCCCGGATCCCCTCTCCCCGCTTGCGGGGAGAGGTTCAGGGTGTGGGGCAGCCACGCGGGAAAGCCCATACGCGTGGGGCCTCGAAGTATCGCGCGTGCCTCGAAAAGAAGAGGCCGTTGATGGGTGAAAGCTCTTGGCCACCCCGTCGGAGAGGCGCCGCGCCCGCCCTTATCCCCACCCCCCTCAAGGCATTGCTACACTTCGCCCGTCGCCCAGCTGCCGCAGTGCTCTCCACCGGTGCCGGACAGCGAGGCGACCGGGGCGGCAGCCCCGCGCTCTTTGACATCGTGAAACATGCGCCGCCCTGGCGCGCCGCCACCGCGGCCGCCGCCAGGTCGCCCTACTCGGCGGCCTGCTTGAGGATGGGCGCCGCGGCCAGGACGTCGGCGTCCACGTGCATCTCGAACTTGGCGAAGTTGGTGCGGAACATATCGACGAGGGCGCGGGCCTGGGCGTCGTAGGCGGCCTTGTCGGTCCAGGTGTCGCGCGGGTTGAGGAAGGCGGGGTCCACGCCGGGCAATGCCAGCGGCACCTGGAAGCCGAACAGCGGGTCGGTCCGCATGGGCTGCGAGGCCAGCGTGCCGGAGAGCGCGGCGTCGAGGAGCGCGCGCGTGGCGGCGATGGGCATGCGCCGTCCAGTGCCGAACTTGCCGCCGGTCCAGCCGGTGTTGAGCAGCCAGCAGCTCACCCCGTGGCTGGCGATCAGCTCCCGCAGCATGTTGCCGTAGACGCTTGGGTGGCGCGGCATGAAGGGCGCGCCGAAGCAGGTGGAGAAAGTGGCCTGCGGCTCCTTGCCGAGGCCCTTCTCGGTGCCGGCCACCTTGGCGGTGTAGCCCGAGAGGAAATGGTACATCGCCTGGCTCGGGGAGAGTTTGGCAATCGGCGGCAGCACGCCGAAGGCGTCGGCGGCCAGCATGACGAGATTCTTCGGGTGCCCGGCCACGCCCGTCGGGCTGGCGTTGGGGATGAACTCCATCGGGTAGGCGGAGCGGGTGTTCTCGGTGAGACGGCCGTCGTCGTAGTCGGGAACCCGCGTCGCCGGATCGATGATGACGTTCTCCAGCACCGTGCTGAAGCGGTTGGTGGCGGCCCAGATGATGGGCTCGGCCTCGGCGGAGAGGCGGATGGTCTTGGCGTAGCAGCCGCCCTCGAAGTTGAAGATGCCGTCCGCCCCCCAGCCGTGCTCGTCGTCGCCCAAGAGCGTGCGCTTGGGATCGGACGAAAGCGTCGTTTTCCCGGTGCCGGAGAGACCGAAGAAGATGGCCGAGCGGCTGGCATCGTCGACGGCGGCCGAGCAGTGCATCGGCATCACGCCCGCCTCGGGCATCACGTAGTTCAAGTAGGTGAACACCGACTTCTTGGTCTCGCCGGCGTAGGAGGTGCCACCGATCAGCACCAGCTTCCTGGCGAAGTTGCAGGCGATCACCGTCTCGGTGCGCGCGCCGTGGCGCTTCGGGTCGGCACGGAAGGACGGCAGGTTGATGACCGTGAACCCAGGCGTGAAGGCGGCCTTCTCCGCCTCGGGCACCTTGCGCAGGAGGTGGCGGATGAAGAGCGCGTGCCAAGCGTACTCAAGATAGATGCGGGCGTTGAGGCGATGCTTCGGGCTGGCGCCGGCGCGCAGGTCCTCGACGAACAGCTGCCGCGTGGCGGCGTGCGCCTGGAAGTCCGCCCAGAGCACCTCGAAATGCTCAGGACTCATGGGCTTGTTGTTGTCCCACCAGATCACCGGATCGGTGGTGGCATCGCGGACGATGAACTTGTCCTGCACTGAACGGCCGGTGTGGACCCCTGTCTCCACCGCGAACGCGCCCGTGGATGTCAGGCGACCTTCGTCCAGGGCCAACGCCAGCTCGATCAGCTCGGCGTCGCTGGCGTTGCGTTTGGCCTTGGCCAGAAGATTCGATAAAAGGGCATCTGTCGTCATGTGCGGGCCGCTGCTCTTAGAAAAAGATGGGTATTTGCCATGCCGGCCTCGCGGCTGACAGGGCTGGATGTCCGGACCGCTGTGGAAAAGCGGAGGCGCGATTCTACACAACTCGGCGGCCCTTGTGGGAGTGAAACTCCCGACAGCGGCCGTCGTGTCTGTGCCTGCGAACGCCTGAGATCTTTTTTAGCGCAAGCGGGAAATCCGCCAGAAGCTTACCAAACGCCGCAGAGCTTGTGCTGCAGCGCAGCGAGAAAGACCGATGGCGGCGGACAGCGACCCCTGTGGGAACCGGATCCACGGTCCAGCCGGGCGGCCACGGGCGGCGCGACGATTGCGGATTCGCAGGCAAAATGGGCAAAAGCACCGCTGTCCGCACGCGACAACGCCGCTGCCGGAGAAATAATATTTCAGCGCGGCGACCGCATGCAGGCCCCATGCTGCGCCGCGCTCGGTTGCAATCGGCGGCGGGGGCGCGTAAGGATGGCGTAACTTGCACTGGTGGAGTGCAGCAGGCGCAAACCTCACTCCCGTCCCTGACATTGAGGGCGGGCCGCCTGCTGGGGGCTCACCAGGGAACCGGGGATCGACAGGTGTCGCGTTGTGATTGGGGACAAGCGCCGCGGCGGCGTGCCGGGGCTCTTGGCGCTCAGACCGGGCTATGCGTCAAATCGCAGGCCACGCCTCCTCGCGGGGCGTCGGTTGCGATGACAGGCTCGGGCGCGCGACCAACGGCCAGGGAAGCAGCATGAAAGAGAAGAGCACGATCGCCCTTGTCGATGACGAGCGCAACATCCTCACTTCGCTCAGCATCGCGCTGGAGGCCGAGGGCTACAAGGTGCGCACCTATTCCGACGGCGCCGCCGCGCTGGAGGCCTTGACCGAGGAGCCGGCGGAGCTCGCCATCCTCGACATCAAGATGCCCCGCATGGACGGCATGGAGCTGCTCCGCCGCCTGCGCCAGCAGACCGACATGCCAGTGATCTTCCTCACTTCCAAGGACGAGGAGATCGACGAGCTGTTCGGCCTCAAGATGGGCGCCGACGACTACATCACCAAGCCGTTCTCGCAGCGCCTGGTCGTGGAGCGCGTCAAGGCCGTGCTCCGCCGCTTCCAGCCGAAGGACCCGACCAGCGCCCCCACGGAGGCGGCGCGGGTGCTGGAGCGAGGCAAGCTGAAGCTCGATCCCGAGCGCCACACCTGCCACTGGGACAACAACCCCGTCATGCTCACCGTGACAGAGTTCCTGATCCTGCAGGCGCTGGCCACCCGGCCCGGGGTCGTCAAGACCCGCGACGCCCTGATGGACGCCGCCTACGACGACCAAGTCTACGTGGACGACCGCACCATCGACAGCCACATCAAGCGACTGCGTAAGAAATTCAAACAGGTCGATGACAACTTCGACGTGATCGAGACGCTCTACGGCGTCGGGTACCGCTTCAAGGAGGCGTAACAGCCCGGGGGCATGGCATGGCGATCCAGACGGGCGGTTGGCGTCCCGCCACCGGCGGGGCGGAGGGAGTAGCCCGGACGTTGGCGCGGATGTTGGCAATCCTGCGCCGCTACGCCGGCCTGTACGGCGGGCGCCTCCTGGAGGTCGCCCTGGCGGTGGGCCGCCGCGTCGGCCGCGACCTCTACCACTTCGTCACCCGCGGGCCACTGATCCGCCTCGTCTCCAAGACGCTGCTGCGCCGGATCATGTTTGCCAATCTGATCGGCCTCGCGGTGCTCCTGAGCGGCGTGTTCTACCTCGCCCAGTACCGTGCCGGCCTGATCGAGGCGCAGGGCGACGGCCTCAAGGTGCAGGGCGAGAGCTTCGCCTCGCTGATCGCCTTCAACGCCACGCGCGAAGAGGGCACCGGCCGCATTATCATCAACCCCGACATGCTCCCGGAGATCGAGGGCGCCAACAAGCTGATGCGCGACGAGGCGCTGGCGGCCATGCAGCTCTCCATCCGGCCGGAGCGCGTTGCCCCGCTGTTCACACGCCTGCCGGCCACCACCCGCGCCCGCGTCTACGGCACCGACGGCGTCCTCGTCGTGGACTCCGACCGGCTCTTGAAGAGCGGCCAGTTGACGGCCCACGACAGCACCGATCGCGCCGACCCGCGCGACGGCCGCCAGCGCGTCAAGACGGCCTGGACCCGCTTTATGGCGTGGCTGCAGCGCGGGCAGATCCCGGTCTACCGGGAGGTGGAGGGCGCCAACGGCAAGTCCTACCCCGAGGTGGCCGCGGCCCTGAAGGGCGGGCACTCCACGGCGATCCTGCTGATCACGGAGCTGGGCCAGCAGATCGTGTCGGTGGCGACGCCCATCATCTACCGCGGCGAGGTGCAGGGCGCGCTGCTGCTCTCAACGCGCCCCGGCGTGATCGACGAGGTGCTGCAGGCGGAGCGCAACAACCTGCTCGGGCTCGCCCTCACGGCGCTGGCGGCGACGCTCATCGCCTCGATGCTGCTCTACCGCACCATTGCCGGCCCCATGCGGCGGCTGTCGGCGGCGGCGGAGCATGTGAGCCACAACATCGGCGCCCGCGCCAAGCTGCCGCAGCTCGCTGGCCGCACCGACGAGGTCGGCCAGATGAACGCCGCCTTCCGCACCATGACGGAATCGCTCTACCGGCGCATCGAGGCGAGCGAGCTGTTCGCCCGCGAGGTGGCGCACGAGCTCAAGAACCCGCTCACCGCCGCCCGCTCCACTGCCGAATCTCTCGCCTATGTCAAGACCCCGGAGATGCGCGATGAGCTGGTGCGCCAGATCCAGGGCGAGCTGGGGCGTCTCAACAAGCTCATCACCGATGTGTCGGATGTCTCCAGGCTGGGCGCCGAGCTGGCCTACGGCGACACGGAGCCGGTGGACGTGCGCGACGTCCTGCGCGGCGTCATGGCCATCTTCCAGGACCGCTTCGGCGACGACACCCTGAGGCTCGACCTCGACATTCAGGACCGGTGGCTCCCCGATGGCTCCTTCATCGTCGTGGGGCACGACGCGCGTCTCGGGCGGGTCATCACCAACCTCCTCGACAACGCCATCTCGTTCTCGCCGGAAGGGGGGACGGTGGCGGTGCGGGCGCGGCGCGTCGGCGACGAGATCGAGATCGTGGTGGACGACGACGGACCGGGCATCCCGGCGGACCAGCTGGAGAACATCTTCGAGCGCTTCTACTCGGACCGCCCCCAGTCCGACAGCACGCTCGGCAAGAACTCGGGGCTGGGCTTAAGCATTTCGCGCGATATTATCGACGCCTACGGCGGTCGTATCCAGGCCAGCAACCGCATCGCCACCGAGCCATGCCAGGTGCGCCTGGACCATCCCGCCCTCAAGGACCGGCGCTGGCCGGGCGTAGCAGGCACCCGCTTCACCGTGCGGCTGCCGGCGGCCGGGACGGCCAAGCCGAAAGGAGGCCCGCAGGTTGCCCGACGCGGCTGAGGTGGTTCACGGCACGTGCGTGGCTCTCGGCCGGCGCGGTGCGCTGTTGCGGGGTCCCTCCGGCTGCGGCAAGTCCGACTTGGCGTTGCGGTTCCTGTTCCTGGCCCGGCGCGGCCCGGCGGCGCGCGAGGCACCCGCCCTGGTTGCCGACGACCAGGTAGAGCTGGTTCGCCACGGCAGCCGCGTGCTGGCCAGGGCGCCCGAGAGCATCCGCGGCAAGCTTGAGGTGCGCGGAGTGGGCATCGTGGCCGTAAGCGCCCTCCCACAGTGCGAGCTTGCGCTGGTTGTGGACCTCGTCCCACCCGACGCGGTAGAGCGGCTGCCGGAGCCCGGCCTCACCGCGCACCTGGCGGGCGTCGAGCTGCCGCTGCTCCGCCTGGCGCCGTTCGAGAGCTCCGCTCCGATCAAGCTGGCCCTGGCGGTGGCGCATGCAAGCCGCAGTTGACGGAAATGGTTGCCACAGCGCCGCATTCCCCTTGCGCCAACACCCCGGCGCAACCATCATGTGACGCCTTGGCCGGGCTGCGCTCCATGCAACATAGTTGCCCTGTTGGAGCGCCTCCGCAGAGGACCAGCAGACTGAGATGATAGGCATCGTCATCGTCGCCCATGGTGGCCTTGCCGGAGAGTTCTGTGCCGCGCTGGAGCACGTGGTCGGCCCGCAGGAGCAGCTGGAGCCCTTCGCCATCGGCCCCGACGACGACGTAGAGGTGCGCCGGCTCGAGCTGATCGAGGCCGTGCGCCGGGTCGACGGAGGCAGGGGCGTGGTTCTGCTCACCGACATGTTCGGCGGCACGCCCTCCAACCTCGCCATCTCGGTGATGGAGGAGACCGGCGCCGAGGTTCTTGCGGGCATCAACCTGCCCATGCTGATCAAGCTGGCGAGCGTGCGGGGCGAGGCGTCCCTGCGCGATGCCACGGCCGCGGCGAAGGAGGCGGGTCGCAAGTACATCAGCATCGCCAGCCAGCTGCTATCGGGCGAAACCTGACGACGGGACACCCCATGGACGTGGCGGACGACGGCAAGCTGCGGGCCCGCGTTACGATCTGCAATCGCAAGGGCCTGCACGCGCGCGCCTCGGCCAGGTTCGTGAAGTGTGCCGAAGGGTTCGATGCCATAGTGCGCGTCATCCGCGACAGGCACACAGTCGGCGGCACCTCCATCATGAGCCTGATGTCGCTCGCGGCCGGCCCCGGCACCGAGCTTCTTCTGGAGGCCGAGGGGCCCGAGGCGCCCCAGGCCATCGAGGCCCTGGTCGCGCTCGTCGAATCGGGATTTGGTGAGCTGTACTGACGGAGGCGGGGCGTCACTTCGGCATGGCGGATGCGGCGTGTTGCATATCGAGAACAAACAGTGTACAACGGTTGATAACCTGAGTCGCGTTTTTGCCTCCGTCTGCAACTCGTGAAATAAGGGGCCCGCCCATGGATAAGCCGCAGCTGCGCGTCGTCGAAGGGGGTAGCATGGACAAGCAGAAGGCCCTGGAGGCCGCGCTCGCCCAGATCGAGAAGCTGCACGGCAAGGGCTCGATCATGCGGCTGGGCGCCAACGAGCGCATCGAGGTGGAGGCCCTCTCCACGGGCTCGCTCGGCCTCGACATCGCGCTCGGCATCGGCGGCCTGCCGCGCGGCCGCATCATCGAGATCTACGGACCGGAGTCGTCCGGCAAGACTACGCTGGCCCTGCAGGTGGTGGCCGAGGCGCAGAAGAAGGGCGGCATCGGCGCCTTCATCGATGCCGAGCACGCGCTGGATCCGGTCTATGCCCGCAAGCTCGGCGTCAAGGTCGAGGATCTCCTCATCTCCCAGCCCGACGCCGGCGAGCAGGCGCTGGAGATCGCCGACACCCTGGTGCGCTCCGGCGCCGTGGACGTGCTGGTGGTGGACTCGGTGGCGGCACTCACGCCCCAGGCCGAGCTCGAGGGCGAGATGGGCGATCTGCAGCCGGGCATGCAGGCGCGCCTGATGAGCAAAGCGCTGCGCAAGCTGACGGGCTCCATCTCCAAGTCCAAGTGCATGGTGATCTTCATCAACCAGATCCGCATGAAGATCGGCGTCATGTTCGGCAACCCGGAGACCACCACCGGCGGCAACGCCCTCAAGTTCTACGCCTCCGTGCGCCTCGACATCCGCCGCATCGGCCAGATCAAGGAGCGCGAGGAGGTGGTGGGCAACCAGACCCGCGTGAAGGTGGTGAAGAACAAGGTGGCCCCGCCGTTCAAGCAGGTCGAGTTCGACATCATGTACGGCGAGGGCATCTCCAAGACCGGCGAGCTGGTGGACTTGGGCGTGCGCGCCGGCATCGTCGAGAAATCCGGCGCCTGGTTCTCCTTCAACGGCGAGCGCATCGGCCAGGGCCGCGAGAATACCAAGGCCTTCCTGAAGGAGCACCCGAAGCTGGCGGCCGAGATCGAGAAGGCCGTCCGCCAGAACGCCGGCCTGATCGTGGACCAGATGCTGCAGGCCGCGCCCGAGGGCGAGGAAGCCGCCGAAGCCGGGGAGGGCCCCGACGGCTTCACCCCGGCCGACGAGCCCGACGCCGCGGGCCGCAAGGGCCACCGCGGGAAGCGCTGAGCCTGGTCGGGCGGAGGCCGGCCTGATCCTGGCCCCGCCCGCGTGCCTTGTGTCTGCCTCAGCGGTCGGTGTCCGCCTCGAAGGCGCGGCGGCTGGTGACGCCGGCCAGCCGCATCAGAAGCCACAGGCCGATGCCGATCGCCATCAAGAGGCCGGCGATCTCGTACTGCACGAGGTCGCGCCCGGTCCACGGGGCGGCGAGGAAGGCACATGACAGCGCGCCCAGGACCGGCAGGAGGGTGGGCGTCCGGAAGTGCCCGTGGGCCACGGGATCGCGGCGCAGCACCAGGACGGCAATATTGACCACCACAAAGACACAGAGCAGCAGCAGGGCGGTGGTGCCACCCAGCGCCGGGATGGCCCCGACGAACGTGATGAGGGCGAATGCGAGCAGCGTGGTGAAGGCGATCGCGACGTAGGGCGTCCGGCGTCCCGCGTGCACCCGCCCGAGCGTCGCCGGCAGCACGCCTTCGCGCCCCATGCCGTAGAGGAGACGGCTCGCCATCAGCATGTTGATGAGGGCCGTGTTGGCTACCGCGAACATGGTTATGAAGGCGAAGATGCCGACGGGAAACCAGGGCGCGCCCGCCTGCACCACCTTCAAGAGCGGTGTCTCGCCCTCACCGAGTTGCGCCGCCGGCACAAGGGTGATGGCTGAGATCGACACCAGCACATAGATGAGTCCGGTGATGAGGAGCCCGGCCAGCAGCACCTTGGGGAAGAGGCGCGAGGGCTCTTTGCACTCCTCGGCCATGTTGACCGAGTCCTCGAAGCCGACCATGGCGAAGAAGGCCAGCGTGGTGGCAGCGATCACCGGCCAGAGCCAGCCGCCGTCGACGGTACGAAACTCCAGCACGCGCGAGACGTCGCCCTGGCCCGCGGCGATGGCGGCCATGCCTATGAGGATGATGATCAGGAGGCCCGACAGCTCCACGCAGGTCAGGACCACGTTCATCTTCAGACTCTCACCGACGCCGCGGAAGTTGATGGCCGCGATCAGGCCCATGAACGCCAGCCCCAGCAGCGTGACGCCGAGCCCGCCCGTTCGCTCCAGGCCGACGGCATGGGCAAAATTGGCCGAGAACGCCCGCGCCGCCGTAGATGCTGAGGTGAGGCCCGAGCACATCACCGCGAACGCCACCAGGAAGGTTACGAAATGCAGGCCGAAGGCCTTGTGGGTGTAGAGGGCGGCACCTGCGGCACGCGGGTATTTGGTCACCAGCTCCAGGTAGCTGAAGGCGGTGATCAGGGCGACCAGGAAGGCCACCACGAACGGCAGCCACACGGCGCCGCCCACCTGCTTGGCTACCTGGCCCGTGAGAGCGTAGATGCCCGTGCCGAGGATGTCGCCGACAATGAAGAGGAGGAGGAGCCAGGGGCCCATGACCCTTTTGAGGCTGGGCTCCGCCGCTGCGGGCTGCTCCTGAGCCTGGCCGACGCGAATGGCGGTCATGCCGTCTCCCTGGGCGCGCGGGTTGCGCCCATCAGTATCGGCAGTGCCCGCCGTGTCGCCCTGCAGCTCAGGGTATTGGGGCGCCAGTGCGGGCGGAATCCGATTGGGCTGTACTGGTAAACTGTGCCGTCGCGGCCTCGAATGGGATTCCCCTTGCGCCTGTGGGGAGGGCTAGTCTTACTGCGTCAAGGGATAGTCCCGACCGCGGATGCTCACGGCTTCGCTGCCAGGATCGGCGCCATGCGCCGCGCCATCTCGGCGCCCAGCGCCTGCAGCCCGCTGGCCGGCCGCACCATCACCTCGAAGTCGACGATCCGGCCGGCCTCGCCGAAGCGGATCATGTCGATGCCCTTCAGCTCCTTGTCGCCGGCCTTGGCGCTGAACTCCAGCACGACACTGCTTTCGCCATCGGTGAACGTGCGGTGGTAGCGGAAGTCGCTGAACGTCTGCACCGCCTGCTGCAGGAACGCCGCTACCAGCTCCGCGCCGCGATAGGGCGTGTGCGCCACCGGCGATCGGAACACCGCCTCCGGCGCGCACAGCGAGGCGACCTGGCTCAGGTCGCCCGCCGCCACCATCCTGTGCCACCTCTCCAGCGTCTCGCGGGCGTTCGCTTCGAGCGTCATGCTTGTTTCCTCTCCGCAATTGCCGTGAGCCTATTCATCGCGCAGCCAGACGACGGCGGCTCTGGCGGCGGCTACCGCCTGGTCCTCGGTCGAGTAGATCTTCTGGGGATTGTAGCTGACAAGCGTCCAGCCGCCCCGATCCTCCGGGTCCCTGCGGAATTCCTTGAAGCCGAAGGTGCCGTCCTCATGCCTGAGGATATCGACGCACCGGTCCACCTCGTCGTTGTGCAGGCTCCTGATCACGTGCGAGGTCATTCGAGCCGAAGTCCTTCGAGCAGGATCGCAGGGTGCAAAGCTGCGGAGCGGCATCGCGCAGAAGCGCCCTATCCTTGACCGACGCTCACGCCCTACGATTCTGCGTCATCATTCACGCCGACAACGTCTCGGGTGTCAGCACCAGCGTCGAGTCGGCGCCCCCGACCACGGTGTCCTTGAGGCCCGCCGCCGCTGTCGCGAGGTTCTCCGCGAAGAAGCGTGCCAACGCGATCGGCTGGGCGATGGACGGTCCTTGGCCGCCGTCACGCGCCGCGGCCAACGCGCCGCGCGCCAGGTAGACGCCGCCGGCGGCAAGGCCGAACAGGCGGAGATACGGCGTGGCGCCGGCCATGGCGGCTTCGGGGTTGGTCTGGAGCGCGGAGCCCATCCAGCGCGAGGCCTCGGCCAGCGCCGCAACCGCCTCTCCGAGCCGCTCGGCCATGCGGCCGAACTCGGGGCGGTTGGAGGCGCGCACCTCCTCCACGGTCTTCTGCAGCTCGCCGATATAGGCGGCGGCCACCTTGCCGCCCTCCAGCGGCAGCTTGCGGGCGACGAGGTCGAGGGCCTGGATGCCGTTGGTGCCCTCATAGATCGGCAGGATGCGGGCGTCGCGGTAGATCTGGGCCGCGCCCGTCTCCTCGATGAAGCCCATGCCACCGTGCACCTGCACGCCGATGGACGCCACCTCGCAGCCGATGTCGGTGGAGAACGCCTTGGCCACCGGCGTGAGCAAGGCCACCCGATTGGCCGCCGCGGCGCGCCCGGCGGGGTCCTTGGCGCGCCGGGCGATGTCGGTCTCGCGCGCCGTGACGAGGCAGATGGCGCGCGCGGCCTGGGTGAGCGCCTTCATGGTGAGCAGGTTGCGGCGGATGTCGGGGTGCTCGATGATGGGCGCCATGTCGGTGCCCTTGGTGACGGCGCTGCGGCCCTGCTTGCGCTCGCGCGCATAGGCAACGGCGCGCTGGGTGGCGCGCTCGGCCAGCGCCACGCCCTGCACGCCCACCGCCAGGCGCGCCGCGTTCATCATGATGAACATGACGTTGAGGCCGCGGTTCTCCTCGCCCACCAGGTAGCCGACGGCGCCGTCCTTCTCGCCATACTTCATCACGCAGGTGGGGCTGGCGTGGATGCCGAGCTTGTGCTCCACGCCGGCGCAGACAACGTCGTTGCGCATACCGAGCGAGCCGTCGGGGCTGACGAGGTACTTGGGCACCAGGAACAGCGAGATGCCCCGCGTGGCGGGCGGGGCGTCGGGCAGGCGCGCCAGCACGAGATGGACGATGTTGCCGGTCATCTCGTGGTCGCCGTAGGTGATGAAGATCTTCGTTCCGAAGATGCGATAGCTGCCGTCTGGGCGGCGCTCGGCGCGGGTCTTGAGCGCACCGAGGTCGGAGCCGGCGTGCGGCTCGGTGAGGTTCATGGTGCCGGTCCACTCGCCGGTCACCATCTTCGGCAGATAGGTGCGCTTCAGCTCCTCGCTACCCTGCGCCTCCAGGGCGTCGATGGCACCGTGGGTGAGCAGCGGGCACAGGCCGAAGGCGAGGTTGGCCGAATCCCAGATCTCGGCCGCGGCAGTGGCCACCACCTGCGGCAGCTCCTGCCCGCCCCATTGCGCCGGCGCTCCGAGCCCGTTCCAGCCGCCCGCCACGTACTGGGCGTAGGCCTCCTTCCAGCCGGGCGGGGTGACGACCTTACCCTCCACCAGCTTGGAGCCGGTACGGTCGCCCACCATGTCGAGCGGCTCCAGCACCTCCGCCCCGAACTTTCCGGCCTCGGCGATGATGGCGCGGATGGTGTCCTCGTCCACCCCCTCCAGCACGCCGCTCTGAATGAGGCCATCGAGGCCCGCCGCGGTCTTGAGCGCGTGCATGATATCGTCTACAGGAGCCTGGTAGGTCATTCCTTTTGCCTCGCTCTTGCTGGCGCTGCGGTCCTTGACGTTTAGGTCAATCTAAGCCGAAAGCCGCTTGTTCGGAAAGGCCGACACCAAGTTTCATATTCGCTTGGTTGAGCAAAGAAAGTCGTTGATTGAAGCCATGAAGATCACAGGCAAGACCCTGATCGGCTGGGGCTACCAGCCGGGCCCCTGGTTCGCCGAGGCCATCGCTGCGGCCGAGACGGCACGCGCTTCGGGCGCCAATGAGGCGGCCGTCCGCGCCGTTGTCGACGGCTTTGCGCCGGCGCCTGCTCCGCAGCCCGTGCCCCTGCGCGCCAGTGGCGGCGTGCCCTTCACCCTCAACATCCGTGCCGAAGAGCCGGACGACGCGGACAACATCGCCGGCGTCGAGCGGCACATGGCCGACCTCATGCGCGTGCCGACCCTGATGGCTGGCGCCGTGATGCCCGACGCCTGCCCTTCCGGAGCGGCGCCCGGCACGATCCCTGTGGGCGGCGTGGTGGCGGCCAGGGACGCCATCCATCCCGGCATGCACTCGGCCGACATCTGCTGCTCGATGGCGTTCTCGGTGTTGGGCGACGTGGACCCCACCGCGGTGCTCGATGCCGGCATGAAGCTCTCCCACTTCGGAGGCGGCGGGCGTCCGCACAGCCACGACATGCGCCCGCCGGTGTCGCTGCTGGCCGAGTTCGCCGACAACAAGTTCCTGGCCATGACCACGGATGCGGCGACCAAGCACTTCGGGACCCAGGGCGACGGCAACCATTTCTTCTACGTCGGGCGGCTGGCCTCGACGGGGCAGGTGGCGCTCGTCACCCACCACGGCTCGCGCAAGCCGGGCGCGCTGCTTTACAAGGCCGGCATGGACCTGGCGGGGAGCTATCGCCGCCGGCTGTCGCCGGAGACGCCGGCGCACAATGCCTGGATTCCGTTCGAGACCGACGACGGCCGCGCGTACTGGGACGCGCTGCAGCTCATCCGCACCTGGACCAAGAAGAACCACTTCGCCATCCATGACGCGGTGGCGAAGCACCTGGGCGCCAAGGTGAGGGACCGGTTCTGGAACGAGCACAACTTCGTGTTCCGCAAGAGCGACGGCCTGTTCTACCACGCCAAGGGTGCCACGCCGGCGTGGGCGGGCTTCGCCGCCGATTCGAGCGGGCTCACGCTGATCCCGCTCAACATGGCCGAGCCGATTCTCATTTCACGCGGCCTCGATGCGGAGCATGCCCTGGGCTTCGCGCCGCACGGGGCGGGTCGCAACTTCTCCCGCTCGGCCTACATGCGCCGCCACGCCGGCAAGACCGAGGAAGACATGGTTGCCGAGCAGACCAGGGGCATCGACGCGCGCTTCTTCTGCGGCATTCCGGACGTGTCGGAGCTGCCGGGCGCCTACAAGAGCGCGGCGGTGGTGCGCCGCCAGATCGCCGCGTACGGGCTCGCCGAGGTGGTGGACACGGTGGAGCCCGTCGGCTCCATCATGGCCGGCGATTGGCAGCGCGATGCGCCGTGGCGGCGGAAGAAGCGGAAATCGTAGGGTGCCAATGCGGCGATAGCCGCCTTGCACCGATGCGCCCTCTCCGCGAGCGACGACGGTCGGGGCGCTCGGTGCAATACGGGCTGACGCCCTATTGCACCCTACGCTAATGTCCCCCGCGAGATGCCGATGCGGAGGCCGCCCCGTGCAAGACTTAAAGAGCCTGATCCGGACCATCCCCGACTACCCGAAGCCGGGCATCATGTTCCGGGACGTCACCACGCTGCTCGGCAACGCCGCGGGCTTCAGGGCGGCCGTCCACCAGATGGCGGTGCCGTTCGCCGGGGCGGGTGTGCAGGCGGTGGCCGGCATCGAGGCGCGCGGGTTCATCCTCGGTGGCGCCATCGCCGACAAGCTCGGCTGCGGTTTCGTGCCGTTGCGCAAGAAGGGCAAGCTGCCCTGGAAGACCATCGGCCAGGAGTACACGCTGGAGTACGGCGTCGACATCATCGAGATGCATGAGGATGCGATCCAGCCGGGTGAGCGCATCCTGATCGTGGACGACCTGATCGCCACCGGCGGCACAGCCGAGGCCGGGGTGAAGCTGGTGCGGCGCTCCGGCGGCGAGGTGGTCGGTGCCGCCTTCATCATCGACCTGCCGGAGCTGGGCGGCATGGGGAAGCTGGCCGACCTGGGCGTCACCTGCCACGCGCTGATGGCGTTCGAAGGGCACTGAGGCGATGGCGCTGACGGTGGAGCAGCAGCGCGAGGCCATTCGCCGGGTCACGGCGTGGCGGGCGGAGCCGGCGAAACCGGTGGCCTGTCCCGCTTGCGAGACGCCGGGGCTCGAGGTGATCGACCGCTCGGCCCGGCCCCACGCGGAGTGGTATGCGCTCACCTGCCCCGGTTGCGGATTGCGCGAGACGCTCCATATCCCGCTGGGGGCAGCCGTTCCCACGCTGAACTGACGTCAAGTTGTAGGTTGGGTTAGGCCCGAAGGGCCGTAGCCCAACATTGGCATCCGAAGAGCTATGAACATCAAGGGCAAGCCGTACCGCACGATCTGGGTCGCGCCCGACGGGTGGTCGGTGGAGATCATCGACCAGACGCGGCTGCCGCACGAGCTCGCTATCGTCTCGCTCAAGACGCTCCAGGATGCGGCGCGGGCCATCAAGACCATGCAGGTGCGCGGCGCGCCGCTGATCGGCGCCACCGCCGCCTACGGCGTCTGCCTCGCCCTGCGCGCGGACGCCTCGGACGAGGCGCTCGACGACGCCATCGCCCTCCTCGCCGAGCAGCGGCCCACTGCCATCAACCTGCGCTGGGCGCTCGATGAGATGGGCAGAGCCGTGCGCAACCTGCCGCGCCAGCGGCGCGTCGCGGCGGCCTACGCGCGGGCGGCGGAGCTCTGCGAGGCCGACGTGGCCACCAACCGGCGCATCGGCGAGCACGGGCTCAAGGCTATCCTCGACGCCGCCGAGCGCAAGAAGCCCGGCGAGCGTGTGAACGTCCTCACTCACTGCAACGCCGGCTGGCTCGCCTGCGTCGATGTCGGCACGGCCACGGCGCCGATCTACGCGGCGCACAACCGCGGCGTTCCCCTGCATGTGTGGGTGGACGAGACCCGCCCGCGCAACCAGGGCGCGGCGCTGACCGCCTTCGAGCTGGGCGCCCACGGGGTGCCGCACACCATCGTGGTGGACAACGCCGGCGGCCATCTGATGCAACGCGGCCTCGTCGACCTCTGCATCGTGGGCGCCGACCGGGTGACGGCCAACGGCGACGTGGCCAACAAGATCGGCACCTACCTCAAGGCGCTGGCGGCCAAGGACAACGGCGTGCCGTTCTACGTCGCCCTGCCGCACTCCACCATCGACTGGACGCTCGCCTCCGGCGCCGATATCCCCATCGAGGAGCGGGGCGCCGAGGAGGTGCTGGTGATGACGGGGCGCACCAGGGACGGCAAGGTGGTGCCCGTCGAGATCGCCGCCCCCGGCAGCCCGGCCCGCAATGACGCCTTCGACGTGACGCCGGCGCGGCTCGTCACCGGGCTCATCACCGAGCGCGGCATCGCTGCCGCCTCGGGGCTGGCATCGCTCTATCCAGAGCGCGCGGAGTGAGATAAGCAGCGGGGCCGTATCGGACGGCGGCGCCGTCCCGCGACCCGGGAGTGCCATATGGCAGCCTGTGCGGGCCGGCCGGGGTCTGGCAGCGAGGACGGTTTGTAACCTGCAAGGGAGACATCGCATGGGCTCTGCTGTGAAGGTTGCGCGCGTGGCCGCCATCGGCCTGGGCCTGCTGGCCGGCATGGCGGCGCTCGCCCTGGCCTGGGCCGAGGAGTACAAGGCCGGCCCCATCAGGATCGAGGCACCCTGGATCCGGGCCACCCCCACCGGCGCGCAGGTGGCCGGCGGCTACATGAAGATCCAAAACACCGGCAAGGAGGCCGACCGGCTGGTGGCCGGCACGACCGCGATTGCCGGCAAGTTTGAGGTCCACGAGATGCAGATGGTCGGCACCGTCATGAAGATGCGCGAGCTGGACAAGGGCCTCGATCTGCCGCCGGGCGCAACCGTCGAGCTGAAGCCCGGCTCCTATCACCTCATGCTGATGGACCTGAAGGCGCCGGCGAAGGCAGGCGACACGATCAAGGGCACGCTGGTGTTCGAGAAGGCCGGCAAGGTCGACATCGAGTACACGGTGCGCGGCGTCGGCGGACAAAGCGGCCAGAAGCATTAGCGGGGCGCCGATGAAGCGCGTTCGCATCGCGGCGTGGATATCGATCGCAGTCCTCGTTCTGGCTGCCGGCGCGGCCTACCTGCTGCGGCCGAACGTCGGTGCCCTGCCGGGACGGCTGCCGCTGGCGGCCGGCATCGGCGGGCCGTTCGAGCTCACCACGCAGGAGGGCAGGCGGCTGTCGAGCGCCGAGCTGGCCGGCACGCCGTTCGCGCTGTTCTTCGGGTTCACGCACTGCCCCGACGTGTGCCCCACCACCATGCTGGAGCTCTCCAACACCATCAAGGCGCTGGGGCCGGACGCCGACCGCATGCGCTTCTTCTTCGTCAGCGTCGACCCCGAGCGCGACACGCCCGCGCAGCTCAAGCTGTACCTGTCGAATTTCGATCCGCGCATCACGGGGCTGGTCGGCACGCCGGAGGAAATCGCCGCCGTGGCCAAGGCCTACCGCGCCATCTACGAGAAGGTGCCGACCAAGGACGGGTTCACCTACAATCATACCGCGCTCGTCTACCTGATGGGGCGCGACGGCCGCCTCGCCGGCACGATCAACTACCAGGAGAGCGCCGACACGCAGCTCAAGAAGCTGCGCCGGTTGCTATAAAACCCCATATTCTGCTGGATTTTCCGCTTGCCTTGTCGCAATTTGTTGCAGTTTGCGGGCAAGGAGCGACCCCACATGGCCATCAGGCAGCGCAAGTGGACCTGGAAGGGCAAGGAGAAGTCGGCCTGGGTGGTCGACTACTTCGACGCCAAGGGCAAACGCCGGCTCAAGACCTTCAAGACCAAGCGTGCGGCTGACGACTGGCGGTCGGAAACCCGGATTGAGCTAAAGCAGGGCACTCACGTTGCTGACCGTGACAGCATCACCGTGGAGGAGGCCGGCAAGCTGTGGCTCGCCACTTGCGAGCAGAATGAGCTGGAGCATGGCACCCTGCATCTTTACCGCCAGTACCTGCGCACGCATATCAACCCGCTGATTGGCGCCAAGCGACTTAACGACCTGACCGTGCCGGGCGTGCGGATCTTCCATGACCAGCTTCGCGCCGATGGGCGGTCCGCGTACCTGGCGGACAAGGTCATTACCTACCTGGGCGGCCTGTTCGCCGATGCTCAGGAGCGCGGGCTTGCCGCGCGCAACCCGGTCCACGAGCGGAAGCGCAAGCGCCAGCGGCGCAACAAGTCCACAGAGCGCCATGAGAAGCGCTTGGAGGTTGGAGTGGACTTCCCCACCCCCGCCGAGATTAGGGCCATCCTTGGGGCCGCTACGGGCTTCCGGCGGGCCTTCTTCGCGACGGCGGCGCTTGCGGGCCTGCGGGCCTCTGAGTTGCGGGGCCTGACATGGCCCG
>Ga0070699_100001425_pt1 | contig 21973 bp, 20 predicted proteins | sample KBSK1503metaG_FD_65473 | JGI IMG/M metagenome (GOLD analysis project Ga0070699, IMG submission 65473) | Corn, switchgrass and miscanthus rhizosphere microbial communities from Kellogg Biological Station, Michigan, USA - KBS K1-50-3 metaG | ecosystem: Host-associated > Plants > Roots >...
GCGATGGAGGTGCGGGTGACCGAACTCGCCCGCCACTACGTGGACCGGATGGCCGAGGCCGGTGGGGAATGCGACTTCGCCACCCAGATCGCCGCGCACTACCCGCTGTACGTGATCCTCTCGCTGCTCGGGCTGCCCGAATCTGACTTCCCGCGCCTGCTCAAGCTCACCCAGGAGCTGTTCGGCGGCGCCGACGAGGAACGCCGACGCGGCGCGGCGCCGGAGGAGCAGATGGCGGCGCTGCTCGACTTCTTCGCCTACTTCCAGAACCTCACGGCCGCCCGCCGGGCCGAACCGACCGGCGATCTGGCCTCGGCGATCGCCAACGCCCGCGTCGACGGCGAGTACCTGTCGGACTTCGACACCGCCTCCTACTACGTCATCATCGCGACCGCAGGCCACGACACCACAAGCTCCACCATCTCCGGCGGCCTGCACGCGCTCATCGAGCACCCCGGCGAGCTGGCCAGGCTGCGCGACGACCCGGCCCTGCTGCCGACCGCCGCCGACGAGATGATCCGCTGGGTCACCCCGGTCAAGGAGTTCATGCGCACCGCCGCCGCCGACACCAAGGTCGGCGGGGTGCCCGTCAAGGAAGGCGAGTCGCTGCTGCTGTCCTACCCCTCGGCCAACCGCGACGAGGAGGTGTTCGACGACGCGTTCCGCTTCGACGTCGGCCGTGATCCCAACAAGCACCTCGCGTTCGGCTTCGGCGTGCACTACTGCCTCGGCGCCGCCCTGGCCCGCATAGAGACCCGCGCCCTGTTCGCCGAGCTCCTGCCGCGTCTGGAATCCGTCGAGCTCGCGGGGCAGCCGAAGTGGGTGGCCACCACGTTCGTCGGCGGCCTCAAGCACCTGCCCATCCGCTACACCCTGACGGGATGACACACTCGGAAACGTGCGGACGGAAGCGAACGGACGGGCCGGCCGGGGACGCCCCGCCGACCCCGGCATCGAACGACGGGTCCTCGCCGCCGCCCTGACCGTGTACGGGGAAGTCGGCTGGGCCGGATTCACCCTGGACCGGGTCGCCCGGCGGGCGCCGGTCGGCAAGGCGGCTCTCTACCGACGCTGGCCCACCAAGGAAGACCTGCTGCTGGCCGCCCTGGAACACCTCGCCGAGCCGCCCGGCGATGAGGCCGATCCCACCGACCTGCGCGGCTGCCTCATCGGCATGACAGAGCAGGTGATCGACATGTTCGTCGGCCCCAAGGCGCTGGTGCTGCCGCGGGTGCTCATCGAGGCATCGCAGTACCCGCCGCGCTTCGACGACATGGTGCAGAACATCGTCCGGGCCCGCTTCGGCACCATCCGGACCGTCATCCAGGCCGCCGCCGACCGCGGGGAACTCCCCGCGAGAACGCCTCCGGACCTGATCATCGACGCCATCATGGGCCGTGTGATCAGCCTCATCGTGCTCACCCCCGGCGCCCGGCGAGCCACCATCAACGCCGAACGCGACCGCTACGCCGCGTCGGTCACCGACTTCGTGCTGCGCGCCATCGCGGGGTTAGCCCGGGACCCGGGGGTCAGCCGGGAACCGCTAGCCCTGCGGAGCAGGTGCAGCGTGGCCGGGACCCCGTGATTCGGGGCTCGATCAGGCGGTGGTCTTGCCGAAGTACATCAGCTCCCACAGCGCCGGTGCGGTGACGGTCTCGGGGACCAGGTCGCTGCCGGTGCGCTCGACGGCGACCCGGCCGGTGAAGCGCATGTACGCGCCGTCGAATCCCGCGATCTGGGCGAGGACGCGCTTGGGGCCCTTGACGGATTCGATCATGCGGGCCTGCACGATCGTGTTCTCGCGGCGGAACGTGACGCGATAGTGCTCACCGCCGTGGGCGGTGGCGTCGTAGTCGTAGACCGTGGTGTCGGCTACCGGCTTGCCAGTGACCGGGTCCGGATGCTCGCCGGTCTTCTCGAACCGCACCAGGGAACTGTCGTCGGCCAGGATCTTGCCGTCTTTGGCGAGCATGAAGATGGGCACCTGGGTGTGGCCGTACTTCCGCTCCGCGGTGATGTCCGAGGCGATCACGCAGTAGCCGCCGGCCTGGGCGCGCGCCCAGTACCAGTGATGGATCAGCTGCGGCATCGCCGCGTCGCCCCAGTTGTGATCGTGATACCCGGTGCCGGTCAGCGTCCGGGTCTCGCCGTCGACGGTGAGGGTGGCCTGGACGGCGCCCTGGGGAACGGAAGGCAACCAGGCGAACAGCTTCGGCTGGTCGTCTCCGAACAGGATGTGCCCGGTCTCCGGCCGCCAGGAGGGCACCTGCCCCATCAGCGTGACGTCCGCGATCACTGCGTCCAGGTCTAGGTGGATGCGGTAAGTGTGCAGGTCCCCGGCAAAGGTGCAGGCGCCTACCCGCACGTCGCAGCGGTCCGCGGCGAACGCGAAGTCATCCTGTGCATGCAGCGCATGCTCGACGTGGGTTCCGTCCGGCCGGTCCAGCTCGAAGGTGACGACCGGCCTGGCCGGCTGTTTGATGCCGCGGCCGCCACGGATGTCCTTGACCATGAAGTTGATCACCAGGGTCGAGCCGTCGTCCAGGACGGCGTCGAAGTACCACCACTCGAACGTTCCGGGCCCGCCGGGCCGGGTACGGAACCCGTCCTCCCGGGCAACGATCTCACCCTTGGCTATTCCGTAGCGCTGGTAGTCGGCCGGCGTCGCGGTGATCCGGCAGGTCTCGGGACGGGACATCGTGTCGCCTCCATGGGGTCAGCTGCTGGCAGCGACGCCTAGGGCGGCGCTGAGGGCGGCGATGATCACCCCGCCGACGGTGATCGCGAGGAACGACCGGGCGAAGCTGGTGTGGAAGAACTTGTGCCGCAGCCAGGCCAGGATGAGTAGCTCGCTGCCGACCACGGCGATGGCCGCGCCGATGGCCGCGCTGTAGCCGGGGATGAGGAAAGGCAGGGTGTGGAAGATGCCGCCGGCAAAGGTCCCGCCGCCGGTGATCGCGCCGCGCAGCACAGGGCTGCCCCGCCCGGTCAGGTCGCCGGTATCGGACAGGCCCTCGGAGAAGGCCATGCTCACGCCCGCGCCCAGCGCGGTAGCGGCGCCGGTGAAGAACGCGGTCAGCGGGCGGTGGGTGGCCAGCGCGACCGCGAAGATTGGCGCCAGGGTCGACAGTGAGCCGTCCATCAGGCCGCTGAGCGCGGGCTGGACCCGCTCCAGCAGGAACGACCGGCCACCGGCCGATCCCGGCGCGGTGGCGGCGGGCGTGATGGCGCTCATGTTGGGGTCCTTTCGCGGCGGAGGTGTCCAAGACTGGGTGGGGAGGACGTGGCTGGCCTGTCAACTAATTAGCATTGGCGGCCGCCCCGGGCGCGGCATCACCGTCAGCGCCCGTCTTCCCTGGACGCTGCCTGCGGTCCCGGCATTACCGCTAGCGGGTAGCGCGGCCTACTGGCTGGTGACGGGTATGCGACGGAGCGTGCCCCGGGTAGGTGCTTGGGTCGATAATCGGGGGATGACGACATCATCGGCGGTACCGGAGGTGGCGGCAGGGGGCGAGCGTGCGCTGCGGGTGGTGCTGGCTGATGACGATGTGCTGTTGCGGGAGGGGCTGGCCAGCCTGCTGGAGCGGTCCGGGTTCGAGGTGGTGGGGCAGGCCGGCGACGGCGTGGAGCTGCTGGCGCTGGTCCGGTCCGCGCGGCCGGAGCTGGCGGTCATCGACATCCGGATGCCGCCAGGGCAAGCCACCGAGGGGCTGGCGGCGGCGCGGGTGATCCGCGCGGAGCTGCCCGGCACGGCGATCATCGTGCTGTCCGCTCATGTCGAGGTGGACGAGGCGATGGAACTCCTGGCCGGCGGGGAGCGCACCGGATACCTGCTGAAGAGCCGGGTGACCGATGTAGCGGAGTTCATCGAGACAGTCGAGAGGATCGCAGCGGGCGCCTCGGTGGTCGACCCTTCGCTGGTGAGCGAGCTGATCCAGGCGCGGCGGCGGCGTGACCCGCTCGATGCGCTGTCACCGCGGGAGCGGGAGGTGCTGGCCCTGATGGCCCAGGGTGCGTCCAACGCGGGCATCGCCAGGCAGATCTTTGTCACCGAGGGCACGGTGGAAAAGCACGTGCGCAGCATCCTGACGAAGCTCGACCTGCCCGAGAGCGACACCGAGCACCGGCGGGTGCTGGCGGTGCTGCGGTTCCTTGAGGCCCGCTAGCCCGCGCGGGGCGGCCGCGGCAGAATTTCCTGCTAGCCGCAATGCGGCCGTGCCGTATCCCTGGCACCCTGATCACATGCCGCTGCGCTGCCTGCTGGTCGATGACAACGACGCCTTCCTCGAGACGGCGCGCGTCCTGCTGGAGCGGGAGGGCATGCAGGTGGCCGGGATGGCCTCGAACATCGCCGGGGCACTGCGGCAGGTCCGCGCGCTGCGCCCGGACATCATCCTGGTCGACATCGGGCTCGGCGAGGAGAGCGGCTTCGAGCTGGCGCGGCTGCTGGCCGCCGACGGCCAGGGCGGTCAGCGGGTCTGCGCCGACGTGATCTTGATCTCGGCGCAGGCCGAAACCGACTATACCGACCTGATCGCCGAGAGCCCGGCCGCCGGGTTCCTGCCCAAGTCCGCGCTATCAGCCGAGCGGATCAGCCAGATCCTGAACCGCCAGTTACGAGCCGGCCAGCCCGGGTTTCAGCTAGCGGGTATTGCGATTGCCCGCCTGCCGGGCAGACGGGACCAGGCCCATGCGCGATCGTGAGCGATAGGCGGTACGGCGCGCGCGATACCGCCTGGCTGAAACCCTGGCGACCAGAAGGAGATCTCATCGCCGTGAAGACCTGGTTCAGGCCCGATGTACCCGTTGAGCACGGACGCGACCGTACGCTCGAATTCACCGAGACGCGGCGACACCCGCGAGGAGAGGGAGACGAAGACGTCCGGGGCCACAGTCCGGGCGATCTTCTCCACGACCTGCTCGTGCTCCGGGTTGGCAAACGACCACAGGAACACCACGGCCACGCTGTCAAGCTGGTAGTCGCCGATGAACGCCGCCACCGCGTCCGCGGCGCGGCCCTCGTCCAGCGGCACCACGACGTTCCCGGCGGAGTCCACCCGCTCGTGCAGCTCCAGGACAGCCCCGGGAACGATGAGCGGGGCGGGCAGCGACGTGCCGCGGACACCGAACACGTCCTCCACGCTGCGCCCCGCTACCCGCCCGTGCCCGCGCATGATGGCCAGCGTGTCGCCGTGCCCAGCGGTCGTGATGACCCCGACGCGGGCCCGGTGCGCTCCAGAACGGCATTCATGCCGATCGTCGTGCCATGCCCGAACCGCCTCGTCCTGGCGAGCAGCTCGGGCAGGGCCAGGCCCATGCTGCCGGCCAGGTCAGTCAGCCCGGTCAGCACGGCGTCCGCCGGATCGCCCTTGGTCGACAGCGCCTTCGCCGTCCTGTATGTCGCGATGCCGGCCTCTGCCGGATCGCCGATGAGGACGCAGTCGGTGAATGTGCCGCCGATGTCGATGCCGACGTGGAACACCAGAGCCTCCGCATGTCCCGACCGGGACGAGTGATAACGCAACCGGATGATATCCGCAGTTTGACCCGCCGGAGCGGAGCTCACTGGCCAGACCGGCTGAATGCCATGTGCATATCGTCGCGCGACACGCACGACGCTGACATCACCGCCAGCGGCCATCGGTACCTGATGCTCGCCGGGTTCCCCCGGGTCCTGCTAGCTGGTAATGACGTTGGCTGCCTACCGTTATGACAGCCCCCAAGCCGCCGCGCGACCCTATTCACATGGCGTCCAGCCGTTCTGGTCGGCGACATGCCCAGCACCCATCGAGCGACGTGAGCTAAGCGATAACGGCATGCCAGTAAACCCGCTATCCGGAAAATGACTGCTTGCTGGTCCTGCGAGAGTCCGATTGCACTAAAGCAAGGATATCATTCTTACCATTGTGTATCGTGTGATGTACTTGGGAGCGATGAGCCAGCTCTGATACAAGTTGGAATGACCGAGCGGACATTCTACTTTCTCAGCTGGAATGGCCGGACCAAGCTTGAGCATTACGTCGAGCACAACGGTAGCTCCCTATCGAGCGGCATAAATGTCCACATGCCGTTCGGCATAAGATAACAGTCTCCGACCACAGGCCCGCGGTTTGACCGGGACCCTATGTCATTTTTGATGGCGGCTCGGGAGATCGCGACACGCCGGTGATGAGCGGATGGGAGGGTAGGCACGGCCGTTGGGAACAGAAGGCGTTGACCGGGGACGCGCAATCAGCGTCCTTTGATGGGAAGCCTGATCAGCAGCGTCGTTCCCGCTCCGACGGGGCTCGTCACTTCGATCGTCCCGCCAAGCGCGTCAACGCGGTCGGTAAGGCCGATGAGCCCGGAACCGCGCGCCGGATCGGCCCCGCCGCGGCCATCGTCGCGGATCGAAAGCCCGAGGACTCCGTCACGCGCTTCGACGGCGACATGCACCGCGGAGGCATGCGCGTGCTTGGCGGTATTCGTGAGCGCCTCCGACACGATGTAATAGGCGGCCACTTCCACCGGCTCAGGCAGCCGCGTCCCGGCGCGCACCTCAAGCCGGACGGGAACGGCTGAGCGCCGGGCCAGGGCTTTGAGGGCGGCCGCGAGTCCGCCCTGGGCGAGGATGGCCGGGTGGATGCCGCGCGAGATCTCCTGCAACTCTTCCAGCGCGCCCGCCAGGCCGTCCGCCACCCGGGACAATTGTGCCTGCAACTCGGGCAGCTCGGGCGGGACCATAGCCTCCACCTCCCGCTGGGCCAGGGTCAGTGAGACGAGCCGCTGTTGCACTCCATCGTGCAGATCCCGCTCGATCCGGCGCCGCGTCTGGTCGGCGGCCGTGACTATCCGCGCCCGCGAGGCGGCGAGCTCGGCCCGGCTCGCCTCGAGCTTGCGCTGGCTTTCACGCAGGTTACGAAACATCAGCAGCGTGTTCAGCGCGTCGGCCAGCCGCCGTCCGATCTCATGGAACAGCCGCTCTTCCTGCGGAGTCCAGACCCGCGGGTGAGAGCACTGGTGCAGCCCGAACATGTAGGGCTTATCTACCTTGGGATGAACCGCGATGGCGATCATGGATTTGATGCCGAAACGCTCCGCGAGTCGCGGCGGAAGCGGACGTTCTGATTCGGGATCGAACCGCACGGGACCGCTCGAGCCCAGCACGGCGTGGGAGAGCCCGGCCACCTCCAGCTCATCCGGGACGCCCACGCCAGCGCCGGAGGCGCCGACGTATTCCGGCCGGGTACGCTCGATCCGCACCTGATGGGAATCGACGGCCGGATCATAGGGATAGACCAGCCACGCCCGATCGCATCTGAAGGTGGCGAGCACGACGTCGAGAACATCGCCCATCATCTGCTCGAGGTCACTGGTCCCCTGGATGACGCGGTCGACCGCGTCCATGCTTTCGAGGAACCACAGCTGCGCCCGGTGTTCTTCCTCGGCACGCTTGCGCTCGGTCACATCCACGACGGTGCCCACAAATTCCGCAAGCTCGCTGCCCGCGGCGAAGACGGGATGCACGATGGCGCGGAGGTGTCTCAGCGGACCCCCGGGAGGAACGACGCGGAACTCTCCTTCGACGGTGGCCGCTTTACGCATTCCTCTCTTGAGCGATTCGGTCCACGCCGCACGATCCTCCGGGTGAACGCGCCGGCGGAACTCCTCGAAAGAGGGGACTCCCTGTTCAGGATCGAAGCCGTACAGGCGGGAGTGCTCATCGGAGGAATGGATTACCTCCCCGGTAATGCCGTCCAGAGCGGCCGTGCCGGTATGGGTCAGCCGCTGCGCCTCGGACAAGTAGGCTTCGCTTGTCCGCAGCTCGGCCGTGCGCTCGGCCACCTTCATCTCCAGCTCGTCCCGGGCCTGACGGAGCTCCTTTTCGGCCCTCATCCGCTCGTGGACGAGGGCTGCGCTCTGGAATGCCGTGGCAGCGTGATTGGCTGCCAGACGCAGCAGAAGCTGGTCAGTCTCCGTCGGGAAGCCGGCGCGATCACAGGCCGCGGCGACCATGCCCTCGGCATTGACACCGATGGGGATGACAACACCGGAACATGGCTCGACGCCGCCAACGTCGGGAATGACGTCCACACCTGAGAGCCGGCCGCCGTCGGCGAGATGGTTTTCCAGCCATTCCGGAAACGTCTTCCATGCGTTCCCCCGCGTGACGTCGACCGCGCCATCGACACCGGGAACGCACAAACGAACGAAAACGAAATCAAGCCGCAGCAATCCGGTCAGCACATCGGCGAGCCCGGCCGCCACGGCAGCTGGTTCTCTGCCGATCCACGCCACCGGGATAGCGGAAAGCGCCACGAGATCCCTGAGCACGGTTCGCAGCGCGCGGATCTCGTCATCGGCCTCGATGGACATTCACTGCGCCGTGCTTGCGCTCTGGCGGACCGGCCACCGCTCCCCGATCTCGCGCAGCAACTGATCAGGTGAAACGAAGAACGGGTTCTCCTGAAGCAGTCCGCCGATAATCACGAATGGGTGCGTCCGCAGTGCGTCCATCACCACGCTCGCGCCGAATTTCGTCAGATCGTACGTGCAGATCACCGGACTGTCGTACTTGGGAATCACGTAGTTGATCCGCGTCTCGTACTCGATCAGGTCGCCGACGCCGGGCAAGTCGAGGAGCGCCCATTCCATGTGACCCAGGAAGCTTGTCTGTGCGTATCCCGCCGCAGGCCCGGACTGGAGCACTTGCTCGAATGACGCCAGCCAGGTGTCGAGGTCGAAGCGTTCTCCGCGGAGCGTGCTGTCTTGCCACGGCCACACCTCCAGCTGGCCGGTGGCCATCGCCTCCGGCACATCGATGCCCGCGTCGGCGAGCCAGCTGAGATGTTCTTCCTGTCGCCCGGGATCTACGTAGTGGTAGGCCTTATCCCCGCGGTCGAAACCGTCTTTGATGAACGGGCGTAGCACGCGGTGCTGCTCGTCGACGGTGTTGAAGAACGCGCAAATGTGACGATGCTGGCCGATTGTAGTCCCGGTAAGCTGCTGGGAGTGCCCGGTGCTCTCCATGTTCTCACTTCCGCGCAGAGAGCCGAGCGCCGAGCCGCGCTCCAGCCCGGCGAACCGGTCTCCCGCCGCCCGTTCGATCTCGCACACAGCTCAGGCGCGACCGGGCTCGACCTTGACGAACAGAACGCAGCATACGTCGCCGTTCCCCGCCTGTCGACGGTGGCGGCCGTCATGCCTCGAGGTTTCCAGCTAGCCGGTAGCGGTGCTGGCCGCCTGCCGGGCAGACCGGGCCACTCCTATGCGCGATCGTGAACTACATGCGGCACGGCGCCGGGCGCCGGGCCTTTCACACGACATAAGGAGGCAGCGATGTCTACCAACGGACAGACTGCGGCTGGGGTTACGGTCCCCGACACGAAGCTGGCCCGTGAGGCCACCGAGCTGGTACGCGAGTCAACCACCGACCTGGTGTACCACCATTCCCGGCGGGTCTACTGGTTCGGCAGCCTGCAGGGCCGGAACCGGGGACTCAGCTTCGACCCTGAACTGCTGTATATCGGAGCGATGTTCCACGACCTGGGCCTGAACGCGGAGTACCGCGGCAGCGGCCGGCGCTTCGAGGTGGACAGTGCCGACGAGGCGCGCCGCTTCCTGCAGGGCAACGGCGTGCCCGAGGACAGCATCCGCCGGGTGTGGACGGCCATCGCCCTGCACACCACGCCCGGCATCCCCGAGTTCATGGAGCCCGAGGTCGCCCTGGTCACCGCGGGAGTCGAATACGACGTGCTCGGCATCGGATACCACGACGTGAGCGACGCCGACCGGGCCGAGATCACCGCCCTGCACCCGCGGCCGGACTTCAAGCGCAGCATCCTGGCGGCCTTCACCGAAGGCATCGCGCCCAAGCCGGAAACGACGTTCGGCAACGTCAAGGCGGACGTCCTGGATCGATACGTCCCCGGCTACCAGCGCGGCAACTTCGTGGACACCATCTTGAACTCCGACTGGCCGGAGTAGGCGCCTGGCCCTGCGTCTACTGAGCCTTGCCAGAGGCCACGGCCGCCGCCCAGCGCTAGCGGCCTGCCGGGCACCGGGCTACCGTCAGCCTTATGAACGCGCCAGATTACGGCGCCGACACGGGCCATGCCGCTGGCGCGGCGGAGGGCGATGATGCACCCGGCCAGACGCGGCTGCGTCAGCTTGCCGACGAGCAGGCCGCGCTGCGGCGGGTGGCCACGCTGGTGGCGCGCGGAGCGCCGGCGGACGAGCTGTTCGCCGCGGTTCCCCAGGAGGCCGGGCAGCTGCTTCACGCCGACCAGACGGCGATGATCCGCTACGGGTCCGACGGTACGTCGACCGTCGTCGCCAGCTGGAGAAGGACCGGCGAACCCGTCCCGCCCGTCGGCGACCGGCAGCGTCTCGGGGGGGAGAACCTCACCACGATCATCTCGCGGACACGCCGCCCGGCCCGGATCGACAGCTACGCTGACGCCTCCGGCGGCCCTGCTGTGGCCGCCCGTGAGGCCGGCTTCCGCGCAGCGGCGGGGGCGCCGGTCATCGTCAAGGGCCGCCTGTGGGGCGCCATGATCGCATGGACGGCCGATGAGCATCCGCTGCCCCTGGACACTGAAGCGCGTCTGGCCTCGTTCACGGACCTTGTGGCTACCGCGATCGCCAACGCCCAGACCGCGCGGGAACTGCGCGGGCTCGCGGACACCCAGGCGGCGCTGCGTCGGCTGGCCATTCTGGTCGCGCGGGGCGAACCGCCCGAAGCGGTGTTCGCGGCCGCGACCGGGGAAGCGCTGCGGTATTTCGGTGGCGGCACCGCCCGGATGATCCGGTACGAGACCGACGGGACGGCGACGCTCCTGGCGAACGAGGGCACGACGGGCCCCCACGTGCGGGTCGGGGACCGCTGGGAGGGCTACCCGCCGGCCGGGCTGACCGCGACCGTCCGGCGGACCGGCCGGGCCGCCCGGGTCGATGACTATCGTGACATCCCGGGCGGGGAGCCGTATCTCCGCGAGGGGCTGCGGTCCGCGGTCGCCCTTCCGATCCACGTCGATGGCCGGCTGTGGGGGGCGATCGCCGTCGGGTCCGCGCAGGCGCCGCTGCCGCCCGACACCGAGCAGCGCATGACGCACTTCACCGATCTGGTCGCCACCGCGGTCGCGAACGCGCAGAACCGGGACTCGCTGGAGGCCAGCCGGGACGAGCTAGCCCGCCTGCTGGCCGAGCAGGCCGCGCTGCGCCGGGTGGCCACGCTGGTCGCCCGCGGAATCGATCCGGCCGAGGTCTTCTCGGCGGTCGCCGAGGAAGTCCGCCGGCTGCTCGACGCAGACAGGGCGGGCATAGCCCGCTTCGAGCATGACGGGAAATCGGTCGTGGTCCTCGGGGGTAGCGGGAAGGACGAGGATGTGGTCCAGTGGCCGGCCGGGACGCGCGTGGCCGTCCCCGGCTACGCGGCCCTGGGCATGGTGTGGCGGACCGGCCGCCCTGCCCAGGTCAACGAGGACGCGTGGAGCGGCGTGTCGGACGCCGCCGCCGACGCTCTGCGCGAGCTGGGCATCCGGTCGACGGTGGCCAGCCCGATCATCGTCGAGGGCCGGCTGTGGGGCGCGGTAAACGCGTGGACCAGGCAAGGGCCGTTTCCTGATGGCACCGCGGACCGGATGGCGGACTTCACCGAGCTGGTGGCGACGGCAGTCGGGAACGCCGAGAGCCGGGCCGAGCTGGCCGCCTCACGGGCGCGGATCGTCGCCGCCGCCGACCAGGCCCGGCGGCGGATCGAGCGGGACCTGCACGACGGGACCCAGCAGCGGCTGATCTCACTCGGCCTGGAGCTGCGGCTGGCGCAGTCCATGGTGCCGGCCGACCTGGCCGGGCTGGAGGCGGCGATCGGCAAGGCCGCGGACGAGCTGACCGGGGTGGTGGAGGATCTGCGCGAGATCGCCCGCGGCATCCACCCGGTGATCTTGTCCGAGGGCGGCCTGGAGCCGGCCCTGCGGACGCTGGCCCGCCGGGCCGCGGTCCCGGTCGAGCTCGACGTTCCCGCGCTCGGGCGGCTGCCGGAACCGGTCGAGGTGGCGGCCTACTACGCCGTCTCCGAAGCACTCACCAACGCGACCAGGCACGCGCACGCGTCGGGCGTCGAGGTGAGCGCGGAAGTCTCCGGCGGCACGCTGCGGGTGTGCGTGCGAGACGACGGTGCCGGCGGCGCCGACCCGCTAGGGGGCTCAGGGCTGGCCGGGCTGAAGGACCGGATCGAGGCGCTGGGCGGCACGTTCTCCGTACACAGTCCGGCAGGCGGTGGCACGACGATGTCCTGCGAGCTTCCGGTCGTGACCGGCACCGCGCTACCGTCAGCGTTATGAACGCGCCAGACACCGGCGCCGACGTGGGCCATGCCGCTGGCGCGGCGGAGGGCCATGATCCAGCTGGCCAGGAACGGCTGCGCCAGCTTGCCGATGAGCAGGCCGCGCTGCGGCGCGTGGCCACGCTGGTCGCCGGCGGCGCGCGCCCGGCCGAGGTGTTCGGCGCGGTCGCCGATGAACTCGGCCGCCTGATCGGCGCCGAGGCGACGTTCATCTCCAGCGTTGACCTGTCAAGCCCCCGCCGGCCGGGGGCGGCCGCGGCTGGCCCGCCCGGAGAGCGCGGGGAGCTAGAAGGGTCCTTCACCGTCGTCGGGTCCTACGGCCGGGTACGTGATGAAGTACCGGTCGGCTTCCGGATAAAGCTGCAGCCCGGGATGGTCACTACGGCTGCCCTCCGGACCGGGCTCCCGGTCCGGATCAACGGCGAGAGGCTGGCGCACGGCCCGTTTGGTGCCATAGTCGGCAGGCTGGGCCTGCGGGCCGCGGTCGCCACGCCCATTGTGGTGGAGGGGCGCTACTGGGGCGTGACGGTGGCCGCGACCCCGCAGGAGGATTTCCCGGCCGGCACCGAGTCGCGGATGGCGGACTTCATGGAGCTTGCCGCGACGGCGATCGCCAACGCCCAGGCCGAGCAGAGACTGCGCGAGCTCGCCGACACCCAGGCGGCGCTGCGGCGGCTGGCTACGCTGGTCGCCCGGGGCGAACCGCCAGAGGCGGTATTCGCGGCCGTCACCAGGGAGGCTCTCCGGCATTTTGGCAGCGGCACCGCCAGGATGATCCGGTACGAACTCGACGGAACGGTGACGCTCCTCACCAACGAAGGCCTGACGGTCCCCGACGCACGGGTCGGGGACCGCTGGGAGGGCTACCCGCCGGCCGGGCTGACCGCGACCGTCCGGCGGACCGGCCAGGCCGCCCGGATTGATGACATCCGCGACCTCCCCGGCGGGGAGCCTTATCTCCGCGAGGGGCTGCGGTCCGCGGCCGCCATGCCGATCCACGTCAACGGGCGGCTGTGGGGAGCGATCGCCGTCGGGTCCACAGAGGCGCCGCTGCCGCCCGATACCGAGCATCGGATGACGGAGTTCACCGATCTGATTGGCACCGCGGTGGCCAACGCGCAGAACCGGGCCGCGCTGGAGGCCAGCCGGGACGAGCTGGCCCGCCTGCTGGAGGAGCAGGCCGCGCTGCGCCGGGTGGCCACGCTGGTGGCCCGCGGGATCGACCCGGCCGAGGTCTTCTCGGCGGTCGCCGAGGAAATCCGCCGATTGCTGGACGCGGACCACGCCGGCATCGGCCGGTTCGAGCCGGACGGGACCGCGGTCGTGGTCGTCGGTGGTGTCGGGGACGATCCGATCACGTTGCCGGCCGGGACGCGCGTGGAACTCCGCGACTACCTTCCCCCGGCGGCGGTGTGGCGGACCGGCCGCCCCGCCCGGGCCGACCAGGACCAGTGGAGCAGTGTGCCAGACCCGGTCGCCGACGGGCTGCGCACGCTAGGAATCCGGTCGGTCGTGGCGAGCCCGATCATCGTCGAGGGCCGCCTGTGGGGGGTGGTGACCGTATTGACGACGCGACGGCCGTTTCCTCCCGACACCGCCGACCGCCTGGCGGACTTCACCGAGCTTGTCGCGACGGCCGTCGGGAACGCCGAGAGCCGGGCCGAGCTGACGGCCTCGCGGGCGCGGATCGTGGCCGCCGCGGATCAGACCCGGCGGCGGATCGAGCGGGACCTGCACGACGGGACCCAGCAGCGGCTGGTCTCGCTCGGCCTGGAGCTGCGCCTGGCGCAGGTAATGGTGCCCGCCGAGCTACCGGGGCTGGAGGCGGAGATCGGCCGGGTCGCCGGCGAGCTGAACGGGGTGGTGGAGGATCTGCGCGAGATCGCCCGCGGCATCCACCCGGTGATCTTGTCCGAGGGCGGGCTGGGACCGGCCCTGCGCACGCTGGCCCGCCGGGCCTCGATCGCGGTCGAGCTCGACCTGGCCGCGATCGGGCGGCTGCCGGAGCCGGTCGAGGTGGCGGCGTATTACGTCGTCTCCGAGGCGCTCACCAACGCGACCAGGCACGCGCACGCCTCGGTAGTGTGCGTCGCCGCCGAGGAGCGAGGCGACAGTCTCCGTCTGTCGATCCGCGACGACGGCGCGGGGGACGCCGATCCGGCCCGCGGCTCGGGCCTGATCGGCCTCCGCGACCGGGCGGAGGCCCTGGGCGGGTCTCTCGAGGTGAGCAGCCCTCCCGGCGAAGGGACGTTGATCCTCGTCCTGCTTCCGCTGCGGCTCCACTGACGTCGACAGCCGTCATCCTCTGTTGCTGTCCGGAGTCCGCTGATTCCTGCTGGCCGGTAGTCGGGTTGGACGCTGGCTGTGAAGACGTAAGCGGACCTGGCCGCGAAACTGGACGGTATGCGGCGCGATCCCCAGCGAAGCCGTGAATGTGGAAGGAAGCGAGGCACGGACGATGGCGGAGACTCTGGCTACGAAGACATCGCTTTCCGGATACGAGGGGCCAGGCACGTTTGAGGCGGCCCGGGCTAGGGCGCTGTTCGCCTCGACCCTGCAACCCTCCGGGTCACCTTCCCCCCGCCAGATCCGTCGCGCCGTCACGGCGACGCTGCAGCGGCTCGGAGTCCGCGGCTGTGCCGCACGGATGGCCGGTGAGTTCGGTGACCATCCGGACACCGCGGTGGCCAGGATGAGCTGGGCTCTGGCGACGATCGAGACGGTCTACCCGGCGCAGTCGGCGATCCCGGCTCCGGACCTGCGGCCACTTGCTTTCGCGAGCTGACCGCAGGGTCACGGGCTGTGTTCCGACCACGACCCGAACGCCCAGGATCCCGAGACTGAACGGCCCTGCGATGACGATTGTGAACGTCGGCGTGTCCCACACGATCGCGCCGGCCGAGGTGCTCGAGAGGCTCGCTGTCCCGGCCGCCGAACTGGGCGGCGTGCTAGCCCAATTGCACGCCGTGCCGGGCATCGACGAAGTGGTCGTCCTGTCCACCTGCAACCGGGCCGAGGTCTACGCGGCCACGTCAGGACCGGCCGGACAGGTGACCGAGGCCGTCGCGGACCTCGTGGCCGCGCGCGGGCGGCTCCAGGCCGACGAGGTCCTGCGGCTAGCCCGCATCCGGGTCGGCGGGGCAGCTGCCGAACATTTGTTCTCGGTGGCATGCGGGCTGGATTCGATGGCCGTCGGTGAGGATCAGATCGTCGCCCAGATCAAGGACGCAGCCCGCGCGGCCCGCGCGGCCGGAACGACCGGCCCTGTCATCACCGGCCTGATCGACGCGGCGCTGCGGGCCAGCAAGCAGGCCCGGACGCAGACCACGATCGGCACCGAAGGCATCTCGCTCGCCCGGGCCGGCCTCGACCTCGCCGCCGCACACCTGGGCGGGCTCGCCGCCCGTCATGCGATCGTGCTCGGGACCGGCAGCATGGGCAAGCTCGCGGCCCGGCTGCTGCGCGAGGCCGGCGTGGGCCGGCTGGGGGTGGCCAGTCGCAGCCCGGCGCGAGCCGCCCAGGTGGCCAAGGCAGTGCGAGGCAGGCCCCTGGCGGCCAGCGACGTGCCCGCCGCGCTCGCCGACACCGACATCCTGGTCACCGCCACCGGGTCCGCCGTACCCGTCATGCGCGCCGGCCAGCTGCGGGCGGCCAGGGAACCGGTCGGCGGCCGGCCGCTGTTCGTCCTCGACCTGGGCATGCCGCCCAACGTCGAACCGGCCGCCGGCCACTTGGCCGGCGTCACGCTCATCGACCTGGCCGCACTGGGCCGGCACCTGGCCAGCCTCGACGTACCGGGCCAGATCCCCCAGGTTCGCGCCATCGTCGCCGCCGAGGCCGCAGCGTACATGGACCGGCAGGACCAGGCGGCCGCCGCGCCGGTTATCGCCGCGATGCACGCGCAGATCAGGCGGCTCGCCGACGCCGAACTGGCCCGGCTGCACGACCGGTTGCCGGAGCTCAGCGAACAGCAGCGGGCCGAGACCACGGCTACCGTCCATCGCATCCTGCGCAAGGTCCTGCACCGGCCGACGGTCCGGGCCAAGGAGTTTTCCGCCGGCCCGCAAGGGCCCCTGTATCTCGAGGCGTTGCGGCAGCTCTTCGACCTCGGCACGAGTGAGGCCAGGGCGTGAGCTCCTCGTACCACCGTCCGCTGCGGGTGGGCACCCGCGGCAGCCCGCTCGCGCTGGCCCAGGCCGGCCGGATCGCCCGGCAGTTGCGTGAGCAATGCGGCCGGCTGGCCGTCCTGGTCACGGTGGCCACGCCGGGAGATGAGTCCACTGCGCCGATCGAACAGCTCGGTACGACCGGGGTGTTCACCACCACCCTGCGCGAGGCGCTCCTGCACGGCCACGTCGACCTCGTCGTCCACTCCTGCAAGGACCTGCCGACCGCGCCGGTACCGGGGCTGCAGGTGGCGGCGTACCCGTCCCGGGAGGACCCGCGCGACGCACTGGTCTGGCCGGGCGGGACCAGCCTGGACGCACTGCCGGACGGAGCGCGGATCGGCACCGGGTCACCCCGGCGGGCCGCCCTGCTCCGCGCCGCCGGCCGCCGCCTGCAGATCGTGCCGATCCGCGGTAACGTTGGCACCCGCCTGCGTAAGCTGGCCGACGGCGAGGTCGACGCCGTGGTACTGGCGACGGCGGGCCTGTCCAGGCTCGGACTGCTCGACGCAGGCACCACGCCGCTGGAGCCGTCGGTGCTGATGCCCGCCCCGGCGCAGGGCGTGCTGGCGGTCGAGTGCCGTACCGACGATCCGGTTACCGCGGCGCAGCTCAGGATCCTCGATCATGCACCAACCCGGGCGGCGGCGATCACCGAACGTGGCTTCCTGGCCGCGCTGGACGCCGGCTGCAGCGCGCCGGTCGGCGCCCTGGCTGAGCTGGCCACCGGGGCCGGGGCCGAAGGGGCCGAACCGGCGGTGCGCGTGTCCGGAGTCATCGCCGCCCCGGACGGCTCCTCGGTGATCCGGGCGCAGATGTCCGGCCCGGTCGGTGACGGCGACGCGCTCGGCCGCCGGCTGGCGAACGCCTTGCTCGAGCACGGCGGCGCCGCGCTGCTCGACCGCACGTGGCACGGGGTCTTCGCTTGAGCAATTTCCTGAGCGCCGCCTGGGGCGCCGACACGCCGACCGCCCCGATCTGGCTGATGCGCCAGGCCGGACGCTACCTGCCGGAGTACCGCAAGCTGAAAGAACGGTACGGTTTCTGGCGGATGTGCCGCACCCCGGAGATCGCCGCCGAGGTGACCCTCCAGCCGGTGCGACGGTTCCCGCTGGACGCGGCCATCCTGTTCAACGACATCATGACGCCCCTGCCGCCGATGGGTGTGGACATCGACTTCGATCCCGGGCCGGTTATCCGGGAACCGGTGCGCACCCCCGAGACGGTACACCGGCTGCGGGTGCCGACCTGCGACGAGGTCGCCCCCTTCGTCGCGGACGCGATCCGCCTCGTCCGGCCGGCGTGCGCGGTACCGCTGATCGGCTTCGCCGGAGCGCCGCTGACACTGGCCGCCTACCTAGTACAGGGCGGTGGTTCCGCCGGCTACCTGGACTTCCGCGGATGGCTCGTGCGCAACCCGGGGCTGGCCCGCGAGCTACTGGACAAGCTGACCGACGTCACCATCGGGTACCTGCGCATGCAGGTCGGGGCGGGCGCCCAGGCGATCCAGATCTTCGACAGCTGGGCAGGCATCTGCCACGAGCGCGGATACGCCGCGTTCGGGCTGCCGTATGCCGCGCGCGTGCTCGACGCGCTGGCCGGCCTCCGCGTCCCGCGGATCTATCTCGCAGTCGGGGCATCGCACCTGTACCCGCTGATAGCGACCCTGCCGGCCGAGGTGGTCAGCGTGGACTGGCGGTACGGGCTGAACCGCTGCCGGCTGGCCATGCCCGGCAAGGTGATCCAGGGCAACCTCGACCCGGTGGTGCTGCTGGCCGGCGACCAGGTCATCGACGCGGCCGCGGTCCAGCTCCTGCACGAGGGGCTGGGCGGGGCACACATCTTCAACCTGGGGCACGGGGTGCTGCCTACAACGGACCCCGGCGCCGTCGCGCGGCTGGTGGACACCGTGCACCGGTTCAGCCGGACAGCCGGCGCGGCGATCGGCAGCACAACCAGGCGCGGGTCGACGGCATGACCGGGGGCCAGACCAACGCCTCCCGCATCCGGGAACTGAATGCCACCATCCGGTATGTGATGTGGTCGGTGTTCAGGATGGACGGCCGACTCGGGGCGGCCCCGTCCGAGGAGATCACGGCCGAGGCCGAGGCCCTGCTGGAGCAACTGGCCGACCAGGACGTGGTGGTGCGCGGCAGCTACGACGTGTCCGCGTTGCGCGCCGACGCCGACGTGATGGTGTGGTGGCATGCGCCGGGCGCGGACGCGCTGCAGCAGGCGTACGGGATGTGGCGGCGCACCGCGCTGGGCCGCCACCTGGCCCCGGTCTGGTCATCGATGGCGATGCACCGGCCGGCCGAGTTCAACCAGAGTCACCTGCCCGCGTTCCTGGCCGGCGAGCAGGCCCGCGACTACGTCTGCGTGTACCCGTTCGTGCGCTCCTACGAGTGGTACCTGCTGCCCGGCACCGAGCGCCGCGAGCTGCTGGCCGAGCACGGCCGGATGGCCCGCGGCTACCCGGACGTCCGGGCGAACACGGTGGCCTCGTTCGGGCTGAGCGATTACGAGTGGATACTCGCGTTCGAGGCCGACGAACTGCACCGGATCGTGGACCTGATGCGTGACCTGCGCGGGTCCGGCGCCCGCCGGCACGTCCGCGAGGAGGTCCCGTTCTTCACCGGCCGCCGCCGCTCGATCAGCGAGATCCTGGCAACATTGCCCTAGCGGAGGCAAAAACCCCGAACCGTCCGCAGGCATCCGATTGTTTCCCCGCTCCGGGCGGGGGGAGGATGGTCGGGGACGTGCACCATGCGTCGCCGGCCGCGGGCGAGAACGCCACCGTCGGTATCATAGGAGCTCGCGTGGCTAAGCTGCTCATGATCGTGTCCAGCGCGCGGACCATCAGGCTGGCCGACGGCACCGATCATCCGACCGGCTACCGGGCCGAAGAGGTCCGGAAGCCCTATGAGACGTTCGTGGCCGCGGGCGTTGACGTGGTGATTGCCACGCCGGACGGGAAGGTGCCACGGCCGGACCCGTGGGGCCTCGAGCCGTTCTTCCACTATCCGCAGGTGGACGAGGATTTCATGTTCTCGGTGCTGCGCCGGTTCGCCTATCACCCCGACCGCGTGCGGGTGACGTTCACGCACTTCAGCGAGCTGAACCTGGTGGCGATCCGACGGGTCTACCGCGGCCTGCTTGATGCCGGCATGGAGGCGGCGGAGGCGCGCAGGGCAGTCGAATCGGCGGCGCACCGGGCCTGGCGGCACAACCGTGACTTCATCGGGGTGCTCGCGGAGGACGATGAGGTGACGAGCCGGCTGCCGGCGGAGCGGATCAGGCAGATCCGGGACGAGGTGTGGCAGGAGAGCCAGGCCAGGGCAAACCGTGCGGCCGAGGCCCTGGCCAGGCTGCCCGGACTGCAGCATCCCGGCAACCTGGCCGCACTGACCGATGAGGAGGTCCTGGGCTTCGACGGAGTATTCATCCCGGGCGGCCACGGGTCCTTGGTTGACTTCGCGGACAACGCCGATATCGGCCGCGTCCTGCGGCTGGCGCACGGCGCGGGCAAGCCCGTCGCCGCGCTGTGTCACGGGCCGGCGGCGCTGCTGTCCGCCCCGGAGGCCGACGGGGCGTGGATGTTCGACGGCTACCGGATGACCGCGTTCACCGACGAGGAGGAGGACCAGACCAAGGCCGGGAAGATCGGCATGCCCTGGTACGTGGAGGCGGCGCTGAAGAACCGCGGCGCGATCTTCGACGACGGCGACGCGGCCTGGGTGTCCCATGTGGTCGTCGACCGGAACCTGATCACCGGGCAGAACCCGGGATCAGCCGAAGCCGCGGCCGGCGCCTTGCTGAGGCGGCTTGGGGGGTGAACCGTTGAGCGCGCGTGAGCTGGCGGAGAAGTTCTTCGGCCACGTCGAGGCCGGGGAGGTGAACGAGATCCTCGGCATGATGACGCCGGACGCCACCGTGTCCCTGGTGCCGCTGAACCGGCACGGCCCGATGGCGGCTGATGGTGCGTCCTACCTGCGTGAGCTGGCCCGGGCCTTCCCCGACCTGCTGGTTCGCGTGCGGCGGCTGTTCGTGACCGCCGACAACACCGCCGTGGCCGAGATCACCATCGACGGCACCCAGGCCGATAACTTTCTCGCGGTGGCCAACCAGGAGAAGCAGGTCAATCTGGACCAAGCCTGGATGCTGACGTTCACGCCGGACGACCGGATCAGCGCCGTCATCGCATACTGGGACCAGAACCAGCTGTATCGCCGGCTCGGCGTCAAACGGCTCGACCAGATCACGATCACGGCGGGGTAAGGTGCGATGACTACCGTGGCGCTCCCGGCCGGCCCCGGCACGACGCCTCGCGAAGACCGCGCCGAGGCGACGGTCCGCGCGTTCTTCGCCGCCTACCGGGCGCACGATGTCGAGGGCATGGTCGAGCTGTGCGCGGAGGGCGCCGGCTTCCGCTACGTGCCGTTCGAGGTGCGGAGCCGCCAGCGGGTGCTGTACGGCGAAGGCAGGGTACGCACCGTCGGCAAGGTGATCTGGACCACCTTGATCGACGCGTTCCCCGACCTGACCAACGCCGTGACCAGCCTGCGCGCCGATCCAGACGGCAACGTCGCGGCGGAGGCCGGCATCGGCGGGACCCAGGCCAGGGACTTCGGCATCATCGAATGCACCGGCGGCCGCTACGAGCTGCCGCACCTGTTCCTGTTCCACGTGACCGGCGACGGGCTGATCGACGACATCGTCGGCTACTGGGACAACGTGGGCTGGAAGAAGCAACTGGGTTGCCTGGAGATCGATTAGGCCTTCCGGGAGGAGACCATGGCCCGGATGGCCCGCGAGAAGTGGTACGACATCGCACGGGACCTGGACTGGGAACTGTCCTACGTCGACTACGAGGAGGTGTTCCCGGAGTGGATGTCCGGACAGGGCAAGGTTCCCCGCGAGGCCTGGGCTGGGTGGGATGAGCCGTACAAGGTCACGTATCCGGAGTACGTGGCGACACAGCGAGAGAAGGAGACCGGAGCGTACTCGGTCAAGGCGGTGCTGCAGAAATCCCGGATCTTCGACCAGCTGGACGAGGGCTGGAAGTCGGTGGCCAAGGAGCATTTCGGCGCGGTTGCCCTCGTCGAGGATCTCGCCGCCTACGCGGAGCTCCGGATGGCGCGGTTCGGCCTGTCGCCGGCCTGGCGCAACATGGCGACCTTCGGCGCCCTGGACGAGACCCGGCACACCCAGATCAGCCTGTACTTCCCGCATGCGCTGGTCGGCAAGGATCCGCAGTACGACTGGGCGCACAAGGCGTATCACACCAACCAGTGGGCCGTCATCGCGGCCCGGGCCACCTTCGACGGCATGATGATGAACCCGAACGTGGTCGACGTCGCGGTCCAGCTGCCGTTCACCTTCGAGACCGGGTTCACCAACGTCCAGTTCGTCGCGCTGGCTGCGGACGCGCTGGAATCTGGCGACATCAACTTCGCCAACATGATCTCGTCGATCCAGACCG
>Ga0070699_100001426_pt1 | contig 21971 bp, 19 predicted proteins | sample KBSK1503metaG_FD_65473 | JGI IMG/M metagenome (GOLD analysis project Ga0070699, IMG submission 65473) | Corn, switchgrass and miscanthus rhizosphere microbial communities from Kellogg Biological Station, Michigan, USA - KBS K1-50-3 metaG | ecosystem: Host-associated > Plants > Roots >...
GGCGTCGACGTGTCGTGGCACGAGGTCGGCTCGCTGCGGCTCGCGTCGACGAAGGAGCGCTTCGAGGAGCTCCAGCGCCAGGCCGGCTGGGCGAAGACCTTCGGGCTGCCGCTCGAGCTGATCACGCCCGAGGAGGCGCAGGCGAAGTTCCCGCTCATGACGCTGGACGGCGTCCTCGGCGCCGTCTGGCTGCCGACGGACGGCTGGCTCGACCCGTCCGGGCTGGCCCAGGCGCTCGCGGCAGGTGCGCGCTCCCGTGGCGCCACGATCCGCCAGCACACCCGCGTCGTCGGGGTCAAGGTCGATCGAGGTCGCGTCCACGGGGTCGAGGTTGCGACCCGCGACGGCGGGCGCGAGACGATCGAGGCCGAGGTCGTGGTCAATGCCGGCGGCATGTACGCGCCGGAGATCGGGCGCCTGGCCGGGGTGACCGTCCCGATCATTCCGATGGCGCACCAGTACCTGTTCACGAACGCCATCGAGGGTGCGGTGCCGACGCTCCCGACGATGCGCGACCCGGACCGGCTTTGCTACTTCCGTGAGGAGGTCGGCGGGCTGTGCATGGGCGGCTACGAGCGCGACCCGGAGCCGAAGTTCCTCGAGGGCCTGCCGCCGGACTTCAATCACCGGCTGCTGGATCCGGATTGGCCGCGCTTCGAGTCGATCATGCGCGGCGCGATCAGCCGCGTGCCCGCGATCGAGAACGCGGGCGTGACCCGGATGATCAACGGGCCCGAGGCGTTCACCCCCGACAACGAGTTCATCCTCGGCGAGAGCGACGTTCGCGGCTTCTTCGTCGCCGCGGGCTTCTGCGCGCATGGCATTGCCGGCACCGCCGGGATCGGCCAGCAGATGGCGCAGTGGATCGCGACCGGCGAGCCGGAGCTCGACCTGTGGAAGATGGACATCCGCAGATTCGGTGGCCAGTACCGGTCACAGAAGCTCACGCTCGAGCGGACCTACGAGAACTACGCGACCTATTACGACATCCACTTCCCGAACGAGGAGCGAGTGGCGGGCCGGCCGCTGCGCCTCTCGCCGGCGTACGAGGACGTCGCGGCGCTCGGCGCGGTGTTCGGCGAGAAGTCGATGTGGGAGCGTCCCAACTGGTTCACCCCGAACGAGGAGGGTGGGGGAGTCAGCGCTCGCCCCGCCCTGGAGGCGCTTCGGCCGCGCGGCTGGGCGGGCCAGCACTGGTCGCCGGCGATCGGGGCGGAGGCGCTGGCGACGCGGCAGGCCGCGGCGCTGTTCGACGAGTCGAGCTTCGCCAAGATCGAGATCGAGGGGCCCGGCGCCCTCCCATTCCTGCAGCGGCTGTGCGCGAACGACGTCGACAAGCCGATCGGCTCGATCACCTATACCTCGATGCTGAACCAGCACGGCGGCATCGAGTGCGACTTCACGATCACCCGCCGCGAAGCCGACCGCTTCCTCATCGTGACCGGCACGGCGTTCGGCAACCACGACCTCGGGTGGATGCTGCGACACCTGCCCGAGGATGGCTCTGTCCGGATCCGCGACGCGACGTCGGCGCTCGCCTGCTTCGGAATCTGGGGCCCGAAGGCGCGCGACATCGTCCAGCCGCTGACAACCGACGACCTCTCGAACGAGGCCTTCCCGTACATGACCTCCCGCATGGTCACGCTCGGGAACCTCGTGGCGCTGGCGCTGCGAGTGACGTACGTCGGCGAGCTCGGCTGGGAGCTGTACATCCCGAGCGAGTACGGCAGGGCGCTGTGGCGGACGCTCTGGGAGGCCGGCCGGCCGCACGGTCTGGTCGCGGGCGGCTACCGCGCGATCGACGCGCTCAGGCTCGAGAAGGGCTACCGCGTCTGGTCCAGCGACATCACGCCCGAGGAGACGCCGTATGAGGCCGGTCTCGGGTTCGCGGTGAAGCCGGACAAGGGCGCCGACTTCATCGGGCGCGAGGCGCTGGCGGCCGCGAAGGCCGCCGGTCCCCGGAAGCGGCTGCGCTGCCTCGTGCTCGACGACCCGCGTTCGGTCGCGCTCGGCAACGAACCGGTGCGGGTCGACGGCAGCATCGTGGGTCGGGTGACCAGCGGTGGCTACGGCTTCGCGGTCGAGCGATCGATCGCCTTCGCCTACCTGCCGCCCGACGAGGCCGCGATCGGAACGCGCGGCGACGTCGAGGTCTTCGGGGAGTGGATCGGCTTCGAGATCGCCCGCGAGCCGTTGTACGACCCCGAAGGCGCAAGGATCCGGTCGTGACCGCCGAGTTCGGGCAGGAATGGTCCGCGACATTTCGCCGCGGCTCCGAGGCCGAGCTCCGGGGCTGGGTCGAGGCGGCCCTCGACTGGTGCGACGCGACCGATGCGCTGGCGCTCGAGCACTTCCACCGTGACATGGAGATCACGCGCAAGCCGGACTCGACGTTCGTCACCGAGGCGGACACCGCCGTCGAGCGCCTGCTCCGCGACCGGATCGGCGCGACCTTCGCCGGGCACGGCGTCCTGGGCGAGGAGTACGGGGACGATGCCGGCGGCGCCTCGAGCCGGTGGATCATCGATCCCATCGACGGCACCCACAACTACCTGCGCGGCGTGCCGTTGTTCGCGACGTTGATCGCCGTGGAGCGGGACGGCGAGCTCCAGGCCTCGGTCGTCTCGGCGCCTGCTCTGGGCATGCGCTGGTGGGCCTGGCGGGGCGGCGGATCGTGGGTCCGCGGTGGCTGGTGGGGCAGTGCGCCACAGCGTCTTCGCGTGAGCGGCATCTCGACGATCGAGGAGTCGCAGGTGCTCTACGCCAGCGCGAACGAGCTCGAGTCCTACGGGCGCGCCCCTGGCTGGCGGGCGCTCCTCGCCCGGGCCTGGCGCGAGCGCGGTTTCGGCGACTTCTGGGGCTACACCCTCGTCGCGGAGGCGGCGGCCGAGATCATGGTCGAGTCGGACCTGTCGCCGTGGGATGCCGCCGCCCCGTTCGTGCTGGTCGAAGAGGCCGGCGGGCGCGCGACGGACTTCGACGGGGTCCGCTCGGTCTACAACCGGACCTTCCTTGCCACGAACGGTCGACTCCACGACGAGGTTCTCGGGATACTTTCGGCGCGAACGGAGGGTTCCGCCTGATGATGGAGCGACCGGCACCAATCTCCCCGGGTTCGGCGGCGGGCGATGGCCACGGCGGCGGCGAGAGCGACGCCGAGCTGTCGCGCCGTGCGCAGCTCCTGGCCACGGAGCACTGGAGCCTGCTCGCGACGCGCTCGCTGAGCTGGAACGAGGCGTTCAGCCGGACGGGCATGTTCCTGTCGACCCTGTCGGCCGCGACGGTCGCGCTGGCGCTGGCCGGCCCGGCGATGTCGTTCGGTGGGGCGTTCCCGTTGTTCGCGCTGATCGTGCTGGCGGTGACGCTGTTCCTCGGGATCGCCACCTACATCCGCCTGCTGCAGGTCAACAACGAGGACCTGTACTGGGTGACGGGCATGAACATGTTGCGCGGCGAGTACACCCGGCTCGTGCCCGGCATCGAGCGCTCGTTCGTCGCGGGCCACACCCTCGACGTGGAGGGCATCGCTCGGTCGTTCGGCGCCTTCGACGTGACCTCGAACCCGTCGCCCTTGCACATGCTCATCACCACCCCCGCGGTCGTCGGCGTCATCGCGAGCGCGATCGCGGGCGTCATCGCGGGCCTGCTCGCCGTCCAGTTCGGGCTGGCCGAGGTCGTTGCCGTCGTCGCCGGGATCGTCGTCTTCCTCGTCGCGGTGTTCCTGGCCATCGCCTACGGCCGCCGGGAGTCACGCCGCTACATCCAGCGCGCGATCGAGCGAAGGCTGCCCAACGCCCGCTCCGTCGACGGGGACCCGTCAACGCCCCCGGCGTGATGGCTCGCCGGGCGAGGCCCGCGATGTGCGTCCTCCTGGCCATTGCCCTCCTCGTCGCCGGCTGCGGCGGGGGGAGCCGGCCGTTCGACAAGGTCGCCCTCATCCCGTCGACCTGGGAGATCGTGCGCGTCTCGGGGGCGGACCTCGTCGGCGCGACCCTCCCGATCCTGACCATCGGTCGCAGCAACTCGGCGCGGGTCGCGCTCACGTGCGGCGAGATCGACTTCCAGTACAACGCCGACACAGATGGCGCCGCCCTGGGCTTCGGTGAGCAGCGCGTGGCGGCCGCATGCGAGACGGCGCCGGATCAGGGGGACATCGCGGTTCGGAGGGCGATCGGCGCTGTCGAGGCGTGGCGCGTCGTGTCCGACAGCTCGATCGAGCTGCTCGACGGGCACGGCCAGGCCGTGCTGTCGCTCCAGGCAACGACGTGCGACTGCCCGCACCAGCCGCCGGGGACGGGCGGGCCTACATCTTCCTGACGGGTTCGAAGTCCTTCCCGGCCTGCCGCCTCCCGGCCAGGGTCGTGAGCCCGACCGAGATCACAGCGACGAGGAAGATGATCGAGCCGATGACGTAGACCTGGACCGGCACGCCGACCCTGGCCTGGGCGTAGATGAACATCGGGAACGTCTGGGTCCGGCCCGACGTGAAGTTCGTGATGACGAAGTCGTCGATCGACAGGCTGAACGCCAGCAGCGCGGCGGCGATGACGCCGGGCAGGATCAGCGGGAAGGTCACCTTCCAGAACGTGGCCCATTCGTTCGCTCCGAGGTCCATCGCCGCCTCCTCGAGGTGCCTCGGGAAGCCGGCAAGGCGGGCGCGCACGGTCACGACGACGTAGCTGATGTTGAACAGGATGTGGGCGATCAGGATCGTGAACAGGCTCAACGGGAAGAACGGCGGAGAACCCAGCGACACGAACAGTGTCAGCAGCGACGCGCCCATCACGATCTCGGGCGTGGCCATGGGCAGGAAGATCAGGGCGTTGGTGAGGCGGCTGCCCCGGAACTCGTAGCGCACGAGGGCGATCGCCATGAGCGTGCCGAGCACCGTGGCCACGAGCGTCGAGACGACGGCGATGATCAGGCTCAGCGTCACGGCGCTGGCGATGCCCGGGATGCCGAGCGGGTTCAGCCACGCGTCGAGCGAGAACTCGGTCCACACGAAGTTCCGGCGACCCGCCGGGTTGTTGAAGCTGAACAGGATGATGATCGCGATCGGCAGGAGCAGGTAGATGATCGCCAGCCCGGTGTAGGTGAACAGCAGATACCGGTCGACGAAGCGCTTCGCGCGAGCGACGACGCCGACGTCCGGTCGGGGCTGCGGGCCCGCCCGCTCGAGGGTCATCGCGCCCATCAGACGCGAGCCTGCGTCAGCTGATCGGTCCCCAGGACGCGGGTGTAGATGAGCACGATGACGAGGATCCCGCCCATCAGGATGAAGCTCAGCGCCGACGCCTCGGGGAAGTCGTTCTGCGTCAGGAATCGGTTCTGGATGACGTTGCCCAGCATCCGGGAGTCGGGGTTGCCGAGGAACTCTGCGTTGACGTAGTCACCCATCGCCGGGATGAACGTGAGCAGCGACCCGGCGAAGACGCCCGGCAGCGACAGCGGGAACGTCACCCGCACGAACGCCTCGGAGATCAGGAACCGGCCGATGAAGCCGCCGACCAGCGCGGCGACGGTGGTCGGGATCGCCAGCGACCAGCCGAAGGCGAGTGCCAGGCCGGCCACGAGCCCGCCACCGACGATCGCGCCGACGAGGGTGCCCTGGCGCCGCCACGGGCCGGCGTACAGGTCGCGCGCCGCCTCGACCAGCCGGAAGTCGACCTTCTCGAGGGCGACGTAGATCGGCAGCGTCATGAACGGCAGGAAGTTATAGGTGATGCCGGCGACGACGGCCATCGGGGTCGCCAGCACCCGGAATTCCTCGGGCAGCAGGCCAACGTCCTTGAGCGGGCCGAACACGATGCCGTGGTCGCTGAGCAGGATCTTCCAGGACAGCGTCCGGAGCAGGAAGCTCGTGAAGAACGGCGCCACGATCAGGAACAGGAGGAGGTTCTTCGCCCGGCCGCCGCGCATCGCGATGGTGTAGGCGAGGGGATAGGCGATCAGGAGCGTGAGGACGGTCGCGACCGCCGAGTAGAGCAGCGAGCGACCCACCTGCGGCAGGACGGGCTCGATCGCGTTCGGATAGTTGACCCAGTTCGAGAACGAGAACGAGTAGCCGCGCTCGACCGAGCCGCTCCAGAACGAGGCCACGAAGACCTGGACCAGCGGCCAGGCGAAGAAGACCAGGAGCCACAGCAGCCCCGGCGCCAGGAGCAGGTACGGGATGAGGTTGCGGCGTCGACTCAGCACGTCAACCTCGTTCCACCTCGCGCCGGCCGGTCAGGCGGGTCTTACGAGACGCCGATGACCTTGGCGAATTGCTCGTTGAAGTACTTCTCGTCGTCCTCGGTGAGGATCCCGAACTGGATCAGCTTCGGCGTGAGCTCCGCGGGCGGGAAGCGCAGCGGGTCGGTGGCCAGCGCCTTCGTGGCGGCGTCCGTCGAAGCCGCGTACAGCTCCTGGACGCCCTTGACCGGCGTGACGTACGAGATGCCCGCCTCGATCTGCGCCGCGTGCTCCGGCACGTAGCAGTAGTCGATCATCAGCTCGGCCGTGCCCTTGTGGACCGCGCCCTTGGGGATGACGGTGTTGTCCGTCCAGAACATCACGCCCTCATCGGGGAAGAGGAACTTGACGTTCGGCGCGTCTGCCACGAGGCCGACCACGTCGCCGGACCAGGCCATGCACAGCACCGCGTCGCCGCTCGTCAGGTCCTCCGTGTAGGCGTTGCCCTTGACGTCCCGCACGATCCCGTCCGACCGCGCCTTGAGCATCATCGAAACTGCCGTGTCGCAGTCCGCTCGCGTCGGCTTCGTGGGGTCGAGACCGGCCGCGAGCATCGTCAGCCCGATCGCGTCGCGCATCTCGGTCAGGAACTCGGTCTTGCCCTTCCACTTGGGGTTGACCTCGAAGAGCGACTTGAGGCTCTTGAGCTCGCCCGTCTTGGTCGGGTCGTAGCCGATGCCGGTCATGCCTGTCTGCCACGGGGCGTGGCGGTCCATGGCCGCGTCGAAGGTCTGCTGCTTGTAGACGTCGCGCACGTTGGCCACGAAGTTGGGCATGTTGTTGAGGCTGAACTGCTCGACCCAGTCGAGGCGGACGAGGCGGGCGACCATCCAGTCGGTGACCACGATGATGTCCCAGCCCGGGTCCTGGTGGGCGGTGATCTGGTTCGAGATCGAGGCGACGAAGCCCTCGTTCTCGTCGATGACCTCCTGGTAGTTCACCGTGGTGCCGTGGGCAGCCTTGAAGTCCTCGAGGGTCTTCCACTTCTTGTCGTCGTTCGGGTCGACGTCGAGGTAGCAGCACCAGTTCGCCCAGTTCAGCTCGGGGGAGTAGGTCGCCTCGACGCCCTTCGTCGCGACCGGGGCCGTGCTCGGCGGCGCGGTGGCGGGCGTGCCGGCGGTGCCCGTCGGCGCTGCCGTGCCACTGCCCTGCGTCCCGCACGCGGCCAGGAACGCCGCGAATCCGGCCATCGCGCTGCCAGCGAGGAACCGGCGGCGGGTGATCTCGATCGACCGGTCGATGCTGTCAGCCATTCGGAACCTCCTCGATGCTCATACGACCGCGTCGACCTCCTGGGCCTCCGCGGCATTTCCGCTGGGGTCATCAACGACGAAGCAGTGCTCGGGCGCCCAGGCGAGCATCACCTGCTCGCCCGCGTTCCACAGCTCGGCCTTGGTGGCGCGCTCGGTGTTCTGCTCGAAGACCGTGACGCGATGCCCGTCGGCCAGGGTCACGATGTATTGCGTGCTGACGCCGAGGTACGAGGCGTGCGTCACGGTTCCCGCGACCTTGTTCAAGCCGGGGGGCACGTCCTTGGCGGGCTCGATCATGCGGATCTTCTCGGGCCGGACGCCGAGCGCGAGGGCGTTGCTGTCGCGCCCCTCGAGGAGGCTCGCGGGAACGCGCACGTCGGTGCCGCCTGCCAGCCGGAACCCGGCGTAGCCGTTGCCCGAGCCATCGCGCTTCGCGGGGAGCAGGTTGCTCACGCCCAGGAAGCCGGCGACGAACAACGTCCGCGGCCGCTCGTATAGCGCCTCGGGGTCGCCGAGCTGCTCGTACCTGCCCTTGTTCATGACGGCGATGCGGTCCGACATCGTCATCGCCTCTTCCTGGTCATGGGTCACGTAGATGAACGTGATCCCGACCTCCTGCTGGATGCGCTTGAGCTCGACCTGCATCTGCTTGCGCAGCTTGAGGTCGAGGGCGCCCAGCGGCTCGTCGAGGAGGAGGACGGCGGGCTTGTTCACGAGAGCCCGCGCGAGGGCGACGCGCTGCGCCTGGCCGCCCGAGATCTGGCTCGGCTTGCGGCGCTCGTAGCCCGGCAGCTCGACCAGCTCGAGCATCTCCGTGACGCGCTGCTTGACCTCGGCGTCGGGCACCTTCTTGCGGCGCAGCCCGAACGCGACGTTCTCGTAGATCGTCAGGTGCGGAAACAGCGCGTAGTTCTGGAAGACGGTGTTGACGTTGCGCTTGTAGGCGGGCAGCCAGGTGACGTCCTCGCCCTGCAGCTCGATCGATCCCTCGGTCGGCTGCTCGAAGCCGCCGATCATCCGCAGCGTCGTCGTCTTGCCACAGCCGCTGGGGCCCAGAAGGCTGAAGAACTCCCCGTCGCGCACCTCGAGGTCGATGTGGTCGACCGCAAGGAAGCCCTGGTCGGCGCTCGCGCCGGGGACGCTCTGGGCCACGCGGCGCGCGGTCGCGTCGCCACCGAAGCGTTTGGTCAGCTGGACGAGACGGACTGCAACGTCAGCCACGCGGGCGGGCTTCTCCTCTGGCGGGTCTCCTCCGTGATCCGTGAGCGCAGCGGACCAGACCCGATGGCGGAGGATAGGCATCGCCGCGAAGGGGTGTCAATTCGAGGATTCTCGGCGCGGCCCCGCCTGTCATCGTGCGAATCTCGCACGGTTACAACGAACGGGGTGCGAATTCCGAAGCGAGGGGGCTACGTAAGGGCTGACGGCCTCCACGGATCTTAGGCGCTGGCCATGATCGGGACATGTTCATTCTCGGCACTTCCTCGACGGCAGCTTCGTTAGCCCTCGCAGTTCCGCCGGCCATCGGCTCTGCGATGAACACGCGACGAGCATTTCGTGCCACAACGAGGCCCGAACGCCCTGCCTTAGCGTCGCGCCCACGTCTTGAACCGACCGATGTCTTGGAAATGAACACGCGGCGATCACGGGGCGTGCGAGGACGGAGGGTCAAGCGATCGGACGCGCCAAGCGGACCGCGGGGCTACGATATCGACGCGTGGGCTGTCAGAAATCTCGCCCGCCCCGCAGTGCGAACCCCGAGGAGCTCCAGGCCTGATGCTGCAGATCACCGAGACCGCCGTGATGGATGCGCTCCGGCACGTCCAGGAACCCGAGCTCGGCGGCGACCTCGTCACCCGGAACATGGTCCGCGACCTCCGGATCGACGGGGCGAAGGTCGCATTCCAGATCGAGCTGACGACGCCGGCCTGCCCGCTCAAGGACGAGATCGAGTCGAGGGTGCACGCGGCCCTCGACCCGCTCGGGGTCGAGTCGGTCGAGCTGACCTGGGGCGCCACGGTGCGCCGCGCCGCGCCACGGACCGCGGAGCAGCTGCTGCCCGGCGTGAAGAACGTCATCGCCGTCGCCAGCGGCAAGGGCGGCGTTGGCAAGAGCACGGTCGCGGTGAATCTCGCGGTCGCCCTCGCACGCGACGGGGCCGCGGTCGGACTGCTCGATGCGGACATCACCGGCCCGAACGTGCCACTGATGCTCGGCCTCGAGGGCCAGCCCCAGAAGTCCGAAGACAACAAGATCGTGCCCCTCACGCGGCACGGCGTGAAAGCCATCTCGATCCAGTTCTTCGTGCCCGCCGGCCAGCCGATCATCTGGCGTGGCCCGCTCGTCGGCGGCGCGATCACCCAGTTCCTGCGCGACGTCGACTGGGGCGAGCTCGACTACCTGGTCATCGACCTGCCGCCGGGCACGTCGGACGCGCAGCTGACGCTGGCGCAGGCCGTGCCCGTCTCGGGGGCGGTGCTGGTCACGACCCCGCAGGAGGTGTCACTCCTCGACGTCGAGAAGGCGCTGGCGATGTTCAAGCGCATGAGTGTGCCGGTGCTCGGGCTCGTCGAGAACATGACCGCGTTCATCTGCCCCCACTGCGGCGAGGCGACCGAGATCTTCGGCCGCGGTGGCGGGGAGCGATTCGCGGCGCAGAACCAGCTCGAGTACCTGGGCGGCGTGCCCCTCGACATCACGGTCCGCCAGGGCGGCGACGTCGGCGTGCCTGCTGTGGCCCAGCGCGAGCCGGGCCCGGCGGCGCGTGCGCTGACGGGAATCGCCCGCACCATCGCGGCGCGGATGAGCGTGCGGGCGGCGGCCGCCGCGGCGCAGCCGGTGCTGACCGTCTCCTAGTCGACGGCGACTCGCTCCGGAACGCGGGGCGGAACCCAGGCGGGCATCGGTGGCGCGTTGACGCGCACGACCCCCGGCTCGATGTCCACCACCATGCCCGGCACGCCCGGTTCGACGGGCACGCCGGAGGCGGCGCACAGGTGGCGGATGATGTCCCGCCGCTCCGACCAGTAGTGGACGAGCAGGCCCTGGGCGACGCCCGAGCGCCGTACGTGATCGATCGCCTCGGGGGTGTCGAGATGGCCTCGCCGGGCATCATCCGTCGAGCCATCCTCGAGGGTCGCCTCGAGGATCAGGACCTCGGCCCCGCGAGCCAGGTCGATGACCATCTCCGAGGGGCCCATGTCGCCGGCGTAGACCACGCGTTCGCCGCGCGGGCCGACGATGTCCATCGAGTAGGCGGGCACGTAGTGGCCGACCGCGTGGGGCGTCACCGAGAGCGGCCCCACCTCGAAGCGTTGGCCCGATTCGTATTCGGTCACCGCGTAGGCGGGCTCGAAGAAGGCGCTTCGCTCGGCGATCGCGGCGGCGAGGTGCTCGAGCTTGTCGCGGCCGCCCGGCGGGAGGTAGACGGGCAGCGGCGCCGGGGCAGGCTCGCCCCACGGGAAGCGGTAGCGCATCGGCCCGATGTCGATCCAGTGGTCGGCGTGGTAATGCCCGATGAACAGTGCGGACAGCCGGGTCGCGGTCACGTACTGCTCGAGCTTCGACGCGATGCCGGCCCCGATATCGAACAGGACGTACGTGCCATCGGCCTCGATGAGGATCCCCGACTGTGCGCTGTCGCCGACCGGCCGTGCGCTGCCGGTGCCGAGGATCGTCAGGCGCATGGCTCCTCCAGGCGGGATGCTGGCGACAAAGTAGCGGGTCGGCAATGGGCTCGTCTCACGGCGCACCGCCGTCGCGGAGGCGCCGCAGCAGGATCGCCGCGGTCGCGATGGCCGCGCGGCCGCGTCCCAGCGCGCCCGCAAGGAAGACGACGCGCGTCTCGCGGTGGCTGCCTTCCGGCGTGACGACCGCGACCGTCACGGCCGTGTCGCCGCCGCGCTCGCGGGCCTCGGCGGCGACGCCGACCTCGCTGCCGCCGAGCTCCCGCACCCGCTCGGCGAGGCGCTCGAGGGTCGCCCGGTGGCCGCCATGTGGTGCGGGTCGCTCGTGGAGCGCCTCGCTGAACTCGAGCCGCTCGGCCAGGCCCTCGCCGAGGAGATGCGCGAGCGCGCCGCGCAGCCCGATCTCGACCGTCGACAGGCGCCAGTCGCGAGCCTCGAGCGCCGCCCGCAGTGCGTCCGGCCAGGTCGTCTCGCCGCGCGCCCAGACGTGCTCGCCGAGGAGCTCGACGACCCTCGCCTCCGTGGCGGCAACGAGCGCGTGCGCGTCGCGCTCGCCGGTCGCGCCGGCGCCGGTGGCCCCGTCGGCATGCGTCCAGATGCGGATGTCGACGGCGTCCGCGCGAGCGTAGGTCGCGACCTGCGGCTTCGATCCCGTGAGGAGATCGCCGAGCCGGTCCGCGATCGCCGACTCGCCGATCCCCGTGAGCCGCAGCGTGACCGACGCCAGCGGCCGGCCGAGGCCGCGCGCCTCGAGCCGCGGCACGACCCAGCCGGACCACATCGGGACCATCTCGCGGGGCGGCCCCGGCAGCGCCACGATGACCCGGCCGTCCGGCCGGTCGACCCACCAGCCCGGCGCCGTGCCGTTGTCATTCGGGATCGAGACGGACGACGGGATGCGCCAGGCCTGCTTGCGGTTCGCCTCGGGAAAGGGCAGCTTCCTCCGCTCGAAGAGGTCGCGCAGCCAGACCTCGAGGTCGGCGTCAACGGCCGGAGTCTCATCCGCGAGCGCGGCGATGGCCTCGCGGGTCAGGTCGTCGGGCGTCGGCCCGAGCCCGCCCGTCGAGACGACCAGCTCGGCGCGCCCCAGGGCGTCACCGAAGGCCTTCGTTACCGTCGCGAGATCGTCGGGCAGCGCCGTCAGGCGCCCGACGACGACGCCGCGCCGGGTCAGGTCCCGAGCGAGATCGCCGGCATTCGTGTCGCGCGTCTCGCCGACCGTGAGCTCGGTCCCGATCGAGAGAAGCTCGGCGGTCCGGATCGGTTCCATGGCCGAGGCAGCGTAAGGGACGAGCAACGTTCCGGGCCCCGCGCTGGAGCGGTTTTCGGAGGCCCCGCTGCTACCATCGACCCCGCCCAGAACCCCTGGAGGTGGCGTGGACGATCCGTCGACGAACCGCGCAGGAGCCCAGACCCCGGCTGGCCGACCCGATCGCGAGCAGCCGCTCGGGCTTCGCGGACAGCTCGGCGCGACCTTCGCGGCCGGCAAGCGCCTGTTCCGCGCGCACGTCGACCTTGCGAAATCAGAGCTCTCGGAGATCGTCGACGAGGTCACCCGGATGCTCGCGCTCATCGGCGCGGCGATCGGCGTCGTCGTCCTGGCCGGCCTGCTGTTCGGGATCGGCCTGTTCCTGTTCCTGGGCGAGTGGCTCTTCGGCTCGATCGGCTGGGGCGTGCTCCTCGGGACGCTCCTGCTCGTCGACGTCGCCCTCGTCCTGGTCCTGCTGGCGCTCGACGTCAAGGCCGGGCGGCTCGGCAGCTCGTTCATCGTGGCGATCCTCGGCGGCGCGGTGATCGGCGCCATCCTCGCCCTCGACCTCACGCACCGCGGTTGGACCGCGCTGGGCGATGCGGTCGCTTCCGCCTACGACCCGTCGACCCGGGCCGTGCTGCTGGCGATGGGCGTCACGGCTGCGGTCCTGGGCATCCTCGGGTTCATCGCACGGGTCCGGACCGGGCTCGGGGCCGCGATCGGCGGCCTGATCCTCGGTGCCATCGTCGGCGCCGTGGTCGGCGGACTTTCCGTCATCAGCCTGCCGCCCACGGTCGGTGCCGCGATCGGCGTGCTCGTGGCACTGGTGCTGGGGCCGGTCCTCGCCGCCCAGGACGTGATGCAGACCGGCGTCGACGGCGAGGCGATCATGAAGAAGTTCACGCCCGACGAGACCATCGGCATGACGAAGGAGACCATCGAGTGGGTGCGCGCACGGATGCCGCTCGCGCCGAAGTCCTAGCCGCGCGCGAGGGCCTCGACGAGGAGCTCGTCCGCCTCGAGGCGGCCGGGCGCGCGGCGGTCGACATCCCGGCACGGCTCCGCCGCGAGCCGGCGAAGGTGCTGGGCACCGCCGGCGGCGCCGCGTTCCTGCTGCTCGGCGGCCCGAAGCGCGTGCTCAAGGGCGTCCGCAGCGCGATCCTCGGCGACAAGGCGGACATGCCCAAGTCGATGCTCCCGCCGGAGATCGAGAAGCAGCTGAAGAAGCTCGGCCCGAATGGCGACGCGGTCCGGGCCACGCTGGAGCGGGAGTTCGCGGACTACCTCGACGAGAAGGCGCCGCAACGCCGCGAGCGCGACCTCACGGGAACGGCCGCGGCCGTCCTCGGCAGCGTCCTCCTGCCGGTCTCCAAGCGACTCGGCAAGCAGCTCGCGGAGCGCGCCCTCGATCCCGATGGCTTCACCTTCGCCGAGGGCATGCGCAGGGCCCGAGGCCGACGTGGCGGCGCGCCGGGCACCGGGGGTTCGAACGGCTCCGGCGCCAACGGCTCGGGCGCCAACGGCTCCGGCGGGGCGGTGCGCTGAACCGTCTCCCGCTCACGGCCGACGCCGCGCGCGACTTCGACGCCCTGGCGATGCTCGGCCGCCCCGGAACGGAGGCGGTCATCGCCGTCGACGACGTCCGCAAGGCGTACGGCGACGTCAAGGCCGTCGACGGCGTGAGCTTCGAGGTCGCCAAGGGCGAGATCTTCGGCCTGCTCGGCCCGAACGGTGCCGGCAAGACGACCACGATGGAGATGATCGAGGGGCTCCACGCGCCGGACTCGGGCGAGATCCACGTCCTGGGCATGGACGTCCGCCGCTTCGCCCCGCAGATCAAGAGCCGGGTCGGCGTCCAGCTCCAGACCGCGGCGCTGTACCCGCAGCTGACCGTCGCCGAGCTGCTCGCCCTCTTCGGCACCTTCTATGCCGCGTCACGCCGCCAGCCGGTCGAGCGGCTGCTCGATGACCTCGAGCTCGGCGAGAAGCGGAATGCCCAGACCAAGAACCTGTCGGGCGGCCAGCGCCAACGGCTCTCGGTCGCGCTCGCCCTGGTGAACGATCCCGAGGTCGTGTTCCTCGACGAGCCGACGACGGGCCTCGACCCCGCGGCCCGGCAGGGCCTGTGGAGCGTCGTCCGACGGCTCAAAGGCGAGGGCCGGACGATCCTCATGACCACGCATTACATGGAGGAGGCGGAGGCGCTGTGCGACCGCCTCGCGATCATGGATCACGGCCGGATCCTCGACAGCGGGACGATCGACGAGCTGATCGGGCGTCGATTCCGGGAACGCGGCGTGCACTTCGGGCGGGTGGGCGCGCCCGATGAGGAGAAGCTCAAGGCGCTGCCCGGCGTGTCGCGCGTGGCCTACGAGGTGGACGAGGTCGTCCTGTACACGAGCGACGTCCCGGCGACGATCGGCGCGCTGCTCGAGCTCACGAGCCGAGCCCGGACCGAGCCGGCGGACCTGATGATCCGGCGCGCGAGCCTGGAGGACGTGTTCCTCGAGCTCACCGGCCGCGCCCTGCGCGACTAGGCCCGGAAGGACCTCCCGCCTCGTGCGCATGCTGGTCGCGCTGAGCGTCGCCAACCTCAAGAGCTTCACCCGCGACCGCGCGGCGCTGTTCTGGACGCTGGCCTTCCCGGTCGTCTTCGTGATCCTGTTCGGCACCATCTTCTCCGGGGGCGGCGGGCAATACGAGATCGGCTGGGTCGATCAGGACGGCTCGCCCGCGTCGGCGGCGCTGCGGGAGGCGTTCGCGAAGGACGCGCCGGTCGAGCTGAGCGACGGCACGTACAACGAATCGCGCGAGCGGATGCTCTCGGGCGACGTGGACGGGATCGTGGTCATTCCCAAGGGCCTCGGCGCCGTGATCGAGGCGTGGCAGTCGGGGCAGCGCCCCGGCCCGATTCCGATCACCGTCGTCACCGACCCGAGCCGGTCGAACACGGCGCTCGCGATTCAACAGATCGCGGGCGGCCTCGTGATGGCGGCGAACCTCAGGCTGTCGGGCGCGCCGCCGTTGCTGAGCGTCGTGACCGACTCGATCCAGACCCGGCAGCTGAACAGCGTCTCGTTCTTCGTCCCGAGCATCCTGGCGATGGCGTTGATGCAGCTCGGCGTCTTCGCCTCGATCCCGCTCGTCCAGCAGCGCGAGAAGCTGATCCTGAAGCGGCTCAACGCGACGCCGCTGCCGCGCTGGGCCCTCGTTGGCTCGAATGTCGCGGTTCGGCTGGTCATCGCGGCCGTGCAGACCGCGGTGATCCTCGGGATCGGCGTGGTCGTGCTGCACGTCCAGATCTTGGGCAACCCGCTGTCGATCGCGGGCTTCGTGGTCCTCGGGGCCCTGACGTTCACCTCGATCGGCTATGTCATCGCCTCGTTCGCCCGCACCGAGGAGGCCGCGAACGGGATCACCAGCGTGGTCCAGTTTCCCCTGATGTTCCTGTCCGGCATCTTCTTCCCGCTCGAGATCCTGCCCCAGTGGCTCAAGACGGTCGCCACGTTCCTGCCGCTGACGTACCTCGGCGACGCGTTGCGCCAGACCATGGTCGGCGGCGCGCCGTTCGTGCCCCTCTGGGTCGACTTCGCCGTGCTGGCGGGCTGGCTCGTCGTCACGCTCGGCGTGTCGGCGCGCTTCTTCCGCTGGCAGTAGCGGCCGCGTCGTCCGCGGGCCATCGACACCCGGTGCGTCGGGGCACCGCTGCAAGGTGAAAATCGCGGCTGGAGGAGTACCGTGCGAGCAGCGAACGCGCGGTCCCGCGCGCGACGCGTCGGTGGAGGAACCCAGGGTGCGTCGGCCAATCGTCACCGGCATCGGTGTCATGGCGCTCCTGTTCGCGATCGCCGCTTTGCCGGCCCTCGCCGCGAAGCCGGACAAGGCGCACGCCGAGAAGGCGCCGATCACCATCAGCGGCACGGTCGAGGTGACCACCGACGCCAACGGCCGCGAGCACTACACGCTCAAGGACGGAGCCACGACGTACGGGCTCGAGGCGGGCCCGCCGTGGTTCTTCGGCGACCACTACCCGCTGAAGCCGTTCGTCGGCAAGAAGGTGACGATCGAGGGCGAGGTCGCCCAGGGTTCCACCGATGTGGAAGTTTCGTCGGTCGATGGCACGGCCCTTCGCTCGCCCGGCAAGCCGCCATGGGCGGGCGGTTGGCGCGTGGTGGGTGCGGCCCACCCGGGCTGGTCGCAGGCCAAGGCCGATCGGATGAAGGCGAAGTTCGGCGACTGCTTCCCGCCTGGGCAGTGCAAGGACAAGTCCGGGCGCGGGGACGACAAGGAAGGCCCCAAGGGCTCCGAGGCGCCGGAGGGCTCCGAGGCGCCGGAGGGCTCCGAGGCGCCCGACTGACCTCCGAGCCGCCCGACTGACCTGCGCAGTCAGCGAGCTTCGGGCCGCAGCTCCACGAGCACCGAGCCCGTGACGTTGACCAGGGTCGTCCGCCCGTGCTGCACGAGCGGGTCCGGCGCCGACGCCCGGGTCGTGTGGCCATGCAGCCACAGCGGCGGCCGGAAGCGATCGAGCACGGTGCGGTAGGCGGCAAAGCCGACGTGGTACGGATCATCGGGCGTGTCGCCGGCGCCGCGGGGTGGGGCGTGGCTGACCACGAGCCAGGACCGTGCGCCGGGCCATAGGAGCCGCAGCCGAAGCGCCGAAACCACCTGGTTCCACGCCGCCCGCTCGTCGCGCTTCGCCACCCCGGAGCGCAGGTTCGGCCACGGGAGCGCCAGCAGGCTGACCCCGGCGAGGGTGGCGGTGTCGAGACCGGACGAGGCCTCGGGCAGCCGCTCGAGCGCCGGCCACGGGCCACCGCGGTCGTGGTTGCCGCGCACGTAGACGAACGGCGACAGGAATGCGTCGGCGAGGAACGACAGGTACTCCGGCGACAGGTCGCCGCAGCCGACGACGAGGTCGATTTCGCCGAGCTCGTCGCGGTTCCTCGCGTGATCGAGCGCGGGATCCGGCTCGTCGGAGGCCGCCAGGATGCGCAGCGGCCGGCCCTCGCGGCCGCGAAACGGCAGGGGGTCCGGCCAGACGAGGCTGATCCGGCGGGTCACTCGCCGTCGTCCGCCTCGGGTGGAGGCTCGGTGCCCGGTGCGGGCCGCGAATGCCGCCCGCCCGCCGTGGCACCGCGGCTGAGCCGGCCCGTCGCTGCGGCACGGACCTGCATCGAGTCCTCGAGCACGGTCGTCAGGGCGCCGGTCCGCACCCCGGCGTCGTCAGCGTTCGCGACGTGGAGGTGCGTGACCGAGGCATCGATGTCGTCCTGCCCGCCGTACAGCGCCGCCGCGACGCGGTTGTGGCCGTCGGTCACCCAGTAGCCCTCGGGCGTCTGGAGCACGTCGATCGGGGGCAGGATCGCGAGCCGGTCCTGCGCCTGGCGGATGCGCTGCCAGCGGTTCTCCCAGTTCGGCGACTTCAGGGCAGGGAAGGGCAGGAAGTCGCCGCCGCGCTGGGCAGACCCGGCCACGGCCGTGCCCCGGATCTCGGACACCGGGATCGTCAGCAGCCCGAGGTCCCGGCGCGGCGCGAGCTGCACCTCGGGGTGGAGGTCGTGGAGATTGGGCAGCGGCGTTCGGTTGAGCCGGTGGAGCCGGCGCTCCCTGGCGAGGCGACCCTCGCGGGGTCGGAGCCGGGTCGTCGCGGCCGACGCGGCCTCGACCACATCCGATGCGGCGTGAGCGACGCCGCTGGCCGCCTCGACGATGTCGGACGCCGCGTCGCGCGCCGCATCGACGATCCGCCGGCCGATGGTCTCGCTCCCGCCCTCGTCCTCTCCCGGGCTCTTCTCCTCGGTGGTCATCGGGCGGGGACGCCGGCCAGCCAGTGCTGGTTCAGGCGGGCACGCTGGCGCCGGCGTCCGGCGCGGCCGGCGCTGCGCTCGGCTCGGCCGCCGTTCCGCGCGGATCGACCGCCGCTCCGCGCGGATCCACCGCGCGGGCGGGCGCGTCCGACTTCCGCCCGACGAGGTACCACGTCTCGACCGCGCCCTTGCCCTTCACGTCGATCGAGCCCCTCGGCTCGCACTCGAACTCGTCCCCGAGGAGCTCGTAGGTCGCGCGGGTGATCTGGATCCTGCCGGGCGAGCCGTGTGACTCCATCCGGCTCGCCGTGTTCACGGCGTCGCCCCACAGGTCGTACAGGAAGCGCTTGCGCCCGATCACGCCGGCGACCACCGGGCCCGAGTTGATGCCGATGCGCATCTCCAGGCCCAGGTCGCCGACCGCGTCGGCGTCGCGCATCGCGGCGCGCATGTCGATCGCCATCAGCGCGATCGCCCGCGCGTGGTCGGGCCGCGGTGTCGGCACGCCCGCGGCGACCATGTAGCAGTCGCCGATCGTCTTGATCTTCTCGAGGCCGTATCGATCGGCGAGCTTGTCGAAGTGGCTGAACAGCCGATCGAGCATGCCGACCACCTCCGCCGCGGGCAGGCGCTGCGAGAGCGGCGTGAAGTCGACGACGTCGGCGAACAGGATCGAGGCCGCCGAGAAATCGTCGGCGATGGTCTGCGTGTCGGCCTTGAGCCGATCTGCGATCGACCGGGGCAGGATGTTGAGCAGGAGGGTCTCGGCCTTGTCCTGCTCGACCCGGAGCGCGGCCAAGGCATCGTGGCGCTGCTGCGCGAAGAGGGCCAGGAGCGTAAACACGATCGTCCCACCGACGGCCACGTTCAGCACGAGCATGAGGGTCGAGAACCACTCGGGGACCGTGGTCTGGACATCGAGCACGCTGCCGGCGACGCCGCACGTGACGAAGATCGCCAGGAACGCGACATACCAGCGCACGCCCGACGCGACGCCCCGGAAGACGAGCGCCCCCAGCGGGGCCAGGATCGCCCACAGCCCGACACCGCCCGCGGGCAGCACCCCGCCGAGCCAGATCATCGAGATGGTCGGCAGGAGCAGGATCGACACCAGCTGGACCCACAGGAAGCGGTCGACGTTCCGGTTGCGCGCGAAGACGACGATCGATGTGACCGAGATCACGAGGTAGATGAACGCGAACCAGCCAGTCCAGCTGCCGAAGTAGAGGTAGAGCAGCCACCAGACCATGGAGATGGGCAGGATCAGCAGGGTGATCAGCACGAGGAGTGCCTTGCGCAGGCGCTGCTCGTCGTCGTCCGCCGGAGCGGCCCCGATCCGGCCGAGCCAGGCTGCCGCGCCGGTCAGGGCCGCTGGCAATTCCATGATGGAGCGAGGATAGGATGTCCGTGGGCGAGTGGCGGAATGGCAGACGCGCCGGCCTTAGGAGCCGGTGTCTCGAAAGGGACGTGAGGGTTCGACCCCCTCCTTGCCCACTCCCTCGCGCGCTGATCTGGGCGCCCGGCCGCGTTGTCGGCTCCGCCCCTCGCTCACGCACGTTGGCGTGCGCTCGCTCGGGTGCTCGCCTCCGCCTTGCCCGCCACCAAGCTGAGCGCGCGAGCTGGTAGGACGTCGAACGCCTTCCTGTCAGCTAGAACTGGCACGGGTATTGGGCGGGGAGTTCTTGTCAAGTCAGCGGTCCGGTGCATGGTTGACAACGCGACGGATCCCATCTGAGCGTGACGCCGGCCTGTACCGTCACAGCGCGCCCGCCGAATACCCACCAGGGTTCTATCTGACGACAACGACGCCTGATCGTGGTCAACCGGTCCTGGAGGGGCCGCACCGCGCTCCGAACCTATACTTCCCTCGATGGAAGTCACCGTTACCCCGGCCCCCCGAAGCTCGCTCAAGGTGCGTGTCGAGGTGCCCCCCGAGCGCCTGGATTCCGCCATCAGCGAGGCCGTCCGGCACCTGTCCCAGCGCACGAAGATCCCCGGTTTTCGCCCCGGCAAGGCGCCGCGCGGCGTGATCGAGGCCGTCGTCGGCAAGGACGCGGTCCTCGAGGAGGCGATGGACCACCTCGTCCAGCGCGCCTACCGCGAGGCGATGGTCGAGAAGGAGATCCTGCCCCTCACCCAGGCGGACGTGAACGTCGAGCAGGGCATCGAGGGCAGGCCCGTCATCTTCACGGCCACGGTGCAGGTCCGGCCCGAGGTCAAGCTCGGCGACTATCGCGGCTTCAACTTCAAGCCCGAGATCGACACGATCGATGCGGACAAGGTCCAGAAGGTCCTCGACGAGCTGCGCGACCAGAACGCGAGCCTGTCGCCGGTCGAGGACCGCGGCGCGAAGAACGGCGACTACGCGGTCATCGGCTACAAGGGCACGCGCGACGGCACGCCCTTCGACGGCGGCTCGGCCGAGCGGATGCCGCTCATCCTCGGCGAGGAGCGCCTGATCCCCGGCTTCGAGGCGAACCTCCTCGGGCTTCGACCGGCCGAGACCGCCGGGTTCGACATCACCTTCCCGGACGACTACCCGGAGGCGAGCCTCGCTGGGAAGCCGGTCCGGTTCGACGTCGAGCTCAAGGAGCTGCGCGAGAAGGTCCTGCCGCCCGAGGACGACGACTTCGCCCGGTCGATCGGCCAGTTCGAGGACCTCGCCAACCTCCGGAGCGAGATCAAGGCCCGGCTCGAGCGCAACGCCCTCGACCGGGCGCGCCACGAGTTCGCCGACAAGATCATCGAGTACGCGACCGCGAATGCGACGCTCGAGCTGCCCGACGTGCTCGTCGACCAGGAGGTCGAGATCATGCACGACGAGCTGCGCAGCTCCCTCGCCCGGCAGGGCGTCGACGAGGCGGCGTACCTCAAGGCGACGGAGAAGTCCGAGGCCGATCTCCACGCCGACTTCCGGCCCCGCGCCGAGAAGCGTGTGAAGGTCCTGCTCGTGCTCTCGAAGATCGCCGAGGACGAGGGTCTCGAGATCGCGGACCGCGACGTCGAGGCCGAGGTCCGCACCGCGCGCCAGCGCTACGGCAACGACCGCAAGACGATGGCCTACTTCGAGTCGGAGCGCGGGCGCAGCTTCATCCGCAGCTCGCTGCGCCGTAGCCGCCTCGTCGAGAAGCTCGTCGACGAGTGGCTCGCCGCCCATCCCGACCACCCGGCGCTGCCGCATCTCGAGGAGGGCGAGCCTGTGTCACTCGAGGCCGCCGACTCGGACGCGGCCATCGAGCCGGCCCAGCCGGCGACGGCGGGGCGCCGGTCCAAGTCGAATCGCACGCCCGTGGCGGCCCGCGGCCGCTAGCCAACCGAAGACAATCCCCGACCCAGCCCCAGGTCCATCAGGAGATCGCCCACATGCTCGTGCCGATGGTCATCGAGTCCTCCAGCCGGGGGGAGCGCGCCTACGACATCTACTCCCGGCTGCTCAAGGAGCGGATCATCTTCCTCGGCGACGTGATCGAGGACCACCTGGCGAACCTGATCATCGCCCAGCTCCTGTTCCTCGAGTCGGAGGACCCCGAGAAGGACATCAGCCTGTACGTGAACTCGCCCGGCGGCGTCGTCACGGCGGGCCTCGCGATCTACGACACGATGCAGTACCTGCGCGCCCCGGTGAGCACGATCTGCATCGGCCAGGCGGCGTCCATGGCATCGGTCCTGCTCGCCGCCGGCGCGAAGGGCAAGCGCTACGCGCTGCCGCACTCCCGGATCATGATCCACCAGGGCT
>Ga0070699_100001428_pt1 | contig 21945 bp, 17 predicted proteins | sample KBSK1503metaG_FD_65473 | JGI IMG/M metagenome (GOLD analysis project Ga0070699, IMG submission 65473) | Corn, switchgrass and miscanthus rhizosphere microbial communities from Kellogg Biological Station, Michigan, USA - KBS K1-50-3 metaG | ecosystem: Host-associated > Plants > Roots >...
GTCCACTGCGCGCGATATAAAACGCTTCACGAATCGTTTCTGCAATTTGGTCAGCACGCGTGACGAGATAATTGTGTTTCGTGATCGGCAAAGTGATGCCAGTCACGTCCGTTTCTTGAAACGCATCTCCACCGATCAAATGCGCCGCGACCTGACCGGTAATGAACACAACCGGAACCGAATCCATCATCGCGGTACAAATACCCGTCACGAGATTCGTCGCACCGGGACCGGAAGTCGCCATCGCCACGCCAACCTTGCCTGACGCACGCGCGTATCCGTCCGCCATGTGCGCTGCGCCCTGCTCGTGGCGCACCAACACATGATGGACGGGATAATTCAGCATCGCATCATAGATCGGCATGTTCGCGCCACCGGGATAACCGAAGACAACTTCCACCCCCTCACGCACTAAACATTCCCAAACAATTTCTGCACCTTTTTTCTTCATTCTCTCTCCTTGTTTTCATCATTGCGAGGAGGACTTCAGTTCGACGAAGCAATCTCCGACTCTGTTGGGGATTGCTTCACCCCTATGGGGCTCGCAATGACGGATAATGACTAGTTTGTAATTGCACCTTCTGAAGCGGAGGACACGCCACGGGCATATTTCGCCATAACGCCTTTTTTGTAGCGCGGCTCGGGCGTAGTCCAATGCTGTTTGCGCTGAGCCAGTTCTGCGTCCGAGATATCGACGCGCAGTTCACGTTGATCCACATCAATCGTGATAACATCGCCATCGTTGACATAAGCAATCATCCCGCCGACATACGCTTCGGGCGCAATATGACCGACAGAGATGCCGCGCGTGGCGCCGGAGAAACGTCCATCGGTTAATAGGGCGACGTTATCGCTCAGACCTGCGCCGGCAATTGCCGCGGTGACCCCAAGCATTTCGCGCATCCCAGGCCCGCCCTTCGGACCTTCATAGCGGATGACCACCACATCGCCTGATTGAATCTTTTGCTCGGTGACAGCTTTCATCGCGTCCTCTTCACGCTCGAACACGCGCGCCGGACCCGTGAACTGTTTGACATTATTCGCGGCGGCTTTGTGTACGCCGCCCTCTTCAGATAAATTGCCATGCAAAATGACGAGACCACTATTGGGCTTGAGCGGCTTATCCAGCGGATAGATGACCTGTTGACCGGGAGTCTCGACCCCTGTCTGCGCGGCTTCGGCGATGGTCTTGCCTGTGACCGTGATGCAATCGCCATGCAAATAACCGCCTTCCATAAGTCTCTTCATCAAAAATGGAATGCCACCCGCCGCGTGCATATCTGCCGCCATATATTTTCCGAATGGCTTGATATCGGTAATGAGCGGCACGCGCGAACAGAGTGTATCGAAATCATCAATATGCAAATCAACGTCCGCTTCGCGCGCCAAAGCCAAAAGGTGGAGAATGGCATTCGTCGAGCCACCCGTTGCGGCGACAGAAGTGATCGCATTTTCAAAGGCTTTGCGGGTATAAATTTGAGAGGGACGTAAATCCACCTTAAGCATTTCCATCACCAGTTTCCCTGTTTCAAATGCAACGCGGTCTTTGTCTTCAGACATGGCTGGGACGCTGTTGAACCCAACCGGCGAGATGCCGATAAATTCCATGATCGTGGACATGGTGTTGGCGGTGAACTGTCCGCCACAGGCGCCCGCGCCGGGGCAGGCTAAATTTTCAACATCCATAAATTCCTGTTCGGTCATCTTCCCCGCTGAATATGCACCCACTGCTTCAAACACATCCTGAACCGTCAAAGATTTTTCACCGAGTTTGCCGGGGTTGATCGAACCACCATACAAAGCCAAGCCAGGGATATCGAGTCGGGCGAGCGCCATCATCACACCGGGATTGGTCTTATCGCAGCCTGAGAGACAGACGATGGCATCGAAGTGATTGCCGCGCGCCACCAGTTCAATCGAATCAGCGATCACTTCACGGCTGATCAGGGAGGCTTTCATCCCTTCGGCGCCCATGGTGATCCCATCGGAGATGGACACAGTGTTGAATTCCATCGGTGTCCCGCCTGCTGCGCGGATGCCCTCTTTTACTTTTTGCGAGAGCCTCCGCAAGTGATAATTGCACGGACCGATCTCAATCCACGTGCTTGCCACACCGACAATCGGTTTCCGCAAATCTTCATCGGTGAAGCCTACCGCTTTGAGCATGGAGCGCGCAGGCGCGCGGTTCGGACCTGTCGTGATGGCATGGCTATTCTTCTTTAGATCAGGCATAAGCTCCTCGTTGTGAGACCCTTATTAACCACTAAGGGCACGAAGTACACAAAGGAGGGAAAGGCGACACGACCGTCACAGTTTCAACCTTCGTGACCTTGGTGTCCTTTGTGTTTAGATTTTGATATAAAAAGAGCCGCCCGTGGTTAGGGCGGCTCTTTGCGTTTACTTCGAGTTATTTCACTCTCTCCGGTGCCATCCTAACCACAATTAGTCCTTCAATAATAAGGACTACCAGGACGACAATAATAAGGGAGAGAGAGTAGACTTGGTTCATGTAACCGGTTTCGCACGATTATAGGCTTATTTAATAATCCGTCAAGGGGCAAGTGTTGAATTTGGGGAGCTTTAACTAATTAATAACATAGCTCTCGAAAATATTTGATGGACTTACCTTATTGAATTTTAGTTACCTTACTTGAACTTGTAACCTAGCGGGCTTTGCTTCAAGTTCTATAAAGGTATATTTTACTTTGCTACTCGTAGTCAAGTGTACTAAGACTAATTTCTCACAAGGCTATCTTTTTATTTGATTTACAAAGCAGGTTTTTCAACTATCTCTTTCACGTCATTGTCTTTCTGGTTTATTCAAAACCGCTTCCAATTCTTTCAAATGAGCTTCGATTAGTTCTTTAACTCCAGTCTTGAAATTGAAACGAACCAACTTCCCACCGTCAATCCGTTCGGTATTCATTAGATGAGGTATTACATAAGTCCAAAAACTTTTGAGGGCGCCATCATAGAACGCAAAGGTGAGATCTATTTTTTCATCTTTATATCTCAGAGCATCAGTTTCAAACAGCTTTTCTTCTTCTAAAATCCCTACAAAATCAAATACAGAAAGTGTAAGATTATCAACTTTCAATAACACTTTACTACTTTTTTCTCCCAAACGTTTTATAACCGCTTCTATAACTTCCATGTTTCTGGTTGATGACGTTTTATCCTTTACTGAAGAATCATTGAGCGTTTTTGATAATGGAAATTCTGCGTCTGGGTAAGCAAACTTTGCTGAGAAGCTTCCAGCCGTCAATTCCTTCATTGCAGGAAATACACGCCCAATTTCATCCCTAAATGTTTCAATTGTGATAAACACCAAAAGTGCAATAAATATCGTAGGATTAGAGATTAGTTTCCATATTTCAGCGATGATTGTTGACAATACATCATAAAGAGAAATAGTGAATGTTGAGCTTACGACATACGATCGAAATAATGTATAAATAAGAATTAGGGCAAAAGCACTGCAAAAGAAGAGAATTTTTTGAGGTTTCTTTTCATATGAGCCTTATTAGAAATTGAATATCGCGTTTAAGATAATAATCATTATACTGTTCATCCTTTAATTGTCGCATATCAAATCCCTTGACTCATTCCTCTCTCTCGCATAGAATACCGCCCAACATGAATAAGCACGGCTTAGGTACTATGACCATGACTACTACCTCCGGTGATCACCGTGAGGCATTTGTGGTTGGACAGAAGTAACTAAGCCAAAGTTATCTCGAAACACACAACGCCTCACGGAAACGTGGGGCGTTTTTGTTACCCAAATTAAACACAAAGGACACAACGGTCACAAAGGTCGAAAACGTGATGGCTGTGCATCCTTCCCCTCCTTAGTGTACTTCGTGTCCTTCGTGTTTAAGATCTTTTCAAGGAGAAAGTTATGTCAAAGCAAACATTGGTCATGAAATTTGGAGGGACGTCCGTTGGGTCTGCGGAGGCGCTCGTTAGTGCGCGGCAGATCATTCAGGATGCGAAACAGGATTGGGCGCGCATCGTCGTGGTGACCTCTGCTATGTCTGGCGTGACGGACTTGTTGTTGAAATGCGCGACGGAGGCTGTGCAGGTGAATGTAGGGGCGACTCGCGAGTCGCCCCTACGGGATGTTGAATCTATATTGCGAGAAAAACACTTCTCCGCCGCGGACGCGCTTATCAAGGACGAAAGACGCTGCGAAGAAGCGAAAGCCGAAATCAACGCGCTAATTCTCTCATTCGTGGATCTATGCAAAGCGATTGCTGTGCTCGGTGAAGCCAGTCCGCGGGCGATGGATGCAGTGGCATCTTTAGGGGAAAGAATGAGCCTCCCTTTGCTGGCGGCCGTGGTCAATGACGGGGGCATTCCAGCGCAAGCCATTGAGTCCAGTAAGTTCATAGTCACCAATTCCCATTTTCAGAACGCACACCCCGATTTCAAAGCGACAACCGAAAAGACCCGCAATTTATTGAATCCATTGATGGATGCAGGCATTATTCCCATTACGACAGGTTTCATTGGCGCGACTCCTGAAGGAGTCATTACTACATTGGGGCGGGGTGGCAGTGATTATTCCGCGGCAATTATCGGCTCCATCCTCCCTGCTGACGATGTCTGGATCTGGACCGATGTAGACGGCGTGATGACGACCGATCCACGCATTGCGCCCGAAGCGCAGACGCTGCCCGAGATCAGTTACGGCGAAATCGCCGAACTCGCCTATTACGGAGCGAAAGTTCTCCACCCAAAAACGATTCGTCCCATCGTAGAGGCAGGCATCGGACTCCGCATTTGCAACACGTTCAACCCGTCCCATCCTGGCACCCGTCTCATCGCCAATGGACATTCCAACGGCAACGCGAACAAACCGGAGAAGGTTGTCAAAGCCGTGACCGCCATCCGTAAACAAAGACTGGTAACGATTGAAGGGCGCGGCATGCTCGGCGTCCCTGGTGTGGCGGCGCGGGCATTTGGTGCAGTCGCTTCCACGGGCACAAGTGTTCCGCTGATTACACAGGCTTCGTCGGAACAATCCATTTGTTTTGCGGTGCCATCTGAAGTTGCAGATTCCGTAATCTCCGCGCTCGAGCAGACCTTTGCCTACGAGATCAATGAGGAAGACATAGACCGTGTTTGGACTACAGACGATGTTTCGATTGTCACAGTGGTTGGCGCAGGGATGCGTCATACACCTGGCGTGGCAGGGAAAGTCTTCAGCCAGCTTGGGGACAAAGGTGTCAACGTCCTTGCGATTGCACAGGGTTCTTCTGAAGTATCCATCAGTTTGGTGGTGGATACGGCGGATACGGAGAACGCGGTCAAGGCGTTGCACCAATTAATTGTGAATTAAACTCGGTGGTCGAGTAGACACGAGCGCTCTTTGCGAGTGTCGTATTGACACCACCAATAAGCAAATTTATTTCTATTACATGGTGGTCTCGATACGGGCTTCGTCCACTCGACCACCGAGGTAGAAATCAAAGGAGAAATCATCATGCCCTCATCCCCCATCTCAGTCGCCGTCCTCGGCGCGACGGGTTCCGTTGGTCAACGTTTTATTTCATTGCTCGATAATCATCCGTGGTTCAAGGTGGTTGCGCTCGCCGCGTCCGATCGCTCGGTTGGACAGAAATATTCGTCCGCTGCGCGCTGGGTGCTCGATACGCCCATGCCTGACTATGCCAAGGATATGATCGTCGTCCCTGCCAACACTGAATCCGTGCAAGCAAAAATTGTTTTCTCAGCATTGCACACCGAAGTTGCCAACGAACTCGAACCGCAATTTGCAAAAGCAGGCGCGGCAGTCTGCTCCAATGCATCGTCCTATAGGCGTGGCGAGGATGTTCCACTGTTGCTTCCTGAAATAAACGCGGATCATATTCAACTCGTCAAATATCAACGCCAGAACAAAGGCTGGAGTGGATGCATCGTCACGAATCCGAATTGCACGAGCACGGGCCTCACGATTGCGCTCAAGGGGCTTGACGATGCCTTTGGCGTGAAGAAAGTTTTCGCCGTCTCGTTGCAGGCGCTTTCGGGCGCGGGCTATCCCGGCGTCCCTTCACTGGATATTATGGACAACGTCATTCCCAATGTTGCCAACGGTGGCGAAGAGGAAAAGGTCGAATGGGAACCGCGTAAGATGCTTGGCAAATTGAACAATAACAAAATCGAATTAGCGGATATCAAATTCAGCGCGCACACGAATCGAGTCGCAGTGATCGATGGACATACTGTCTGCGCGAGTGTGGAATTGGCGCGTTCTACCGATCCTGAAACTGCTGAGGCGGTGCTACGAAATTATGCCGCGCCTGAATCAGCGAGGGAACTGCCGTCGAGTCCGCGACCAGTGATCGAGGTCCGTGATGAAGCGGATCGCCCTCAGCCACGACTCGACCGATTAACCGGAAAAGGCATGACGACCGTAGTCGGCCGATTAAGACGCGATCCAATCCTTGATCTTAAGTTCGTAGTTTTATCTCACAATACGATTCGCGGTGCGGCAGGGGGATCGATCTATAATGCTGAGTTGCTTGTCAGTGAAAATCTTTTGTGATATAAACTGCGCCAACAACTAAATACTCGCTCTTATCCAGAGAGGTGGAGGGACCGACCCTTTGAAACCTCGGCAACCGATTAGCATGTAGCGATCAGCTATTAGCCAAAACGGTGCCAAATTCGGCAAATAAGAATGACAATGGTCATTCTATCTGGAAGATGAGAGGATGGTAGCGCCTGTGCCTCTTCTTGTACTTTCAGAAGAGGTCTATTTTTTAAACTCTTCTGTAAAAGCGGGTAAAACAAAAGGAGAGCCCTATGCTCACAAAAGAACGTCAATTTGGTTTTACCACTCGTCAGTTACACGTGGGATACGACCCCGAAGCGACAACCGGCAGCCGCGCGGTGCCGATTTATCAGACCAGCGCGTATGATCTGCAAAGCACGGATCGCGCGGCGCGTTTGTTCGCATTGCAAGAGTCCGGACATATTTACACGCGCATTTCCAACCCAACCACGAGCGTATTCGAACAGCGCATCGCCAGCCTCGAAGGCGGCGTTGGCGCCATCGAGACCAGTTCGGGTCAAGCCGCGCAAATGGTCGCCATCTTCGCCATTTGCGAAGCGGGCGATCATATTGTTTCATCCTCGGCATTGTTCGGTGGAACAGTTAGCCAATTCAAATATACGTTTCCGCGTTTGGGAATCAATGTGACACTCGTCGACTCCTCTGACCCTGAAAATTTTCGGCGCGCGATTCAGCCCAATACAAAACTGATCTATGGGGAAATTATCAGCAATCCGCGCGTGAACATCTTTCCCCTTGAAGAAGTTGCAAAGATCGCGCAGGAATTTCAGATTCCCCTTCTAATCGACAACACTTTCGCCACACCGTATCTTTGCCGTCCGTTTGAATGGGGTGCGCATATCGTCACACATTCCACGACCAAATTCATTGGCGGGCACGGCACATCCATGGGGGGCGTGCTTGTAGACAGTGGTAAATTCAACTGGGCAAAAAGCGAACGACACAAAAACTTCAACACGCCTGATCCTGCTTATCATGATGTTGTGTACTCGGAGGATTTTGGCACACTGGCGTTTATCTCCAAGGCACGCGCCGGGATTCTGCGCGACCTGGGACCCAACCAGTCACCCTTCAATTCGTGGCTGTTCATTCAAGGACTTGAGACGTTGTCCCTGCGCATGGAACGCCATGTGAAGAACGCGCAAGCCGTGGCAGAATTTTTGGAAGATCATCCCAAAGTGGGTTGGGTGACGTATGCAGGCCTGGAAAGTCACCGCGATCATGAGCGCGCAAAGAAACTTCTACCAAAAGGCGCAAGCGCAGTGCTCGGCTTTGGCGCCAAAGGCGGACGCGAAGCAGGCGCACGATTCATTGATAGCCTGAAACTGTTCAGCCACGTTGCCAATCTCGGTGATGCCAAGTCGCTAGCAATTCATCCTGCCAGCACGACCCACTCCCAGCTTACCGAGGAAGAACAACGCGCCGCGGGCGTCAGCCCTGATTTTATTCGTCTGAGTATTGGTCTGGAGGATATCGAGGATATTCTTTGGGATCTCGACCAAGCATTAAATGCATAAATACTCCGCTGGTCGAGTAGTCCCGCATGATCTTCGCGGAACGTATCGAGACCAATAAATAACCAGAACAATCTTCTAATAAGAATTGCTTTGCTTATTGGTGGTCTCGATATGGCTCCGCCCACTCGACCACCGAATATGGATAGAAAGATAACATGCCCGTAAAAATACCTAACACCCTCCCTGCCCGCGCGACGCTTGAGCACGAAAATATTTTCATCATGGATGAAGATCGCGCCATGCATCAGGATATTCGTCCGTTACGCGTTGCAATCCTCAACCTCATGCCCACCAAAGTCGCGACCGAGACCCAACTCCTGCGCTTGCTTTCCAATTCGGCACTGCAAGTCGAAGTCACTCTGCTTCACACTGCCACATACGAATCCAAGAACACCGACGCGGAACATTTGCTCCAGCACTATGTCACGTTCAAAGATATTGAACATGAAAAATTCGATGGGTTCATCATCACCGGCGCACCTGTGGAGCAAATGCCATTTGAAGAAGTGGAATATTGGGATGAACTGACTCACATCATGGATTGGGCAGAGTTGAATGTTGAGTCCACATTTTATATTTGCTGGGGAGCGCAAGCCGCTTTATATCATCGCTACGGGATTCCAAAATATGACCTCCCTCACAAGATGTTCGGCGTCTACGAGCACCGCATCTTAAACCGGACCGAGAACCTGCTGCGCGGATTCGACGACATTTTCCTCGCCCCACACTCCCGTCACACTGAGATCCGCCGTGCAGATATTGATAAGGTGAACGACTTACAAATCTTGGCAGAGTCAAATGAAGCAGGCGTGTATATTGTCGGCACAAAGGACGGACGCCATCTCTTCATTACGGGTCACTCAGAATATGATCCGCTCACGCTCAAAGGCGAGTATGACCGCGATGTGAACAAGGGCTTGCCGATTCATGTTCCCAAAAACTATTACCCCGAGGATGACCCGACTCAAACACCAACCGTCCGCTGGCGTGGACATGCGAACTTGTTGTATTCAAATTGGTTGAATTATTACGTGTATCAGGTCACACCATATGATGTAAGTCAGATTCCGTAATACTCGGTTTATGTGCAGTGTGGATTGCTACAATACCCAGTGACAGACGCTCAAATGAAATATCTTTGAATCCTATGGTGTCAAGTTCCTGCGCCAAATCTTCTGCCGTTGGAAAGTTTTCGATTCCCTGAAGCAAGTATTTGTAAGCAGATGAGTCTCCGCCTGTGGCAATCCATCCAATGACTGGCATGCACAGCTTCATGTAAATAAGATATGCATGTTGAAGCCATAACCAAGGGATATTAGAGGCTTCCAGGATAACCAGTCTTCCACCTGAACGCAAAACTCGTAAGGCTTCCTGCAGGACCTTTTTTCGCTCACATATTTTTAGTCCCAGCGAAATGGAGTATAGGTCGACAGTTTCTGTAGGTATATCGGGGATATTATGCGCGTCGAGCAGGCGAAATTCAATTGAAGTAGAACCCATCAAGCGCTTTTGTGCAATAGCGAGCATTTGCGGGCTTATATCTGAGGCAATGATTTGCTGATTGGGTTGGAGATTTTTATGATTGATGACACGTAGGATGATATCACCTGTCCCTGTTGCGCAATCAAGAAATTGAATCCAAGGTTCCTGAGCAATTAACTTGGCAACCTTGCGCTTCCACAAACGATGGATACCCAAACTGAACAGGTCACATAACAAATCGTAACGATGGGCGATGCGCCCAAAGACATCATCCTGATGAGTGTAGAACTCAGCCGCGTTTTCTACTTGAGTGTGCTTGATGACCATGAGGCAAGTCTTCCTAGGTTGAAAACCCTAAAACCAGAGTTATTGGTCTAGAAATTTCTAACTTAACTAAGCAAGCATCAACCTGAATTCTCTAAAAGATAAGTCGTTAAACTTCCTGGCTTGGGCGGCATCACATATACAAAAATCAGTTCACGCTCATCGAAAGCAGAGGGTTGCCATTCGGGGAAATCAGCAGAGATGGAAACCAATCGCGATCCTTGCTTCATTTGCTTTTCCAGATGAGAGGCAAGTTTGGCAACTTCTCTGGATGTGGCGTAGATAAAGACAACATCTGCCGCACTTAAATCCACAGTGAGGTAATTTCCCCATTTCACTTGAACTTTATCGCCAAGCCCATTTGCGGTGGAACGCAGCCAGATCAACGCGCATTGGATAGGTCCGATCTCGATGCCGACCGTCTGCGCATTGAATTCCTGCCCTGCAAGGAAAAGCACACGTCCATCGCCCGCGCCGAGATCGTAGAGAACTTCATTGGGTTGCAGGTTCACCAATTGCAGAGCTTTACGGACTCGAGTTAATCTCGTTGGCACAGAGGGAGGCCCGTAGAAAGCAGGGACAAGAATCCACAAGGCACTGAGGATAAAAATCAAGCTAAGGAAAATGAGCGCGATGAGAATCAGCAAACTAATCATGATGTTGCGCAACGTACCAGACGGCAGCCAGTCCTAGTAAATTGAAAACTATAGCAGTTCCAGTCACGATGGAAAATCCTAATGCATATAAAGAGGGTGCAATTAATGCACCGACCGCGCGCCCAATGAAATGTCCGGATGCTGCAAAAGATAAAGTCGTGGCACGTGCAGCTGGCATGACTTCGCTCATGAGAGGGATGATACTCACAATGCTAAATTCAAATGTAATGTAAAAAAGAAACAACCCTACCAACGCACCTGTTTCTGTGCGACCAATAATAGGCAGAATAATCGCTGCCAGACAATTGGCAACGATGCCAAACCCTGCCGCACGGACTTTACCAATGCGATCCGCAAACAGCGCAACAGCCCCCTCGCCTCCCAACTCAGATAAACCAATGATGGCAGACGCGCCCGCTAACGCGGCAATCTGCAATTTAAACGAATCCTCCAGCCATACGCCAAACATCAAATTGACGACTTCATTGGCAGCTGACACCGTCATGCCGATCGAAATAGCGATCAACACCGTCGGTGAGGTAAAAATGGCTTTGACATTCCCAAAGATGCCCTCTGCATGCTGGGCAGGTTTGTTGGAATCAGTCAAAGTTAAAGCCACGTAGGCAAAGGCCGCGAATCCCAGTAAACCCAACACCCAGAATGGCGCTGACCATGTAGATTCGGCAATGATCCAGCCTACAAGGGGAATGCCCAGAATAAACGCGAATGACCACCCAAATTCTGTGATCGCAATCGCAGTGCCGCGCTTTTCGTAAGCGATATGATCTGCCACATAAGATCCCAGAGACGGGTCAAAGATGGCCTTACCCATCAAACCTAAAACAAGTGCAATTCCCAAAGTGAGCAGGCTGGGACACAAAGCGACCATACCCATCGCAAGTACGAACAACGCCAGCCCCAGCAACATGCCGAATTTGCGTCCGCGCGTTTCGATGAAGGGGAAGATGAACGGGTTGGCAATGCTAATGATGGCGCGGCTGGCAACCAAACGTGATATCACGGTGATATCCACGCCCAGACCACGCGCGAAGATCGACAGGAACGGATAGATCATCCGGCTTGCGGTATTCATCACCACGCGGATGAGTGTAAAAGTTATGAGGCGCAGGGTAGTCATCGATGATTCCCGTCATTCAAGGTTAGAAAAAATATACACACTGTGATTTGTTTTTGGGCATGGTATGATTTTACTCCATGGACATTGCTGCGACTCCCAAACCACCTGCCAGCCTGGCATTGGATTCTCTGGGGATTGAACACCGCGTCTTTCTTCACGAGCGGCCTGTTACCAGTTTCGAACAAGCTGCCTCTGACCGAAACCAGCGTCCAGAACAGATCGTCCGTAGTATTTTGTTTCAAATACGGGATGGGGAGTTTGTGATGGTGTTGATGGCCGGACCAGATCAGATTGATTGGAAGAAGTTGCGTCAACTTGTCAAACGGTCCCGGGTGCGGATGGCAACCGAGGAGGAAGTGTTGCAAGTGACAGGTTATCGGGTCGGGACGGTGAGTCCGTTTGGGGTGAAGAATCAGGTTCGGATGATGATCGATGCCAGCGTCTTGAAAGAAGCAGAAGTATCCATCGGGTCAGGCGTCCGCAATATGGCGATCATCCTGAAGAGTGCCGATTTGCGGCGCGCGCTCGGTGATGTGGAAATTGTCTCATTAGGGGAATCTGCCTAGTTTAAGTCAATTCAGTCGTGACATATTGGGCACGGCTGGGTTGTATCTACAAACTGTTTCTTAGAGGTATTATGCTCACATTACGAGATTTATTGAGAATGGCAAGCCGAACGTTTGCCATTGGGATCGAACAATTGCCAGCTGTCTTGTGCGATGCGGGAACCGTGGCTTATCTGCTTTTACGCGTGTCTGATTATCTGGAGGATAATGAAGAGATGCCTCCCGCGCGAAAGGTGGAACTGCTGAATCTGTGGGCGGAGATTCTAAAAGGGAAAGCCATCAGTGAGGAGTTGACAAACCAGATCCAAACCGCAGATACATCCAACCCCGATGCTGTGGTGGCCCAACATGCGGAGGATATTCTGGCAAGGCTGGCGTTGCTACCGGAGGAAGTTCGTGAGATCATCGTCCATCACGTGATCAATTCAACTCATGGCATGGCGCGTTGGGTGGCGCGTGGCCCGCAGGTCAACGACGAAGCGGACATGGATGATTACATGTTCGAAGTGGCCGGGCGCGTGGGCTATCTGCTCACCCATTTGTTCGCGTGGTACTCCATATCCATTCGCGTCAAGGTTAAGGAATTACTTCCGCTCGCACGTGAATTTGGACTGGCTTTACAAACTGTGAATGTGATTCGCGGCTTACGCAAGGACTATGAACGCGGCTGGGTGTATATCCCCAAGAAATTTCTCGCAACCGTCAATTTGACAGCCCAGGAATTATTCCAACCTGAGAATCGCGCCGAAGCCATCAAGGTACTGGACTTGCTGGCAGACAAGGCCGAACGGCATCTACATGCCGCGCTCACTTGCGTCAAATCCCTGCCGCCCTGGCAGCACCGCATTCGCCTGGCTTGTATTTTCCCATTGATGTTTGCCATTCGTACACTGGCCATCAGCCGACGCAATACGGATGTGTTCAACCATGAGGCAAAAATGAGCCGCGAAGAAGTGAAGCAGATCGTGAAGGACGCAACGATGTGGGGCTGGTCAAACACATGGCTGGATCGCTATTATCAGAAATTGAACGTTGTGAAAAAGGAACCGGCTCGCTGAACAGGGCATTCGTGAACCATTAAGATGGGATTATTGTATGTATCCTGATCGGCGTTTACGAAGATTAAGATCGCAACTGGTTCTCACCTTTCTGTTAAGTTCGCTGGGTATTGGGGTGGCTATTGGTTTGCCTGTCATTTTGCTCATCAACCGTCAGGCTTCTTCGCAGGCCCAACTCATCCTTGACCAGGCCACATTAACCACACAGGCTTTCCTTGCCAGTGAACAGGCAGATTTACAAAATTTAGCGCTGCTTACTTCCCAACGCCCCACTTTGATTCGTTTATTAGGGGAACAAGATGCCTCTGCTCTCGAAAGTTACCTTGATACATTACGTGAAGGGGCAGATCTTGATTTAATCCTGGTTTGTGCAGAAGGCAGGGAAGTGGAGGGAATTGGCGAAAACATTCCGATGAATGAACTCTGCCAATCAAGTTCACAATCTGGATACGCAACCCTTTCATCTGGGGATGATTTATATCTTTATACGGTCACAAATTTAGAGTCGGCTGAGTCGCTTTACAAGGTAGTGGTGGGGAAACGAATATCCATTATCTTGATGGAACTTCAAAATGAAACTGGTCTGCTTTACTTTTTAGTCCAAAAGAATCAGGTGATACTTTCCAGTGACCCAGCGATTGCAATCGCACCAACTCTGATAACCACCCTGCAAAATCAGACCAACCAGCCTGAAAATCGATCACTGGGTCAACGCGCGTTCGAATTAAATGCCCATCAATATATTCTGGAAAATTTGGCGATCGACTCCTCAACGGATATTAATTTAATCAATGCTTTGAATGTTGATAACCAGATCGCGGTCCAGCAAGGAATTACCCGGACCCTAACATTGGCGTTGTTCCTGATCGTTTTGGTCGCTTTTGGGCTGGGCGTATGGCAATCGCAACGTATCAGCCGTCCGATTGTAGATTTGGCGGAGGCGGCGGGTAAATTCCGTCAGGGAGATCTGGATGCACCCGTAGCAATCCAATCCTCGGTGTTGGAAATCAGTCAGTTGGCAAATACACTGGAAGATGCGCGCATCACGCTCCAACACTCTATGGAACAACTCCAGGCAGAAAAGGCGTCCATCGAACATCTGCTGAACTCCATTGTAGAGGGAATGTTGACTCTGGACAGCCAAAACCGCATCACGTTTGCGAGTGCAGGCGTGGGCAAAATCATCGAGCGTGAGCCTGAGCAGATCATTGGTCATAAAGTCGATGACATTTTCGTAGCTACAGAAGGAGAGGTCGCTTTCAGCAACCAGCTTCCGAGTGCGGGTCAGCAGAGGCGGGTATCCATTAAATTGATCAACAGTCAGGAGAGGTTGTTGTCCATTTCCAAGGCGAATCTGATCCCACCAGTGGCCAGCGATGCAAATCGTGCCCTGGTCATTCGGGATGTCACTAATGAAGAGTATATCCATCGCCTGCTGGGCGATTTCATGGCAAACATTACGCATGAATTCCGTACCCCTCTTGCCGCTTTGGAAGCCTCCTCAGAATTATTGTTGGATAATTTACATAGCCTCTCGCAAGCAGAAACAAAAGACCTGTTGGTTTCCTTGAATTTGGGAATTATCAATTTGCAGACTCTGATCGATAACCTGATTGAAGCTTCCAGTATTGAAGCGGGTCGATTCAAAGTATCCATTCAACCCGTTTCACTTGAGGTGGTTTTGAAAGAAGCACAGGAGGTCATGCAGCCGTTGATTGAAAGATATGAACTGAGACTGGATATAGCTCCAGTGACCGAATCGGTCTTCGTCCTAGCCGATCAAAGGCGGACAGTTCAGATTCTCGTCAATTTGCTTTCCAATGCCATCAAGCACAGCCCGGCCAATGGTTTGATCAAAATCAAGCATGCGGTTCTTGCGGATAAACTTCGTATCGAAGTCATTGATGAAGGCAGCGGAGTTCCAGTGGAACAACGCGACAATCTCTTCCGACGTTTTTCACATTTGAATATCTCCAACGAACGTGCCAGGCAAGGAGCAGGGCTGGGACTTTCCGTGGTCAAGGCCATCGTGGATGCACAACAAGGAGAGGTTGGAATTAAAGATTATCTCAATGGCGGCAATTGCTTTTGGTTTACGTTGCCGCTGGCAGGTGAAGGTCAGCTATGAAGGCTTTGGTTGTAGATGATGACCGGGTCATCGCAGATCTGGTCGTGTTCACACTTCGGCGCGCGGGTCATCAGGCGGTCATTGCCAATGATGCGGCAAGTGCTATACGGCGTTGGCATGAAGATGAACCCAACCTGGTTCTGTTGGATATTAATTTGCCTGGTGCACCCGGGTTGGAGGATGGTTTTGCCATTTGCAAACGCATACGCTCTGAGTCCAATGTTCCCGTTATCCTGCTCACGGTGCGGGCAGAAGAAGAAGATATCATCCGCGGGTTGGAGGCGGGCGCGGATGACTATGTGTTGAAACCGTTCAGTCCGCGTCAATTGTTGGCACGGATTCAAGCGGTGATGAGGCGTTTTCAAGCCACAAACACTTCTCAATCTGCCAAACTATCTATTGATGGTTTGGATTTCAACCCCAAACTCAGAGAAGTTACGTTTGCCAACGAATCTCCCAAAACTCTCACACAACTGGAAAGTCGGCTTCTTGAGTCGCTGATGATCAATGCTGGACAAGTACTTACTGCCAATGACTTGATTAGCGATATCTGGGGGGCAGGTGGAGGCAGTTCAGAAATGCTTCGACAACTGGTGAAACGCTTGCGCTCCAAAATCGAAGTGGATCCAACAAACCCGCATTACATTCAGAATCTACCAGGTTTGGGATATGCGTTTCGGTTGAAGAGATAGATCATCCGTCATTGCGAGGAGGGTCGCAGACCCGACGAAGCAATCTTCAACAGTGTTGGGGATTGCTTCAGGCGGTAGAACACCGCCTTCGCAATGACGGATTTTGCTTTTGTCACACGATTGTCACACATCTATCACTGGCCTAGTCACACCTCCCAGGTATCTTTGGGGATATCAAACGCTGAGGTGTACATGTCCATTCTGCTTGAAAATGTAAGCAAACGCTACGAACAACAAACGGTTGTTAATAACGTCTCGCTGGAAATTAAAGATGGGGAATTCTTTGTTTTGCTGGGTTCCAGTGGCAGCGGGAAAACGACCATTCTGAACATCATCGCCGGGCTGACTTCTGCAGAACAGGGCCATGTCTCACTACATGGACGCGACGTCACTGACCTACCTACTCAAAAACGCAACGTGGGATTTGTGTTTCAAAACTATGCCTTGTTTGAGTACATGACCGTCGCCGAAAATATCGAGTTCGGTCTGCAAATTCGGAAAGTCCCCAAAAAGGAACGTCAACTCAAGCGCGATGAACTTTTGGAGTTGGTGGGGCTGGTCGGGTTGGGTGACCGGATGCCGCGTCAGCTTTCGGGTGGTCAACAGCAGCGCGTGGCGTTGGCGCGAGCGCTGGTTTTGGAACCAGACGTCTTACTGTTGGATGAACCGCTTGGGGCGCTCGATGCAAAAATCCGGGTGGAGTTGAGGCGCTCGCTGAAAGCCATCCAAAGACAGTTGGGAGTGGCGACTATTTTAGTAACGCATGACCAAGAAGAGGCGTTTGACCTGGCCGACCGAATCGGTGTGATGAGCTATGGAAGATTGATCGAGGTCGGTACCCCTCAGGATCTCTACCAGCGCCCACAGACTGAATTTGTGGCGTCCTTCCTTGGCACAGCTAATATTTTGCTTGGGCAAACAGAAGGCGAACGAATCCAAATTGGACCCCATACATTTAAACCTGCCAGGGAAGCCACGCAGTTTAGCACCGATGGTCGCGTGCAGGTCGTCTTTCGACCCGAAGATATTGCGCTGGTGAAAAACAAGGAAGAGTTGGATTGCATGCCCATCGGCGAGGGGACTGTTACCAATCTGGGCTTTAACGGACCCACAGAACGAATCCGGCTTGAACTGCCATCGATTCCCGGCGTAAGGGCCATTGCTCCTTCTGTGCCTTTTGGCAGCCAAAACATCATGATCGACGCGAGTCGTTCGCCTGACCAGGCTTCCACTTTTCCACTGGGCGTGACCGAAAAAGCCTGGGTGGGCATACGCCGCATTCATGCTCTATCGCATCCAGGCCTGAACTTTTTGGTGGTGACCGATGGGTCGCTGCGCAGTCAATCCGCGCTTAGTCTGGGAAGTTATCTGGCGCGCATGTCTCATGCACGTATGACGTTATTGGGAATCGGGAAAGATGAAATGTTATTGGACACTTATCTTCAAGACGCGCGCAAACAAATCGGCAGTGGCATGGCTTCCATTGAAGTACGCACGGATCAAGGATCAATTCCGGCAGCCGTGGCAAGATCAATTGAGAAAGAGCCGGTGGATCTGGTCATCGTTGGCTGGCGACCGGTCGAAGGCGCCGATATGGCAGAACAGATTCTGCGAATCGGAGACCATCATTTGTTATTAGCCGCTCGTCCCGGAGCACGCGTCGAAAAGGCTTTGGTATGTGCCTCCAGCGGAGAACCCGGCAAAGATGACGTGATGTTCGCGGGGCGTTTGCTTCGTCATCTGGGTGCGCGCGCAAAACTTCTGACAGCATTACGCACCGAAGTACCCAATGAATATCAGAGTCGTCAGGTCGAGCGATTTATGGCTGGCGGCGTCCACAGCCTGGAAATGTTTGGTGTACCCACCGAAAGCGAGCTGCGCATCGGAGACCCGCAAATTGAAATCATTGAAGACATAAAGAAGGAAGGCACCGATCTGGTGATCCTTGGCGCGCCATTCCCGCAAAAGGATGGCCGGATTGCACTCAATGGCGTCATCGAAGGCGTGATGAAAAATGCCGGCAATTGTTCGGTGCTGATCGTCCGCTCGCATCATATGAAAAAAACCTTCAAGTGGAATTGATTAAAAATTTCGTACTCCTATATAAAAATCAGAAAAGGACGAACATGTTTTCCAAACTACGCAAGACTTTCCTGTTTTCTCTATTGGTGATCGCACTTATCACAACCGGCTGCTCTGCCAACGTGACTGCAACCGAGGTCAGCTCAACCGAAGCACCCGCGACGGGTGGCGAAGTGAAATTGACTCTCGCAGCGTACACAACCCCGCGTGAGGCGTATGGAGAGGTCATTCCCGCGTTCCAGGCTTATTGGAAGGAAAAGACCGGTCAGACCGTGACATTTGAAGAATCCTATTTGGGTTCAGGTGCGCAATCTCGCGCCGTGGTGGATGGCTTTGAGGCCGATGTTGTTGCGCTTTCACTTGAAGCAGATATCACCCGCATCGAAAAAGCTGGTCTCATCACTCACGATTGGAAGAGCACGGCGAGTAAGGGTATGGTATCCAACTCCGTGGTCGCGTTTGCTGTACGGAAAGGCAATCCACTCGGAATTAAAGATTGGGCTGACCTGGCAAAGCCTGATTTGGAAATCCTCACCCCTAACCCCCGCACCAGTGGCGGCGCGCAGTGGAACATCCTCGCTTTGTATGGTTCCCTGCTGCAGGGCAAAGTGGCCGGTGTCCCTGCGGATGACCCCGAAGCTGCTCACGCGTTCGTTGTAAATTTACTAAAGAACGTAACTGTCATGGACAAGGGCGCGCGCGAAAGTATCACCAATTTTGAGCAGGGCGTTGGCGATGTGGCAATCACCTATGAGAATGAGGTATTGGTCGGTCAACAAGCCGGGCAGGATTATGAATTGGTCATCCCCTCTTCCACCATCCTGATTCAAAACCCGGTCGCGGTTGTGGACACCTATGCAGATAAACATGGGACACGTGAAGTGGCTGAAGCCTTCGTGAATTTTCTCTTGACTCCCGAAGCGCAAGAAATCTTTGCCCACCATGGATTGCGCTCCATTGATGATGGAGTAGCCGAAGAAACTGCGGATCAATACCCAGCGGTACCTGGTCTCTTCACGATCGATTATTTCGGCGGCTGGAGCAAAGCCACCCCCGATTATTTCGGAGAAGAAGGTATCTTTATCCAAGCCATGCTTGAGGCACAGGTTCCAACGACTGAATGAACCTACAAAGTGCCGCATAGGTATCTAATGGAATATTGAATGTTAATCTGCAAATCACTTCTAAAGTTGAGTAACGCATGAGCCAGGCGGTAAACCCCGCATTATCAATAACCAAGAAAGAAAAGCGCAGTCCCAGTGAACTGGGGCTGCGCTCCATCACGTTTATCTACTTCGCGGTCATGATTCTTATACCGCTTGTTGTCATTTTTCAGGATGGTTTCCGCGAGGGTTGGCAGGAATTCTGGCGGCAGATCAATTTACCCATTGCAGCCCATGCCATCCAGTTGACATTATGGACTTCGGCCCTCATGACTCTGGTCAATGGCGTCATGGGTCTTGCAACCGCGTATGTGTTGGTGCGTTATGAATTCCCGGGCAAGCGCTTGATCAACGCGATTGTGGATTTGCCACTTGCCATTCCCACCTTGGTGACAGGCGTGATGCTGGTCATTTTATACGGCCCGCAACGCGCACTGGGTGCTTTTCTAAAAGAGGAGTTAGGCTTTAGAGTCATCTTCGCGCCGCCTGGAATTGTTCTGGCGCTGTTATTCATCACCCTCCCATTTGTGGTGCGGACCATTCAACCCGTCCTCATGGATGTGGATCGCGCGCAGGAGAATGCAGCCGCAACGCTGGGCGCCAGCAACTGGGTGATATTTTGGCGCATTGTTTTTCCATCCATTTTGTTGCCGCTTCTAAACGGCGTATTGCTCAGTTTTGCCAGAGCCGTAGGGGAATTTGGTTCTGTTGTGATCGTAGCAGGCAATATCCCCATGGTATCTCAAGTGGCGGCAGTGTACGTCTTGGGAGAAGTGGAGTCAGAAAATCGTTTGGGGGCCAGCGCAGTTTCGATTGTGTTGATGACCATTGCGTTTGGTATGCTGTCCATCAGTGACTGGCTTTACAAGCGGTGGGAGCGCTAAAGTCATGGCTGAAAATATTCAAACACAAAAACCAAAAAAGTTAGGGCCCGGCGCAATATTCTTAATTGCAGCCGTTTTAATTTATCTAGCTGTTTTGATGATCGCGCCCATTGTAGCGTTGATAGCGGGGACATTTCGGGATGGCGTTGAAGGGCTGCTCTCTGCATTGAGCAATGTAGAATTCCTGGCTGCATTCTGGTTAACTTTGAAAATTAGTCTGTTGGTGACGATCATCCAGGCAATACTTGGCACAATCACAGCCTGGGTCTTGGCCCGCCAGGATTTCATCGCTAAAAGCATCCTAAATGGGATGATCGATATTCCGTTTGCAGTATCACCCGTTGTGGTTGGATATATGCTATTGTTGGTATTCGGCAGAAATGGTTTTCTAGGGCCTGTTCTAGCCAGTGCTGGAATTCAGGTCGCTTTTGCCATACCCGGTATGGTGCTGGCAACTTTATTTGTCACCATGCCATTCATGATTCGCGAAATGATCCCCGTCATCCGCGGGCTGGATCGGCGGCAGGAATTGGCTGCTGCCACCCTCGGAGCCAGCGAATGGACCATCTTCTGGCGTGTGACCTTCCCCGCACTACGAACTGGGTTGATCTACGGAATGACCTTGACTTTGGCACGCGCCTTGGGTGAATTTGGTGCAGTGTTGGTAATCGGGGGCGGCGCTCAGGGACGAACCGAGACGGCCACTTTGTATATCTACCGCGCGCTTGAGGAAAGGCAATATGTAGGAGCATATTCTGCGGCGCTGTTAATTGGGTTATGCACTGTCATTCTGGTTGCCATTGCAGATTGGCTCAGACATCGGAGTACCAGCAAATAAATTAATCCGTCATTACGACCTTCGGGAAGCAATCCTCTACTGGACATTGGAGATTGCTTCGCCCTTATCGGGGCTCGCAATGACGGGTTGTCTTTTGAGGGTTATAATCCCTTCTATGAAACGGATTGGGATTTTGTTCCTCCTGCTGGGTTCACTGCTGATAGCATTCCAGGCTGCCCATGCCCAAAGTGATGAACCGCTCGCCATTGTGATGACAGCCAAAGGGCCCATCATGCCGCCCATGTTGGAATACATTCGGCGTGGAATAGACAACGCCGAGCGGCGCGATGCAGAAGTTCTGATCATTCAACTCAATACGCCAGGCGGCGACCTTCTCACCACACTGGAAATTATTCGTACCATTCGCGCCAGCACTGTGCCAGTAGTGGTTTATGTTGCCCCGAGAAATGCAATCGCCGGGAGCGCGGGTGCGCTTATCACCATGGCTGGCCATGCCTCCGCCATGGCACCCGAGACCGTCATTGGTGCATCCAGCCCCATCAGTGGCTCGGGGGAAGATCTCAATTCAGATGCGCGCGCCAAGGCCACCAACGCCTCCAAAGCCGCGATACGTGATATCGTCCAACCACGGGGAGCAGAAGCGCTCGCGCTGGCCGAAGCGATGATCGACGAAGCCAAAGCCGCAACTGCCAAAGAAGCGCTCGAAGTTCATCTGGTGGATTTTGTAGTGGACAACATTGACGACCTACTGGAAGCGCTTAATGGATTTACAGTTCAAATTGGTAACGAATCCCGCACGCTGCATACCGAGAATGCAACCACCACGCCGCTCAACATGAGCTTCATTGAACAGTTCCTGCTATTGCTCACGGACCC
>Ga0070699_100001429_pt1 | contig 21940 bp, 25 predicted proteins | sample KBSK1503metaG_FD_65473 | JGI IMG/M metagenome (GOLD analysis project Ga0070699, IMG submission 65473) | Corn, switchgrass and miscanthus rhizosphere microbial communities from Kellogg Biological Station, Michigan, USA - KBS K1-50-3 metaG | ecosystem: Host-associated > Plants > Roots >...
TCCCGGCCTACACGTACCCCTGTCAACGCTTCGCCTGCGCCCTCGCGGACGCCAACGCATGACTCGGGGCCACCGCGGATCGCTACTCCTTCGATGTAGGGCTCTTTCATCCCCTTCTCCATGCCGGTTTTATCCCGGCGCTCTAACGGGACAGGCGGACGGCACCGGCGAGGCGCCGAATACGGGACCGCCCGCTCGGCGTAGCCCCTATCAGGCAGGGACGAGGTTGTCGGCGCCGGAGATCTAGCACCGCCCGTAACCAAGCCCAGCTCACCACGTTACGCGTCATGAACGTCTGTTTCTGAGATGGGGGAGGTGTAGCTTTGGCTGCAATATGCAAACTGTTCTCGTTTCGCCACGCGCTCGCGCTTGGCTCAGCCTTTGCCCTGGCCGCGCTCGTGGTTGGCCTGACCAGTGCCCGGCCTGCACACGCAGCGCCGCTCTTCACGGTCAGCAGCACGGTTGACGCACACTGGAATGGGACTCCAGGCGCCTGCATAGCAGTCGCCCCCGGTAGCCCGTGCACGCTGCGTGCGGCAATCGAGGTGGCGAACACGATACCCGGTTCCACGGTGGACGTTCCAAAGGGCGTATTCACTCTGGCTCTGGGAAGCCTGCCGGTCACCGCCAGCATGACGATCGAGGGCGCCGGCGCCGCCGACACGATTGTTGATGGCGCGGACCAGTTCACGGTATTCCAGAACACGGGATTCAAGGTGAAGATCGCCCGCCTACGTATCCGCGAGGGCAACGCCAAGCCCGGAGTCGGCCTCCCGGGTTTGCTCGGTGAGGGCGGTGGCGTCGAGAACCAGGGCAACCTGCTGCTGAGCGACGATGTTCTCATCGACAACAACGCGGCTGTCGCGGGGGGTGCGGTGGCAAACGCTGCGGTGCCCCCAAACGGGGGCTTTCTGTTTGTGCAACACAGTGTGATAAGGACGAACCATGCCGGCGAGGCCGGCGGAGGTATCGTCGGGGAGCCCTCGACAAGTACCGCCTCGCCCGGCCAGGTTCACGTGTTCGACGGCACCTCCATCTCTGACAACAGCGCCGGTAGTAACGGATTTGCTGGCGTGGGTGGTGGCATCGCCGAGGCTGGCAACCTGTTGGACGTGGCCGACTCCACAATCGCCGCGAACTCTGCGGCGGCCGGCGGAGGCATGCTCATTATCCAGATCGGCACCTCCAACACGGCCACCATCTCCACCAGCACGATCAAGAACAACCTGGCGTCCGCGGCGGGGGGCGGTGTCTTGGTCGTCGGGCCAGCTCATGTGAGTGTCAGCCGCAGCACGCTGAACGGCAACGTTGTCGAGCCGGAGGCCAACTTTACGGCGGCGGTCGTCGGCGGCGGCATTGCCAACATCGGCGGCTTGGTCACGCTGGTCAACGACACGTTGAACGCCAACGTGGCGAAAGGCGTGAACACGCCCTTTGGCGGCCTCGGCGGCGCCATCTTCCAGTCCGGCCTGGGTGACGAGCTCATCGATGTAGCTGGCACGCGTGTCCGTAACGGCGCGCTCACGCTACCCAAAGTCAAGACCGCTGCCAACACGCCCGCAGCGACATCTTCGCCGCCCGACATGGCGCTCGACCTGGTGACAGTCGCCGGCAATGCTGCGGCCGCTGGCGCCGGTGGTGGTGTCTTCACCGTCGACGCGGCCTTCGTTGTGCACAACACGATCCTGGCCAACAACGACGCCGCGAATATCAGCACACTGAACTGCGCCGGCATCGTTACCTCGTCGGGCTGGAACCTTGAGAGCGCAAATACCTGCGATCTCAACAAGACTGGCGATCTGATTAACACGAACCCAACGCTGGGCTCGCTGGCCAGCAACGGTGGCCCAACCGAAACAATGGCACTGCTGGCCGGCAGCCCGGCCATCGACGCAGCTGATCCGGCCTGCCCTGGCAAGGGTGAGTCGACCGACCAAAGGGGCGTGTCACGGTCCGTTGACCGCTGCGACATCGGTGCCTACGAGTTCCAGGCGCCGTCGCCATCGCCATCTGTATCGCCGACGCTATCGCCCGTTCCCTCTCCGCCAGTGACTGGTACCGGTAGTGCTCTCGGAGCCAACAGCGGGCTCTCGTTCGTCGGCCTGCTGGTTGGCCTGGGTTCGCTGTTGGCGGCCGGCGCAAGCCTGGTGCTGTGGAGGGCTCGCGGTGCATAACAGCCCGGGTCGAAAGCGCGCCCTCGGGGTTGCCCTGGCAGCTCTGGGGGTCGCGGCGCTCGTTCTGGTTATCGCCATTGGGCTTGTGGGGGCCAGGACGGCCCCCACAGCCAAGGCGGCCTCGCAGAACAGCGCCAATGCAGCCGGCCTCGCCGGCAAGACCGACCCGACCGCAGCACCGAAAATCTCCGCGGACTATCCCCTGGCAAACGGCGCATTCATGCCCCAGGAGCTCCTGATTGAGCGGCTGGGTGTGAAGGCGTCTGTGGAGGCAAAGGGCATCGACTCCCACAACGTGATGGAGTCGCCAGACCATCCGTTCGACGTGGCTTGGTATAAGTTCACCGCCCAGCCAGGCGCTGGGGGCAACGCCGTGTTCTCCGGCCATAGAGATTACTGGGGCATAGGTCCGGCGGTGTTCTGGCGCCTGGGTGACCTGCAGCTTGGCGACATGGTCGACGTGATCAGCGGGCAGGCGACGGAAGCCCGGTACGAGGTGACCCAGATCTCGAACTATGAGCTGACGTCGATCCCGATGCGGTCCATCCTTGCTTCGAGCCATCAAGATCAGGTCACGCTGATCACCTGCTCAGGCGCCTTCCATCAGAGCGGTGGTTACGACCATCGGCTCGTCGTTCAGGCGATGCGAGTCGCCTGATACCTGGCCGCGGTTCGTGGAGATCAAGCAGCCCAGCGCCTCTGGGAGCGGCGTCAGCAGGCGCTGGGTCGCTGATACTGGTCACTGACAACGTTCGCCACTTCCTCCCACTTCACGAGGCGTTCCTTCCGGAGGAGAAAACGCGTGCGGGGCTACTACTGAGCCATCCCCGGGCATCTGCGCAGAGCAAGAAGACAGTCGGGGTTTGGGTCCGAGGTCTCGAGCGGGCTCTGGAAAGACTCAGCTCGGGCCCGACCGACAACCTCTGCGAGTGGCTGTCGTGAGCTGAAGCTGGACCACAGTGCTGGTCACCGCTTGCGTGACGGACGTCGAGCACGGGCCGCGAGCTCGGCAAACTGAGCGTTGACTGCCACGAAGTATCAAATCCATACGCGGGGGGAGGATCGTCACGCTGACAGCCCAGCCTTGCCGCCAGCGGCTTTGTTCAGCGGTTCGGCGCTGCCCCCCGCTCGACCTGCGACGTGTTACGCGCCTTTCAGAGCCTGATCACAGGCCGGCAACACCGACGTTGCTTCGCCTCTGAGCTACCCACTCTGGACCCTGCCCTCGCTTACCGGCGCCAGCATGTCCACCCCAGTCGAAAAGTCCTCGCGTCTGCTGCAGCGGAACAGCTGTCCCAGGAGGCGGTCGAAGGTGGCCAGCGCTGCGTCGGGGCGCTGGTGTCCGGCGAGGGTGTGCGCGGTGAGCCCCTCCAGGACCGAGAGCAGGACGATCGCCTCATGGTCGGGGTCGAGCTCCGCGGCCGTCTGACCGGCCTGCTGGGCGGCGCGGATCTGGCTGGCGACGAAGTCGCGGAGCTGGCCGTGCTGCTCCCGGAGACGCTCGGCGATCCCCGATTTGACCGCGGCCCGCGCCAGGAAGGCGAACCCGACGTACGCCTCGACGTGGCGTGGCTCGTCCAGCGGCAGCATCTCGACAAGCACGGCGCGCACCAGGTGTCCCGTTAACCGGTTGCGCGTCAGTTCGTTTGGGCCGCCGCCGCGCCGGCGCCCGGCGTCGACCCAATCTCTGCGATGCTCCTCCCGCCGTGCTCTTCTCCCTTGCCTACGCTGTTGCCCGCCTCCTCCTGGAGACCCTGGCCATCCACGCTCGTCCGAATGCCGGGCTTCGCGCCGAGGTCTTGGCCCTTCGCCACCAGCTGCGCGTGCTCGAGCGACAGGTCGGCCGACCCCGGTGGCAGCCTGCCGATCGCGTTCTCCTCGCTGCCATCAGTCGGACGCTGCCCAGGCCGGCTTGGCGATCTCTGCTGCCCAGCCCAGAGACCCTGCTCCGCTGGCATCGGGAGCTGGTCCATCAGAAATGGGCCGCCTACCGAAGGCGACCGCGCCGGCAGCGACCGTTTTCCAGGAGTGAACTCCATGAGCTCATCCTCCGCCTGGCCAGGGAGAACTCAAGGTGGGGCTATCGCCGCATCCAAGGTGAGCTCCTCAAGCTCGGCCACCGGTGCTCCCACTTGACCGTCCGCAGAGTGCTCCGTCGCCACGGCATACCGCCTGCGCCGCGCCGCGGCCAGCGCACCTGGCATGAATTCGTTCGCCAGCACGCCGATCAGATCCTGGCGGTTGACTTCTTCGTGGTGGATACCGTCTGGCTGACCCAGCTCTACGTGCTGTTCTGGATTGAGCTCGGCAGCCGTCGCGTCCACCTCGCCGGCTGCACCTACAGCCCGAGCGGGGCCTGGGTCGTCCAGCAGGCGCGGAACCTGGCCTGGAAGCTGCTGGACGGAGGACTGAGCGCCAGGTTCTTGTGCCGTGATCGCGACGCCAAGTTCAGCGCCGCCTTCGACGAGGTCTTCAAGAGCGAAGGTGTGGAGGTCATCCGACTGCCCTACCGGTCGCCTCGGGCGAACTCATTTGCGGAACGGTTTGTGGGGACAGCCCGGCGTGAGTGCCTCGATCACCTGCTTGTCTTCGGCCGCCGGCACCTCGAGCGGGTGCTGTCGGAGTTCCTCGAGCACTACCACCAGGCTCGGCCGCACCAAGGCCTCGGGCAGCGGCCGCCCTGCAGACCGGCCGATTTGACCCCATCCACGGACGGCCGGGTGGAACGCCGCGATCGCCTTGGCGGCCTGCTCCATGAGTACAGCCGAGCTGCGTGACGAGGTGACGCAGGGGGAAGTAACAGGACACGACGTGAGCGGGCCTGACGGCAATCTCTGGTTCACCATCCCGGGTGACGCCGGCTTCCCGGCCGGCCGCACTCCGTACCCCCATGGTGAGCTCGGCCGTATCACAACCACTGGCTCGATCGACTACTTCCTCGCGCCTACCGCCGCCTCGAGTCCTTACGGCCTGACCGTCGGTTCAGACGGCGCGCTCTGGTTCACCGAGGCACGCCACCCCGACTTCACCCCCGCCAAGATCGGCCGCATGACGACGGGCGGCGAGGCGAGTGAGTACTGGGACACCGGCGACCCACAGGTGCCCCGCGGAATAGCGAAAGGGCCCGACGGGAACTTGTGGTTCGGCGACGCCGCCCTGGCGAGCCCCACAGGCAGATTGGGCGTGGGGCGTCTGGTCCCTGCGCTGGGACCGTGCTCCCCGACACCGACACCAACACAAGGCCAGCTGCGCGTGACGACGAGCCCGGCGCTGCCCTCCCAGATCCTGGTCAACGGGATCCCGACCGACAGTTGGGGTCTGAACTGGATGGACATGCGGCCCGACATCTACAGCGTGGCGTTCACCCACGTGCCGGGTTACACCGAGCCAGCACCGCAGACCGTCAACGTCACCGCGGGCGCCATCACCACTGTGGCCGGCAACTTCACCCAGAGAGGCTCCTTGCGGGTCATTACCAGCCCGGCCGTGCCGGCCGCCATCTCGGTGGACGGCAGCCCCCGCGACGACTGGGGGATGTGGACGGACCTGCCCGTGGGCTCGCATCAGGTCTGCTTCGGCCCCACTGCCAACTTCACCCCGCCTGCCTGCCAGACGGTGTCGGTGACGGCCGGCAACCTGACCCAGGTGACCGGCAACTACACCAGCTCGCCGGGCGCTCCCGGTCCCACCGGCACCGGTCAGCTGCGGGTCACCACCAGTCCGGCGCTGCCCTCCCAGATCTTGCTCAACGGAGTGCCCATGGACTCCTGGGGCCTGAACTGGGTGGACCTGGCTCCGGGCAGCTACACGCTCTCCTTCACGCACGTGGAGGGCTACACCGAGCCGTCGCCGCAGACGGTGGTGGTGACGGCGGGAGCGACCACGGTGGTCCAGGGCAGCTTCACGCAGCGGGGATCGCTGCGGGTGATCACGAGCCCGGCCGAGCCGGCCAACATCACCGTGGACGGGCTGCCCAGGAACAACTGGGGGATGTGGACAGACGTGCCGGTGGGAAGCCACACGGTGTGCTTCGGCTTGGTGCCGAGCACGCTGGCTCCGCCCTGCCAGACCGTGACGGTGAACGCTGGTGCGCTGACCACCGTCACCGGGACGTACACACCTGGACCACAAGCTCCAACCGGCCGCGCCCATCGCTCGCTCCCCTGACTGTCCGGCGTGCGAGCGGTGCGGGATTGCGACACAGTCTGACAGCGCACCATCGCGTACGGCCATAATGGCGCGGCCGTAGCTGCGGCCCAGACAGGAGGGAACGTTGCCCGGATTGGCTTGGCGGGAAGGGCTGGCGATGCACCAGTGGCCATGACCCGAACTCGCGCTTCGAGACGAGGCCTCGCCCTCCTGAGAAGACTGCTGGTGCTGTCTGCTGCCGTCCTGCTGGCCGTCACGACTAGCGTCATAACGCAGCCGCCCATCCGCGCCTATGCGGCGACAATGGGGCTGGCCCTCCCTGCGGACTTCCCGATCGGATCGGCCCAGCCAACCGGTGCCGCGACGGTATCCGGCGTCCTTATGTTCACAACGCCGGGGGTCGCGTCGGCCGCATCGACAATCTGGGGCCGTACGTCCCGACCTGGATCCCGGTGGGCACGGCCCCCAGGTGGATCCGAGCCGGGATTTTCGTCAAGGGAAGCACCGCAGAGGATGCCGTGGTCGCCAACTCTGGCTCAGGCACCGTCTCCGTCCTGAAGGGCGGTCAGGGTCCCGCCACTACATACCCGGTTGGCAGTCAGCCCTGGGCTGTCTTTACTGGCAAAACTGTCGACGCTTCCTCCATCAAGCGTCGCCCGGTCGACTTCAACGGGGACGGCAACGTCGACGTGGTGGTCGCCAACCGCGGCTCAGGCACGATCTCGGTCCTGCTGGGCAACGGTGACGCCACCTTCCGGCCCGCAGCCAGCTTCCCTGCGGGCGCCGACCCGGTCGCGCTGACCGTGGCGGACTTCAACGGCGACGGCAAGCTCGACGTGGCGCTGGCCGGCTACTCCAGCGACACCTATTCACTGCTTATGGGCCGCGGCGATGGCACCTTCGACCCGCCGGTGACCCACAGCCTGCCGGCAGGCAGCCACCCGACGGCGATCGCGGCGGCGGACATCAACGGCGACGGCAAGCAGGACCTCGTCATCGCCAACTCGGGCACCAATTCGGTCTTGGTGCTGATGGGAACCGGGAACGGCAGCTTCAGTGCCCCCACCAACTACCCGACGGGGGCCTCACCCTCCAGCCTGCTGCTCCAGGACGTCGACTACGATGCGGCCGGCGACCTCGACCTGGCCCTGACCGATAGCGGCAGCGACAGCGTGTCGCTGCTCATCAACAATGGGAACGGGAAGTTCCAGCCCGCGATCAACCTGGCGGCCGGACCCAAGCCCACCTCGGCCGCCTGGGTCGGGGGTCACGGTCGGTGATGTAGCGGCGGCGGCCGTACTGCCGAAGGTGGCTTGCCACTCGCTGGCCGCGGTGGAGCACCTCGACCACAGAGCGGGTGCTGCGGATCTCGACTGGCTGGCGGGCAAGACGGAAGGGCACCGAGTAGAAGCGGCCGTCGAACTGGACGTGGTAGTCGATGCCGACGGTCGCGGGCTTGAAAGCCGCGAACTCATAGCGCGTCGTCGGGAGCGGCCGCAGAGCCGCACGCTCGCTCTCCAAGTAGAGATCGCGGCGCGACACCTTCAGGCCCCGAAAGGGCTCCCGGTTGAGTTCGCTCAGCTTTGCCAGGAGGCCTCGGTTGAGCTCGGCGCAATTGAAAAACCGGTGCTTGCGCAAGGGCGCCAGCACCCGGCGTTCGCAGGCCTGCACGCCTGCCTCCACGGCGGCCTTGTCACGGGGGTGCTTCGGCCGAGCCGGGATGACCACCGCACCGAAGTGCTGGGCCAGATCGAGGTAGCTGGGGTTGATGTCGGGGTCGTACCAGCAGGCCCTGCGGACGCCCGACTTGATGTTGTCCGGGTTCTGTGCCCGCCCGAGTTATGTGGCCGACGACGCTCTCCCGCCGGCTTCCGAACCGGGGGCGGCGAGGGCGGCGCCGGAACCTGTCCACATAACGTTCAGAGCGATGCGAGCCATTTGAGCAGCGACTCGTCCGACCTCCAAACTGGCGTCGTGCGGAACGCCGCCGAAGAACCCGGAGGTTCCGCCGCACGGAGGGCCGCCTCCTTCGCCTTGGTGTTGATTTCGGCGTAGCGGTTCGTGGTGGAGAGATCGGCGTGGCCGAGCCAGCCGCGGATGACGTTGACCTCGACGCCGGCTTCCACGAGGTGGACCGCAGCCGTGTGCCGGAAGAGATGGGGAGTGACCCGGCGGGCTGTACCCACGTCGTCGAGATAGGTGCCGTGACGCCGCACGATCTTGTAGATGCCGAAGCGGGTGAGCGGCTGACCGTGCGCGGAGAACACCGGCGTCCCGGGACCCGCCGGAGGCTCGTACGACCCGATGAGCGATGCCAGCAGCGTGGCCGTCTTCTGCCAGAGCGGGCTGGTCCGCCACTTGTCGCCCTTGCCGTGGAGCCTCACGCGTGGATGCTCACCGAGCTCAAGGTGCTCTACGCGCAGGTCGGCGACCTCTTGGACCCGAGCGCCCGTGTTGTAAAGGAAGAGCAGAAGCGCGCGGTCACGAAGCGCGAGTCGGCCGCCACGTGGGAGATGGTGCATAAGGTCCTCGACTTCATCGCGTTCGAGGAAGTGCGTTTCGGGCGGAGCCACCCGCTTCATGGGAATGGATGCCACGCGCTGACAAACGCCAAGCATCTCGGGTGCTCGGCCGCCGATGTACTCGAAGAGACAGTGGACGGCGGCCAGGCGCTGGTTGCGGGTGCGGATGCGGTTGGCGCGGTCTCGCTCGAGGTAGCGCAGAAAGCCGACCACCCTGTCGAAGGTGAGATCGTCGAGGCTGAGACGCGTGATTTTGCGACGGCTGTCCGATGAGACGAAACGGAGGAACAGCCGGACCGTGTCGCGATAGCTGCGCACCGATGCTGCGCGCAGGCCCTTGACGGTCACGAGGTGGTCGACGAAGAAGGAGTGGATGACCGGGCCGAGAGGTTCTCTGCCAATGGTCATGGCGTCATTCCCGACCAGGTCGCCTCGGCGAAGGCTTCGAACCTGCGGTTGGCCTCGTCCAGGAGGTCGGGCGTGATGATTAGGTAGACCGCCGTCGAACTCGGGGCGACGTGCCCCATGAACGTGGAGAGTTGCTGCAGGCGGGTCGACGGTTCGATGCCGTTCCGGTACCAGCGGAGCAGGCGGCCGACCGCGAACGAGTGTCGGAGGTCATGGAGGCGGGGCCGAGACACCCCGTCCGGGATTGTGAGATCGAGATCGATGACCAGTTGGTGGAAGACCTGGCTGGCCGTGCTGCTCCGCCGCCCATCGAACGTGAAGAGAGGTTCGAGGGCCACATCGTCGGCTGAGCGACCACCAAGCCGACGGGCGAGCTGGTCCCACACCAACTGCCCGACTCGCGGTCCATGTGGCACGAGCCGGCTCTTGCCGAATTTGCCACCGCGGACAACGAGCAGACTCTGTTCGACGTTCACATCACCGAGGCGCAGCCCGCAGGCCTCGCCCGCGCGGAGGCCGAGGCCATAGCAAAGCGCGAAGATGGTGTGGTAAGTCGCGCCGCGCTGCTGTGCGCGCGAGTTGTCGGGCAGTGCCGCGGCGGTGTCGAGCAGCCGCCTCGCCTGTACGGTGTCGAAGATGAACGGGACCCGCGACGAGGTGACCCGACGCCGGGTGGTCCGGAGCGGTGACGCGGCCATGAGCTCGTTGCTGACCACCCAGTCGAGGAAGCACCGCACCGCTCCCAGCAGGTGGTTGAAGCTCCGGGGTCTGTGCCGCGGCCGCGAGCCGAGGAAGTCCTCCAGCAGGCTCGGCGTCAGCTCGTCGAGCCTGCTGATGCCGCGCTGGATGGCGAAGCGCACGAGCAGCCGCAGCTCCTGCTGCTCGCTGTGGTACTTGCGGCCGAGCGCCTTCTTGTGGCCGAGGAAGCGTTCCACTACGCCGGCGAGCTCGTCGGTCACCTGAGCCGTGAGGTGCACTTATTCGTCCGCTGCGAGGAGAAGCGAATTGTTGCCAGCAACCAGATTCGCCAAAGCCGGCTTGACCGCGCCGCGGCTACTTCGCCGAGCCTGCCACTGATCCGTTGGGCAGGCGACAGCCAACCGCTTGATCGGCAATTCCGCCGCCTCTACTCTGCTCGCCTGTGCTGCTGGCCCTCCTCTATGCCCTCCTCCGGCTGCTGATCGACCTCCTCATCCTTCGCAGCCGCCCCACGGCCGATCGCGACCTCGAACTTCTCGTCCTCCGCCAGGAGCTGCTCGTCCTCGGACGCATCGCTCGCCGGCCCCGCTGGCGGACGGCCGACCGCTTGATCCTGGCTGCCCTGGGCCGCAAGCTGTCGGCCGGTGCTCTGCTCCTGGTGCAGCCGGCAACCAAGTATTCGCGGCAGGCTGCCTGACCAGCACGGCGCCGAAGCCGATCCGGATGCGACGCTCTGCGGACCACGTGTGTCGGCAGGAGGCGAACACGCTGTCAAACCGCGACCACCCACCTCGTCGCGATCGCATCAGACCGTCCGCCGGCGAGAGACAGGCCGGGCATCAACTGAGCTTGGTTCTTCCCGGGCGCAAGCTCTGCATCACTGCGGACGGATAAGTGCACCCCACGGCCTGGCTCCGGCCGCCGACAAGTGTCGCATCGACCGCAAGATGCCGAACCGCCGCCATGAACGTCCGAAAGGCACTGGAGGGCGGCACGGGCCATCTCATGCGCGTTGGGAAAGGCTGCTTTCAGCGAACTCTGGCCGGCTACCAGGGTGAGGTCTGCCACTGCGGCGGCAAGGAGGAGCCGGAACAACGTATTGCGGCGTCCAAAATAGCGAGCCTGGCTGATACCCAGTGGACCAGCCGGGCGATGCAGTGCTCGACCACCTGACGCTGCTTGGGGAAGTCGTCGAACGCCGGACTCCGCTCCCAGAACCGGCCGTGCGAGCGCAGGAAGCCGGACTTCTTCGCCACCGCCGGCTCCGCTCGAAGGGCAGCCGTGCCTTCTCGTGGAGCAGCAGGTGGCTGCGGAGTAGCTGCAGTGTGCTCTTGGTGAACGGCTTCTCCCGGTCCGCCGCCCCCAGCGCCACCTTCCGGCGCTGGTCGTAGGCAGCCCGATCCCTGGCCTCCGCATCTGAGCACCTCTCGTAGATCTGCAGGAGCAGGGCCACGCAGAGCAGGCTCGGCGCCACGCTGGGGCGTCCCAGCTTCGCGTGGTAGAGCTCGACGTCCTCGCCCTGGAACAGCTCGTGCCGAAGTCGAGCCAGGTAGCCGTAGAGGGTCCGCTCCCCGACGTGCTCCAGGGAGAGCTGGTCCCCATCGAAGATCGTGGCCTGAGGGTCACGCTGACCGAGCATGGGCGTTACTCCGGCGTCTGGTGTGATGATGCGGTCGTTGGCGAGCCTGCTCATTCTTTCATCCCGGTCAACCCGTATTCCCTTTAGGTTCGGTCTGTAGGGGATCAAGATGCACGTACTCTACTTCGGGACGGTAGGAAACAGGCCCTGGATAGCGAGCGATAGTGGCGAGTAACGTTGCATTGCTGGGTCCCATCGCTCGAACGTCCAGTGGCTCCGGTCGAATCTGAGCGTCGATCTCTCGAAGAGCCGATGACAGTTTGGGCAGACGCTCAGCACGTTGTCGGAGAGATCGCTTTGCCGGCCCTTCCACCTATCGAGGTGATGCGCATCCGCAGAAGCTGAACCGTCGGGCCCCGTGAGGCGGACACCGCACACCTGACACTGATAGTCGAGCGCGCGCTTAATTCGCTCCAGGAAGGTCTGATGTCGTCGCCGCCGTTCCGCCAGGGATGCCTTCGGCGGGTCAAAAGGGTTTGCCCGATTCTCAGCCTCCAGTTGTCGAACCTTCCTCAGATTCAGGTCTGCCGGCTCAACGGCGATCGATTGCGCGATGTCGCGTGCGACGACCTTCTCAATGTGGTCCCGCTCAGTGAACGTCGGTGTACCGGCGACGGGTCGAAAGAGGGCCCGAAAGTATGGCTCGTCTTCTGCCGCGATCGTTAATGCAGTTGTCTGCCGGAGATTCGTACCGCGGCACCGATCGCGGATTCGTGCGCCGTCCGGCCCGGCAACAGCAACCACGTCAGCAAGTGCAAACGGCTCGATCGGATACGCTTCTCGAAGCTGCCAAAAGTGCCGCCAATCAGGCCGCCGGAATAGTTGCTGCCCCTGGGCCTGATCGCTGCCAAGGTAGCGGTCGATGACGTAGCAGTACTGGTACGGACGCACTCCACGCCTGCGCGCCTCTCGGTCGGTCAGCGCCACAAGCATCTCCTCGCCGGGCCGCGAAGCTCAGGTCGCCCGGCGATATCGGGGTAGCGTAGACCCGCTCACGCAAGTCAACCTCGATGCCCGCTTCCTTCAGGATGGCGCGTTTCACGGCCGGGATTATGCGCCGTGCGCCGTGCAGAGGAGGACTGGTGATGCCGGCCGTTCGGCAACCGCCAGGTCAACGCGGCTATCCACCTGATCGCGATCACACAGTGCCAGGGCGGGGGGCGTGGAGAGGCCTACCTGCTCCAAGTGCCCGCGACCGAGATCAGCACCCGGTCCAGCACTGCCTCGCATCAACAAGAAGCCGACGGAACACCTCATCTGAGAGCCGCCGACGAAGCGCGAGTTCGTCCGCCAGCACGCCGACCTTCGCGCCTGGCGGTCCCCACCCAGCGCTCCTGGGCTTGGCGGCGACGCCGATGGCCGACCTGTGGCAGCGGCGGACCTCTTCAGGTGGAAAAGAGCGGCGCACGAACGGCCCGGTCCGCAGCGGGAGCCGGTCGGATGTGCCGCTCGCCGGGCGGGTCGGACCTGCCACACCGTCAGGCCGAACCTCGCCGACGACTCCACTATCACTCAATCAACCCAAATGGCGAAAGGCTTGACCTGATAGAACCGTGAATTGATCTGGTTAAGATGACCGAACACACCGAGTGGCACAGCTCTACCTCTTCTCCCGCCAAAATACATCGCGTCATGGCCAGTAAGCCTCATTGTGCCCTCAATCACCCGCGTGAACTTTTCGATGCTCGCGGCCATCAATATCCTTCGTCGCTCATTCGAAGGTAAACGCTTAAAGTAGTTATCCGAGTAGTCGTGGTTCTCCTCGATTATAGGATCTAGGTCGGATCTACATCCAACACATTCAAATCGTACTGACCTCTTCCGATTGACATCATCGACTCCGCGCTGACCGATATAGAATTGAGGCATGTCGAAAATAGCCTCAGTGTTGACATAGACACTCTGGCTTAGTTGGTCGCATTGTTGCATCGCTCTGTGCAGATCATCAAAGTATCGGTCGTTTTCAAACACATTGAGGTACCGGATAAGCGCCCCAAGTTTGTGCTCAATCGTCATCTCAGACTTTATTCGCTCGACTTCAGCACGTGACAGTGATGCTTCCGCTTCCGCCGCAACATCGACCCAGCCGAGAAGCAGTCTTAGGGCCGGTCCGAGGCCAAGCTTGCCTTTGACACTGCCTGCCTTACCCCTCTGTCGCTCCTTTTCGACCGCGACTTCCACGCGGTCGGTAGTTTGCGCGTACAGGCTGCTGATGCCGTCGCGATCGAGGTAGACATACATAAGCGGCGAACGGAATTCTGTCTTCACCTCTTACTCCAAGGTGGTGCGGGTGGCGGGGTCGTCGCGGTCAGGTTCTCCCGGAAGGTACCCGCGACGTTGCGATCCTGCACGAGGCCGCCGGCCAGCCATCAAAGAGAGGGTCTTCTGGCACATCCGTGGATGCATCACATGCGGCCGGGCAGTGACGGGCATAGCCCTCCGAGCGTGAGCTCGGAGAGCGCGATCAGCGCCTTGGCGGAGTGAAACCCGAAAGCTCTCCGGGCGATCAAGCCAATCTTCGTGTTGGCCGACTCCGAGCGTGCGTTGTTGACCCCATGGAGCAGCGTCGCCTCGATGTCCTGGCGGTAGTAGGTGACGGTCCGCGCCAGCTTGACAAAGGGCTCGATGCGGCAGCGGCGAGCTCACTTGAGCCAGCTTCGAGCAGGACCTTGGCCTGCTCGTAGGGCACTCGGAAGATCATCGCAGTTGCTCCTTGAGCAGATAGGCACGGTAGAGGGGATCGTTGACCTGGGCGATCACAGCCAGCTTCCGGGACTGCTTCTCGGTCAGGTCCTCGGGGTTCTTGAGCAGGGCCCAGCGGCTGTCCTTGATCTCCTTGGCTTCGTCCCTCAGGCCCGCCCTGCGAACGCTGTTCCAGACCTCTCGGCGGACCTTGTCGAGGGCGCCGCTAGCCCAGCCGACAATGTGCAATGGATCCAGGCAGATGGTGGCGTTGGGGCAGTGCAGCTCGGCCGGGATGATGATCCACTCCGCCCCGTCGCTGCCGATGTGGGTGAGCAGGGCGCAGCGCGGTTTCCCGAGCGCGGTGAAGAAGCGCTCCACGGTGTCCCGGCTACGGCCTTCGGCCGCCCAGACCAGGCGCCCGCTGACCTGGTCCATGACCACCGTGAGGTATCTCTGCCCTCGCCGCCAGCTGACCTCGTCGATCCCGATCCTGGTGAGTCCGTCCAGGCGGTCGCGGCCGCGCGAAACCTCCTCCACCACCCGGCTGATGATCCTGCCCACCGTCTGCCAGTCCATACGCGTGCACCAGCCGTGCCATCTTAACCGCCGACAGAAAGCTGAGGAGATGGGGCACCATGGCGTGGGCATCTGCGGTCAGCGGCCTCACGTGGGAGTAACCGTCGCAGAACCAGGCTAGCCGCTCGTCGCAGCCGCTACGGCGGGCCGACCGCGCGAAACTGCGAAAGTCCACCCTACCCTTGCGTATCCTCATTTGCGGCCTCCGGGCCAGCCGGTGAGGCTGGCCCTGTCGAGACTGAGCAGCACCAGCAGCCGCGACCGGTCGGCGGTGCCACGATCTCGCCCGGCCGCTTCCCGCCACTTCAGAGCGCTCGTGACTGAACCACTTGAAGTCCACCGCTCCCTAATCGAGTTCATTACGTCTGAACTGCCGGCGCACGAGATTGGCTGGAGGCGCTACCTGGCGATCCGGCCGATCGTCGTGGACGCCAACGTCCTGGCCTCCGATGCCTTCTTTCGTCGCTCTGCGCGGGCGAGACAGCGCCCTTCTGGACCTCAGCAGGTTCGGAACAGGCCGCCTGATCACCAGCAGCCACATCTACAGCATGGTCTACGCTCGCCTGCCGAAGCTCGCTGCCTCCGGCGGCCAGGGCAAGTTCCTCCAGGCTGCCATCAAGATCTGGGAGCAGCAGTACCTGCCTCGCATCCCCTTCGTCGACGTCAGCGACATGCACCCAGAGGATCCGAGCGGGCGCGCTCGAGAGAAGACTGCTGGCGGGCCAGCGGCTGGTCGTGGTGGACGTGCGCGACGTCCAGGAGTGGACGACCGGGCACGTTCCCGGATCCATGAACCTGCCGGTGCATCAGCTTCCGCTCAGGGCGGGATCGATGCCGGCCGGCACCCCGCTTGCTGTTCACTGCGGGCACGTCTACCGCGCAACGCTGGGAGCCAGCCTGCTGCAGCAGGCCGGTCGAGGGCCTCTGGTCGTGGTCGAAGACGGCTACGAAGGTTGGGCGGAGCTGCATCTCCCACCCCACGCCGCCAGCCCGTAGACATTTACCGGTCCGCCCATCAGCCCTGAGCGGCGTGGGTCGCGCTGGTGCTCGAGGCGGCCGGTCTGACGACGGCGACCAGACTCGCCAGGAGGCCCAGGACGAACCCGACCAGCTCGACCTGGTGACCGGGCAGCAGGATCATGTTCATCGCCATCTCGTTGGCGGCGGGGTTGGCACGGTGCCAGCCGAGGTCGATAGCCAGGCCAATCAACACAACGGCGATACCGAGCCCGGCTCCACCCGCGCCGCGAATCCATCCTCTCCGGACGCAGAGCCAGAGAATGGCCAGGACCCAAATCAGAAGCGGCACGACGCCAGCAATCATGCCGGTCGCGGTCATGTAGCCCATCAGCCAGGCGGCCCGGATGCCAGCTCCCATCATCAGCAGAGGCGGGCCGGCGAGGATCAGCACGCACCCCGCACCCGTTGACCAGAGCCAGACGCGGCCCCCACGGGAAAGGGTGGCGTTCAGGGCGAGCGCGAGCGTGAGGACAGCGAGCAACGCTCCGAGATAGAGCATGGTGTGGGCACGGTTCATCGTGCCGGCCGCGGCGGGATCGCTGGCGATGGCGAGGTGGGAACGCCAGTCCAGTATCCACCCCAACGCCCCCAGGCCGTAGGCGACCGCCAGGGCGCCGAGCGTGCGCTTGGAGTTCATGCCGGGTCACCTCCACCGCGAATCCACCAGATCTACTATTGCTTGATAGTAGTCGTGCATGGCACGTTCGTCAAGGCCTCTGGGTCGGGAGCTGAGCGGGCATCGCTCGTCACCTGGTTCCGGCCTCATGACCGAGGACCGGCCGCCGCTATCGCAGCACGTAGAGGACGAATTGGATGACGCAGCTCGCGGCGATGAAAGCGGCGTACGGGCCGAGCACGGAGATGCCGATCAGCGTGAGCTGCGGAGCGTCGCGCGGAACGGGGTCGCCGAGGACCTGGGCGACGCGCAGCGGGCCCACACCGGTGAAGGCCGCCGATCCCCCGAGCCCGCCCGCCGAGTCCAACGCCAGCAGGGCGCCGGCCACGGGACCAGCGCCGACCCGCTCGATGGCGGCCCGGTCCGCGCGCAGCTCGGCGCGGGCAGCCTGCCGCTGCGACCACCAGCGCACAAGCGGGACGTAGAACAGCGTCTCGGCCGCCGCCTGGCGGGCGGCGCGCAGCACCGGCTCCCGCCTACGAGCGTGGTCCTGCTCGTGGACAAGCACCGCGTCCAGCTGCTCGGGGCTCAGCCGCTCGACCAGCCCGGCACTGACCACGACCCGCGGCCGCAGCGCGCCGGCGCAGAACGCGATCGGCGCATCTGAGGAGACGCATACCACGCGCCGCGCGCCGGTGCGAGCCAGCGCCACCCCCAGCGTGGCCGGGACCACCGGAGCCGTGGGCAGGGCCGCGACCACGCGGCCAGCCCGAAGGGCGAGCCAGCCGGCTCTCCCCGCCCATGCGAGCAGGCTCAGCGCCAGCAGGGGCAGGCCCGTCCTGGCCCCCGTCGCCGCCCATACGCTCACCTGCGTGAGGGCGCCCAGGCAGGCACTGCGATGCGGGCAGAGCAGCAGGCCGCCGAGGCTCAGGGAAGGCAGGGCCGCCAGGGCGCACAGCACGACACGTCGGGTGCGCTCGCTCACGGTCGGCCCAGCGTCCGCAGGCGGTCGCGCTGTTCGGGGGTGAGCTCACCGAGCTCCGCCGAGAAGGCGACCAGCGCGGCGTCTCCGAACCGCTCCATCATCCGCTGGAGGTGCTGACGGCTTGCGGTCACGAGGAACTCCTCGGGGTCGCCGGCGGCGCGGTACTCGTGCGCGCGCTTCCGCCGCACCTGCTCCACCCGCAGCAGGCCCTTATCGGCCAGGCGGTTGAGGGTCGTCATCAGGGTGGTGTAGGCCAGCTCTGGTGTGATCGGCTGGACGGAGCGCACGACGAACGGCTCGCGGATGGCGCCGCTCCAGACCGCACGCATGATCCTGGCCTCCAGCGGCCCCAACAGCCCGAGCGCCCGCTCTAGGAGCGGCATGGCGGCGGGGTCGCCGCCATCTCGCCCGTTCTCCTGGCCGCCGACCGGCACCGGCGTCATAGTTACTATCAGATCATAGTAGTGACGGGCGGAGTGGCGGTGATCGTGTCCTGCTCGTTCAGTCTCGACACTCGTCGTCACCGCAAGGGCAGGCCTCCGTCTCCGGCACAGGCACGGAGCAGCAGGCGCATCCCTGCCCGCGCCAGGCCGCGACGCCCTCTCTCACGGCGACCCCGGCCACCGCCAGGCCGGCCAGCGGGTCTACCCACCACCACCCCAAGGCGGCGTTGGCGACCAGGCCGGCCAGCACGGCCGCGGCTAGATAGGCGCAGAGCAGGTTCTGCGCGCCCTCGCCGGCCGTGGCAGTCGATCGCAAGCGCCGTCCCAGGCGCTGCTTGGCGATGCCCAGCGCAGGCATCAGGACCAGGCTGGAAATTGTGATCGCGATCCCGAGCACGGTGGCCTCGGCCTGCTGGCGAGCGACCAGGTGCCAGACCGACTCGACCGCCACGTAAGGGGCAAGCAGCCAGAAGCTGATCGCCACCGCCTTCTGAGCGCGGGTCTCGGCAGTGTCGGATAACGCCCGCGTCCCCGTGAAGCGCCAGATCACGATGACGCTGGCCATGCCCTCGACCACCGAGGACAGCGCCCAGCCGACAAGGGCTATCGAGCCGGAGCCGATGCCCGCCGTCAGGCCGACGGCGCCCTCCAGGGTCATCCAGCCCAGGCTCAGCCAGGCGAGCACCCGGGCCCAGTGGGCCGCCAGCAGCCAGCCGCGGTCGACGTACGACGCTCGGGCCTGGTTCTCGATCTGCATCAGCCGGCCACCAACCGGCTGAGCGCGATCTCGGCCGGGACGAGCGGCCGGTTGAGGCACGGCTGGGCGGGATCGACGACCAGGACCAGCTCCGCCAGGCCGCGCAGGGCCTGAGCGAGGTTGGGGTCCACCAGCTCGTAACGCACCTGCCGACCTTCGGCCCGGGCACTGACCAGGCCACAGCCGCGCAGACAGGCAAGATGATTGCTGACGTTGGCGCGGGTCAGCCCCAGGCGGCCTGCAAGTTGAGCGGGGTAAGCGGGACCATCCAACAGCTCCAGCAGCAGTCGGCAGCGCGTCGGGTCTGCCAGCGCTCGGCCGACTCGACCCAGCGCCTCCAGATGGCGCTCGAAGTGCACGGCCGATTGTACAGTGGATACTGAATCGTTCGCGACCGATAAGTCGCGGTCAGCGCCCTTCCCTGCTACCCCTGGCTCGCCAGCAGGATCGCTCCGACCAGGGCATGTCCGATCCCGGCGAGCTGCGAGCGTCGCGTCTCCTCCTTCAGGACGAGAACGGCGAGTAGTCCCGCCAGCGCGGGGCTGGTGGCGACCAAGGGCACAACGACCGCGGCTGGTCCGGCAGCCAGGGCCAGCAGGTATCCGATGGTCGCGACGGCCCCGGGCGGCGTAGGCGATGACCGTGAAGACCGCCCACCGGCCGCGTAGATCGGACCATTCCCAGCTCCGCGGGGGGGCCTGGTACAGTCCGACCGCCACCTGGACACTGGTGCCAAGCAACAGCAGGGCTGACGGCCCAGCGGGAGTCACCACCAGCTTCGCAATGAAGGCGCCCACGCCTTGGAGCACCAGCGACAGCAGGGCCAGCCAGAGCGAATGGAGGTGACGAACTCGTCGGGGATGGAGGCCTCGCCGAGGTAAGCCGATATCTCCAGCGGCATCGTCCCATTACCCCAGCTATCAGCGGCGGTCACCGCAGGCGTGGAGTTCCCGAGGATGGCGAGAGGGCTGGATGGCGAGTTCCGAACCTGGGCCGGTCACGTTCGCATCCGACATCACGCGGTCATTCTCGCCCGAAGGGTCGCCGCCGACCAGACGAGCGCATCGGCAAGCTGCGAGCCGGCAGGCGTCCAACGCCGAGAATGGGCCCAATGAATCGCTCGCCCGGTACTCGGACCCCCACGTCAAGGCCATACTCGTCGATCTCGGCGGGGTTCTTCTCCAGATGGATTGGCAGGTGGCCGCAGAGGCGTGGGAACAGGCGCTGGGCCATCCGTCCGGGACTTTCCTGAGGGCGATGTTCGGCGGGAACGACCGCACGGCGCTGGTCGGCAAGGTTCCGGAGGAGGAGTGGTGGGACACCGTCCGGGGCTGACCGTCTCGGCCGACGTCCTCCGAGATCCGGTACCTTCCTCGCCAACCACGCCCACCTCATCTGGGCTGCCGACCTCTTCGTAGTCCAGACCTTGACCTTCCAAACTCTGTACGTCTTCTTCTTGATCAGCCATCACCGCCGCTGCCTGCTCCAACTCGACGTGACCGCCCACACCCGACCGCGGCCTGGGTCTGGCGCCAGATGATCGAGGCCACGCCCTGGGGCCAGTAGCCCAGCTACCTTAATGGAGGTGGGGCCGGCTGGCTTCGAACCAGCAACCAGCCGATTATGCGTCGGCGAATTCGGTTCGAGGCGCGGGCTCGAAGATCACGACCACTGTCTCGCGCGACCGCAGCGCGGCGTACCGGTCCAGATTCTTGTCGTAGTGGGCCCACCGTGCCCAAAGGCGGCGTCGTTCGTCCCCGAGGGCAGCCCGGGCGCGGACGGTACGGGGTCCGTCGACGAGATCGACGGTGGCGTCGGGATGCGCCTGGAGGTTCAGCCACCACGCAGGCTCAGGGTCGCCCCAGCCGTTCATGGCCATCGTCACAAGGTCGGGACCGTCCTCGAAGTAGCCGAGGATGGCGACGCGCTCGGTGCCCGTGCGTCTACCGACCGTCCGCAGTCGCAGCATTCCCCACTGGTCGCTCGTCGCTCTCCGCAGGCCGGACCGGCCTCCGGTGATCCGGTACAGCGCTCGGTGGACACCCCATGCTGTCCGGATGAACCAACGTGGCGGGACGCGTATGGCTGGCGGGGGATCCGTAGCCACGGAGTCATTGTTACATGGCGTCGTGGAGGTTGCCTAACGGCAGAGGCACGAATCCCGAGACGTTGAGGCCGAGCATGGATCAGGAAACCGCCGACGTGCTCGCGACCCATCTTCAGGCTCAGGCGTGCGCCGGCGTGATGACCACTCCGACCACGGACTCGTCATCTGTGCGCCCGATGGCACGCCGCATGACCCAAGACATGCTGTATGAGGGCAAAAGACCGTGCAGCGATCTCGCCGTGACCTCGGATCGGCGATCCTACCGCGATGCTCGAACTCCTCCGGCTCCTCCTGGCTGGGAGCACAAGAAAGCGCAGCTGGTGTGCGCGACTGTAGGCTCACGGTTGACGACAGCTCCCATAACAACGATGATATGGTCCGTGGGATGTGGGTCGTCCGCTACCACCCCGACGCGAAAGCGGAAGAGGACGACGTGCCTCCTCTGGAGCAAGTCGCGATGACCAACGTTGTGATGAAACTGCGCACCTTGGGACCGATCCTGCCCTTCCCGCACCAGAGCGCGGTGCGCGGAAGCAACCTGCGCGAGCTGCGGCCACGCAGCGGCCGGAGCGGGTGGCGAGCGTTGTACCGTCGTGTGGGAGACGCCTTTGTCATCGGGGCGATCGGTCCTGAAGCGCAGAGCGACAAGCGGGGTTTTGACAGAGCGGTAGCGCTAGCAGGACGAAGGATCGACCAGGCCGCCGTGGAGGAACAGTGATGAAGCTGAGCGAGATGCCCACCGCAGAAGACGTGCTCGCCGAGCGGTTGCAGGACCCCGAGTTCCGCCGTGAGTGGGAGCGAACTGCGCTCGCTCGCGCGGTGGCCTTGAAAGTGGTGACGTATCGCGCCGAGCACGGTTTGTCGCAGAGCGCGCTGGGTCGGATGCTGGATATGCCTCAGCCGGCGATCGCCCGATTGGAGAGTGGAGAGCATGAGCCGACGTTTACAACGCTGGCGAAACTGTCCCGTGTTCTGGGCATTGTCTTTCACATCGACATCAGCGCCGACGCAGTCAAACTGACGGCGTAGCGATCGCTCCAGGTCGCGTCCCGGCGGCGCTGGAAAAGTAGGACGGCATAGCCTTCCGCGGTGAGACCAATCACCGAGTTGGAGGACTACGCCGTGAACAAGAGGGTAGCGCCGAGCGTTGAGCTGGAGGC
>Ga0070699_100001434_pt1 | contig 21890 bp, 19 predicted proteins | sample KBSK1503metaG_FD_65473 | JGI IMG/M metagenome (GOLD analysis project Ga0070699, IMG submission 65473) | Corn, switchgrass and miscanthus rhizosphere microbial communities from Kellogg Biological Station, Michigan, USA - KBS K1-50-3 metaG | ecosystem: Host-associated > Plants > Roots >...
CGGGATCGGCTCGAGCAACGTGTTCTCGTACTGGCGTGATTTCGACTCGGATGGCGACGTGGGACCGAGCGACTTCAATATCATCACGGCGCACGCCACACACAACTGCGATACGCCGACGCCGTAGGTCGGCCGGCACAGCGACGGTTCTTGCGAGGTCGCTGGGGCGCGCCCGGAGGCCTCCTCAGCCTCCGGGCAGCCGCATTTCCGGGCCGAGCCCGCGTATCGCACCCCGTTCGAGGCCGTTACAAGTGTGACGTTCGTAACATTGATTGCACGGATCCGTAACACTTCGGTTACACGCGCTCCGTAGCTTCATGGGGACGCCAAGAGGCAGGCGCGCCGGAGCGACCGCTCCACCGCGCGACCGACGCCAGGCCCGGCGTGCAAGAGGAGCGACCATGATTCGAAGCAGTCTCTGGACGGCCGTGATCCTGGCGTGCGCCGTGACGACGCCGGTGGCGGCGCAGACCCCGACGACGACGCAGACCCCGGCGCAGACGCCGGCGCCGGCACCGGTGCCCGTGACCGGGACGGACCCCGACTTTCCGCGCGGGCGGATCAGCGGATACGTCTTCGGCGACTTCTATTACAACGTGAGCGGCGATCCCGGCCATTCGTACAACGCCTCGGGCACGGACACCGCGAAGGTGAACCTGGACCCGACGCCGTACGCGAACGGGCTCCCCAAGGTGATCGGTCGAGATCTGAACGGGTTCCAGATCCGACGGGTCTACTTCCAACTCGACAACGACCTGTCGATCAAGTATTCGACGCGGTTCCGCCTCGAGGCCGACAGCAAGGCGCTCACGTCGGACGGCAAGATCGGCGTTTTCGTGAAGGCGGCCTACATCCAGGCGAAGAACGTGATTCCGCGAGGCAACTTCCTCTTCGGAATCCTCACCACCTCGACGTTCGAGAACTCGGAAGAGTTCTGGGCCTACCGGTCGGTGGAGAAGACGATCGCCGACTACCGGGGCCTGAGTTCGAGCGCCGACCTGGGTGCCCAGATGAAGGGGTGGGTCGGGGACTCCCACAAGATCGGCTACGCGGTGATGCTCGGAAACGGCATCGGAACGAAGCCCGAAGACAATCGCTACAAGAAGGCCTACGTGAGCCTCCCGCTTCGCCCGATGGAGGACCTCCGGATCGAACCGCACGTGGATTACGAATGGGCGCCGGCCGGCACCGACCGGGCGACCTACAAGGTCTTCGCGGGCTACGAATTCAAGAGAGCGGCGCTTGGCGCCGAGGTCGTCGATCGCGTGAACCACTCGACGTCCGGCCCCAACAAGGAACCGTTCGGCTTCTCCGTCTTCGGACGCTGGAAGCCGCATCCGAAACTCCAGGCGTTCGGGCGTTACGATCGGTGGCAGCCGAACACGCGAGCCGCCGACCGGATCGATTCGGATCTCTGGATCGCCGGATTCGATTGGGAGCCGTACAAGGACGTGCACTTCATGCCGAACATCGAAGCGGCCCAATACACCGCGAAGGGCGCCGCGATCGCGCCCCCGCACCATGATCTCCAGGCGCGCCTGACCTTGTACTACCGGTTCAGCAAACCCTGACGAAACCCCGCCGTGAGGCGGAAACCGTAACCAGGAGGCACAACATGATTCGATTCAACAGACGATTCGTCACCCTGTCGCTGGCCGGGCTCGCCGTGCTCGTGCTCGGCGCCGGCATCGCCGGGGCGGCGGTGAACCTCACGGGCGCGGGGGCGACCTTCCCGTACCCGATCTATTCCAAGTGGTTCGACATGTACCACGAGAAGACCGGCGTGCAGATCAACTACCAGTCGATCGGCTCCGGCGGTGGAATCCAACAGGTGAAGGCGGGCACGGTCGACTTCGGGGCGAGCGACGCGGCCCTGTCGAACGCCCGACTCAAGGAAATGCCGCGGAGGGTGCTCCACTTTCCGACCGTCGCGGGCGCGGTGGTGGTGTCGTACAATCTCCCCTCGGTGACGCAGCCGCTCAAGCTGACGTCGGACGCGATCGTCTCGATCTACCTGGGAAAGATCACGATGTGGAACGACAAGCGGATCGCCGCCATCAATCCAGGCGTGGAGCTTCCGAACGCGCCGATTCTGCCGGTTCACCGGTCGGACGGAAGCGGCACGACGAACATCTTCGTCACCTACCTCTCCGCCGTGAGCTCGGAGTGGAAGGAGCTTGTCGGCGCGAACACGTCGGTCTCGTGGCCGGTCGGCATCGGCGGCAAGGGGAACGAGGGCGTGGCGGGCCTCGTACGCCAGACGCCGGGCGCCATCGGATACGTCGAGCTGGCCTACGCGAAGCAGAACAAGTTCGCCGTGGCCCACATCAAGAACTCATCCGGCAATTTCGTGGAGCCGACCCTTGCCTCGACGACCGCCGCGGCGGAGGGGGCCTCCGCCGCCCTCGCCAAGGACGTGCGGACTCCGATCGTGAATTCACCCGCGCCGAACGCGTATCCCATCAGCGGCCTCACGTTCCTGCTCGTCTATCAGGATCAGAAGGATCCCGCGAAGGCGAAGGCGCTCGCCGACTTCATCCGCTGGTCGATGACCGAGGGCCAGGACGTGGCCGAATCCCTCGACTACGCAAAACTCCCGGCGCCCGTCCTGAAGGTGAACGAGGCGACGTTGATGACCCTCACCTCGAGCGGCAAGCGGGTTCTGGCCGCGAAGTGAGCCGATAGACTTGAACCAGGAACGAGTCCAGCATCGCGGCGCGTCGGCGGACGGGGTCTACAAAGGCCTCCTCGCCGGCGCCGCCGCGCTCGTCTTCGTCGTCGTCGCGCTGATCGTCTATGAGGTGGCGCGCGGGGCGGAGATGTCCATCCGGACGATCGGATGGAAGTTCCTGACCCAGACGGAGTGGGATCCGGTCGCCGACCAGTACGGCGCCCTCCCTTACATCTACGGAACGCTGGTCTCGTCGTTTCTGGCACTCCTGATGGCCGTGCCGCTCGGCATCGGAAGCGCGGTCTTTCTTGCGGAGATCGCGAACCGACGAATCGGGTCCATCGTTTCCTTCGTGATGGAGCTCCTCGCGGCGATTCCCAGCATCGTCTACGGGATCTGGGGCTTCTTCGTCCTGGCGCCGTGGCTCCGCGCGTTCATCGAGCCGTGGCTGATTGCCAATCTCGGATTCTTGCCGCTCTTTCGCGGATTCCCATTCGGCATCGGCATGCTGAACGCCGGGATCATCCTCGCGATCATGATCATCCCGACGATCGTCTCGATCTCCCGCGAGGTGCTGCTCGCGACGCCCGCGACCCTTCGCGAGGCGTCCCTGGCGCTCGGCGCGACGAAAGCGGAGTCGATCGGCGTGGCGCTCGACGCCGCGCGCCCCGGCATCCTGGGCGCGATCATCCTGGCGCTCGGACGGGCCCTCGGCGAAACCATGGCCGTGACCATGGTCATCGGGAACACGAACCGGATCTCCCTCTCCCTCCTCGATCCCGGCGCCACGATGTCGAGCATCATCGCGAACGAGTTCACGGAGGCAACGGGCGCCCTCTACCTTTCGGCGTTGATTCAGATCGCGCTCGTCCTCTTCGCCGTCACGATCGTCGTCAATGGACTGGCGCGCGCCCTGGTCCATTTCGCGACCGGCGGCCGGCGCGACGTCGCGGGGGCCGCATGACTTCCCACGAGGGAGCGACGGCGGCGGCGGGCACCGCGATGACACCCTGGACCGACCGAACCCCGGCGTTCGTGCGCGCCTCGCGCACGGTATGGAACCACGTCGTCATCGGATCGTGCTATGTCGCGGCCGCCGTGGTCGTGCTCCCGCTCGGCCTGATTCTGTGGCACCTGCTCGCCCACGGCCTATCGGGGTTCAGCCTGGATTTCTTCCTCAGCATGCCGAAGCCGGTCGGCGAGGCGGGGGGAGGGATGGCCAACGCGATCGTCGGAACCTTGATCATCGTGGGGCTGGGCGCCGTCGTCGCGCTTCCGATCGGAGTCGCAACCGGCGTCTACCTCGCCGAGTACGGGCGGGGCCGATTCGCCGCGATGGTTCGCTACACCGCCGATCTCCTGGGCGGTGTGCCGTCGATCGTGGTCGGGGTCGCGGTCTACGGGCTCGTGGTCATGCCGATGGGCCGCTTCTCGGCCATCGCGGGCGGAATCGCACTTGCGATCTTGATGCTCCCGACCCTGATCCGCTCGACCGAGGAGATCGTCCGGCTCGTGCCGCAATCGTACCGGCAGGGAGCTCTGGCGCTGGGTGCGCCGCGATGGAGGGTGACCCAACAGGTCGTGATCCCGGCAGCGCGCTCGGGCATCGTCACCGCTGCGATGCTGGCGGTGGCACGGGCTGCCGGAGAAACGGCGCCGCTACTCTTCACCGCGCTCGGCAACCGCTTCTGGTCCCTCCAGCTCGACCAGCCGATGGCCACGCTGCCGGTCTTCATCTTCGATTACGCCCGCGCGCCGTACGACGACTGGAATCGCCAGGCGTGGACCGGAGCGTTGGTCCTCGTCCTCCTGGTGACCGTGATCTCGGCGGTGCTTCGGATTACCGTCCGGAGGATTCAGACCCGCTAGCGGCGTCGACGGAAGTCTCGTCGGCGTGGTGCTTGATGACGCGGGCCTCCGTCACGAAGATCGTTTCCTCGGCGATGTTCGTCGCCAGGTCGGCGACCCGCTCCAGATTTCGGCTCACCAACACCTGCTCGAGCGCCCGCGGCACCGCTCCCGGATCGTGGAGCATCATCGTGGTGAGCTTCGCGAAGATCTGTGCCTTGAGGGCATCGATCTCCGAGTCGCGTTCACAGATCTGTTTGGCGAGCAGGGTGTTGTGATCGAGCCAGGCGGAGACCGCGTCGCGCAGCATCGCGATCGTTCGCTCCGCCATTCGCGTGAGGTCGTCGAACGGCTTCAGGTGGGGGAAGCTCGAGAGGCGCGTGGCGCTCTGCGCGATGTTCACCGCGTGGTCGCCGATACGCTCGAGATAATTCGAAATCCGGATGGCCGCGACCAGGAAGCGGAGATCGCGTGCGACGGGCTGTTGCAGCCCGAGGAAGTTGAGGCACTGCCCTTCGATTTGGAGCTCGATCCGATCGATGGCCATGTCCTCGGCCACGACCTCCTCGGCGAGCTTCGAATCCCGGGTCTTGAGCGCCTCCATGGACTTCGTGAGCGCGGTCTCGGCCCGGCCGGCCATCTCGCTCAGCCTGTCCTGGAGCGCCTGCAGATCATGGTGAAAGTGCCGTTCCATCGTTTCATCCGGCGGGCGCCCGGGGCCCCGCCTGGGGGCTTACCCGAACCGACCCGTGATGTAGTCCTCCGTCAGCCGCTCTTTCGGCTGGGTGAAGAGTTCCCGCGTCGGCCCCTCCTCCACCAGCTTCCCCAGCATCATGAACGCGGTGCGATCCGACACGCGCGCCGCCTGCTGCATATTATGCGTCACCATGATGATGGTGACACTCTCTTTGATCTCGAGCGTCAGTTCCTCGATCTTCGCCGTCGCCGTGGGATCCAGTGCCGACGCCGGTTCGTCCAGGAGCAGGACCTCCGGTTCCACGGCGAGCGCCCGCGCAATGCAGAGGCGCTGCTGCTGTCCGCCCGAGAGTCCGATCGCCGAGCGGTTCAACCGGTCCTTCACTTCGCTCCAGAGCGCCGCGCGCTTGAGCGCGCTCTCGACCAATTCCTCGAGCCGGCGTTTGCCGCCGATTCCCTGAAGGCGCGGGCCGTAGGCCACGTTCTGGAAGATCGACATGGGAAAGGGATTCGCCCGCTGGAACACCATTCCGACCCGGCGCCGGAGCGAAACCAGGTCGATGCCCGGTTGGAGGATGTCGCCGCCGTGGAAGCGAACGCTGCCCGCATACCGAACGGGGGGGAAGAGGTCGTTCATCCGATTGAAGCATCGGAGAAGGGTCGACTTCCCGCAGCCCGAGGGTCCGATGATGGCCGTGATCTGGTGCTGTCGGATCCCGAGGCTGACCTCGTGGAGGGTCTGATTCGCCCCATACCAGAGGCATAGCTTCTCGGCGTCCAGCACGTGCTTGGCCGAAGCCGCGGATTCGGGTTCCTTGAGATTCATGGTCTCCGGGAATGTGACCGGGGAAAATGTCTCGGATGGCGAGGCCGGCTCCGCGGGCTCGCGTCTGGCCGTGGTTTCCATCGTGCCATCATCGTAGGCTCCTCGGGCCGCCCCCGCGTGTCGATATTGTTACGAACATGTTACGAGTGCAGGTGCGGCCCGTCCGGTGGAATCTCGAACCAAAAGACGCTCCCCTCGCCGACCCGGCTCTCCACTCCGGCCCTCCCATGGTGAAGGGAGACGGCGTGTTTCACGATCGAGAGTCCCAACCCCGTGCCCCCCAATGCCCTCGACCGCCCGCGGTCGACGCGGTAGAAGCGCTCGAAGAGGCGGGGAATGTGCTCGGCATCGATTCCTCGACCGGTGTCGGCGACGCTGATCCGGATCGCCGAGGCGGTCCGTTCGATCCGGACCGTCACCGTTCCCACGTCCGTGTACTTGATCGCGTTGTCGAGAAGGTTACGGAGCGCGAGGTCGATCTTGGTCCGGTCGACCCGCGCCCGGATGCCGGGTCGCGCGTCGCGCTCGAGTCGAAGTCCGCGTCGCGACGCCACGTCTTCGAAGGTTGCGACCATTTCGCGAACCACTTGCCCCAGGTCCCAATCTTTGATGTCGAGGGCGGCATCCGGTCGCTCCAAGTCGGCCAGCTCCAGCAGATCCTCGACCAGAGTTTCCAGTCGCGCGGCCTGCGCGCGGATCGTCTCCACGAATCGCGTGCGATTCTGCTCGTCCTCGAGCCCGCCCGTGAGCAGCGTTTCGGCGTAGCCGCGGATCGAAGTGAGCGGGGTCTTGAGTTCGTGGGACGCGTTGGCCACGAACTCACGACGGAGGGCCGCCATCGCCTTCTCCGGGCGGAGGTCCTCGACCGACAGAAGCCACGCTTCGGGGGTTCCGCCGGCGCCGGCGCCGATGGGGGTCACGGTCACCTCGTACTCGCGCTTCTCCTCCACATAGAGGGCCACGTCGCGGGTCACGGAGCGGCTGCGCCGGATCGAGTCCTCCACCATCTCCTCGAGAATCGGCTGGCGGGCCGCCGGCAGTCGCACGGTCCTCGGCACGGTCCCGGAGGTGGACGCGCCGGCGCCCCCAGGACGCTCCACACCGACCATCGCCCAAAAGCGTGGATTGGCGTGCTTGATCGTCAGGTCGCGGGTCATGAGCGCCAAGCCCTGCGGCAGGTTCGCGAGGACCGCCTCGCTCGCATCGCGCTCGGTCGTGAGCTCCCGGAATCTCCGTTCGTTGCGCGAGGCGACGTCGTTCAGCGCCCGGGCCATCAGTGCCAGCTCGTCGTGCTCGTCCACCGCGATGCGCACGCCCTGGTCACCCCGCGCCAGCGCCTCGGCCGAGGTGGCCAGCTCGTCGAAACGCCGGTTCATCCTGCGAAAGGGGATGGCGCCCAGCACGGCGACGGCGGAGAGGAGGATGGCGAGGGTGAGGATCGTGGGCAGCGCGCGCGCGCCCGCGAAGCGCACGAGAAGGGCCCCCGCGATGAGGAAGCCCGCGCCGAGAGTTAGGACCGAGAGGGTGAAGAGGCGGCCCGTCAGAGAGCGCACGCCACTACCCTACCACTGTTCGCTCGGGGCGTCCGCCCCGGCGGGCAAATCAATTCTTGGGGATTTCCGCGGAGTAGCCGACGCCCGTCACGGTACGGATCAAGCCAGCGTCCTTTCCTAGCTTGGCTCGAAGGCGCCGGACATGCACGTCGACGGTCCGCGTCTCCCCGAAGTAACCGAGCCCCCAGACCTTGTCGAGGAGCTGCTCCCGCGAAAAAACCCGACCGGGTCGCTGGAGCAGGTACTCGAGGAGCCGGTACTCCGTCGGCGTCAGGTGGATCTCGCGCTCCCGCACGAAGGCCTGGTGGCGCTCGCGGTCGAACCGGAACGGCCCGATCTTGGCGGGAGTCTGGGGTTCCTCCCCGCGGCTTCGACGGAGGATGGCGCTCACGCGGGCGACGAGTTCCTTGGGCGAGAAGGGCTTGGTCAGGTAATCGTCGGCGCCGCGCTCGAAGCCGACCAGCTTGTCCATCTCGGTGCTTCGCGCCGTCAGGACCAGCACCGGGAGCTGCTTCGTGCGCGGCTCGCTTCGGATCGCGTCGAGAACTTCGAGGCCGCTCAACTTCGGGAGGAGGAGGTCCAGAACCAGGAGATCCGGGGGCGAGGCGAACACGCGCTCGAGGCCCGCCTGGCCATCGTTTTCGGACACGACCTTATATCCCTCTCGCGACAGGTTGTACGACACCAGGTCGCAGATTTCCGTCTCGTCGTCCACGACGAGGATGGTCGAGCGCGCGGTCTTCGGCACTTTGTTGGAGCGCCGCCTGGCCGCAACCCCCTCGCCGGTCGAGGAGGGCTCCGTCAAGGCGACGCCGCTCAGTCTACCACGGGTGGAAGGAGCCTCGGTTTCGGAGGCCTCGTCGAGGAAAGGGTTTCGCGGGCCGTCCGGGCTCCGATCGTCGTTCATGGCCGGAAGCGTAGAGACCACGCGTTAACGGGGTGCGACGGCCGCGTACCAACGATGTTACGGAACCGGCCGCCGGCCCGGCCGGCTCGGCGCGCCCTTGCCACCCACCGCCTCTCCCGGATCCCGCCATTTGTCATTGCGGCATTGACTTCAAGGATGCCCTTCGGTAGTCTCCGCCGTCTCGATCGTCGTAGGTCCCGCCGCTTCGTCCTAGAGGAATGTCGTGACGCAGAGCGATCGCAACAAACTCTTCCTAACGCTAATCGGCGTTGCGATCTGTATTTATACGCTCTGGCCGACCTTCCAATTCTATTCGCTCTCGCCCGAAAAGCGGCAGGAAGTGCTGCAAGCCCGTCCCTCGGCGGCCACGAACGAAGGGGATCGCGAGCGGCTGCAGAAACTTGCGGACCTCCGTGAAAAGTCGATCAAGCTCGGACTCGATCTCCAGGGCGGAATGTACCTCCTGCTCGAGGTCGATAAGTCGAAGCTGGGCGCCGCCGAAGCCCGGAACGCGGTCGACCAGGCGAGGCAGATCATCGGAAACCGCATCGACCAGTTCGGCGTCGCCGAACCCTCGATCCAAAAGCAGGGCGATAACCGCATTCTGATCCAGCTTCCGGGCCTCCTCGACCAGGAGCGCGCCAAGGATCTGATCGGGCAGACGGCGCTCCTCGAATTCAAGATCGTGAAGACCGACGAGGAGACGCGCGCGCTCCTCGATCGCATCGACCAGGCCCTGGCCCGGCGGACGACCGCGGCCGGCGCCGACACGTTCGCGGCGCAGCATCCCTTCACCTCCCGCTTCCTGTCCGTCTCGCAAGGCGGCGAGTCCTTCACGCTGAACGAGAACGTCGCCGCCATCGACTCCATGCTGGCCGTGATTCGGGCGGACAGCACGTTCCAACTCGAGTCGTCCCTCGCCTGGGACTCGCACGAGTCGGAGCGCGAGGGCCGGACCGGGCGTTCGCTCCTCGTGCTCAGCAAGGAACCCCTGATGCAGGGGAAGGACGTGCAGAGCGCGCAGATGCGGCTCGACCTGGACCAGGAACGTCCCGGGGCGCCGGGCGTCTCCTTCACGCTCACGAGTCGCGGCGGCGCCACGTTCGCCGACGTGACCGGCGCGAACGTGGGGCGCCGTCTCGCGATCGTCCTCGACAATCGCGTCCAGTCGGCCCCCAACATCCACGAGCGGATTCCGCGCGGCCAGGGCTCCATCACGGGCAGTTTTACGGAGGAAGAAGCGCAGAACCTCGCGATCGTCCTCCGTTCGGGCGCCCTGCCGGCGCCCGTCCACGTGGTCGAGGAGCGGACCGTCGGACCGTCGCTGGGGCAGGATTCGATTCAGAAGGGGCTCAAGGCGGGCGCCGTCGGCGCCGCGCTGGTGATCCTCTTCATGGTGGTCTACTACCGCCTGTCCGGACTGGTTGCCGTCGTGGCGCTCGTGTTGAACATCCTCGGACTCCTCGCCTGCATGGCGGGGTTCCACGCCACGCTGACGCTGCCGGGGATCGCGGGGATCGTTCTCACGATCGGGATGGCCGTGGACGCCAACGTGCTCGTCTTCGAGCGCATTCGCGAGGAGCTGCGGAACAAGAAGACGGTCCTCGCGGCGATCGACCTGGGCTACTCGCGGGCCTTCCGCACGATCGTCGACGCCCACGTGACGACGCTGCTCTCCGCGCTCGCGCTCATGTGGTTCGGTTCGGGCCCGATTCGTGGGTTCGCCGTGACCCTCTCGATCGGCCTCATCATCAACATGATCACCGCCGTCGGCGTTTCGAAGATGGTCTTCGACGCTTGGTCGCTCCGACGGAAAGTCAATACGATCAGTATTTAGGGGAGATTCGGTGCTCGAGATTCTTCACGGCCTCAACGTCGACTGGATGGGCAAGCGGCACATCGCCTATTGGTTCTCGGGCATCTGTGTCCTGATCTCCATTGTTTCGCTCGTCATGCACGGGGGCCCCCGGTACGGCGTGGACTTCACGGGAGGCACGCTGCTCGAAGTCGCGATCACGCCGCCGCCCCACGTCGAAAAAGTGCGCGCTGCCGTCGACCAGGCGGGATTCGTGGGCTCGGAGATCCAGAGTCTCGTCAAGCCGGGACAGTTCCTGATCCGACTCGGCACCCGGGAGGGCGTGAAGGAGCCCGCCAAGCTCGTCCACGATGCGCTCACGGCGGCGCATGCCGGTTCGACGATCGAGATTCTTCGCGTCGAATCCGTCGGCCCGCGCGTCGGGGGCGAGCTTCGGGGCGCCGCGATCAAGGCCGTCTTCCTGGCGCTCGGGTTGATTCTCGTCTACGTCGCGATCCGGTACGACTGGCGCTATTCCTTGGGCGCGATCGTGGCCCTCTTCCACGACGTGTTCATCGCGCTGGGCGCGATTTCCCTCACGAACAAGGAAGTCACGCTCACGGTGGTGGCCGCGTTTCTGACCATCGCGGGCTTCTCCATCAACGATACGATCGTCGTGTTCGACCGAATTCGCGAACGGAAGCAGGCGATGCGCCGCGACACGCCTCAAAAGGTCATGAACACGGCCATCAACGAAACGATGAGCCGGACGATCATCACCTCGCTCACCGTGGCGCTCACGGTACTGTCGCTCTTCTTCCTGGGCGGCGAGGTGATCCACGACTTCTCCTTCGCGATGCTGGTCGGCGTCGTGTTCGGGACCTACTCCTCGGTCTTCGTCGCGAGCGGCCTGGCGCTTGAAACCCAGCTCTACCTGGAGCGGGTGACCCCGGGTCGCAAGAAGTAATCCCCGGCGCGCCGCGCGCGCCCAAGCGGGAGCGGGATCATGCGATTGTCTCCAGTCGCGCTCGTGCTTCTCCTCACCGCCGCCGTTTCATCCGCGGACGAGCCGGGATCCACGCCTCCGCCGACGTCGCCGCCCACGCCGACGCCTGCCCCCGAAATCGCGACCCATACGCCTGCGGCGCTCTTCGCCGCGGTCGAGGACGCCTGGATTCATGCCGACGGCGAGCGGTTTGCCTCGCTGGTCGACACGACCGCGGTCCGGATCGCGCTCAAGCCCGGAGAACCTCCGACCGCGGCGGTGACGCGCACGGCCGCGGCCTTCCTGTTCCAGGATCAGATCCGGCTCGTGAAGACGAAGGAGTTCCGGGTCGTTCGATTTCACCCATCGAAACGCGGCGTCACGGCGATCGCGGCCTGGAACGCGGATTGGGGCGGACGGCGCGGGCAGCGTGACGTGGAAGTGACGCTGATCGGCGCGCGGCGCGCCGGGCGTTGGCTCCTGCTCGAGGTTCGCACCAAAGATTGACCCCGCGTCCCGAAGCAGACGTCCTCTACACCTCCGACCTTCACGGCCACCCGGGTCTCTACCGCGAGGCGCTCGAAATCGCGCGCCACTACCGCGTGCGCGCCATCGTCCTGGGCGGCGATCTGGCCCCGCACGCCGATCCGCCCCAACAAGCCAAGTTCTACCGGTCGTTCCTGCTCCCGCTGCTGCGCGACTACCTTGCGGAGCCTGGCTCCGCCGACGTGACGTACATCCTCGGGAACGACGATTGGAAGACGAGCGGCGAGCTGCTCGAGGCCGCGGGACTCGAGCGCATTCGCGACGCGCACGGCCGGGTCCTTCCGTTCCTGGACGGAACCCAGATCGCGGGGCTCGCATCCGTACCGTTGACGCCGTTCGTCATGAAGGATTGGGAGCGATGGGAGGAAGGGCGGGAGTCGTTGCAGGCCCGCCTGGACGGGTTTCGAAGCGTTCCAGGTGGAAGTCTCACCCCGTTCGACTTTCGGGGCCGGGAAGAATCGGAGTCCCTGGCGCGCGAGGTTTCGGCGATCGAAGCCGCGATTCCCGCGGGGGCGCGGCTCTTTTGCGCCTTCCATGGACCGCCGTTCGGCACGGCCTGCGATCAGGTGGCGCCGGGGGCGCACGTCGGGTCGCGGGATGTGCGGGGGTTCATCGAACGAGTCCAACCCGTGCTCACCTTGCACGGTCATATCCACGAATCCCCCGAGATCTCCGGGAGATTCGCCGACCGGATCGGTCGGACGATTTGCGTCAATCCAGGGCAGCGCATGGGGAGCGCGCTCCACGCCGTCACGTTCCGGGTGGGCGACGTCCCCGGAACCCTCAGACATACGTTGCGGGGCAGGGCCGGCTGACCCGTCCCCATTGGGGAACCCGGTGCCCCTGCCGATGTTTACCTTAGTAGTGGGGCGCCGCGCCGGCGGCCGTCTGGTATCCTGATGCGGTACCAGCCGGTAGGACGCCCCGATCCCGTCTTCGGAACCCCGCGAGGAGCCTCTGTTGGTCCTTCAATCATATGTACGGCAATGTGTTACTGCATTCAACGGGAGCCTCCTCGTGGCCGCCCTGGCGGTTGGGGCCGGGGCCGCCGTCCTCGTTTCGTCCGATCCGGCCGGCGCCCAGCCTCGTCCTTCCCCGACCGTGGCCGACCTGACCGGGGGCTTCACGCTGGCGCGGCTCAAGTACACGGGTGGCGGCGATTGGTATTCGGACGAGTCCTCGCTCAAGAACCTGCTCGGGGCGCTCAAGGCACGAAGCGACCTCCGCGTCACGCAGGCGCGCGAGGCCGTCGTGACCGCCGTCGATCCCGAGCTCTGGAATTATCCGATGCTCTTCATGACCGGCCACGGCAACGTGAAGATGAACGACGAGGAGATCCGCTCGCTCCGCCGCTATCTCGATCAAGGCGGCCTCCTCTGGGCAGACGATAATTTCGGCATGGATAAATCGTTCCGCGACCTGATGCAGCGCGTCTATCCCGAGACGCCGCTCGTCGAGCTCCCGTTCAGCCACGAGCTCTTTCGCCGGCCCAACGCCTTCCCGAACGGAGCCCCGAAGGTGCACGAGCACGACGGCGGACCGGCGCGCGTCTTCGCGATCCTGCGCGGCGGCCGCGTGGCGGTCCTCTACACGTTCGACTGCGACATCGGGAACGGCATCGAAGACGCCGGCGTGCACGACGATCCCGCCGACAAGCGCGAGGCCGCCATGCGCTTCGCCGTCAACGTCGCGACCTACGCGGTGACCCATTGAGGACGGACCTCGAATGATCCCGAAGGAGACCCCGGGCAAGAGCGCGCACGAATCGCTGGTCGCGACCCTCGAGCGCGCGCGGCGCTTTCTCCTCTGGCGTTCGCTCGAGCAAGCGGGGCTCGGGGCCGCGGTCGGCCTGGTCGGCGTGGCGCTTCTCGCGCTGGCGCTCGCGCTCCTGGCGCCCCTCCACCGCGCCGAGTACGCCGCGCTTCGGTTCTCCCTCGCCCTCGCGGGCGCCCTGCTCCTCGCGTTCGCCGCATGGCGCGTCCTCCACTCCCGCGCGCGTCTGACCGACGCCGCGCTCGAGGCGGGGCGCTTGCTCGGCGATCGAAACGACGAGCTCCTGACGGCGCTCGAGCTGACAGGTTCCAGCGTCCCGGAGCACTACTCCAACGATCTCCGCGCCGCCGCGGTGGACGCCGCGGCAGCCCGCGCCTCCTCGGCGCCGATCGCGCGCCTCCGAGCCTGGGACGCGCGCGGCCGGTGGCTTTTGGCTTTTGGGGCGACGCTACTCGTCATCGCCGTGACGGCCGCCTTGGGCGGCGCGAAGACGCCGCGCGTCCTTCGTCACATCGCGAATCCCATGACCGCACCGCGCGCGCCAATCGCGATTCGCGTCGAGCCGGGTTCTCGGGACATCGAGGGCGGCGAGTCCGTGCCGGTTCGAGCGTACGTGCGGGGCACGGGCGCGAAGCCCAAGCTCCTGACCGAATCGAAAACCGGCTGGGACGAGGCGACGCTCGCCGAGGCCGATGATGCCTCCGGTGCGCGCGCCGGGGAGCGCGCCTACTCGATCACGCTTCGGAACGTGAAGGAAGACGTGCGCTATCGCGTCCAGGCTGGAGACGAACGAACGTCCGTCTACGCGCTCACGGTTCGGGATCTGCCGCGCGCCACCGGATATCGCGTGCGCTACGAGTATCCGCCGTACACGGGACTCAAGCCCGAGGAGGGGCGGGCCCTGACCGGCGACCTCGCGGCGCCTCGCGGAACGCGCGCGCGCGTCGAGGTCACGCTGAGCCGAGGCGTGGAACGCGCCCTGACGCTGCTCGATCACTCGGGTGTGCGAATCGACGGCACGCTCGGAGAGCGGAGCGCTTCCTTCGCCGTTCCCGTGCGCGTCGACGACCGTTACACCATCCGCCTCGAGGACGCTCGCCGGCGGCGGGTCGACCTGGGACCGTTCGAGATCCGCGCCATCCCCGACCGTCCTCCCACGGTCGGCGTCCTGGCTCCCGGTCCGGTGGAGGACGTGACGCGCGAGATGACGGCGGTGATCGTCGCGGGCGCCACGGACGACTACGGCGTCCAGCGGATCCTCCTCCGGTACAAGGTGCGCGACGACGCCGAGCGCGTCGAGACGCTCCACACCGAAAAGGGAAACGCGCGCGAGTTGGCCGTTCGCTACACCTGGGCGCTCGGCGCGTTCTCGCTTCTGCCCGGCGAGGAAGTGGAGTACCGGGTCGGCGCCGTCGATGGGAACGCGATCGACGGGCCCCAAACGGCCTGGTCCGACCCGCGCACGCTCCGCTTCCCCTCGGCGGCGGAGATCCTCGCGTCGATGTCGGAGGAGCGGGACGAGACGATCTCGACGCTTCAGGACGTCCTCAAGGAGACGCGCGAGCTGCAGAAGAAGTCCGAGGAATTGTCCCGCGACCTGGGGCGCTCCCGCGAGATGACGTGGGAAAAGCAGCAGGAGGCGCAGAAAGCCATCGAAGGGCAGCAGGCGCTCCGCGACAAGATCGACAAGGTGGCCGAGAAGCTGGGCCAGGACGCCGAGAAGCTCTCTCAATCGCGCGCCCTGAACGCGGAGCTCGTGCAGAAGATCCAGGAGCTTCAACAGGTATTGAGCCAGATCAAGGATCAGTCGCTCCTCCGCTCGATCCAGAGGCTCCAGGAGGCACTGAAGTCGCTTTCGCCCCAGGACATGGAACGCGCGCTCCAGAACGTGCAGGTGAACCAGGAACAGATCATGAAGAACCTGGAGCGGACGATCGAGATGCTGAAGCAGATCCGCATGGAGGAGAAGCTCGAGGCGGCCTCCGAGCGCGCGGCGGAAATGGAGCGTCGCCAGATGGCGCTGAATGATTCGCTCGCCCGCGCGAAGCGGCCGGAGGAGACGAAATCCCTGGCGCCGAACGAACGGGAGATCGGGAAGATGAGCGCGGAGGAGAAGGCCGCGCTCGACTCGCTCGCGGCGGAGCTGCGCTCCATGGATCGAAAGTCGGCCGAGGAGGCCGAACGCCTCGCCCAGGAGGCCGGATCGCCGGAGGCGAAGCAGGAGTTCCAGGAGGCGTCCGAGTCGCTCGAGCAGGGACAGCGCCCGGCGGCCGAGAAGCGGACGGAAACCGCGCGCGAGCGGCTCGAGCGGCTTCGGAAGGGCGTCGACAAGATGCGCGAGGACTTCCAGAATCGAAAGAAGAACGAGCTCGCAAAGAAGATGGAAGACGCCGCGCAGGATCTGCTCGAGATCGGTGAACTCCAAGAGCAAACCCTGAAGGACGAGACGAGCAGCCTCTCGCAGCGCGCCGAGACGCAGAAGGGCCTCGAGGAGGCGACGCGCGCCGCCACGAACCGAATCGGCGCGATCTCCAATCAGACCCTGTTCATTACGCCCGACATCGCGCAGGCGTTGGGGCGCGCCCTGACCAGCCAGCAGTCGGCCGTCGGACGCTACTCGCAGCAAGATCTGGGAGGCGGCCTCCAATCCGGCAAGGAATCTTCGATCGCGCTCAACCAGGCTGCGGCCGGTCTCCTCAAGGGGAAGGAGTCGATGCAGGGTTCGAATTCGTCGACCGGTTTCCAGCAGGCCATGCAGCGGCTTCAAGATCTCGCCGGCCAGCAGCAGGGCCTGAACCAGCAGTCGATCGGCATGATGCCGGGTGGCGAGAGCGGCGAATCGCAGGGCGGACAAGGCGGGCAGGGGCAGGGCAATCGCCCGCGCGAAGGGCAGGGCGACGCGCTGTCGCGGATGGCGGCCGAACAGGAGGCGATCCGCCGCGGCCTGGAAGAGACGATGGACAAGATGGGCAAGGGGGGCGGGACGCTGGGTCGCCTCGGGGACGTGGCCGACGAAATGAAGAAGGTGGAAGACAGCCTTCGCGGCGGGCGGCTCGACCAGGAAACGACGGAGCGTCAGCAGCGCATCCTGAGCCGACTCCTGGACGCGCCGCGAAGCGTCGAGAAGCGCGACTACTCGCGGCGGCGGACGTCGCGGCCGGGGGTCGAGGTGGTTCGGGCCTCTCCGGGCGCGCTCTCGCCGGAGCTTCTGAAGACGCGGCCCTCACTCGCGGCGCTCCTCTCCCGGGCCGGCCGCGACCCGATCGCCCCGCGCTACCGTGCGCTGGTCGATGAATATCTTCAGTCCGTGCTGGAAGGGAAGGGTCGATGAGCCGCACGGCCGATACGCGGCGCCGCTCCGCCCTGGCGCTCGCCCTGGCGCTCGCGATCGCGGCCGCGGTGACGGCCGTCAGCGTCACGCCGGGCGGCGCCGGTGCCAAGGCCAAGCCGGCCGAGCCGGCGCCCCCTCCCGCGGCCCCGCAGCCCGCGTATCCGTCGCCCCTCCCGGCTATCGGGCGCGACGAGACGCTCCCGCGGGAGTACGGCGACCTCGTGCGCCGCTTCACGAATCGCGGCCCCGCCGACACGCTCGGCGACGGTCTCTTCGCGCTCGGAGAAGCCGCGTTTCGGGCAGGAGACTTCGACCGGGCCTCGAAGCTCTACCAGGAGTTCGCGCAGCGACACACGCGAAACCTCGCGATGAACGACGCGCTCGAGCGGATCCTCCTGATCAAGGAGATGCGCGACTTCGAGGACGAGCCGCTACGCATCTTCGCCCGAGCCGAAGGGCTTCGGCATTCGGGTGAGTCCGATTCGGCGGTGGCGCTTCTCCGCGCCGGGATCGCGCGCTATCCGGGAGCGCGGATCCGGTACCACATGCGCTACGCGCTGGCCGAGATCGCCCGCGATCGCGGCGATCACACGAGCGCCATCGAGCAGGCGCTCGCGGTCGCGGACACGACGTCCCATAGCCGGCTCGCGCCCTACGCGCTCAAGCTGGCGGGCGACGAAACGCTCGCCGCGGGCGGGCCTCCCGAGCGCGCGACCGGGTACTACCAGGCGCTGCTCGAGCGATACCCCGATTCGCCTCTGGCGTCGGGCGTTCGCGCGCGCATCCTCGCGCTCCGGAAGCGGGCCCAGCTATGAGCCGCCGCCCGCGAGTCGCAGGAGCCGCGCTCCTCGGCGCCATCGCGACGGCGCTCGCCGCCTTCACGGCCGCGGTGCCTTCGCGCGCGGAGGCGCGGATCCTGATCCCCATGGACGACAAGCAGACGGACCACCTCCGCGCGTACGGGCTCACGTACTGGGCCCTGGAGCGAGGGCTCCACGGCGAGTGGCTCCTCAACTATCGCGGCGGCGCGTTCCTGCTCCCCGACGCCGCGGAGGTCGCGAGCGAGGCGGTCGTCCGCGGCGTCTCGACCGAAATCGTCGACGAGGCGGGCGTGGCGACGATCAAGGCCGAGATCGCGGACAACAACATGGAGGTCGTCAAGCTCGAGACCGCCCCCCGGATGGCGGTCTACGTGCCTCCCTTCGCGCCGCCCTGGGATGACGCCGTGCAGCTCGCCCTGGATTACGCCCAGATCCCGTACACGAAGATCTGGGACGCCGAGGTGCTCGACGGAAAGTTGGCGGACTTCGACTGGCTCCACCTGCATCACGAGGACTTCACGGGCCAGTATGGGAAGTTCTTCGCGGCCTTCGCGGCGACCGAATGGTATCGCCGGCAGGTCGCGGAAAACGAGGCGATGGCGCACCGGTACGGCTTCGCGAAGGTGTCCGAGCTGAAGAAAGCCGTGGCTCGAACCCTCAAGGCCTACGTCGCGGCGGGCGGATTCCTCTTCGCCATGTGCTCCGCGACCGACACCATCGATCTCGCGCTCGCGGCCAAGAACACGGACATCGTGGGCCCCGAGTACGACGGCGATCCGGCCGATCGAAACGCGCAGAGCAAGCTCGACTTCTCGGAGACGCTCGCGTTTCAGAACTTCGAGCTGGAAATGAACCCGCTCGTGTACGAATTCTCCGACATCGACGTCACGAACCGGGCGGGTCTGCGCGGCGAGCGAAACGATTTCTTCACGCTCTTCGACTTCTCGGCGAAGCAGGACCCGGTTCCGACGATGCTCGTGCAGGACCACGTCGCGAACATCAAGGGCTTCATGGGGCAAACGACCGGCTTCGAGAAGTCGCTCATCAAGCCCGGCATCACCTTCCTCGCCGAGGTGCCGGGAACCGACGAGGTGAAGTACATCCACGGCCACTTCGGCAAGGGCACGTTCACGTTCTACGGCGGCCACGACCCCGAGGACTATCAGCACGCGGTGGGCGATCCCCCCACCGATCTAACGCTCTACAAGCATTCGCCGGGCTACCGGCTGATCCTGAACAACGTGCTATTCCCCGCGGCGGAGAAGAAGGAGAAGAAGACGTAGTTTGGAGGGAGTACGAAATGAACCCGCGTGGTTGGTCGGTCTGCATCGGTTCGCTCCTCGTCGTGCTCGCAACGTGTTCGGTACCCGCCCAAGCATCCCGCACCGTTCGAACTACGCCGGATTCCGAAGTCGCCCGAATCCAACAGCACATCTTGGGCGCCGAAGCGCTCCTCGCGACGGCGAAAGCGGAACGGATGTCCTCCGAGCAACGCGCGGCTCGACGCGTTCAGAGGGCACGTCTAGCCGATTACCGCGCCGCGGCCCGATTCCCGCACAACCACGAGGTTTCGGGCCGCCGTGCCCCATGCTTCGTCGACGCACACGGAACGCTCTGCGCCATGGCGTATCTGATCGCGCGGTCCGGACGCGGGGACATTGTGGATCTGGTCGCTCGGACAAGGAACAACGCGACGGTCACGGAACTCGCGGCGGACGAAGTCATTGGGCCGGCGCTTGTGGCTTGGCTAGCGAAGGCGGGGTTGACCGTTGCCGAAGCCCAGCGAATTCAACCCGCGTACGACGATTGGACCGTGAAGGCGGATCCCGACAAATTCGTGACCGGTGACTTCGCCTTCGCATCCGGCTCGCTCACATTGGTCAACATGGCGATGCTAGGCATGAATGCGGGAAACGCATTGGGCGGAAGGGCGTCGGGTTGGCCCGCGATCGTCGGTTTCGCGGGCGGGGCAGCCCACATTGGGCTTGGGGCTGCGAACGCCAGGTATGAGGCGGGTCGCCGAACGTTGGGCATCATCGACATCGCCGTCGGATCTGCGTCCATCGCCGCGAGTGCGTGGTCCATCGTCGCTTCCAAGCCGGCTCCCTCGCTCGCCGTCCGAATTCCTGGCTCCACCGTCGTCGTTCGACCATCGGTCGGGATGCATCGACGTCTCGGCCCGAGCTTGTCCATCGGGGGCAATTTCTAGTCGCCTCGCCGCCGCGCCGCGGGTACACTCCACCCCCGATGACGACCATGGCCGACGCGATCCGCCCCGCATTCGCCCGACCCGGCGCGGGGACCGACGCCCAAGTTCGGGCGGGCGCCTTCGCATACGATTTGATCCTCGTGGTGGCCGGGAGCGCCTTGATCGCCGCCTCGGCGCAGGTCTGGTTCGCGCTCCCGTTCTCGCCCGTACCCATCACGGGCCAGACCTTCGGCGTCCTCTTCGTAGCCTCGCTTCTCGGCCGTTCGCGCGGCGCCGCCGCGGTGCTCCTCTACCTGGCGGAAGGCGCCGCCGGGTTGCCCGTCTTCTCCGAAATGAAGGCCGGCGTGCCCGTGCTCCTCGGACCGACCGGCGGCTATCTCGCCGGGTTCGTGCCCGGCGCTTGGATCTGCGGGGCGCTCGCGGAGCGCGGCCTCGACCGACGGGTCGGAGGCACGATCCTCTCCATGCTCCTCGGAAACGTCGCGATCTTCGCGCTCGGCTTACCGTGGCTCGCGCGCTACGTCGGCACGGATCACGCGCTCGCCCTCGGTTTCTGGCCGTTCCTTCCGGGCGACGTCGTGAAAATCGGACTCGCCGCCGCGCTTCTCCCGCTCGGCTGGCGGCTCCTCGGCGGCCGCGGACGCGGACGCGCAAGCGGAAGCGGGGGCCGCTGACCCATGTACGATCCGAGCGGCGAGTACGCCGCGAGCGCCCTCGTCCTCGGCCCCACCGGAGCGATCGGCCGCGCCGTTTCGCGCGAGCTGATCGTGAACGGCTATCGCGTCTACGGCCTGACGCGAAACGCGGATGCCAAGGCGCGGCTGCCCTACGCGGTCGTCGGCGTGATGGGCGACGTGCGGTCGCCCGAACGCTGGGAGAACGTCATCGATCGCGTGGACGTCGTCGTCAATTGCACCGCTCCCGCCGATCACGTGCCGGGTCCGATGGACCGCGCGTCCGGCGTGCGCCAGGGTGAGGCGCTCGCCGAGATCCTGGACCGCCTCTGCACGACGCTCCGACATGCGAAGAAACGGCTCATCCACACGTTCGGCGCGCCCCTCTACGAGCCCGACGCCAATGGCTGGGTTCGCGAGAACTACGGGATTTCTTCGGGACGCGGGTACGGGCTTCGGAGCCGAATCGTCTACCCGGTGCTCGCGAAGCACCGGAAGAAGGGACTCAAGGCGATCTCGCTCGTGCCGGCCTTCGTCTATGGCCGAGGCGGCTGGTTCGAGCAGAGCGTCCTCGAGCCGATGGCGAAGGGGAAGTCTTCCTACATCGGCGACGGCACCCAGACCATGCACTACGTCGCCGCGAGCGACGTGGCGGCGGCGTACCGCCTGGCGATCGAGCACGGCCTCGAGGGCGAGGATTATCTGCTCGCCGACGATCGGCCCGTGACCCTCGGCGACTTCACGCGGCTCGTGGCCCGGGAGATGGGCGCGCCGGCCCCGGTCGGAGTCCCCGAGGAGGATCTGATCCCGGTGATCGGAGACTGGGCGGTCGAAGCGAACTCGTACTGCCCGAAGGTGGATTCCGCCAAGGCTCGCGAGCAGCTCGGCTGGGCGCCTCGGTTCCGTACCATCGAGGAGGGCGTGCCGGTCGCGGTGCGCGAGTACAAACGGGCACGGGTCGCGGAACTCTCCGCCGCGCGATAGTCTTGCGGTTCTCGCGGCAGATCGTCTTCGCCGCAGCGCTGCTCATCGCCGCCGCGCTCCCCATTTCCTGCAGCCGCTCCCAAACCGCCGATCGCTGGTGGAACCACGTGAAGTGGCTGGCTGACGACGCGCGCGAGGGCCGGGGAACCGGCACCCGGGGGTATCGCGCGGCCGCGGACTACGTTGCCCGGGAGTTTCGGACCGCGGGGGCCGTCCCCGCCGGCACGAGCGGATTCTTCCAGCCGATCCGGTTCATCGGGCGGCGGATTCG
>Ga0070699_100001435_pt1 | contig 21888 bp, 19 predicted proteins | sample KBSK1503metaG_FD_65473 | JGI IMG/M metagenome (GOLD analysis project Ga0070699, IMG submission 65473) | Corn, switchgrass and miscanthus rhizosphere microbial communities from Kellogg Biological Station, Michigan, USA - KBS K1-50-3 metaG | ecosystem: Host-associated > Plants > Roots >...
CGCTATTCCTTCCTTGAAACGATCCGCCAATATGCCATGGACAAGTTGGTGGAATCGGGAGCAGCCTCATCCACGCGGGATCGACATCTGGATTATTTTCTAAAATTTGCCGAACCCGCAGCGGAGGAATTGTTTAGCGGCAAAGAAAGAAAACACTGGTTGAATGTGTTCGAACTTGAACATGACAACCTGAGATCGGCGTTAAGCTGGGGGCTTGATCACGATCCATTCAAGGCTCTGAAACTGATCGGCTCTATGAGCGATTTCTGGCTCATACGCGGCTATCTGGTAGAGGGATGCAAGTGGTGTAAAGCCGCATTGGACAGGACAGAGAAACTTCCCCATGAGAGCAACGACGTTGTAGAGATACAAGCACGTGGATTTCATATATTGGCAATGTTGTCCAATAATCAGGGAGAACATCACATCGCGCAGGGAGCAGCAGAGAAAGCCATTGCCTTATATCGCCAGGCAGGCAATTCAAAGCGTTTGGCGCGTGCTTTGATTGTCCATGGGCAAGCTTCTGCTTTTGCAGGCGACCTGGATCAGGGCCTGGCATCTCTTCGCGAAAGTGAAAAAATCTGCCGTGAAATGGATTACAAAGTGGATCTAGCCTGGGGGCTCGATTCGCTGTCCTACATCACATTCGAAATCCATGGGCATTCGGCGGCAGAGGAAGTAGGCAGATACCTGCAGGAAAGTTTGGCTTTGTCTCAGGAAGTGGAGTCCCCACAGACGGACGTGGCTATAAAAGAAACACGCGTGCAGTTAGCGTACTTTCGCGGCGATATGGAAGAAGCGCGCAAGTATGCCTACGAGGTGTTGAATTATCACCAGGAAATGGGGAATACGCTCGCTTATAACAGTTACAAAAGCGGCATGGCGCACGCGTTGCGGGAGATCGGCAATTTTAAAGAGGCACTCACCATATATCAGGAAACCATTCTCACATACAGGGACATGGGTCATCGCGGCGCGATCGCTCACCAACTTGAATGTTTCGCATTTATCGCGATCACACAGGAACAGGGAGAGCAAGCAGTCAAATTGCTGGGAGCGGCAGAGGCTTTGCGGGAAATATCGGGGTCCCAAATGACGCCACAAGAACGTATCGAGTATGAAAGGCAGGTCGCTGGCTTGCGGGCGGGTATGGATGAAAGCATATTTACTTCGCTCTGGGTGGAGGGTCGTGCCATGACAATGGAGAAGGCTATTACGCTGGCATTGGAGCAAAGCTTATGAACACACTCCCTTCCGGCACCGTTACCTTCCTCTTCACCGATATCGAAGGCTCGACCAAACTTGCGCAGCAGTATCCTGATGCAATGCCCGCCCTCTTGGCGCGACATCATGAGATATTGAATCAATCCATTCAAGCACAGAATGGATATGTCTTTCAGATCGTGGGGGATTCCTTTTCTGCGGCATTCCACTCCGCCAGCGACGCGTTGAACGCGGCGTTGACTGCGCAACGGTTATTGCAAATCGAAGCCTGGTCGCCCGCTCCCATCAAGGTGCGGATGGGGATTCACACAGGCACAGCACAATTGACTGAGGACAATCAATATTCAGGTTATGCAACGCTGGCATCCACACAACGCATTATGTCCGCCGGTCACGGAGGGCAGATCCTTCTCTCTGGCGCGACGCGTGAACTCGTGCGGGATATGCTTCCTACGGATTCTGAATTGCACGACCTGGGCGAGAAGCGTCTAAAAGACTTATTGCGCCCTGAACACTTGTATCAACTCAAAGTTGAAGGACTTCTTACAACTTTCCCACCCTTGAAGACTCTGGATTTGTTTCCGAACAATTTGCCCGTCCAGTTGACATCTTTTATCGGGCGTGAAAATGAAATCGCTGAAGTCAAACAGGAATTGAAAGCGCATCGTCTCGTCACGCTAACAGGTTCAGGCGGAACGGGCAAAACTCGTCTCTCACTGCAAGTCGCGGCGGAGTTGATTGAAAAATTTGATCATGGCGTCTGGTTCATTGAGCTTGCTCCATTAACTGATCCTGAATTGATTCCACAAACCATTCTCTCCACCATTGGCATCAGCGAGCAACCGAACAAAACGCCGCTTGAAATCTTGAAAGAATATTTGCATGAGAAGCAGGCGCTGATCGTTCTTGATAACTGCGAGCATCTCCTCTCTGCCAGTGCTCAGGTGACGAATACTTTATTGAATGCCGCGCCCAAACTTAGAATCCTGGCTTCAAGCCGGGAGGCGCTCGGCGTCAAAGGGGAGGCGTCGTATCCCGTCCCTTCCCTTTCACTGCCCGATGTCAAACATCTGCCAACCATCGAGCAACTCTCACAATATGAAGCGGTGCGACTCTTCATTGACCGCGTATTGCTCGTCGCTCCACATTTTGGTGTAGATAAAGACAATGCCCCGCACATCGCTCAAATCTGCCACCGGCTCGACGGCATCCCACTGGCGATTGAACTCGCCGCGGCGCGCATCAGGATGTTGTCTGCGGAACAAATCTCCGCGCGGCTTGATGACCGCTTCCGCTTATTGACAGGCGGCGCACGGACTGCCTTGCCGCGCCAACAAACTTTGCGAGCGTTAATTGACTGGAGTTACGATCTCCTCACTGAAAAGGAGCGCTTGCTTCTGCAACGCTTATCCGTCTTTGCGGGTGGCTGGACTCTTGAAGCGACAGAAGATGTCTGTGCAGGTGATAGTGTTGAATCATTCGATGTTTTGGATTTACTCACGCAACTCGTCAACAAATCGCTTGTCGTTGTGATTGCCGAAGGTTCCCAAAGCGGCGAGACGCGTTACCGCATGTTGGAAACCATCCGCCAGTATGCACGCGAAAAATTGTTGGAATCAGGCGGTAGTGAAATCATCCGTCAACAACATTTGAATTATTTTGTAAAACTCGCAGAACAAGCCCAGCCTGAGCTGTATCGTTCTAATCAAGTCTTCTGGTTGAACAAGTTGGACGATGAAATCGACAACCTGCGCATGGCTTTGGAATGGGCACTCACCAGCGATATAGAAGCAGGTCTACGACTAGTGGTTGCATTACAGCTGTTTTGGGAAGCGCGCGGCTTTCCTCGCGAGTTGGGCGACTGGTTGGCGCAACTCCTGGAGCGTTACAATGAAGCCGATGCTCTACGTTCTCGTGCGCTGGTGATTTACGGCGGAGTGTTAGTGAATCAAGGTGATTTGACTCAAGCCCATATAGTTGCCGATCAAAGTCTTCAATTGTCACTCACTATTTCTGACAAACAAGCAGAGGCATTCAGCCTCTTGGGCTTGGGCGCGGTCGTCGCGCTTCAAGGCGACTTACGACGTGGTATTCCCTTCGTGGAACAAAGCCTGGTTTTATATCAGTTATTGGAAGATAAATTTGGACAAGCAATCGCAACTGGGTGGTTAAGCCTCAACCATAATGACATGGATCGTTCCAAAGCCTTGCTTGGAGAAAGCTTGAAAAACTATCGCGAGCTGGGACATCTTGCAGGTATTGCCATTAGTTTAAGTTTGTTAGCTCTTCGAACGATTTGGGGAGGCGACTTTTCTTTGCCAGTTCAATGGTTGGAAGAGGCGCTTATGATTTATCGCCAGCTTGAGAATCAATCAGGGGAAGGAATTGTATTGGAACATTATGGAATTCTCGCTTTTTGGATGGGCGATTATCAGCAGGCTTGCGCATATTACGAAGGAGCTGTTATTTTAAATGAAAAAGTTGGCAACTATCCAGATGCGTCATGGTCACGAGTCAATATGGCGTATGCACTATTACGGCAAGGCAATCTACCGAAAGCCAAAGAAATATTTGAACTTTGCGCCCAACGATTTCAAAAGTCAGATAATATAATTGGGTTGGCATTTGCCATTGAAGGCTTGGCTAGCTTGAATGTAAATCAAGGACAACTCGAACGTGCGGTGCGGCTATTCGCCTGGGCGGATGCCATGCGTGAAAAGATCGGCGATCATCGTCCGCCTGTGGAGCAGGCTTCGGTTGAAAGAGATTTGGCAGTCATCCATTCTAAAATGAATGATGATGAATTTGAAAATTTTTCAACGGAAGGGCGGGCAATGACAACGGAACAAGCGATTGCGTACGCACTGGAATAACTTTCCCATCAAAATACACGATGAGATCCTACAGACAAACAGGAGCGGGCGAAGCACCCGCTCCTGTTTTTGTTAACTTGGCTGAATTACAAGTCTGCCGACGAGTCAGGTGGAAATCAGTTCCTGAGCGCCAAAAGAAAATGATCAGTTTTGCCAGTTAACAGTTACACTTCCTGGCACAGGCGAAGAGCCGCAAGCAGGCGTCGTATACGAGTGATTACTGCCACCCTCCCAAGTCACTCCTCCACCCGAAGTGATTTTGACGAACTTGAATTGAACAGCTGTGCCACACGGCAAGCTGACAGTAAGAAGCCAGCTGGGATAAAAACCGCTGTAAGTCACAGCCGGACCCAATGCGCCTCCCGCAATGGGTTTGTTTGTTCCTGCCACCGTGGCAGTAGACCAATTAGACAATTCATACACACCGCCAGTCAAGTAAACCTGATCACCAAAATTGGTGGACGCATTGTTTACCTGGACCGTTACTGGCACTTGCTGACCGGAGAAATTCATCAGATCATACAAGTTACTTACATTATTACTATTATTTACCACCTTGACCTGTATCATGCCGGCTGGAACGCCTGAAGGAGCAGTTACTACGATATTATTGGCGGTCCAGGAAACGACTGTCGCCTGGTATTGATTCGCGCCGGAAACAAAATACACCTTGCTGTTTGCTCCCTGGTTCCCAAAGCCGCGTCCCTCCACTGTGACTTTGTTTCCGGCACGCGTAATCACGGGACCCACACCACCAATCTGAGGGGTGGAAGGCTCCGAGGCCTTATAAGACCACACCATTGCCCGACCTGGTCCAAGCCACCAGGTACCAATGGGGTTATTACCACCACTGCCAGTATTCACAGTGATATCATGTCCACCAACCAGCCCGCCCAGTTGATCACTGTACGTCCCGGCAGGCAGAGCAGTGTAGAGTCCGTTGATTTCATACCAGGTGGATGCTGATTTATTGATCGCGACCAATGCCACATCGTTGTAGAATTTGCGCTCATAAATATACACATCGCTGTTCATCCAGCGTTGTTGATGAGACCCAAACTGCAGGGCAGGTTGATTCTGCTTCAAAGTGGAAAGCTTATTAATAAGCTGGTAGGCTGTTGTGGTTTGATCCCATTGAGACATCATCGGGCGATTATAGGGATCGCCTCCGCCACTTGTGTCATTATGAAGGTATTGTTCAGTACCATAATATACACAGGGAGTCCCGCGCACGGTGAATAAAAACGACAGTGCCAGGTGCAATTGGGTGTTGTTGTTATTGATAGACAAAAACCTGGACATATCGTGGTTGTCGATGAAGGTCACCAGGTTTTCCTTGTATTTATAGTCGGCGCTTGTGGTATTGATGGCATTATCCAGTGTGGACATGGATTGTCCATATCCGAAAGTATCGCGCACAGCCTGGTTGAGGTAGAAATCCAAAACGGATATTCCACTATCTGTGGCGAAGCGCACGTTATCGCGATAGAGGGCATCCGAGTAGCCGCCCAGGTACCACTCGCCAAACAGGAACATGTCGCGCGTGTTTTCGAGAAAATCCGCATAGGAGCGTTGCCAGCCCATTGTCATGTGCTTTACCGCGTCCACGCGCACCCCATCTATATTCTGGTTTAACCAGAGTGCAATAGAGTCCCTCATATACTGGTTCACAAAGGAATTTGGCTGTTCCAGATCAGCCAGATCAGCCAGATTCTTATACTGGGTTTCATAACGATCATCCCAGTTCGAGATGCCCCCATTGTGGTGAAAATATCCATTGGGATCGTTGCTGTATTTGGCCACGAAAGTCCCATTGTTGTAGAGCGCGCCATCTTCGGCAAAGGAGGCGTTGTTCACATCCGCAGGACTGGTGTGATTGGGGGCCCAATCAATGATTACCTTGATGCCGTTATCGTGTGCGGCAGTGATAAGATTCTGGAACGCCGTCCAGCTGCCAAAATGTTCTTCCGGCAATTTGAAGTCACGCGCCCAATACCCATGATACCCCGCGTTCGAAACACCGCCATATATGGCGGCCACATTGATATTATCTACAGGCGGCGAAATCCAGATGGCTGTAACGCCCATGTTCTTTAAGTATGTCATTTTCTGCTGAACTCCAGCCCAATCACCACCCCAATATAACTTCCAATTGGATTTGGACGAATCGTACAAGCCCGAACTTTGCGCTGGATTATTGTTGGACGTATCGCCATCAAAAAAGCGGTCAGTGATGATCTGGTAGCAAACGTCGCTTTTGAGGCTGGAGCGATTGCTTACACTTCCCGCAGCGGGTTGCAGGGATGTTGCTGCATAGGAAGGAGAGACAGGCGTCAGGGCAATCGACATTAACACGATTACCGTAACAAGAAAACGGACAGACAACTGTTTCATGAGACACTCCTTTTATTGATATGACGTTTGGGGGTTTGTTTCAATCCATCTCCAAGTTTGGCAAGCAACTCTTTCAACGCCGCCTGCTCGGCATCTGAGAGCACGCTCATCCGCTCCTGGCTGACTTTTGCATATTTATTGGAGACAACCCGATACAAATCCCTGCCTTTTTGAGTAATGGACACCTGGGTAATGCGTTTATCCCATCCTGCGCGCTCGCGGAGCACCAGCCCCCTGCGTTCAAGTGCATCAACTGTCCGGGTTACATGACCAGGGTCACACAGCAGTTTTTCACTTAACTGGCCCAGACTGATTTGTCTGCCATCTTTCAACCAATATAGCGAATAATACTGCACGATGCTCAGGTCGGACTGCCTGAAAAATTGTCGGTCGGCATCATCCAGCATTAGGTAAATTACTTTGATAAGATCCTGATTCATTGGAACTCAAAATACTTGACAAGTCAAGCAATTTATAGAAATAGTATATGCCGCCTGATGGCGCTGTCAAGAAGCAATTTCTGGTAATATAAGTAAAGCGCATCCAGGAAAGAGATCTGGCGGTTATCCATTATCAATTGGATGACATAACCTTTGAAAATGCATATAATACGGGGCGCGCCCTAACAATGGAACAAGCTATTGCCCTGGCTCAGGAAAGGTAATCATGCCTCGCGATCCATATAAATTTCAAATGGCGATTCAGGATTTTCAAGCCGCGCGGCAACGTGCGTCGATTCAGGAAATCCTTTCGCGCATTAGCGGTAAATCAACTCAGTTACTCTCCTATGAGGAAGTAGCCGAAAAATTAAGACTGCACGTGCGTACGGAACGCGGCGTTCAGCACATACCAATTGACGCGATCGTGGGTAGTGTTGGCCGCTACACCGATTTCAGCCGCACCTTCCTACCGCTCCGCAACGATGATCAGCAACGTTGGGCCGGCGTTAGAGCGGCCATGCTGGAAGATGGCGCGGGTCTGCCACCCATCGAAGTCTATAAGGTCGGTGAGGCGTACTTTGTGGTGGATGGCAATCATCGCGTCTCCATCGCGCGGCGCGAAGGGTTCACCACCATCGAAGCGCGGGTGATCGAATTTAGGACGGATATCAAACTCACGCCTGATGTGCAGCCCGATGATTTGATCATCAAGGCTGAACATGCCGAGTTTCTTGAATACACGGGCATTATGGACTTGCGTCCCAACGTGGATTTAAGCGTGACGGTTCCTGATCAATATCAGAAACTGCTGGAACAGATCTGCACGCAGGAATGTCTGCTGGAGCGGGAACTCAAGGGACAAATCTCGTTTCAGGACGCAGTTGCGGACTGGTACGACAACATTTACATTCCCCTTGCTGAGACCATTCGCGACCGCGGCCTCTTGCATTGGTTCCCCGATCGCACCATCACCGACCTGTACATTTGGATCTCAGACAACCGCGCCGCTCTCGAGAAAGAGCTGGGATGGGAAATCCAGTCTGATGCGGCCGCGACAGATTTGATTTTGGAGAGAAGCGTCAAATCTGAGCCTGGGAGCTGGCGCCGGGCGCGCACAGTCACGCGCTATACTGATCATCTCTTTGCCGATATCCTCGTCCCATTGAGTGGATTCGAAGAAGGTTGGGATGCGCTCGATCAGGCGTTGTATATTGCCCAGCGTGAAAGTGCCAAATTGCATGGCCTGCTCGTCGTCAAAAACAAGGAAGATGTGGATAGCCCGGAGGCACCGGTCGTCAAACAGCGTTTCGCCCAAACCTGCGAACAGGTTGGTGTGGATGGAACCCTGGCGATTGACGTAGGTAATACCACGCAAAAAATTGTTGAGCGCGCCATCCTGAATGATCTCATCGTCTTGAAAATTGTGAATCCGCCATCTACCGGTGTTTCAGCATTAATGTCCTCCTTCCGCACGATCATCCAAAATTCATCCCGACCTTTGATCACCGTCCCCGCTCAGGCGACGCACTTTGAACGCGCGTTGCTGTGCTTTGATGGAACAGACCGTTCAAGGGAAGCCCTCTTTGTAGCAACATATCTGGCAGAAATGTGGAGGACTCAACTGCTTGTGTTCACCGCCGTTGATGGCACAAAAGTAAAAGCGGAAACGCAGGATTACGTGCGTCGGTATCTCGATATCCATGAAGTGGAAGCTGAATATGTGATCAGTGAACAGGGTGCCATGGAATCTTTGAAGAAGACTGCTGATGAATACAATGCTGACCTGGTGCTGATGGGCAGTCATGGGGGCACAATTCTTCAGCGAGTATTCGCGGATAGCGCACTTGATTACATGCTACGAGCATCGAAGGTCCCGACCTTTATCTGCCGCTAGGAAGCCCCCTAGGAAACACTTCCCCAGTGGGAAGCACGTTTTTTCAATTTTGATATACTTGCCCCATCACCAAAACAAGGAGTACATATGACCGTATCTGCCCCCCGTTGGGATCTCACCAACGTCTATCCGGCTCTCGATTCGAAAGAATTCAAGAATGCCATCAAGAAATACAAGAAACAACTGGATGAATTGGAGGCCTTCTTTGGCAAAAATATAAGCAAAGCCACCTCCAAAACCGATTCCAAAAAGCTTGGCAAACTGCTGGGCGAAGCAGTGGATCGTTTTAATGCCCTCTTCGAATTGTCGGGAACCATTGTCCCTTTTATTTATTCGTTCGTAACAACTGACTCGCGCAATAAAGAGGCCATGCGCACACTCTCAGAATTTGAGCAAATGTCTGTTCAGGCCAGCATGTTGAATACCAAATTTCAGGCCTGGCTGGGCAAATTAGGTAAAGGGGCTTTGAAAAAGGCCGCAAAGACCAATCCATCGGCCAGGGCCCATGAGTTCGCGCTCAACGAAACTGCCGAACAGTCTGTATACCTGATGAGTGAACCCGAAGAAGCCATCGCTACGGAATTATCCCTGAGCGGCGGAAATGCTTTCGGAAAACTGCAAGGCACTGTCACATCTCAAATGACCGTGGATTTCGAGATGGATGGCGAAGTGAAGAAATTGCCCATGCCGGCTTTGATCAACTTACGTTCCCATCCCGATGAAGCCACACGTCGCCGCGGCTATGAAGCAGAGAACAAGGCCTGGGAGGGAGTCAAGGAAACTTTGACAGCGTGCATGAACGGGGTCAAAGGCGAAGCGATCACTCTGAACAAAAAACGTGGACGCGAAGATGCCATCCATGAATCCATTGACTCAGCGCGTATGGATCGAGCCACGCTCAAAGCCATGCTTGGTGCGATAGAAGCGTCCTTCCCTATGTTCCGCAAATATTTCCTCAACAAAGCCAAACGTCTCGGCAAAGAAAAACTGGCCTGGTGGGATGTATCTGCACCCATGGGCAAAACCGATAAGGTCTATTCCTTCGAGGAAGCGCGTGATTTCATTGTGGAAAACTTCAACAAATTCTCCCCTGAACTTGGTTCCTTCGCCAAACGAGCCTTCGACAACAACTGGATTGATGCCGAACAACGTGAAGGTAAGCGCGGCGGTGCGTTTTGTATGGGCGTTGCTGGCGTGAAGGAAAGCCGCATCTTAAGCAATTTCGATGGCTCGTTTGATCAGGTCAGCACGTTGGCGCATGAATTGGGTCATGCCTTTCATAACTATTGTGCATACCAGGCCGGCAAAACTGAGATCCAGCAAAATACCCCCATGACCCTGGCCGAGACGGCCTCCATTATGTGTGAGACGATTGCAACCGAAGCAGTCCTGGCCCAGATCACTGACCCGCAGGAAATTCTGGCTGTGCTGGAAGCGCAGTTGAATAACGCTTCACAGGTAATCGTGGATATTTATTCACGCTATTTGTTTGAAAAGGAAGTCTTTGAACGCCGCGAGAAGGCCGAGCTTTCTTCTGATGACTTGAACGACATTATGGAACGCGCCCAGAAAGCCACCTACGGTGACGCACTGGATGAGCAATACCTGCAGAAGTTCATGTGGACCTGGAAGCCGCATTACTATTCCTCCGGCAGGTCTTTCTATAACTATCCCTATGCATTTGGTTTGTTGTTTGCTACCGGTTTATACGCCATCTATCAAAAACGCGGCTCTGAGTTTGTGGAAGACTACAAGAATTTGCTTTCCTCCACAGGTGAAGTGCCCGCCGCCGAACTCGCCAAACGCTTTGGCATCGACATCACCAAACGCAAATTTTGGGAAGACAGCCTCGCCATTATTGGCAAGCGTGTCGACCAGTATGTAGCTTTGTAAGAGTATGGCAGCCCGCAGTTGAACTGCGGGCTGAATATTTTGTCACATTGAGGTGACATATGCCCAAAATAAAAATTCTCCTCGCGATCTCTTGTTTGGTCCTGGCCACACTGGCATGTAGCTCGCTATCCCCGGCTACTCCAACTTTAAACGCCAGTCCTACATCTCCAGGAGCCACGTCGACGATGAGCGTGATCGTTGAGCCAACCTTTCCACCCACAAAATCGAACCTGCCTGCTACTGAAGCCGACGTTCCACGCGTCACCATTGAAGAAACCATGGCAGCCTGGGCGGCTGGTGCTGCGATCATCGTGGACGTCCGCGCTCCAAGCGCCTACGAAATAAATCACATTCAAGGGGCGATTAATATTCCCCTCGGTACAATTGAAACTGACCCAGCCAGTTTGGATCTTGATAAAGATCAATGGATCATCACGTATTGCACCTGACTTAATGAACATACCAGCGCCCGTGCGGCGTTCGTCCTATTGCATAACGGCTATACCAAAGTCACGCCCATCCTCGGTGGGCTTCAAGCCTGGATCGATACAGGATACCCAACTGAGCCGTAACGCGGGATGGTCGCGAAGCATCCCCGAAGGGGACCTCCCGCCCCACATAATCATCATGAAAATCCTTTCCATTGATCACGTTCAACTTGCCATGCCAGTGGATGCAGAGGCAAAAGCGCGTGCGTTCTTTATCAATATTCTGGGTTTTACCGAGATTCCAAAGCCTGCTGAGCTTGCCAAACGCGGCGGGGCCTGGTTCCAATCTGAAAATGTGCAACTCCATATCGGCACAGAAGCAGATTTTCGTCCCGCCCGCAAGGCTCATCCCGCTTTTCTCGTGGATGATTTGGACTCATTAATCACCAAAGCCCAGGATGCGGGATACGAAACCGACACATCTCAACCACCATTGGATGGCTACAAACGCGCGCACGTCTTTGACCCGTTTGGCAACCGCATCGAGTTGATGCAAAAACTATGAAAACGCCTCACGTCACCCCCTGGGCTGATTCTGCACCCCCAACCGAATCCCAGCTGATGCAAATTTGCGCTGAGCACAACCTGCATCCCTATCAATGGTCCAACGGACCTTACGATACTTACGCAGCCCATTCTCATTCCTACGACAAAGTGATTTACGTGGTGCGTGGCTCCATCACATTCGGTTTGCCTGAATTGGGAGAACATCTCACCTTGAAAGCGGGAGACCGCTTGGATTTGCCGGCCGGAACCGTCCATGATGCAGTAGTTGGCGCGCAGGGAGTTGTTTGTCTGGAAGCACATCTATAAACTCCATGAAGCCATCCACCCCGCAGACGACTTTGCTCACAACGCTGACGATGATCGCCTTCGCGTCCAATTCGTTGCTGAACAGACTCGCACTGGGGCAAAAAACCATTGATGCAGTCAGTTACACAACGATAAGGCTGGTATCCGGCGCAATCATGCTGTTCCTGATTGCCAACCTGCAAAAGAAAAGCGGCTCAAGAGCTCTGGGTGGCAGTTGGCTCTCGGCTGCGCTGTTATTTCTCTATGCAATTACATTTTCTTTTGCTTATTTGAGTCTCAGCACAGGCACAGGTGCGCTAATTCTCTTTGGAACTGTACAGGTAACCATGCTGCTCTTCGCCTTGCGCAGCGGCGAACGCCCCCAACTGTTGGAGTGGGCTGGCTTACTGCTTGCCCTGGGAGGTTTGGTATATCTGGTCTTCCCCGGTCTTACAGCCCCATCTCCCCCTGGCTCCGTGTTGATGATGACCGCCGGAATCGCCTGGGGCTTCTACTCCATTCGCGGACGCGGTTCTCAAAATCCGCTGGCTGATACGGCAGGGAATTTTATGTATGCAGTTCCCATGGTTTTAGCAATCCGGCTGCTCTCATTGAGTTATTTAGATGTTTCCACAAGAGGGGTTTTTCTGGCGATTCTTTCAGGTACGCTGGCTTCGGGCGTGGGATATGTGATCTGGTACACTGCCCTGCGCGGACTCACCACCACGCGTGCCGCCATTGTGCAACTCTCCGTGCCCGTGATCGCGGCCTGGAGCGGCGTCTTCTTTCTGGCAGAGAATGTATCAGTGCGCTTGTTCGTTGCGGCAGTATTGATTTTGGGTGGTATTGGTTTATCGGTGTTAAGCCGCGATAAAATATAATGGTACTTATATATCTGTTTCACCGCAAGATTAAAACACAGATGTACATTCTGTATAAATCATAGTTAGGCGGGTTCACTTTCATTCGAAGTGCAACTTGATTAGGAAAATACCGTTACGGGAAGAATAAAACAATGAACCCAACCAATGAAGTCAACAAGAAAAGATATAGTCGCGTTATCAGCGATGAGTTTCCAAAACTTATTGAGATGTTCAATAAGCATCTGGATTTCAAGCATTGGGGTTTCGAGTTGATCCATTCTGGGGTGTTTCCTCAATATCTTCCCTATATTGTTTATCTATCTAACCAATGTCAAATAAGGTTTCGGTGGGAACAAGATCGGCCTTACGAATCCCCAGCGATCTCTGTCAGTTATGGCAGATTACATGCTCCAATAGATCAATATATCATGGCATGGAATGAAGTACAGTGTTACTGCTGGCATGAAATCGGTAAGGCGCTGAATTTCTTAGATGGCCTATCTCCATCCGATACGACTAACAGAGAATTTCGGTTGCCCCATATAATGCGGGAATTTAGCCAATCCAGTTTGGCACCCGGACCAGAGCAAGAATATCTTATAAAAATGCACTCTTATATCTGGGCTCATTATGGTCAGCGACTTTTTGATCTCTTCGACTTGCGTCGTCCTGATTTATGGAATGAGTATAGGAGTTTTCTTAAACAATATTACATCCACCGAGACGAACATAATAAACTCAAAGGAATTTCGCCATCCCCTGCTATACCTCCTTTGTATAATGTTTGCTAATTGATACAGGTCTAAAGTATGTTCATTCCAAAACAGTCATGCGAAGGCAAAAACCTGCCCAACAAAGCGTTCCGGAAGAGCATCGGGATAATGCACTGGACAGCGTGGATTCGGCGCTGTTTTCAAACAATTTTCTGGTTTCGAGTTTTTTCTTCTCCCAAGCAGAGTCCATGCCCACCCCAGCGCCATACATCCCCTTTAGGGGAGTAACGCACACCGTTGGACGGCTATCACGGGCCGAACTGGAAACATTTTTCTTGGAGAGATATTCTTGATGGAAAATTCAACACTCAATCCCATCCCACCGCTTCTATCTGGCTTAATCTGGCGAGCGATCACTCGTGATGACCTAATGGCACTTGTAAAACTAGCAGAAGAATGCCAGCTAGTCGACGGCGGTCTTGCCTTCTTGAACGAACCAGGCAACCTCAAGGATCGCTATTTCCCAGACGTTCCGGGGACTGCAATTGGCGCATTCACTGCCGATGAGCGCATTGTCGCCTGCTCCACTGTGCACCTCGCCCGCGCATCGGACACGGAGCGTGCCATTATCGTAGGTCAAGTGCAACCTGAATGGCGCAACAAAGGCATCGGTACTTACCTGATGCGCTGGAGCCACGTGCAGGCTCAAGCTCTTTTCACCACCGCCGGGGTAGGTAAACGGCTGTTGCGCGTCGCTACCGAATCACTCACTGAATCAGCCATTCATCAATACCACACAAACGGTTTTGAACCGGTGTTTGAAGAACTCGTAATGGGACGCGACTTGCGCCTGCCATTGCCAGATTCCCCATTGCCACCAGACATGAGCATCACGACCTGGCAGCCTATCCTGGCCGACCGATTCTTCGAAGCTTACGATGCCGCATTTCGCGAACGGCCGGGTTTTCCAGGATACAGCGCCGCTCAGTGGATTTCCGATTACAACGAAAACGAAAACTTCAAACCAGAGTGGTCGCTGTTAGCGCGCACAGGTGACGGCTTACCCGTAGGCTTCGTGGCTGTGAGCGCCGAGCACCCAGGAGGCTTCGTGGAGCAGGTTGGCGTGATTCCGGAGCAACGCAGGCGCGGGATTGCTTCAGCGCTTATCGTTGAGACGATGCGACGGATGCAGGTGGCTGGCAAGAGCACGGCCCAGATTACCGTCAACATAAACAACCCCGGAGCAATACAGACTTATATTGTGCTCGGTTTCGCCATAGCTGGTCGCCGCGCAAAGTATGAGCGAAGCGCCGATCAATAAATTTTCGATGGGCATGCATTGTTGGTGTCAGAAATGCTGCCCAACACAGCGTCCCGGAAGAGCACCGGGATAATGCACCCGACCCTCGGAAGAACACCGAGACCATGGTGGTGGGAGTCTGCGCGTTTTCAGGCTTCAGGCAGTTTTTCGGCTTCAAGTTGGTTCCGGCAAAGTGGCGTGATCTCATCCCGCCCACCAGCGGGTAACGCAAACCGTTAGGCGCAATCTTCCGCAATCAAATCAAAAGGAGATAAGGTCATGAAAAAGTCAATTCAATCGTTGTTCCTTGCGTTTGTTGTACTAACGGTTTTGTTGAGTGGGTGCGCTCCTGCCTCAACGCCGATCCCGCCTACACAGATACCACCCACATTTACGCCTTCGCCTATACCACCTACATTCACGCCTGAACCAACTGCAACAGAGGAATCTACAGCCTTACTTCCTGGGCTCAAGCCAGCCAATGTAACTGTAAATCTTAAACAGCGTGGATTTACCTGCGATCTTGTGGAACAAGTGCAACCTTATTACATTACAACCTGCACAAAAGATTCGGTAGATTATTCATTGCGGGTTGACATCTGGGGTCGCGAAGCGATTGCAGTAGATTGGATCGAGTCTTCTGTTTTACAATTTGCAAATCCAGATAAAGAATTTGCGGCATCCTTCTTGGGTTTTATGGCTACAATGCCTTATGATGGAGCAGTACAAGAAGAAGCACGAAATTGGGTTGAAACCACGTTACCAAACCTCACTGGTCAGGGTGATGTGAGGGAGAAAGTTTTTGCAGGTGTAAAGTACAGTTTGTATGGCATACCAACCGCCTTCCATTTGGTCATGGGCGACTTGCCATAACAAAAGCGTGCCAACACAGCCCCGCTGTGCGGGATCTTCGACGTCCCGTAACTACACCAGGGTAATGCAGCGGATGGTCAGGTGAAAGACTTATAAAAGCACCAAAGTAATTCTGTTCAGCCTGTAATTCCGTTACAGACTGAATAGAATGCTAGAACATTCCCTTTAGGAACAAAAGCAATCCCACAATGGCGAGAGGTATGCCCACAATCGCGCCGATCACCGTCAGGCTGATGAGTACGCCCACGATCATCAGCACAATACCGAGTACCATCGCTACCAGCCGACCCGTCAATTCAACGATAACAGCCAGGATTTTCCAGATCGCGGCAAAGGGCCATAGATACCAGGGGATATGATGTTTTGCGTGTGTTGTCATTGGGACCTCCAGTTTGATTTCAAACAATAAATTTGATAACCAAATATACGTGACTCTGCAATTAAAGTAGCAAAGAAGCCTTGCGTTAGCCGGTGTTATAATGCCAAACATGCCAACGAAAACAAGGAAAATAAAAGAGACGGTCATTGAACCGTTCGAAGAAGTCGAAGATTTTGAACCTGTTGAACAACCCAGTGATTTCCCTGAAGACGAAGAAGACACGATCACATTCAAACGCAGCCATTTTTTTTCGGTGCTAAGCATCCTGACTTTTCTCGCAGGTCTCAGTGTTGGGTATGTAATCTGGGGAACCAATCTACTGCAAGGGCTGAGATTCAGATCCAGTATCGCCGAACAGGCTAACGGTCCGGTAGTGGAAGCGCCCGTCACGGCCGAGCCGCAATATACCCGTTATGATATCCCAACCGATGGCTACCACACTTTGGGGCCATCCAATGCGCCGATCACTATCGTAGAGTTTAGCGATTATCAATGTCCATTTTGCCGCAGATGGTTCAATGAGGTCTATCAACCATTGTTTACGGCCTACCCGGGCCAGATTCGAATGGTCTACCGCAACCTGCCTTTGACTTCCATTCATCCAGATGCATTTCCCGCGGCCGAGGCCGCCATGTGTGCTGGTGATCAGGATGTCTACTGGCAATATCACGACAAGCTATTTGGTGGGGAACTTTTAGGCACGAATGTATACTTGCAATACGCCAGAGACCTGAATCTCAATATGACCTCGTTCGAAGCCTGTCTCAACGACGGAAAATACAAGGCTGAAATTCAAGCCGATAGTGATTTTGCCATGGGTCTGGGCGTGCGCTCAACACCTACTTTCTTTATCAACGGTCTTGCGATTATCGGCGCCCAGCCGCTGGATGTGTTTCAGCAGGTGATCGACAAGGAACTTGCCGGAGAGATTCCCCAATAAATGATGTCAGGTACCTCATCCAATTCAAATTTTTCGGAGGGCAGAATGAAAAAATATGTGGCAGTGGCAGGCAATATCGGCGTGGGAAAATCCACGTTAGTGGAGATGTTGTGCGTGCGCCTGGGCTGGGAACCCTTTTACGAACCGGTAACCGAAAACCCCTATCTCTCTGATTTTTACAAGGACATGGAGTCCTGGTCCTTCCATTCCCAGATATTCTTTCTGGCACACCGCCTGCGCTCGCATCACCGCCTGGGCCAGCATCCCACTTCGGTGGTACAGGACCGTAGTGTTTATGAGGATGCCGAGATCTTCGCCCGCAACTTGTTCGTGCAGGGCTACATCCAGAAACGGGACTACCAGACCTATCGCGACCTGTATGAGACGACCATGCGCTTCCTGCCGCCCCCGGACCTGGTCGTTTATCTACGAGCCTCCGTCCCCACTTTGATAAATCGCATCGCCCGTCGCGGCCGTGACTACGAACGGACCATCGCCCCCGAATATCTGACCGGCTTGAACTCCCTCTACGAACAGTGGATCGATAACTTCACGCTCTGTCCCGTGCTGGCCGTCCCTGCAGATGATCTTGATTACGTTTCGCACTCCGGCCATTTGAAGCTGATACTCGAAAAAGTGCAGGATAAGTTAATGGGCAAGGAGGAAGTTGTCTTTGAACCCGATGAAGTAGCCCGTGCCGTTGCCGATGATTAGTAGGTAATAAGCACTTGCTCTTTTGGCCACGGATTGACACTGATTTACACTAAAAAGCCAACCTTCTTAAGAAGGTTGGCTTTTTAGTGCGTTTCAAGCGTGAGAAATCCGTGACTATTCGTGCAATCCGTGGCAAAGTCTTTTATTTTTTAATCCACAAACACATCCCACTGACTATCCACATTGGGAATGTTCTTTTCTCCAAACCAACCATCCTTATCCCAATACAAGCGGCTCCAGATATTTCCAAATAATGGGCACTCCGCCAATACAAAGGGATTGGGCAAAGTATCTGAAATAGGACACAGTTCATCCCCAAATCCATTTGCAGGCAGGCTGGGAATATTATTGCCCAGCGTATTCTTCAAGCCTGGGGTTGGGAAACAGTTCTGATTCCAGTCATCCAAACCACCGTTATCAGGCAGGCGGCAATAAGACTGATCAGGGTAGCGCACCACGGTGTAATTGTAGGCATCTTCCAACTGGCCATTGGGTTTGAGCAGGCGCACGCCATCGCCGCCATCGCTTAAGAGCAAACCGGTCTCACTGCCATAGAAAACATGGCGCTCGCCCGGCTGGAGCGTTACCGAAGGCAGGCGGTAGGGCGTGGAACCGATATTTACTTCATCATCCAATGTATAGCCACCCAAGTTGACCGGAATCACACCATGATTCAGGATTTCTATATATTCATCCCCCACATTGATAATGCCATCATTGTTCCAGTCATGCCCAGGCCGGGGCACAAATTCGTTGATGGCCACCAGCGGCGGCGGTGGAGGCGGCACCAGCGTGCGAGTGGCTGTAGGTCTGAGTGTATTTGTTGCTCGAGGAGTAACTGTAGGCGTGGGCGTTGGGTTGCCGCAACGTGTCAAGGGACTTGATGAATTCTGTGGGTCGCTGGGTGTACGCAGGAAAAAATCCAAGATATTATTATTCGAATCAGCACAGCTTCCCGTTGAACTTGACTTTCGGTCATAACTTCTATTTGTATTCGTTGTTAAAGCGACAAGGGCTGTCCCTTCACGATAGGTAGTCCCGCTGCAAAGCCCAACCTGGTCAATAATGGTGGCCCCATTCAACAAGGCAATACCGCCATCGTTTGCAATACCCAGATCAGTAGGTGAAAGATCAGCGCTTACAGAACCACTATAGGTACTGCCTCTGATCAGGTAATGTTGTCCCGCTGCCAACGTAATAGTGGCAGGAATGGTTGCAATCAGTGAAGTTGGACTTCCGCAACCGTTGGATTTTCTGAGCGTCCAACCCCCAATGGCTATCACTGAGCTTGTTGGGTTATAAAGTTCAATAAACTCGTCATTTGCTCCACTTGGACCTATTGCTCGAAACTCACTGATTACAACATTGGTCGCTATGGGAAGAAGTGTACTTGTAGGTGTTGGCGTTCTAGATGGCGTGTTCGTTATTGTAGGTGTCCGCGTCAAAGTAGGTGTAGATGTCGGTGTAGGGGTAGGAGTAGACGTAGAAGTTGAAGTAAGCGTGTAAGTAGAAGTGAACGTTGGTGTCACATTCAACTGTGAATTAACGGTTCCTGGCGTACCATAAATATCGTTTCCACCAGCATCTAATACTCCAACAGGAGGGATACCAGAAAATGTCACCCAAGCAAAATCAGTATCTGGAATGACTCCAGTTCTTTCCATACTAGGATGGTTTGGGGGATCACTGACAGTTGGCCATATCCCGCCATCCAAATTTGCAGTATCAATAGTGGCGCTCGTCTCATCCAATAAATATAGGGTTTCTCCAGAATCTTCTAGCAATCCGCCAGTGTATACAAAACCTGTGACATTAGTAACACTTTGAATTCCGCGTTCCAGGAGAAAAAAGCCACCTCCTGAAATTGTGCCACTAAGTACGATAGAAGGATCCCCATCAGCAGCTTCCAAACGCCAATTTGTAAGATCAATAGTTGTGGCACCAGGGTTATAAAGCTCAATCCATTCATCAAAAGCAGAAGCCTGAGTCCCACTCCATGCGACTTCATTTATGATGACATCCAACGAATTTGCCCCTAGCGGCGCTGCGTTGGCCGGAACTTGAACCGTCCCCACCAGCCCGGTCAGCAGGCAGGCGAGCAGAAATAAAAAGAACAGCGCGCGAAAAATCTGCTTTTGGAATTTCATTGTTAGAAAAACTTGCGAGGCGAGTTCACTTCAGAGAAGAATCAAACTACGGCTGGTATGAAGCGGCAGAGTCCAATTCAAACCTGAATTAACGCTATTATATATCACCCTCATCTTTGCGAACATCTATTTGTTACATTTGGCTAGCGCGGTTCCACAACAAATTTGATAGCCGTGCGTACCTTATCATCGATCGTTACATCTGCAAACTCAGGAACACACACTACGGTAATGCTGTCGTTCTTCAAATACCCGGTTGCCAGCACAAGCGCTTTTACAGCCTGGTTTACGGCTCCAGCGCCAATTGCTTGAACTTCCGCCCGTTTATGTTCACGGACCACACCCGCAATTGCCCCGGCAACGGCAGAGGTACGGGAGTTGGCAGAAACTTTGATCAATTCCATGGCGAGCCTCCCAACAATGGTAAAAGGGGCGATTATGTTAAAAAGATTGTACAGGATTTACATCTTCAATTCAAGCATTTATATAAGATAAGAATTAAGATTTAGTAATAGTCGTAGGGCCTGTGGATACTGTGGATTGAATACCAAAACCCCCATATACGGGATACTCAACCTCGTATCACTCTGGATGTTGGCTTGTTTCTGCCCATCAGCCTTTTCTCAACTGTGGAAAGAATCTGAATAACTTGTCCACATCCTATCCCCAAAATAGGTAGAAAAAACCAGTTTTCCATATTTCGGAGCGAGTCCAAATCGATGGCTATATATGGGGGTAGGGAACTCCCTATAGTGTGGCCCCAAGTCAAAGTTCTCCACAGTAGCCGCCATTTATCCACAGATAAGACCGAGTTATCCACAATAATGTTGTTCAGACAATCATCCCTGTAAGGTCTTACCCCCTATATCTGGTCACCTTTAGGTACTAGACGCTGGTCTATTCCATGAAGATTGGCTCTGGCATTCCCAAAATGGGAGTGGGCTTATCCACATAAATATCAAAAAACGCCCCCATAGTAGCCAGTTGCTCACGAATATTCCAGATCAAAAGCGAACTACGCCGATAGTTCAAGTTACGTGCCTCTACACCCGAGGCTTCCAACCCTAACGCATTACAAAGGAACAAGGCACGTGGCAGGTGAAATTTTTGGGTAATCAATATGGCGCGCTGTACTCCAAAGATGGCTTGTGCGCGGTAGCAGGTATCATACGTGCGCCGCCCGGCATAATCCAACACTATATCTTCTGCTGAAACACCAAGAGACATTGCATACTGTCGCATGGCTTCGGGTTCGTTGTAGTATTCAACCGAATTGTCCCCGCTCATCAAAAGCTTTTCCACTTTGCCGCTGTGATACAACGTCACTCCAGTTTCCACCCTGTCACGCAGGATCGGAGTGGGAGAACCATCCCGCCTAAGCCCAGCTCCAAAAATAATCGCTACTCTTTCCTGAGGTGCAGACTCTGTTTGGTATATGCGATTCCATGAATAGAGAGTGGTGATAATCCGAGGTACAAAGATGCTAAAAACACCCAGCACCCATGCAAGCATAAAAGTTTTTCGGATTATTTCAAAGATACGCTTTCGCATGGCAAATATTCTACCCCACGACCTGACCTGTATATAGAATGACCCATCTTTCCTATTTGACCTGTTTAGACCCTGCTTTGCAAGGCTGTAAGCAAAATTGGGCTTGAAATTTGGGGAGAATTCGTTATACTAGGGGTAGTTCTGAAGGTGGTCTTCAGAAGAAATCAAACATTATTATTCAGAAAGGAATTACCACCATGTTATTTGCACTCAAAGAAAAAGGCCAGGGTCTCGTTGAATACGCGATCATTCTCGCTCTCATTGCGATCGTCGTGATTGCAGTTATGGGCATCCTGGGCAAGAAGGTTAACAACACCTTCAACAGCATCAGCAACTCCCTGCCTTCATAATAGGCCGAGAGTCCCAGAACGAAAAAAGCTCCGTCACAACGACGGAGCTTTTTCGTTTCC
>Ga0070699_100001438_pt1 | contig 21874 bp, 16 predicted proteins | sample KBSK1503metaG_FD_65473 | JGI IMG/M metagenome (GOLD analysis project Ga0070699, IMG submission 65473) | Corn, switchgrass and miscanthus rhizosphere microbial communities from Kellogg Biological Station, Michigan, USA - KBS K1-50-3 metaG | ecosystem: Host-associated > Plants > Roots >...
GCACGAACATACCGGGTAGAGCGTCACAACCACTGGAACCTGAGCGGTGGCGGTGGGATGCCTGGGGCAGGCTGGGTGGGCGGGGCGCATCCCGGCCGGCATCGCATCATCGCGGATCGCTGCACCCCTGATGTGGTGCGGTGACACTCAATAACGGACGTCGTGATAGCTGTGGCGCCTGATGTGGGCACCCTGGCCCGGACGACGCGGGTTATTTCCCTACGCCTCCCTATGTGCACGTTGCCGCATCCATGACAATCCCCCGAACGGGCCCGCGAACCGGGCGCCGATTCCGGGTAAGCCGATTCCGGCTAGCCTGAACGGCAGGCGATCAAAGGCGGTCCGGTGAAGTTCAACCACATCGGGATCCCGACCGCGGGCTCCTTCGACGGCGAGATCCCGCTACCGCACCTGAAGATGACCGTCAGCGATCACCAGAACAATCCGTTCGGCATCCAGTGGCAGCGGTACTGGGACGACGCGCCCTATCCCGACCTGGTCAAGACGGTGCCGCACGTGGCCTTCGAGGTCGACGACCTGACGGCCGCCCTCGACGGCCAGCACGTCATCATCGAGCCGAACAGTCCCAGCCGCGGCGTGCTGGTTGCCTTCATCGAGGTCAGCGGGGCGCCGGTCGAGCTCATGCAGATCGACCACGAGGCGCGTCCCGACCTGTAGCGGGCCTACCTGCGCTTGCGGCCCGCGGCCAGCCGGGAGAGCAGGGCCGCGACCGCGGGCTCGCTGGCTGCGGTGGCCAGCGAGTGCAGCGACTGCAGCTGGCTGTCGGACAGCTTGAGCAGCTCGCGGGCCAGGTCGGCGACCGTCTGCTCATGCTCCCAGCTGCCCGAGCGCGCGCTGGCCGCCGGTGCCTGGTCGAGCAGCGTCTCGACCAGGGCCTGGCCGTCCCCGGCCTGGCATCCGTACTGGCGGGCGAAGGGGGCCAGCTCGCTGATCACGTGGCCGACGCTGATCATCCGCCGGTCCAGCGCCTCGGCCAGGAAGCTGCCCGCGTGGCTGGCCGCGATCCCGGTCGTGAGCAGGTCTACGAGCGTGCGCGTGGCCGTGGTCACCGGCAGGCCATCCGCCCAGGTCACCTCGTACGACGCGAGCGGTACGTGATGCAGCCGGACGCCGGGCTCGCGGGTGGTCCGCCGCCTGGTCGTGATGAACTCCACGTCCCGCACCACCAGGTCGCCGAGGCGGAGCAGCACCGCGGCCGAACTATGCGATACGACCGCCCCATTGCGGCCGAGCGGCTGCCGGTCCCAGGCCGGGACGGCCGGGTCGAGGCGGAGCCAGGCCACCTTGTGCGCCATGTTCCTCATCGCCGCGGCCTGGCCGCCTATCATGAGGTAGACACCCGGCCCGGCCCGCTCCAGCAGGCCCCCGTCCGTCATCCGCTTGAGCTGCATGTAGCTGACGTCGGCCGCGACGGCCTGCGCCGAGGTCACCATGCCCCACTGGCCCCGTGCGTAACGGGCGATGGTGATCAGGGCGGTCCGGCTGTCCACGGCGTCATCGTATCAGCGTTTCTATCTGGCTTATGTGAGGTTCGTTGAGCGATATCGGCGCCGTGCCCCTCACCTTCGTCGTGGGGACGGGACGCTGCGGATCAACGCTGCTGTCGCGGGTCCTGCGCGAGCACCCGGATGTGCTGAGCCTGAGCGAGTTCTTCGGGACCCTGCGGCTGGCAGGCGACTCGGGTCGTTCGGGGTTCCCGGTCTCCGACCTGACCGGCGAGCAGCTGTGGGATCTGCTGGCCCGTCCGTTCCCGATGCTCGACGCCATGCTCGCGGCTGGCCTGCGGACCGCGGAGATGATCTACCCGTTCGGTACCGGTCGTTTCGAGCCGGCCACCGGTGTGCCGCTGATCAGCCATTTCGTCCTTCCGATGCTGACGGCGAAACCGGACGAGCTGTTCGACGAGCTGGCCGCCGAGGTGCCGCGCTGGCCCCGGCGCCCGGCCGCCCGGCAGTACCAGGCGCTGTTCGGCCACCTGGCCGGGCGGCTGGGCCGCCCGGTCGTGGTGGAGCGGTCCGCGGCGTCCCTGCACCTGATCGGCCTGCTGCGGGAGCAGTTCCCGGCGGCGCGCTTCGTGCACCTGCACCGCGACGGCCCCGACTGCGCGCTGTCGATGAGCCGTCATCCGATGTTCCGGCGGGAGGTCCTGGCCGCGGCCGCGCGGCACGCTACGGGCCTGCCGCCCGCCGCGACGCTGCCGCAGGTCGACGCCGCGCTGCCGGTCCGGCTCCGGGGTATGATCTGCCCGCCCTACGACGCGGCCAGGCTTATGGCGCACCCGATCCCGGCGGCGGTGTTCGGCCGGGACTTCTGGTCGCCGATGATCTGCGCGGGCCAGGCCGCGCTGCGCGAACTGCCGGCCGGAAGCTGGACGCGGCTGCGGTACGAGGACCTGCTCGGTGACCCGGCCGGCTGCCTGACCCGGCTGGCCTGCTTCATCGGCGTCGGCGCGCCGCCGTCCTGGCTCGAGGCGGCCACCGCCCTGGCCGGGCCGCCGGACGCGTGCCGGATCGGGACCGCCGCGGCCGAACTCGACCCGGACGCGTTCGCCGCGCTGCGCGCGGCCTGCGAGCCGGGCACGCAGGCGCTGGAGGCATCATGACCGCGACCCAGGCCGCCGACCGGGACATCCAGTTCGACGCCGACGGCACCGCGACCTACGGGACGCTGCATATCCCCGCGCACCGCGACGGGCAGCGCCTGGCCGCGGTCCTGCTGCTGGCCGGCAGCGGTCCGACCGACCGCGACGGGAACGTCCCCAGGCTCGGCGTCATGCCGCGGACGCTTGGCCTCCTGGCGGCCGCGCTGGGCGAGCTCGGCGTTATGAGCCTGCGCTTCGACAAGTACTTCAGCGGCCAGACCGGGGGCGGCGCCTTCGCCGCCGACCCGTCGGCGCTGGACCTGTCCGTATACCTCCGCCAGGCGGCCGCCGCCTATGAGGCGCTGGCCGGGCAGCCGGAGACCAGCCCGCGGGAGATGCTGCTCGCGGGGCACAGCGAGGGCGGGATGTACGCGCTGCTGCTGGCGCGGTCGGTACAGCCGGCGCCGGCCGGGCTCGCCCTGATCGAGCCGCAGGCCGACCAGCTGCTGAGCCTGATCCAGCTGCAGACCGACCAGCTGCTCGGCGCGGCCGCGGCGGCCGGGAAGATCACGGCGGAGGCCGCGGCACAGAACGCGGCCGCGGTGGAGCAGGCGATCGGTCAGTTCCGGGCCGGGCAGCCGGTGGACACCAGCGGGCTGCTGCCCGATGTCGCGCGGATGCTCGAACCTGAGCTGCTATCCAAGGCGAACGCCCGCTACGTGCGCAGCGACGACGCGGTAGACCCGGCCACGGCCGCCGCCGGGGTCGCGCCGGGCACCCGGGTCCTCGTCACCGCCGGGACCAGGGATAACCGCGTTCCCATGTCCGCGGTCCGGCCGCTCGCGGTCGCGCTGGCCGGAGCCGGGACGACCGGACCCGGGCTGCGGGTGCTGGACGGGGTGGATCACTTCCTGCACCTGCCGGGCACGGCCCTGAACGACCAGGTGCTCGCCCCCGACGCCGCGGCGGCCGTGCGGGAGTGGGCCCGGCCGTACGCGCTCCAGCCGCCACCGGCCAGCTGACCCGCTGCCCGCCCGCCTCCAGTAAAAAACGGATCAAGCCGAACGGGCCGGGCTCCGAGCACGCATCACGGCTCACAGCAGAGTCTCGGTAGCGCAGGGGCACCAAAACGCTGATTCCGCCCCCCCAGTGCGTTACCAGCTAATGAGATCGTCCCATTTTCAAGCAACGATTCTATCCAATTGGGTGAGAATCGCTCCCTCGCGATCCTACACCCAGTAACAGAACAGCTAAATTTCCTGAATTGTCATGCCACGCCACTTACGTCGTTCCTAACATCACTTCTCACGGCCATAGATGTTAGACACTCTGCCGAACACATCGGGCCGACGGGAACGGGGTTGTGACACGCGGGGCCGCAGGGGCTCCGGGTGCGAAATCCACTACGACAGGAGATGTGACCATGGCACTCGTAGGCGCCGACCTCGCCCAGCTCGACAACCTGGTGAAGCAGCTGAGCGGTCCGATGAAGACCGAGCTCGACGGCGTCCTGAACAAGATGAACCAGGCGGTGCAGCAGAGCTCCTCGTACTGGGTCGCGCAGCACGGCGACAAGTTCCGCAGCGAGTTCGCGCAGTTCGTCTCCAAGGCGAACGCCTCGCTGAACCAGCTCCTGCAGGAGGCCTCGCAGGTCACCGGCAAGAACATGCAGGCCATCTCCCAGGCCACCGGCAACGCCATCTGACCGGTCACGGCGGGCAGCGAAGGAGATCGAAGCATGACACTCACCCCGGAAGAGCGCGTGACCAGCGACGTGATCGCGCCGGAGGAGGTGCTGGAGAGCGAGCGGGGCAGCCTGATCACGGGGCTGGTAATCGCCCGGGCCTGGCGGGATCACGATTACCTGACGCGCCTGCTCGCCCGCCCCGGCGAGGTGCTCACCGCGGCCGGCCTGCGGCTCCCTCCCGGTGTCCGGATCAGGGTCTTCCAGGACACGCCTTCCGTCAGGCACGTCGCGCTGACCAGCCTGACCTCGGAACCAGAGGAGATGCTCCCGCTCTGGCGCGAGCTGCTCCCGCTGCCCGGAGGCAGCGAGGTCCGGCTGATCCAGAACACCGAGCAGGCCCTGTGCCTGGTCGTCCCGCTGGCGCCGGCCGGGCCGGAGACGCTGACCGACGTCGAGGTGCTGCGCAGGCTCGCGCCCCGCGCCTCGGTCTTCGCCTCGGGCGACGTGGTGCAGAGCATGGCCGAGGCGTTCACCGCGTCCGAGGCGGCCCTGCTGGGCGCGGCCGAGGCGTCGGCCGAAGGGGCGGTCGAGGCCTCGGTGTTCGCCTCGGGCGACACGGTGCAGACCGCCGCGGAGACGTTCACGGTGTCGGAGGCGGCCCTGCTCGGGGCAGCTGAGTGTTCGGCGGCCACGTCAGCCCAGTCGGCGGGCGCGGCGCAGGCCGCCGCGGCATCGGCCGCCGCCGCGTCCACCTCGGTGGTGTCGAACACCAACCAGGTCACCAACACCTTCGCGGTGGCCGAGGCCCAGGTTGACGCCGTGGCGCAGGCCGCGGTCGCGGTGGCCGCGGTCGAGGCCGAAGCGGTGGCTACCACCACGACGGCCGCCGCCGAAGCCGAGGCCGTGGCCGTGGCGGTCATCGTCCTCACCTGATCGTCACCGAGCCGGAGCAGAGGAGACCGAAGATGATGAAGCTGTCAGCGCCGTATCACGCACTGCTGGGGGACCTGTCGGACGTGCCCGCGGACTACATCCGCGACGTCGCGCACATGAAGCGCTTCCTGGAACGGTGGACCATGGATCCGAAGTACCAGGAGGCCTTCGCCAGCGATGCGCAGGCGGCGCTGACAGCCCTGGGCGTGGAGCTCACCCCGGCCGACGTGCTCCCGCTCATCAACGCCGAACTCGCCACCGAAGCCACCCGCCTGGTCCGGGCCGGCCGGGCCGCGGAGGTGCCGGCCGCGGTGCTGCGTTACCGGGTCTTCGTGCAGGAGAAGATCGACCACCGGACCCGGCTGCGGACCGATGTCGTGCCGGCCGACCCCCGGCTGAAAGCATGGCGGGACCGGATGATCAACCGCTGCACCGGGGAGCTAGGCCGGGAGCGGGCCGAGCAGATCGTGCACGCGCCGGCCGCCATCGAGCTGTCCAAGGGCTGCACGGTCGGCTGCTGGTTCTGCGGGGTGGCCGCGCCGAAGTTCGAGTTCACCTGGCCGTACACCGCCGAGAACGCCACCCTGTGGCGGGAGTGCCTGCAGGTCCTCGGTGATGTCTACGGTCCGTCGGTCAAGCACGGTTTCCTCTACTGGGCCACCGACCCGCTGGACAACCCCGACTACGAGCACTTCCTCACCGACTTCCACAATGTGCTCGGGGAGTGCCCGCAGACCACCACCGCGCAGGGGCAGAAGGACATCGAGCGGACCCGCGGCCTGCTGCGGCTGGCCGCCTCGATGGATTCGGCCGTCGACCGGTTCTCGGTCATCGCGCTGAACTCGCTGAACCGGATCCATGAGGGCTTCACCCCGGAGGAACTGCTCCGGGTCGAGTGCGTCCCGCAGAACAAGGAGGCGGCGCAGGCCGGCCGGTACCTGAAGTCCAATGCGGGCCGGGCCCGCAAGTTCGCCCGCAAGCGGGCCGGCGAACTGGTCACCGAGCAGCAGAGCTCGACGATCGCGTGCGTGTCCGGCTTCCTGTTCAACATGGTGGAGAAGTCGGTCAAGCTCATCTCGCCGTGCAACGCCAGCGAGCGCTGGCCGCTCGGCTACTGGGTGATCGCGTCCGGCACGTTCGGCTCGGCGGCCGAGCTTCGTGACCTGCTCTGCTCCATGCTCGACGAGCACATCAGGGACGGGCTCTCCGTGCTCGACCGGGTGAAGCTGCGCTCCGACGTGCGAATGGTGGTCGAGCCGGAGAAGCTCCAGGTGATCTCGCCCGGGCTCGGCCTGGCCTTCGACCGCCAGCCGCTGGCCGGCGAGCTGGCCGGGCTGCTCGCGGACGGCACGAACACCGTCGAGCAGATCGCGCTGCGCCGCCGGTCCGCCGGGGTCGCGCCGGCCGAGACGCTGGCCCTGCTCGACCAGCTGTTCGCGAAGGGCTTCTTCGACGAGGAGCCGCCCGCCCCCTCCGCGGACGGACCGGGGGAACTGCTGCCGCTCGAGGTCACCGGCCGGGCGAGCCGGTGACCACCCCGGTTCAGCCCGATAATGCCGAACGGACGGCGGATGTCTGCCTCGTCTCGATGCCATACGCCTCGCTGACCAGGCCGTCCATGGCACTCGGCCTGCTCGCGGCGATCCTGGAGCGCGATGGCATCGCCACGACGGTCGCGTCGGCCGGGCTGTGGTTCGCCGAGTGCGCCGGGCTGGGCCGGTACGAGCTGTGCGCGTCGCGGATGTCCACGGTGTTCCTGGCGGGGGAGTGGACATTCGCCGCCGCGGCCTTCGGTGACGATGCCGAACGGACCCGGCTTGACACCGAATACCTCCGGCAGATCAGCGAGGCGAGCGAGCGGCACCCCGCCGTATGGCGCGGCGCCCGCGGCCAGCAGCTCGTCGCGGAACTGGTCGCGCTGCGGGCCGCGGCGACGAGGTTCACCGACGAGGCGGCGCGCCGGGTCCTGGCCACCGGCGCCCGCGTGGTCGGCTGCACCTCGACGTTCGAGCAGCACGTCGCCTCGCTCGCGCTGCTGCGCCGGATCCGTGAGCTCGACCCGGAGGTCGTCACCATGCTCGGCGGCGCGAACTGCGAGACCGTCATGGGCCAGACCACCCACCGATGCTTTCCCTGGGTCGACTTCGTCGTGTCCGGCGAGGCCGACGGGCTGATCAGCGGGCTGTGCCGGCTCGCGCTCGACGGCCGCAGGGACGCGGACCCTTCCGAGCTGCCACGCGGCGTGCTCGGCCCAGGCCATCGCCAGGGGGGCGGGGGGCCGGCCAGCGCTGTGTTTGCAGGGACCGGGCTGGCCGGCCCCACCTTGCCCCGGGCGGTCTTCAACGACCTCGACAGCCTGCCCACGCCACGGTTCGACGACTACTTCGCGACGCTGGCCGCCTCCCCGCTGCGCACCAGGATCCGCCCCGGCCTGCCCCTGGAGACCTCTCGCGGCTGCTGGTGGGGCGCGGTGCACCAGTGCACGTTCTGCGGGCTCAACGGCACCGGCATGGGTTTCCGCTCCAAGTCGCCCGCCAAGGTCATCGCCGAGTTCGGCGAGCTGCAGGACCGGTACGACACCGGCGACTTCGAGGCCGTCGACAACATCCTCGACAACCGCTTCTACTCCACGCTGCTGCCGGACCTGGCCGCCGACGGCCGCCAGCGGCGGATCTTCTTCGAGATCAAGGCCAACGTGACCAGGGCGCAGGTGCAGGCGCTGGTGGCGGCCGGAGTCACCTGGGTGCAGCCCGGCATCGAGTCGCTGCACAGCGAGGTCCTCAAGCTCATGGACAAGGGCATCCAGGGCTGGCAGAACGTGCAGCTGCTGAGGTGGTCGCGCGAGCTCGGGCTGCGGCTTTCCTGGTCGATGCTGTGGGGCTTCCCCGGGGAGAAGGACGACTGGTACGAGGACATGGCGGCCTGGCTGCCCGCGCTGGAGCACCTCCAGCCGCCCGCCAGCCTGCCGCGGGTCCGGTTCGACCGCTACAGCGTGTACTACGAGCAGGCGCGGCGGCTGGGGCTGATCCTGTTCCCGATCGGGGCGATGTCGCTGGTCTACCCGCTGCCGCCCGCCGAGGTCGACGGGCTCGCGTACTTCTTCAGCACCGAGCCGGGGGCAGGCCCGCTGCGCTATGTGCAGAGCCTGACCGAGGAGATGACCGGGAACGCGGGCATCCAGGCGCTGGCCGCCGCGGCCAGGGCCTGGCGCGCGGCCTACGGCGGCGGCAGGCAGCCGGTCCTGGTCATGGCCGACGAGGGCGACCACATCCAGCTGACCGACACGCGCGGGTGCGCGACCCAGTCCCGGCACGTGCTGGCCGGGCTCGCCCGGGAGGTGTACCTGGCCTGCGACGCCGCGCCGCGCCGGGCCCGGCTGGCCAAGATCCTGCCCGAGGCGACCGAGGAGCAGCTCGCGGCCGTGACCGCCAAGCTCCTGGCGGATCGCCTGGTCATCGAGATGGACGGACGGCTGATCGCGCTGGCGCTGCCCGCGTCCGGCGCCGCCGCCACGCCCGACCACACGCAGTTCCCCGGCGGCCACGTCTTCGCCGGGGCCGGGCGCCCGGACGCGGAATCCCGATGACGACCGCCGTATGGCCGGACCACGCTGTCCTCGACAACCCCGCCCTGGTCGCGCCGCCGCGCACGCTGCACGTCACCGGGCCGCTTCCGCTGGAGTGCGGCCGCGTCCTGCCGGGCCACATGGTCAGTTTCGAGACCTACGGCACGCTCTCGCCGACGCGGGACAACGCCATCCTGGTCTGTCATTCGCTCACCAAGGGCGCGCACGCAGCAGGGCGGCACGCGCCCGGCGATCCGCGACCCGGCTGGTGGGACGCGGCGATCGGGCCCGGCAAGCCGCTCGACACCGACCGGTATTTCGTGATCTGCGCGGAAACCCTCGCGGCGGGCCGGTCGACCGGCCCGGCCAGCCCGGACCCGGCCACCGGCAGGCCCTACGGGCTGCGCTTCCCGGTGGTGACCGTGCGGGACATGGTGCACGCCCAGCAGCAGCTGGTCACCCGGCTGGGGATCGATCGCCTGCACGCGGTGATCGGCGGCTGCTTCGGCGGCCAGCAGGCGATCGAGTGGGCGATCCAGCACCCGGACCAGGTCGGCCGCGCGGTGGTCATCACCACCACGCCGGCCACCTCGGCGCATTCCATCGCGATCTTCACGGTGATGCGCCGGCTGATCCGCGGCGACCCAGCCTGGAACGGAGGCGACTACTACGGGGAGTCGTTCCCGTCCGCCGGGCTGGGCGCCGCGATCGCCGCGGCGGTGCCCCTGTGGATGAGCGCCGAGGTGCTGGACGCGCGCTTCGCCCGCCGCCCGGCGCCCCCGGCGTCCCCGGCGACCGCCACCCCGCCCGACGGCCCGGCCCGCCTGGCCGCCACCCCGGCCCGCCCGGCCATCACCCCGGCCCGCCCGGCCGCCACCCCGGCCCGCCCGGCCGCCACCCCGGCCGACGGCCCAGTCACCGCCGTCGGCCGCAGGTACACCCTGGACGCCGAGTTCGAGGTGGAGTCGTTCATCGCCAGGCTCGCCGCCCAGTCCGGCTATCAGCTTGACCCCAACAGCCTCATGTACCTCACCCGCGCGGTGGAGTACTTCGACCTGGAGGCCGAATACGGCGGCCTGCAGCGGGCGCTGGCGCCGGTATCAGCCCGGGTGCTGTTCCTGAGCTACCGGAAAGACTGGCGCTACCCGGCGGCCGAAACCGACCGCATGCACCAGGCCCTGCTGGCCTGCGGCGGCGACTCCCGGCACGTCGTGCTGGACAGCGGCCTCGGCCACGGCGCCTTCCTGTTCGACGTCGCCGGCCTGGCCGGGATCGTCGCGGACTTCCTGGATCAGCGCAATGGCTGACCCGCCCGCCCCGGACGCCTCGGCGCGCCGGGCCCTGGCGGCCCGGGTCTGGGCCGCGGTGTGCCGGCACATCGACGGCATGGCGATCGGCTCCACCATGGCCGCGCTGGCCTCGCACGGCGCGCTGCGCACCCTGGCCGCCGCGGACCGGACCGAGTTCGGCAAGCTCCGGGCCCGCCTCGGCGCCCAGCCCGGCTTCCTGCACGTGGCCATCCGCCTGCTCGCCGACCAGGGCTGGGTCACCTGCGCCGGCGAGGGCGGCACGGACGAACTGAGCATCACGCCGACGCCGGGCGGTCGCGTGGTCATGACACGGCTGGCCGGCGGCTACGCCGACGCGGTGCGGTTCCTGTGCGCCGCCGGGCGGGTCGGCGCGGATCCCGTCGCGGGTGACGCCGCGCTCGAGCCGTTCCTCGAGGCGGTCCGGGGTGACTGGGGCCTGCCCGTGACCGGAGTGCCCGCCGGCGTCCGGCACCAGGTGCTGGCTCACCTCAACGGCCACCTGATCGCGCCCGTCATGTTCGGCCTGACGCGAGCGAACCGGCCTCCTGGAGAGAACGCGGCGCAGGTCCTCGCCCGGCAGGGCTGGGTGCGCCGGGACGACGGCGCTGACCGCCTCACCGCCGCGGGGGAGATGGCCGTGGTGCTGGCCCGCCAGTACCGGTACCCGATGGTGTACCTCCCGTTGCTGCGCAGCGTCCCCGAGCTGATCTTCGGCCACCCGCCCGCTCCTACGGCGGACGGTGACGACGAGACCCACCTGGACCGTGACCTGGACATCAGGTTCAGCGGCGAGGTCTTCGCCGCGACCTGCCGGGCGCCGTTCCTCGACGTCGCCCTGCCGCTGTTCGACCGCGAGCCCGTGGCGGCCCAGCCTGTCCTGGTCGTGGACTCCGGCTGCGGGGACGGCACGCTGCTGGAGACGCTGTACGGCGCGGTGCGTACCCAGACCGGACGCGGCCGTGAGCTGGCCGGGTACCCGCTGCTCATGGTGGGCACCGACCCCAGTCCGGTCGCCCGCCGGGCGGCCGCGGCCCGGCTGGCGGCCGCGGGCGTGCCGCACCTCGTCATGGACGGCGACATCGCCGACCCGGCCCGCCTGGCCCTCGACCTCGCCGCCGCGGGCCACGACGCCCGCGACGCGCTGCACGTCTGCAAGTCGGCCATCCACGACCGCGCTTACCGCCCGCCCGCCGCAACGCCGCCCCCGGTCGCGACCGCCCCGCCTCTGGCTGCGGCCGCCCCGCCTCTGGCCGCGGCCGCCCCGCCGCCGGCGCGGGAAGCCGGGCCCCCAGCCGCCATGACCGCCTTCGCGCACCCCGGCGGCGGCGCCATCCCCGCCAGCCAGATGGCAGTGAACCTGGCCGAGATGTTCCGGGCCTGGCAGCCGCTGGCGCGCAGGCACGGCTGGATCGTGATCGAGGCCCACTCGGTCCGTGCGGCCACCGCGGCCGCCCTGATCGGGCGGACGCTCGCCACCGCCTTGGACGCCACGCACGGCTACTCGTGCCAGTACCCGGTCGAACCCGAGGTGTTCGCCTGGGCCGCCCGGTCCGGCGGCTTCACCAGCCGCGCCCACCACGAGCCCGGCGCCAGCGCGCTCGGGCACACCCAGCTCACCATCGACCACTTCGTCACGGACGGACCCGAGACGGACCAGGCGGGCAACTGACCCCGCCCGCGCGGCCGCTGGCAGCCCTTCATCCGGCGTGGTGTGATGCGCGCGTCGGCTAACGGCTTGACGAGACCCTATCGATTATCGTTATTATCGATTATCGTTGTTATCGACTAACGATACGAGCCGGGCAGGAGACCGTCCGGCTGACCCGAAGGGACTCTGCGATGACCATCGATAACGAGGACGGCGGACTGACTGAGCCGCTGGAGTCCGTGACTAAGTTCTTCGGCGCGCTCATGATCATCGCGGCGCTGGTCGGCGTGGCGTTCCTCGTGTTCGGCTCGGGGGGCACCTACGGCGGCCTCCCCGGCGCCGTGTGCGTGACGAATCCGGGAACCGAGTACGGCGGCGACTGGAGCACTTCGGCTGTCACCGCCCGGCCAGGTCACTCGATCAGCATCATCGGCAGCCTCGAGGTGTGCGCCGATCACTCCACGCTCGGCGAGCAGACGCTCAATCTCGTGGCTGTGCTGCCCGGCGTGTTGTTCTGGGGCGGCGTCTTGTTCCTGCTCTGGCGGATGATGGTAACCGCACGCCGGAACCGGCCGTTCACGCCGCGCGTCGCCGCCGCCGTGCGGCGGCTCGGCTGGTTCATCATCATCGGCAGCACGACCGCCGCCGTCGTCAACCTGACCGCGGTTGATACGCTGCTGATGATCATGACCAAGATCGATAACCCGTTCCCGAACCTGATCCTGGTGCCGTTGCACCTGCCGGTCCCGGTCCTGACCGGAGCCGCGCTGCTGACCTTCGCGCGGATCGTCGAGGACGGCGCCGCCATGGACGCCGAGATCCAGGCCACCATATGAGGGACCACCCCGACGACGACGGCGCGGCCGACGGCCACGACGAGGCGGCGGCGATCGCGATACGCCTCGACGCACTGCTCAGCGAGCGGCACATGACGCTTACCGAGCTATCGGACCGCGTCGGCGTGACCATCGTCAACCTGTCCGTGCTCAAGAATGGCCGCGCCAGGGCCATCCGCTTCAGCACTCTCGCCAGGCTCTGCCGCGTACTCGACTGCCAGCCAGGCGACCTGCTGCGCTACCACGCCGATCAGCCAGCCGCCGGGTCCTCCTGAACGGCTGGCCCGCCGCCCCTATGCGCCTGCGGGACGGCTCAGGTGTGGAACCTGCGGGCTTCCTCGAGCTGCTCCGAGCTGAGTGTGTTCTCCCGCACGTTGGACACGTTCACGATCTTCCCGTCCACCGGGCACTGCATCCGCCGGACCGGGCCGAGATGCACCGAGCCGAACAAGCGGGAAGTCTCGCTCGACACGAACAGGTGACCGTCCGTGCAACGCAGGATCCGGTCGCCGAAGACTGCCATCAGCTCTCCTCAGTAACGCCCTGTAACTGGGCGAACGGTATGGGTTAAGTGGCGCTATGCAACCATATTACGGAAACGGCACCGGGATGGTTCGAGACATCTCCCATGGGAGACAGGATGCACGTGTTGCGGGCCGCGATGGCGGTTGTGATCGGCGCGGGACTGGCCGCCTGCGGCTCTACTGGCCAGGGGCAGGGCGGGGCCGGGACGTCGTCCGGTACGGTCGCGGCGGCCGAGCAGAGCGTGCAGTTCACCGTGGACGGCACCGCCACTTACGGCACGCTCGACGTCCCCGCGCACCGCGCCGGCCAGCGGCTGGCCGCGGCCCTGCTGATGGCCGGCAGCGGCCCCACCGACCGGGACGGGGACGACGCCGCGGCCGGGCTCGAGCCGCACACGCTGCGGCTGGTGGCCGGGGTGCTGGGCCGGATGGGCATCATGACGCTGCGCTTCGACAAGTATTTCAGTGGCCAGACCGGCGCCGGCGCGTTCGCCGGCCATCCGTCCTCCATCGACCTGGCCGCGTTCATCAAGCAGGCCGACGCGGCCTACGACTTCCTGCGCGCCCAGCCGGCCGCCGATCCGCACCGGATGCTGGTCGCCGGGCACAGCGAGGGCGGGATGTACGCGCTGCTGGTCGCGGAGTCGGTCTCGCCCCGCCCGGCCGGGCTGGCCCTGATCGAGCCGCAGGATGAGCGGTTCCTCAGCCTCATCCAGCTGCAGACGGACGAGCAGCTCGACGCCATGGTCAGGCAGGGCGGCATCGCCGCCGCGACCGCCCGGCAGAACGGGGAGGCGGTCCGGCGGGCCGTCGCGGACTTCCGGGCCGGGCGCCCGGTCGTCACGGACGGCATGCTGCCCGGGGTGGTCAACCTGCTCACCCCGATCCTGCTATCCGGCGTTAACGCCGCCTACGTGCGCAGCGACGACGCGGTCTACCCGCCGGGCGTCGCGGCCAGGCTCCCGCACGGCACCCGCGTCCTGGTCACCGAGGGCACCGCGGACCAGAACGTCCCGCCCAGCACGATCACGCCGCTGGTCCGCGCGCTGGCCGCGGCGGGCGCCACCGGACCCGGGCTGCGCACGCTCAACGGGGTCAACCACCTCCTGCACCCGCCCGGCGCCGCGAACAACGACCAGGTCCTCGCCCCGTCCGCGGTGACCGCCCTGCAGTCCTGGGCAGCGCCCTATTCTTCGCTCGCCCCCGGGCCCCACCCCCCTCCCCAGCCCTCTTCATAGCCGGCTCCTTCCCTCCTCGCTCCTTCCCTCCTCGCTTCTTCGTCGCTCGTCAGTCCAGTCGCCGGCGGCGCCCTTTGGCTCGCTCAGATTGAGCCCTCGTCGATCGCGAGCTGGATCGGGGCCACCCGGCCCGGGCGGAAGATCAGGCCGCGGCCGAGCGGGCCCGGCGCGGCGTTCCGCGGCAGCCGCACGCCGAACAGGTCACCGTCGTCAGGCGTGTCCACCGTCACCAGCACGCCGCACCGCGACTTCAGCGCGGTGGGGATGAAGCCGGTGTAGCAGCGGCCCAGGTCGCCGGTGGTGCCGGCCAGGATCAGGCCGTGGTCGGCATCCCGGCCGGTGACGATGATCCGCTCCAGGATCGGCGAGTTGGGCGCGTCGAACAGCATCTCCGCGTCGTCGACCACGACGACGTACCGGTCCAGCGGGTTCAGCTCGGCTCGCAGGACCTCGATGTCGAAGTCGGCGCCGAGCACGGCGATCACGCCCGGCGTCCCCTCCAGCGCGCGCAGCGGCGAGCGCCGCGGCGTGATCACCAGGATGGGCGTCTGCGCCGCGATCAGCGACCGTGCCATCGTCAGCAGCGTGGTGGACCGCCCGCTGCGGGCCGGCCCGGCGACCACGACGCCGGGCCCCTCGTCCCTGACGTCGATGCCCTGGGGGGAGAGCTGGTCCCCGCCCGCGCCGGCCAAGGCCCACATCGGCGACGGCGGCGCGAAGTCCGGGTCCAGCCGGTACGTCTCGGCCAGGGTGATTCGCGGCGGCAGCGCGTCGACCCGCAGCGGGCGCTGCGGGGCCGGGGCCCGGCCGAACCGCTGCCGCGCCTGCTCGCCGATCCGGCGCAGCGCGGCCACCTGCGCGACGCCGCTGGGATCCGGGTCCAGCAGCGCGATCTGCGCCTCCAGCGGGTTCGGCTTGGCCGCGAACATGATCCGGCCCTCGGACTGGTGGGCGGGTAGCGCCCGCTCGCCGATGTCGGCCAGCGAGGCGTCGCTGCGGTCCGTCATCCGGAAGATCATCCGCTGACCGAAGATGGTGCCGGTCTGGCCGATCAGCGCCATCCGGTCGGTGGTGAACACGGCGCGCAGGCCGACCGCGCTGCCCTCGCGCAGGATCTGCAGCAGTGTCTCGATCAGCCGGCCGTAGTCGAGGTTCTCGAACGTCGCGACGTAGCCTTCCCACCAGTCGAGCAGCAGCAGCATCCAGGGCAGCCGGTCCGCGCCGGACGTGGCGGCGCGCTGCTCGGCCAGGCCGGCGAACCCCTGGGCCGCGAGCAGCTGCTGGCGGCGGGCGATCTCGTTCCTCAGCTTGCTCAGCAGGCGCTCCACCCGATCGCCCTGCTCCCTGGTCACCACCGCGCCGCAGTGCGGCAGGTCGGCGACGGGCAGCAGCGCGCCGGTGCCGCAGTCGATCCCGTAGATGTGCACGTCGGCCGGGGAGGCCATCGTCGCCACCGAGCCGGCCAGCGTGCGCAGCAGGCTGGACCGCCCGGTGCGTGCCGCCCCGGCCACCGCCACGTGCCCGGCGTGCGTGAAGTCGAGGGCGAGCGGCGCGCGGGCCTGCCGCAGCGGCAGGTCGGTGAGACCGTACGGGATCGGCGGGACGTCCTGTGTCTCCCCGGGGGGACGACCCCCCCAGACCCCCCCGCTCCTGGGGGGACCCATCCCCCCAGACCCCCCTTGGGACCCCCCTGGCGGCAGCTCATCCAGCGTGATCAGCTCGGGCAGTGTTATCAGCTCGGGCAGGGGTTCCAGCCACGGCCGGCGCTGCTGGCCCAGGCCGAGCTTGGCGTTGGCGGCGGCGATGGCGTCGACCAGCGCGGACAGGTCCGTCGCCATCGACTCCTCGTCGCCGCCCGACGCGCGAGCGGGCAGCGCCTTGCCGAGCCCGCGCCACGGCAGCGGCACCACCTGCGCGGTCGCGGTGATCGGTCCCGCGCTCGGCCGCCGCCCGCCTATGCGTGCCGACTGCACCGCGACCGGGCTGGCCGCCCCCGACCTGATGTAGCAGCGGCCCGGGGTGGACTTGGCGATGAACGCGGCGTCGCGGGTGTCGATGACGTCCGCGGACTCGTCCGGGCTGGTGACCCGCAGCGCGATCCGCAGGTTGGTGTTGGCCCTGATGTCCGCGCTGACCACGCCGGCCGGCCGCTGCGTGGCGAGCAGCAGGTGCACGCCGAGCGAACGGCCGCGGCGGGCGATGTCGATGAGCCCGGTGACGAAGTCGGGCAGTTCCGCGACCATCGCGGCGAACTCGTCGATGATCAGCACCAGCCTGGGCATCGGCTCGAGGTCGGGCTGGAGCTTCTTGGTGTCCCAGTAGTCCTCGATGTCCTTGGCCCCGGCGTGCAGCAGCAGCTCCTCCCGCCGCTTCAGCTCGGCGCCGAGCGAGTCGAGCGCCCGCACGGTGAGGTGCCCGTCCAGGTCGCTGACCATCCCGACGGTGTGCGGCAGCCGCGCGCAGTCCTTGAACGCGCTGCCGCCCTTGTAGTCGATGAGCACGAACGTCATCGAGTCCGGCCGGTTCGCCACGCACAGGACGGCGATCAGCGTCTGCAGCAGCTCCGACTTCCCGGCTCCGGTGGTCCCGGCGACCAGGCCGTGCGGGCCGTCCGCGCTCAGGTCCAGGATGAACGGCCCGTCGGCGCCGATCCCGATCGGCACCTTGGTGGTCCGCCCGCGCCGCTGCCACGCGGCCAGCACCAGCTCGGGCGCGGGGTCCGGCATGTGGATAAGGTCGAGCAGTCGCGCCGAGCCCGGGATCGTCGAGTCGGCGTCGTCGCGGCTCACGTCGCGGACCGGGGCGAGCGCGCGGGCCACCCGGTCGGCCCAGCCGACCGAGACCTGGTCGGCCAGGATGGCCGGCCCGCCGTGGCCGAACACCGAGCCGTGCCCGCGGATCAGGAACGGCCGGACCCGCAGCGCGGCCTGGCCGTGCGACTCCCGGGCCCAGCCGCCAGGACCGTAGTGCACGCCGTTGGCGCTGTTGGTCGCGGCCTGGCCGGGGATGTCCCAGGACAAGACGGCGGCGCACTCCTCCGGCAGCACGCGGTGCGATTCGTCGATGCAGACCGCGTAGACGCCCGTCTTCTTCGCCGCGGCGAGCACCTGCGGCATGCCCGGGATGCGGCGCAGCTGCCGGGCCCCGTCGAGCACCACCAGGATCCTGGGACCGAGGTCGCTGCCCGCCGCGGCCTGGCCGTCCGAGCCGCCGAGGCCCAGCGGGCCCTCGCCCGCGCTGGTCAGCCTGGCGGTGACCTCGGCGACCAGCTCGCTCACCCGGCGTGCCGCCGAGTCCTGGTCGGTGCCCACCAGCGCGACGCAGTCCTCGCCGCCGCGCGGCGCGCAGTGCGGCAGCCAGCGCACCCAGTTCCACTGCGGGCCCGCGGCCGGGTCGGCGGCCAGCACGACGATGGACAGGTCGCGCGGGCTGTGCAGCACCGCGGCCTGGGCGACCAGCCAGCGGGCCAGCGCCCGGGACGCGTCCACCGGCCCGGCCAGGCCGACCACGCCCATCGTGGTGAGCGGCATCGAGACGGGCACGCAGAACGACACCGGCACCGCCGGCAGCCTGGCCTCCTTGGCGCCGACCAGCTGGATCATGGCCGGCCCGTCGAACAGCCCGATCCGCATCCGCAGCGCGTCCGGGTCGTCGGCGCGGCGTTCCCACAGCCGCCGCCGCGGCCCGGTGGCGGTGAGCAGGACCTGCGCCGGGTCGATCGCGTCCTCGCGGCGCCGCTTCTCGTCGGCCGCCTTGGTTTCCTCCAGCTTGGCCTCGACCTCGGCCATCTGCTGGGTGTAGGCGCGCATCTTCCGCCGGTGCGAGCCCTCACGCCCGCCGCGCTGCTTCCGGCCGCTGGCCCAGTGGCCCAGCACCATAAGCGGGCTCATCAGCATGAACAGCGAATAGATCCACTGCCTGGTCAGGTAGACCATGACGCCGCCCATGGCCATCGGGACGGCCGCGCTGAGCAGCATGGTGGCGGCGGAGCTGTGCCCCTTCTTCGGCTCGGCCGGCACCCCGATCTTCACCGGCTTCAGGTCCGGCCGGAACCGCGGCGGCCGGTGGTAGGCGAGCCCGCCGCCGGCCGGCGAGAGGTGCGCGTCGGGGGCTTCGGGCCGCATCAGCTGCAGCGTCGTGGTGGCGATCCGCAGCACCCCGCCGAACGGCCATGGGCACGCTTCCGCCACCACGCGGCCGTCGAGCATCAACTGCGCCCCGGGTCCGGCTGGCTCCAGCGTCGGCTCGTTCAGGCCCCAGGCGACCGTGATCGTCCCCGCGTGTGCGGGCACCCCCGGCGTCAGCAGCCGCACCTGGCAGCCGGGCCCCGACCCGATGGTGGTGGCGCCGGGCCCGAGCCGGTGCACGGTGCCGGCGTCAGGACCGCCGATGATCCGCAGCTCGGCCACGCCGCCCGGCTCGGCCAGCGAGGTGGCGGCGGCGGCACGTTCGAGGGTGGTGACCACGGCCCCGTCCCGCAGCGCGCGGGCGGCCGGCGTGCCCGGCGGGACCTGGTGCCCGCCGACCCAGAGCACCGGCGCGGGCCCGGCCAGGCCCACGCCCCCTGGCGCTGCGGCTCGCGGATGCATGATGACCTGGGCCAGGTGCTCCTTTGGCGCGAACACCTCCCGCAGCGCCTCGGCGACCTGCCCCGCGGTGGCGCCGTCGTCGCCGCTGACGATCACGTCCGCCGGCCCCTGTGGCGTGAGAGCGGTCAGCGCGATCCGCATCCGGCTCCTCCAGTGCTCACCCGGCGCAACCCCGGAACCCCCGGCCCCTCCAGCCCCCCTCAGGCGTACGGGCAATTTGCTCATGTTCCGCCGCAAGTGCCGCTATGTTATCGAATTTCACCTCCCGCCTCCGGCCGTATCAGCACCTCCGCCCCGGCCCGCCCGCTCCTACTACCTGGCTGCCGCGTTCATGCAGCTCCAGGGAAAACCCGCATCGTTCCGGGCAGCAGTGCCCGCATCAGGTACCACAGCTGTCACGGCACCGGTGATCGCGGGTCGCCGCACCCCTGATAGCCGGGTTCCGGCAGTCAGTGATCCGCCCGGCCGCCGCGGCCTGTTCCCGCGGGGCGGGCGTGACGGCTGAGGTGACCCGCCGGGCGGCAGCAAAGATCGCGGATCGCTGCACCCCTGATCAGGGGTGCAGCGATCCGCGATGATGTCATCGCGGCCGGGGACTCCCGCAGGACCAGCCGACGGGTTATCCGCCGACGCGCGCCCCAACGACATGAGCGCGGCATCCATGCAGTAACAGCTCCGCGGATGGTGCCGCAGTGGGGTGAGGGGTTCCTGCGCCTGCCGCAGCCGGTAACCCTGGGCGTTAAAGATCTCTAAATCGAAGCCGCAGGCGCCGAATCTGGCCGGCGCAGCCGAAGCCGACAGTCATCAGCGCCGCTGATGCGGCGTGCGTCGCCTCGTGTTTCTCATGAGGTGATTTTGGCCTCGGCTTGCTTGTTACCCTCTGTGGTCATAAGCGCTAATACGTGTGATCTGTGATTACGGATTTTTAATATGTGGGTCGTGAGGCAGGCTTGTCACGATATGTTCGGGCGGACGGTTGGGGGCGACATAGCAGCGACATAGCGTGCGCGTACACCGGGTGACCGCGGTGGCCAGGCGCGCGCAGCACGGGAGACCGCGATCTTATGGTGAGCGACCGGGGCACGCTACCGCGCGGTGCGGTGGCCGATCAGCAAGGTTCGTGGGCCGAACCGACGGCGCCTGGCGGACGGAGGATGCCGAGCGCGCCACGCGAGCGCAAGCCGGCGCTGGCCGCGCTGGCCGTCCTGCTCGTGGCCCTGGGCGCGGTCGCCGCCGGGTACCTGGTCATCAGCGCCGGTCACCGGGTCGGAGCCGTGGAGATCACCCAGGAGGTGGGTCAGGGCCAGCGGATCCCCGCGTCGGCGATCAAGGAAGTCCAGATCGCCTCCAACACCGGCATCAACTACGTGGCCTGGCAGTACGCAAACCGAGTGGCGGGCGTCTACGCCGCGGTCCAGATTCCGGCCGGGACCCTGCTCACGCCGGCCATGACGACGGCCACCAACAACCTCGCTGCGGGCAAGGTCCAGGTCGGACTGTCCCTCAAGCCCGGGCAGGCGCCCGCTGACCTGCTGATCGGCCAGACCGTCGAGGCGATCGGGGTCGGCACCGGCAGCGGTTGCGGCGCGGCCGCCGGCGGCGGCGGTACGGGCACCGGGAACGGAACCGGCCCCGGCGTGCCGATCACCACTGGCACGATCGCCAGCGTGACCGGCTCCACCGCATCCAACGGTTCCACCGCCGCGGTCACCCTCGCGGTTCCCTCCGCCGATGCGGGCGTATTGGCCTGCTACGCCTCGGCCGGTGACGTCGCCATCGCGCTGACGCCCGGGTCGGGGTGACCCGTGGCGCTGATCGCTATCGCGTCCGACAAGGGAGCGCCAGGTGTCACGACAGCGGCACTGGCGCTCGCCGCTGTGTGGCCGCGTCCGGTCCTGCTGGCCGAGTGCGACCCGGCCGGCGGCGACCTCGTGTACCGGTTCCCGGCGGTGGGCGGCGGTCACCTCGACCCCCGGCGCGGGGTGCTCAGCCTGGCCGTCGTCGCCCGGCGCGGGATGCAGCCGCAGCAGGTCTGGGAGCACGTGCAGAAGCTGCACGGCGGGCTCGACGTGCTGGCCGGGGTGACCAACGCGGAGCAGGGTGCCGGGCTGAGCCTGCTCTGGGGTCCAATCGGCAAGGCGCTCGCGTCGCTGCCGCAGGCCGACGTGATCGCCGACTGCGGGCGGCTCGGCGCCGACGGCCCGCTCTATGACCTGCTCGCCGAGGCGACCACGGTGGTCCTGGTGACCAAGGTGCACGTGGCCGACGTGATCAGGCTCCGCGACCGGGCGGCCGCGTTCGCCGCGGCCGCGCAGAGCCGGGGCAGGCGGAACTTCGGGGTAGGCGTCGTGGTCGTCGCCGACCACAAGAAGTTCCGGGCGTCGCTCGGCGAGGTGCAGCACGTGCTCGGCCAGGCCAACGCCCCGGCCACCGTGCTCGGCGGCATCGCCCACGACACCAAGGGCGCGGATCTGCTGAGCGGTGAGTGGGGCGGCAACCTGGACCGCACCATGCTGATCAAGACGGCCAGGGAGGTAGCCAGGCAGCTGGTGCAGGGTCTGCCGCCGATCGGCAATCCAGCCGAACCCGGCCCGGCCGCCATGCCCGCCCACCCGCAGCCGCCGCCCGGCTACACGCAGCCCGAACCACGGGGCGCCCGGCGCACCGCTGGCCCGCAGTCCGCCGGCCCGCATCCAGGCTGGTCATCGGGCGCGGGCCCGCAGCCCGTGGCGGCCCGGTACTCCGGCCCGCCGCACGCCCCGGCGCCTGCCGCGATGGTGCACGGTCCGGCGGACCTGGCGGCGGTCACCCTCTCGGCGCCCCCGGTCTCCGACGACGCGCCGCGTACCACGTTCGGCCGGATCCGCGGCCGCCCCGGCCGGCACCAGGCCGACCTAGCCCCGACCCCCAACGGCCAGCTCCCCAACGGCCAGGCCACCGGC
>Ga0070699_100001440_pt1 | contig 21863 bp, 20 predicted proteins | sample KBSK1503metaG_FD_65473 | JGI IMG/M metagenome (GOLD analysis project Ga0070699, IMG submission 65473) | Corn, switchgrass and miscanthus rhizosphere microbial communities from Kellogg Biological Station, Michigan, USA - KBS K1-50-3 metaG | ecosystem: Host-associated > Plants > Roots >...
GGAGAAGGCGAGATCTTACAGCCAGACGTGCCGGGAATTGAACTGGAACGTCCGTCTCTCCGGGTAGCATAGCGACTGACCGAATGGAGAACATCGGGGATCCCCGTCGTTCGCCGGGCGCGGACGGACCTCCATATGACGCCGCAGATTCGCTGGCGCTGGCGGCCTATCACGAGCTCCGCAGACTGGCACACGCGTACCTGCGTGGAGAGCGCAGCGGGCACACGCTGCAGACGACGGCGCTCGTCCACGAGGCCTATCTGCGACTCGTTCGCCAGGATCCGGCAACGTTCGACGAACGCGCCCGGTTCATCGGCACCGCCGCACACGTGATGCGACAGATCCTCGTCGACTATGCGCGGGCGAGAAAGCGGCGAAAGCGCGGTGGGGACGAGCAGCGTGTCCCGCTCGACGACTGGATCGCGATCGTGGACCCGGCACAGGCCAGTCAATGGGAGGCGCTCGATGGCGCGCTCGATCGCCTTGCCACTCTCAGCTCGCGTCAGGCCAGGATCGTCGAGCTGCGCTACTTCGGCGGGCTGACCGTCGACGAAGCGGCGTCGGTCCTGAACGTGTCGCCCAAGACGGTCAAACGCGACTGGGCTGCCGCGCGCGCGTGGCTGCGTCGCGAGCTGACTGCCTGACCGCCTTCGCGGGAGCGACGGCGCGGCAGGCTGTCTCGTTATTAACTGACCCGCTTTTCTCCCCGTTGTCGCTCTCCTCTATGCGAGGTCCTGGTGGACCTCCTGCGCGCGGCGACAAAAGTCGCCTCAACGCATCCAGGCACGAGCCGCACGTATGTGGTCTTGCGACCAGCCGTGCATCGCGTCTCACAAATAACGCATCAGGTTCGGACCGTCATGTCGAAGGCCGCGAGAGGCCGCGCGCGTGGTGTGAAGATGAGCGACACCGATCGACAACTTCTTGGTTCCTGGATTCGAGCCGGCACCACGCCGCAACGCGTCGTCACGCGCGCCCGGATCGTCGTGCTGGCATCCGACGGATTGTCAGCGCGCGCGATCGCGCAGCGGCTGCAGATCGCGCCGCGCACCGCGACGTTGTGGCGCCGCCGGTTCGAGCAGCACGGTGCGCAGGGTCTGTGGCGCGATGCCCCAGGCAGAGGACGCAAGCGATCGATCGGCATCGATGCGGTCTCTCGTGTGCACGCTACGCTGCAGACGCCACCTCCGCATGGTGAGCGCTGGAGCATTCGCGCGCTGGCGCACGCCACAGGACTCAGTCGCGCCGCCGTTCATCGAATCGTGAAGGCGGCCATTCCTGTGTAACTCAATTTCGAGACAGATTGCGTCGTGTACGGTTCCCGGTCCCACGTCGTTTCGGGTATTCGAATTGCTCGGGTACGACCTTTCGTCACCTCACAACTTAGCCCACTAACGAGGAGATCTGAGGAGATCTCAGGAGGTCCTATGGTTCGCGGTCTGCTCTCCCCAATTCGATCGATCACGTCCGTAACGGTGTTGTTACTCGGATCTACGTTTCGCATCCGGCTCACACTGTTGGCCGCGGCGCTCGTGACCGCATTGCTCCTTGTCGGCGCGCACCCTGCCGCAGCGCAGACGGTCAATCAGACCACCTGCGGCGGCGTCAACGGTGTCAACAGCTGTTTATCGAACGGTTTTCTGCAAGATCTGACGGTCAATTGCTCGGCCGGCTTCCCGGCGAACCAGGTCTCCACAGTTCTTGCCCAGATCACGGACCGCAACGGTCCGAACCGGATCACGATGTCCGGCGGCAATTGCGGGGGCGTCAGCATCGTCGGTTTCAACCGTCTGACGATCGCGGGCGACGGCTCGCCGATGGGAGGATTCTGGAACGTCATCAATTCACACAACATCTCGTTCAAGTCGGTGAACTTCGACTTCAATGTCCAGCCCGGGGTCATCACCCTGCAGGGTTCCCAGGTGACCTTCGACGGCGTCTCCGTGAAGAATTCGCCAGGCAACGCTGTCGTCGGCTCCGGCCCCTTCGACTTTGCGGTCGGCCTGGTTGGAAGCACTCTTGGTTTCACCGGAGCCCCGAGCCTCATCACGCAGAGCCGATGCGGCGGCCTGAGTGTCGACGCCGGATCGAGGGCGAACGTCGTGAACGTCACGATCAGCAACAACGGCTTCGGGCAGGGCTGCGGTAGCCAGCGTCAGGGCATCAGAGTTCAGCACGGCGGATCGGTGAACCTGTCGAACGGGTTCTTCGGGAACAATGGCTTCGTCAACCAGCCGGTTGACATCTCGGGCAACAGCGCCGCTGGCATCTCGATCCAAGGCGGCACGCTGATGACGTCAGCCGAGTCCGGAACCGCAATGATTCGCATTCACGACAACGACGACGTCGGGCTGGAGCTGGTGGGCTTTGCCGACATCGAGGGGCATGTTCAGTTCGACGGCAACAACCCGAACGGCTCGGATGGATTCACGTCTGCGCAAATCGTCGCCTTTGGCAGCGCGACGCTCGGGATCGGGCAAGGCGTCATCGTTCAGGGACAGGGCGGCGCAAGCCTGACCGCATATCACGCGTTTGTCTTCATTGGTAATGGTGGGCCGATGACGATCAGCGGCGGCGTGGCGCTGGCCCAGGGGTCGACCGGATTTCTGACAGGCTCGAACACGATCGACGAATTGAGCTGTGACGGCACGTCATGGATGTCCAACTTCGATCACGCCTCCACCATCGGCTCGAACAGCTGTCCCGAGAGTGGTCCTGCAGGCATCACCGGGCCGCCCGGACCGGAAGGGCCGCAGGGTCCGAAAGGTGATCCGGGTCCGCAGGGGATCCAAGGCATTCAGGGAGTGCAGGGGCAGACTGGAGCACAGGGTGCACAAGGAGTCCAAGGGCCGCCCGGACCTCAGGGACCAATGGGACCAACCGGACCTCAAGGACCGCAGGGCATTCAGGGTACGCCGGGCATTCCCGGTGGAGTGTCTGGACACGAACTTGTCCAAAACCCGGTGACTCGAACGCTTGCCAAGAACACGACGACTGAGGTGACGGCGTTCTGCCCGGTGGGCAAGGTTGCCGTTGGCGGCGGGTACGGCACCAGTAATCCAAGTGTCGCGGTCATTTACAGCGTCGCCGATGTCAGAGGCGGCCAGTCGTTGTGGGCGGTGGCTTTCCGAAATACAGCGAACAACTCGCAAACCGCAAATCTGTCCGCGCAGGCGATTTGCGCAAACCAGCAGCAATAGAAAGCCGACGCGGACGTGTCGGGTGGGGCCGCCTCGCGGCGGTCCTCACTCGCCGCCTCAGCGCTCGATCTTCAACCAATCGGGTTCCTAGTCAGGGAGGATACGGTTATGCGTCTGCGCTCAAGTCTGATCGCTCTGTCGCTCGTGCTCGCCTCATTACCCGCCTACGCGCAGGGCGGCAAGCCTGGAGGAGCAGGCGAGACGATCGCCTCCCTCACCGCCAAGCTGACGGCGCTCACCGATCGCGTCGCCAAGCTGGAGGGCCAGATCGTGGCAACCGACCTCGCCGGCGAATACCGCGTCACGGGCTTCATCGCCGGCGGTAACGCTACCAACCCGCCCTCCGTAGGAATCGGCGTGATCTATGGGACCGCGACGCTGTTCGCCGACGGCACGGGATCGGGGCATACGACACTTCAAGGCACCTCTCTGGTTCTGAGTAACCCAGCGCAGGCATTACCCATCTTCGGAGAGGACACCGAAGTCGTAACGTGGACCTACGCTGACGCCACCCTGACAGCCACAAACCCGAACTCAGGAGAGGTAAGCGTCTTCAACGTCGCGGTCGGCGGCCGCGTAATGACCTCCGCCGTGAGCACCAAATGAAGGAGAAATTCTAACGATCCTGACGCGACTGCGCTGAGCAGATCCAGCGCGCTCAGGACTCCGAGAACTCGGCGATCGCGGCGGAATCCCGGTTGATCTGCACCTGTCGGACGGTGCCGTCGACCGGGATTCGCCGCTCGACCTGCTTCTCGGTAACCGGAACGATGATGTCTTTCGTCTTCCCGTCGGTGAACACAATCGTGACGGTGACCGGAATGTCGAACACTTCCGACCCGACTTGATCGAAACGCACGGTGACTTCGCGGTCGGCGACCGTCGTGTGATACGTGAGCTTCGGAAGCTCACTGCTGTAGATCCAGCGCTCGAAGAAGCGATCGAGATCGCGACCCGACTCGAGCTCGAATGCGCGCTGGAGATCTTCAGTGCCCGCCTTCTGGAAACGCCGATCCTGATAGAAGCGCCGCAGCGAGTTGAAGAACACCTCGTCGCCGAGCAGCCGCCGCAGCATGTGAAGGACGGCAGCGCCCTTGTTGTAGACGAGCGCGCGGAACACGCGCGTGTCGCTCTTGATGTGTCCCAGACGGTAGCCGAGATGTACCGGACCCTGATCCGAATCGGCGAGCGACCAGCGGCGGAACTGGCGCAGCATGTCGGTGAACACCTTGTCGCCGCGAGACTTCTGCGCATAGAGCGCCGCGAAGTACTGCGAGAACCCCTCGCTGAGCCACTGCTCGTGATAGTTCTTCCAGCCGATCGCCTGGCCCCACCATTGATGCGCGAGCTCGTGGGCCAGGAAGAATTCGCCGAAGCCGTCGAAGGCGGCGGGATCGTTGCGCCACGCGACGCTCGAATTCGCCGGCGGATCGTTGAGGACCGCGAAGTAGCCGGGACTGTGACCGCCGGGGAGATCGGATTCGACCAGCGCGACGGTGACGGACGGATACGGGGCGTCGCCGATGAGTCCCGTATAAAACCGCAGGATGTCCTCGATCGGTCGCGCGAGCTGACGCGCGCGATTGCGCTGCCGCGTGTTCGCCTCGACGGCAATCATCAGCCGGTCGCCGGTCGGATCGCTGGCCGCTTCATCGGATGTCGCGATCGTCTTCTGCAGGACGCGATCGAACCGGCTGACGACGAACGCGAGGTAGCGCAGCGGCTGATTCGCTCGGAACACGAACGGCTTGCCTCCCGGCAGCGTGAGCAGATCGCGAAGCGACACGGCGGTTGCGCCGCTGACCGGTTCGCCGCTGGCCACGCACCCGTAGCCCTCCGGCACCACGAGTCGAATCGTCGCCGTCGCGTAGTCGGGCACCGGATTCTGTGGATACCAGAGCGCTCGATTGCTGAGCAGATAGTGCGGCTCGTGACCGGAGAATGGATTGTCGCCACTCGTCTGCGGCTGATCCTGCCCGGGCTGCAGCGTCTCGGTTTCGATCGGGTCGGGCGCGACCCTGCCGGCGTAGTTGAGGATGAGCGTGATATCCGAGTCCTGCGGCAGCTGGCGCGGCAGGCTGATCATGATCGTGTTCTGGTTGCTCACCCGCAGATGAAGCAGCCGGCCGTACTCCACGCTCGTCACGCTCGACACTTCGAGACGATCGGCGAGCCTGAGGGTCAGCGTCGACAGAGACGCCCGCGCGCGGATTGCAAGCCGCGCCCGCGCTTCCAGCGACTGCCGCTCCGGATCGACGATCGCTTCGATGTTGTAGTCGATGACGTCGTACTCCCGCAGCGCGTCGTCGCTGTAGAACCGGCCGCGAGCGGCGAGCTTCGCCTGCGAGGCGTACAGGGCAATCGTGCGTCGACGGTCGCGTTGAAACAGCTGTACGTCCTCGGCCTGCGCGTTGCCGCGCGTGTAGGTGAGGATGCCGTACCGTCGCGTCTGCACTTCGAGGAGCATGTCGTTGGCCGGCGGTTGCAGATGCCACGTATCGCGACTCAGATCCTGGAGGTCGAGGACGTAGGACTTCGTCGAGTCGCGTGCGAACACCTCCTGCGCGCGCCGGACCATGCGTGCGTCCGGCATCACCGTCGTCAGCGCCGACGTCGTCACCAGTCGCGCGTAATCGGTCGGGTTCAGGCGTACAAAGGCCGCCTCGAATGGCGTCGTCAGCGTCTCGTTGCCCGAGAAGATGCGCAGCTGACCGCGCTCCGTTTCCGGAGTCGGCGAAAATCGCATCTCGCCGCGACCGAGCAGGATCAGGCCGGTGATGCCTTCTTCGGTGTCGATCTGAAAGACCGTGCCGTCCTGCAGCGTGATGAGGAGATCCTCGGCGCGCACTTCCAGATTCCGCGCGGCGTACTGCGTCGTGGTGATCAGCCGCAGCCGAAACAGCCCTTCGACCGACGCGACGCCTTCGGTGCGGACGATGCGCCAGGAATTCGGGTCGCCGCCGGGCGGGCGCCGGATGTCCAGACCGGCGGTCACGATCTTCGCGCGTCGCGGCGTCTCGATGAACAGCTCCACGACGACGCGGTAGCCATCGCCTGGCGGCGCTCCTTCGAGGTCCGTGCGATCCCGTTCGTGGACCACGGTGCGGACCGCGCGCGGCATGAACAGATCGAACGCGTGCTGGTTGATCTGCTCGTCGGACAGGCCGGAAAAGAGTGAGGGAAAGCTGGCGCGGTCCCCGGAGTTGAGGATCTGCTCCAGGCGCTTCAGCAGCATCGCGACCGGATCGGGCGAGGGTGCCGGTGCCGGTTGCGCCCACGCGGGCGCCGTCCATGCCAGGACGCACGCGAGTAACGCTGCGAGGCGGAACATCAGGGTTCTACTCTGGAGACATTAGACACCCGTTTGGGTGGTAGGTGGTGGATAGTGGATGGTCGTTCAAACCAACGAAACAACCACTATCGACTACCCACCATCCACCAACCAGGTCACACGGCGGGAATCGGAAGTAACCGCCGTGCAACAAGCACCGTGAGGTCGTCCAGCAGGCGTCGCTCACGGACGTGATGATCGACCGCCGCAAACGCCTCCCACCCGAGCTCCTTGGCCGATGCCCAGCAGCCGGCGTCGACGACGTTCTGCAGGCCGGCCTCGTCGAATGGCTGCCCATCCGGATTCTCGGCTTCAGTGACCCCGTCACTGTAGAGGACGAGCACGTCGCCGTACGCGAGCGTCGTGCGGCCGGCTTCATAGAGGGCCCCGTCGAACATCCCCAGAGCCATTCCGCCGACCGACAGCCTCTCGAAGCAGCCGTTGGCCCGACGCAGCAGCGGAGGATTCTGTCCGGCGTTGACGTAGACCAGCTCACCGGTTGCTGGCTGCAATGTCGCGAGAAACAACGTGATGAAACGCGAGCGCGGTGCGTGCTTGACGATCTGCGTGTTCAGCCGCGACACGAGCTCCGCGCCTTCGAGGCCTTCGTCGACGAGCGTCCGCATCATCGCGACCAGCAGGGCCATCAACAACGCGGCGGGACTGCCCTTGCCTGCGACGTCGCCGAGTGCAAGGAGCAGACGGCCATCGGGCAGCGGCAGGATGTCGTAGAAATCGCCGCCGACGGTGTTGGCAGGACGGGTCAATCCGAACGCCTCGACACCCGGTGCCTGATACGCGGCCCGCGGCAGCATCGCGAGCTGGATCTCCCGCGCGATCTCGAGGTCGTTCTTGAGCGACAGCCGATCGGCCAGCTCCAGGATGACCAGCAGGTTCATCACCAGGAAGCCGGCCAGCAGCGACAGCGTGCCGGTGGCGAACACCGGATGCGGAACGACCCACCAGTGCCAGCCCTGCGCAAGCTCCACAAGGCCAAGAATCGCCGACAGCAGTGCAACGGCATAGGTCGCACGGCGGGCGGGGCTCAGCTTCAAAGTGAAAGCGAGAAACAGCAGCCGCGCGTGCCGCAGCACGCGACGATAGCCACGCAGCTGCTTCAACTGGTCCTCGTCGACCTGACGCGAGAAGAACCGATACGCTTCGGCGGCGTCGCGCGTGAACAGCCGCTCCAGTTCGGTCGTGGTCAGACCCTGGGTGTAGGTCTCGAGGAACTTGCCCGAACCGGGGCGCGGCAACGGCGGCACGACCGCCCTGCGCGGCTTGTTCTCGTCGTGTCCGGCTTCAGCCGGACCGCGATCGTTAAGCTGGGTAGACACCGGCGTCTTTCAGAATTCCGAGCTCGCTGCCGACCTTCGCGAACGCATCGAGCGCGAACTGCAGCTCGTCCCGCGTGTGCGTCGCGGTGACGATGGTCCGCACGCGTGCCTTTCCCTTTGCGACGGTGGGGAAACCGATGCCCTGCGCGAACACGCCTTCGTCGAACAGTCGATCGGACAGCTTCATCGCCAGCGCGGCGTCACCAACAATCACTGGCGTGATCGGGCTCTCACTGACGCCGGTGTCGAACCCGAGTGCCTGCAGGCCGCCTTTGAAGAATCGCGCGTTCTCCCAGAGGCGATCGATCAGGTCCGGCTGCTGCTCCAGCAGGTCGAGCGCCGCGATGCACGTGGCGGCGACCGACGGCGGGTGCGAGGTCGAAAACAGGAACGGCCTGGCGCGATGAAACAGGAATTCTATGAGCGACCGCGACCCCGCGACATACCCTCCGAGCGCGCCGATCGCCTTCGACAGCGTGCCGACCTGAATGTCGACCCTGCCATGCAGTCCGAAATGATCGACCGTGCCGCGGCCATGCCGGCCGAACACCCCGCTCGCATGGGCGTCGTCGACCATCATGATGCAGCCGAATTCGTCCGCCAGGTCGCACAGGTCCGGCAGCGCGCCGAGGTCACCATCCATGCTGAAGACACCGTCGGTGATGATCAGGGTCCTCTGCTGGCGCGGCAGCCGCTGCAGAATGGCTCGCGCGGCCGCGACGTCCTTATGCGGGAACACTTCGATCGTCGCGCGACTGAGACGGGCGCCGTCGATGATGCTCGCGTGATTCAGTTCGTCCGAGACGATCACATCCTCGCGACCAAGGACGGAGGACACGGTGCCGGCGTTCGCAGTGAAGCCGCTCTGGAAGACCACTGCGGCTTCGGTCTTCTTGAACAGCGCCAGCCGCCGCTCCAGCTCCACGTGGATTTCCATGGTCCCGGCGATCGGGCGCACCGACCCCGTGCCGACGCCGAGCGTCCGCAGCGCCTCCAGCGCCCGTTCGCGCAGGAGCGGGTGCGTCGTCAGCCCAAGGTAATTGTTCGACGAGAGATTGACGACGGACGTGTGATCGACCGAGGTGTGGGCCCGTTGTTCCCCGTCCAGCACCCGAAGGCGCCGGTACAGCCCCTGCTGACGCAGGGAGTCGAGCTCCTGGCCCAGATAGGCGAGAGGATCTGGCCGCACAACGGGGTCATTCTAGTCTGGATGGTGGGTGGTGGATGGTAGATGGTGGCAGTTGGTGGTGGGTGGTTAATGGTTGGTGGCTCGTGGTTTGAGGCCCCACCGTTACTACCATCCACTACCCACCACCCACTACCTAGAACAGGATGGCCATCCACGGGATGACCGCCACTGCGACATAGAACACGGCCAGCAGCGCCACGACCAGGTGCACCTGGCGCAGGTGCAGGCAGATGCCCAGGAATCCGGCCACTGTTTTGGCTCCCATCAGCGCCGGCCCGTGGCCGAGGTGGGCCATCATCGTCGCGATGAGGGGGTTTGCCTCAATGGTTGTGCCGTAAGTGACCACTCCCACGTAGGTCAGCACTCCGTCGAGACACTGCGCGAGCAGAAACACGAGCAGCACGACGTCGCCGAATACTGAACGTTGAGTATCTGGATAGGACGCAGCCAGTACTCCCGCTGTTCGCGACGTTGCGACTCCCGCGAGGTAGCTCGGAACCGGTTGCGACGGTGCGTAAACAGTGGCAGCCATTCGCGTCTGCATTCCTCAGGGGCAATGCGCGTGCCGCGCCTTCCGTTAGACCTTCCCGGACAACGTCCAGCTTCGACGAACGTGATGCGCGCGGTTGATTTGGCCGAGTTTCAACGCGCCCGCATCACGTCGAAGAGCACGTCGCCGTTGTCCTGGAACAATTCGACCGCACCTCTTTTCCGCAACGCGGCAGAAGTATTCCTGCCGATGTCGTCGACGAACGCGTTTTCATGGACGACCACCAGCGTTGCGCCCGCGGCGCGCAACGCATCGACGGCGACGTCGGGATGTCGCGGGACGTCACTCAACGCCGTGATCAATTGCCCGTAGTGCGGCGGAAAGAACCCGCTGTATCCATTCAGCACAGGACGCCAATGGGTGACCGAATAGTAGACAGCGCGGAGATCGTAGTCCGGTTGCCCCAGGGGCAGTTCGGCAACGACGGCGTTTCGACTCTGACGTGCGATCTCTTTGTAGACTGCGGGCGCACGACCGGGACGGTAGATCCGTGATGCGGGTGCTGCAAACCCTTCAGGCGGAGTCACCCCGTTCACTTCCATCGGCACCGCGAGGCTCTCGATCAGGAACAGACACGCGATCGCCGGAAGGATCCAGCGTCCGATGCGCAGACGATCGATCCACGCCGCGCCGAACGCGGCGAGCACCGAGAGCATGAGCACCGCGATCGTCGTGAAGCGTGCCGGTGCGCGAACGCCGTCCCAGCCAGGCACGTGATCGTAGAGAAATCCGTACGGAGATGCGAGGTCGAGGGGACGCCCCAGCGACTGTGGCAGCGGACCGAGTGAAAGCCAGACGGCAGCGACGAGCGCGACGACGAAGAAGCCGCGCGTGGCGACGAAGGCGCGCACTCGTGCGCGCGCCCCGGGCGAGAGCACGCACATCAGGACGAGGAATCCGACGGCAATCGCGAGCGGTCGCGTCGCGTCGACCATGCGCACGCGAAACACCCAGAGGTCGAGCAGCACGCGCCGATAGAGCAGCGTCACGACCGTCGCCAGGAAGTAGAGGGTAGCGCCCACTCCGCACAATGCCGCGGCGACGGTTCGCGAACGCGACGACGATGTAGGGCGGGTCTTGTTTTTCAGACCCGCCCCGTCCGTCCACGCGATCGTGCCAATCAACGCGAGAAGAATCGTGACCAACCCAGGAAAGAGCTCGCCCTCTGGTTTCGGGAACGCGCGCAAGCGCTGACCCCAGAGCGGCTGCTGTGAGAATGCGGTCCCGTACGAATAGACGTCCGCTGAATAGCGGGCGACCTCCGTTGCCGACCGCGTGCCCTGCGTCTCGGCGCGGACGGCGACATACGGCAACAGCAACGGGACGATGAGAAGGGTGACCGCCAATGCCGCCAGCGACAACCGCAGCCACATGCGCCGATTTCGCAGTTGCCCGTGGCGCCACAGCTCCCACACGACGTACGCCGCAGCAAACACCGGGAAATACAGCAGGTAATACCCCGATGAGAGGCTCTGCATGAGCAGCGCGATGGCGGCGCCGATCAGCCATCGGAGCCGGCCCGACGAGACGTATCTGCTGAACGCCCACAACGTGAACGGCATCCACTGCGCGGACAACACGTGCAGATGCGAGGTCTGGGCGATGCGATACGGCGCAAACGCGAACAGCAGTCCACCGATGAGCGCCGCGCGCGTGCAGGACGTCAGCTCGCGTGTGAGCAGAAACCCACCGACTCCGGCCAGCACGAACGACGAAAGAAACAGCAGGTTGTAGCCGAGGATCGGATTCCTGCTGGCGAGGTAAACGGGAAAGCTCTGGATCGCCTGCGGGATGAAGTGCTCCGAATAGGCAAGCGTCAGGCGCGCCGGATAGAAGATGTTCGCGTCGAAGAAACCGGCAACCGCTCTGCCGTCAGCATGCAGCAGCTTGACGAAGTGGTCGTGGTCCCATGTCAGGATCCACATCGTCAACACGGAGTCGCCGAGATCCCGAGGCACGTCGCGGCCCAGGCCGAGCACGAGCGGCCACGTGGCGAGAACAGCGACGATCAGATATGCGGCGGCGGCGATCCAGACGTCGCGTGCCGAGCGGGAGATCGTGCTCCGGGTCTCGAGAGGTTCTTCCACGCCCGCGCTGAAGCCGAATTTCATTTCCGCGCGGACTGGCTCCCGGAAACCACACCCGATTTCGTCACGTTGTCGGACGAGAGCTCCTCATACAGCACCTGCAGCACCGCCGCCGTGGGAACAGCCAGAATCGCACCGACGATCCCGAGCAGCGACCCTCCGATCAGCAGCGAGACGATGATGATGACGGCGCTGATGCCGACCTGTCGCGACATGATCTTCGGGACGAGCACGTGGTTCTCGAGCTGCTGTTGAAGGATGAAGAACACGAGCACGAACAGCGCGAGCGTCGGTCTGACGGTGAGCGCGACGATCACGGCCGGGATGGCCGAGAGGATCGGCCCGACGACCGGAATCATCTCGCCGATTCCCGCGATCAGCGCGAGGACATAGAAATAGGGGACGCCGAGGATCCAGAGACCCACGGCGGCCGTGCTGCCGATGATCGCCCCCAGCAGGAGTTGTCCTCCCAGCCACGCGCTCACCTTCGTCGTCACGCGACGACACGCGTCCTCGACGCGCGGTCGCCGCGTTCGCGGAAAGAGGCGGACGAACGAATTCACGATCGTCTCGGCGTCGACCAGGATGTAGAAGGTCAGGATCAGGATCGTGATGAATCCGAAGATGCCGCCCACGACGCCCCAGACGGCGCCAATCAGGGCGCCGACCGCGTCGGATCCGCCGACCGGCGTCTTCTGCACGGCCTCGCCGACCGTCAGTTCGCGACCGAGCAGCCCGCGATCGATCAGCCACTGCTGGGCCTTGTGCGACACCTCGGGGAGCGCCGCCCACAGATCGCGCGCCTGGGACACCAGCGCCGGAATGACCGCAATCGCGACGGCCGTGAGCAGCGAGAGGATCGTGAGGTAGATGATGAGAATGGCTGCCCAGCGCGGCAATCGCCGTGGCGCCGCGGGGCGATGGCGTTCAATGGCGCTGACGAGCGGCGACAGGCCAATCGCGAACAGCGCCGACACGTAGACGATGAGCAGCGCGTCGCGTGCGAGGAAGATCATCCAGCCGAGCGCCGCCGTCAGCAGCAGCCCGGCCAGTGCGTAGCGAATCAGCGAACGTGCTTCGTCTGGGGTCACGATCACGAACGACGGTTACGCGCGCTGCTAGGTTCGTGCGAGATAGTCGCGTGTGAAGTCGCCGATGTCTGTATAGATCGGCGCGAGCTCTCGCGGGTCGGCCAGGAACACGATCCGGAAGAAGCCCTGTTCGCCGGGCATGCCGAATCCCGAGCCATACACACACAGGATGCCGGTCTCGCGCAGCAGGGCCAGGACGTAGTCCTCGTCGCTGTGACCCGGCGGCAGGGTGACCTGCGGCATGGCGTAGAACGCGGCGCGCGGTGCCACGCAGCGCATTCCGGGAATCGCGTTCAGCATGTCCGTGGTCAGCTGCGCACGTTCGGCGAGTGCCGCCCGAAACACACCTTGGTGTGATCGGTCGCCCGTCATCGCCGCCGTGACCGCGTACTGCATCGGCCCTGGGCTGCAGAGTCGTCCGTCTGCCAGCTTCTTGATTGCCGCCAACGCGTCATCCAGCCGCGGGCTGGATCCGACCACCAGCCAGCCGGCGCGCCACCCTGGTGCCAGATACGCCTTCGACAAGCTGGAAAACGAGATGATCGGGGCGTCGACGTCAAGAGTCGCGAGCAGCGGCACCGACCCCTCGAATCCCAGGTCGCCATACACCTCATCGGCGACGATCGTGAGCTCGTACCGTTCCGCCAACTCGATCAACGACCGCCGAACCGACGTCGGATACACCGCGCCGGTCGGGTTATTGGGATCGATCACCACCAGCACGCGGGTCCGCGGCGTGATGAGCGACCGCAGATGATCGAGGTCAGGCAGCCAGTCGCGGTTCGGATCGGTGCGGTAGTAGCGAGGCTGCGCGCCGATTTTCGCCAGGATAGCCGTGTAGAGCGGATAGGTCGGCAGCGGCACCAGCACGTCGTCGCCCTCATCGACGAGCGCGTTGAGCGCCAGTTCAATTCCTTCTGAGGTCCCTGTCGTGATCAGGACGCGGTCGGGCGAGGTCGGTACGCCACGACGCGTGTAATCGGCCGCGACCGCTTCGCGTGCCGATCGAATCCCGACCGACGGCAGATAGCCGTTCTTCCCCTCGCGCATCGCGCGCGTGGCGGCGTCGATCAGGTGAGCAGGGGTCTGAAACCCGAAGGCGACCGGATCGCCAATATTGAGGTAACGGACTGCCGTACCACGAGCCTCGACTGCCTGCGCTTCCGCCACGATGTTGCGGATTGCATAGGAGAAACGGTTGACCCGCTGCGCCACGGGTGCCGATCGAGAGGTTCGAGTAGGCATGGCCCATCTTACACGTTCGCTGAGCTTTAGCCGTTTTCGAGCCGAAAACAGGAGTAATCCGTGGGGTTCTTAAAGAGCTCTACTGTGTAAGGACGTAACAGTTACACACTTTGGGGAAACATTGGACATGTCCCAACACCTGTCGATCGACGTAAACCATTGCGATTGCTCGAGCAAACCAGATGGCAAGGCCATTGTAATTGCTGGCCCCGTGATGCGGCGGAGCCTGGTTCCCATCGTGGTCGTGGCGCTGGTGATAGCGACCACCTCCCGGGTGGGATGGGCGCAAGGACCCGCATCAGAAGGTCAGAGCCCGGTCATCACCTTCAAGTCGGGCGTCGAGGTCGTCACCGTGAACGTGGCCGTCCGTGACCAGCATGGCAAGGTCGTTCGCGACTTGAAGAAGACCGACTTCGAGGTGATCGATTCGGGATTCGGACGCGAGATTCGCGACTTCTATTTCGGCGACTCGCCGATCAGTCTCGCCGTCCTGGTCGACATCAGCGGCAGCATGGGTGTGGGCGGGAACATGGATCGGGCGCGCGATGCGGTGTCGGTCGCCACGATGAGCCTGCGCGATCGGGTCGACGAGGCGACGCTCTTCACGTTCGACACGAAGCTGCGACAGGTCATCAACTTCACCAACGACCTCGGTCTGATCCGCCGCGTGAACTTGAAGGGCACGCCCTGGGGCCAGACGTCGCTGTTCGATGCGATCGGCAATACCGCGCGTGCCGCGGCCCTTCGCACGAACAAGCATCGCGCGTTGCTGGTGATCACCGATGGTGTGGACACCGGCAGCAAGTTGACAGCGGGTGAAGTGTCCGGGATCGCCAGCTCGATCGACGTTCCGGTCTACCTGCTCGTCGTTGCCAATCCGCTCGACCATCCGGGCGGGGAATTTGCGGTCGTCGCGACCGACGGTCGGGAGACGAACACCGCAACGCTTGCCGATCTGGCTCGCTGGACCGGCGGCGACATGCGTATTGCCAGCGAGCCCGAGCACACGGTGGAGGCCATTCAGGACCTCTTCGCGGAGCTGCGGCATCAATACCTGATCACCTTCGAGCCGGGAGAGCGTCCGGGCTGGCACCCGCTCGAGATTCGCACACGGAAGAAGAACCTCGTCGTTCACGCGCGTAGCGGGTACATGTCCGGCCCCTCGCGAACAGAGAGTCAGTAAGCCAGAGGAGAGATAACGACCATGCGGAAGAGCATTTTTGCAGCATCCATGTTGGCGCTGTCGGTCGCGGTTGCTCCGGCCTGCGCCACCAAGAAATTCGTGCGGACGGAAGTGGGAACCGTCAACTCGAAAGTCGACACCTTGAACGGCACCGTTGAAGAAACACAGGAACGGACGCGCCGGAACGAGGAGCGCATCGGATCGGTCGATCAGAAGGCCGAAGCGGCCGGCAAGGCGGCGTCGGGCGCGCAGGCCCAGGCCGACACGGCGCTCAGTATGGCCAAGGACGTCGATGGGAAGCTGTCGGCGACCAACACCAAGATCGACGCGGTCGAAGCGGCCAACAAGCGCCTGATCTACACGGTCACACTCAGTGAGGATCAGGGGAACTTCAAGTTCGGCAAGGCCGATCTGCCTGACACCGCGAAGGCCCGCCTCGACGAGGTGATCAATCAGCTCAAGGCGAACCCGAACAACATCTTCATCGAGATCGAAGGGCACACCGACAACGTCGGCAACAAGGCGCTCAACGAGGAAATCGGGATGGAGCGCGCCGATGCCGTGAAGCGGTACCTGTACGAACAGCACCAGATTCCGCTGCACAAGATGAACGTGATCAGCTACGGCGAGGACAAGCCGGTTGCGCCGAACAACACCCGTCAGGGTCGCGCGCAGAACCGCCGCGTCGTGATCAAGGTCCTTTCGTAGTCGGTTGGTGGATGGTCGTTGGTGGATAGTGGTTTTGCCGGTCGGTGCGTCACTGACCAAGCCACCATCCACCGTCTACCACCCACGATCCAGTTCCTATCGCATACTCGAGAAATCCACGCGCGCCCGCGCGAGCTCGTTGCCCGGGCGCGGTGGAGTCCCAACCACATCACGTAGCACCACGTCGTAAACGCCCGTCGCCTCGAGGCCGCCGCCATCGACATGCGCGATGATCGTCCCGCCCAACATCGGCTGACTGCCGCCGGGGACCACAGGTCCCGTCGGAGCGGGCAGTGGCACTCCGCTCACACGTGGTCCATACCGGGGGATTCGGTCGACCGAGAGTGGCTCACGTGCCCGGACATCTCCGGCACGCACGAGAGTTACCTGGTACTCGGGAACACCGACGAACGTGTTCAGCGGGTGAAACGACAGCTCGACATAGATATCGATCTGATTACCTGACGCAGCCAGCAACTCGAGCGCCTGCCGCTGGCCGAAGCGGCGGTCGCTGCCCGCCGCACCGGCTTCCGCCGCCAGCACGATCCGCCGGAACGGTGTGACGATCTCCACAGAATCGACCGGCGCTTTGGCTACCATCACGCGATAGGCGCGATGCAACCGGTCACGTTCCTGCGCCAGCCGCGACTGTCCGATCGCGATCGCCTGCTGGATCTCCTCGGGATCGAGCATCGTGTCGAACGCGGTGACGTGCGCGAGGAGGAGTGCGATCGCCACTGACGTCGAGATGCCGCGGGCCATGAGACGATCGTAGCAGGCCGGATGGTGGGTGGTGGGTGGTGGATAGTGGTTGCTTGTCGGGTGTGAATCGCCGCGCCGCGGGCGCTGTTGCCGCATGCCACACTGCCACGACCCACCATCCACGACCGACCATCCCACCATCTACCACCCACCACCCACCATCCAGACGATGAGCCCATATCGCACGCGATTCCGCATTGCCGGGTAGGGCGTGATCGGTGCGAACCTACGAAGCGCTTTCGGCGGCGTACTTCCTCGTGTTGGCCGTCGCCGGGCTGTTTGCGCCGGTGGACAAGCCGAGACGGGCAGTCGGCTGTCTGTGCGCGCTTGCCGCCGTCGTGCTGGTGTCCATCGCGTCGACGACCGGCGGCGTAGTCCGCGATTGGGCACCGCTCGTCTACATCGCCGCCGGCTATTGGATTCCCTCGTTGTTCGTCAGTGGCGTCGCAGCGCACCTCGTCGTCGAGCGCTGGCTCCTTCGCACGGACACGTCGCTGCGACACTGGTTACCGCCGATTCCCGCTCGGACGGTCCCAGTATTCGAGGTGGCTTACCTGGCGTGTTATTTCCTCGTGCCGATCGGCTTTCTGCTGGTCTTCATCGCGGGAAGCCCGGACGACGTGAATCGCTTCTGGACCGCGGTCCTGACCTCAGGCTACGTATGCTACGGCACGCTCCCGTGGCTGCAGAGTCGACCGCCACGTGTGCTGGCGCCCTTCGGCTGCGCTCAGGGAAAGCCGCACACGCCGCCTTCGATCGCGCACGTCAACGTCTTCGTCCTGAGTCGGATCAGCCACGGCTGGAACACGTTTCCGAGCGGCCACGCCGCGATGTCCTTCGCCGTCGCGTTCGCGCTCGCGCCGGTGTCGGTGCCCGCGGCGATCGCGGCCGCGATCGTCGCGACCGGGGTGGCGATCGGTGCCGCGGCCGGGCGCTATCACTTTGCCGTCGATGTAATTCTCGGATCGCTGGTGGCCATGGTCAGCGGAGGTGTGGTCTTCGGTTTCTAAGACCAAAGATCAAGGCCGAGAGGCCAGAGCCTAAAGTCCAGAGACGACAGACGAGCGCCCGTGCGCGTCGCGGGGGAGCGTCGACGCGCACGGGCATGCGGCAACCTAGTCTTTCTTCGACTCCAGCTGGCCGCGAACCTCGCCCGCCGGATGCGCGGTCGTGTGGACGTTCGCGTACGAGTTGCCAAGGAGGATCGCCTGAATCGCGTCGGCCATCGTGTTGATTCCGATTTCGGGCCGCGCGACGAAGGCCCTGGCGTCCACTCGAAACGCCAGGCTCAGGTCGTCTGTCCGTCCGGTCGGAATCGGGAAGTTGATCACCACGGGACCGGCAACGCCTTTGGGCCCGATGTGAATGTGTCCGGCCGTCGTACCCGCCGGCAGGTTGAACAGCGACAGAGTGACCGTCAGCTCCTCGTTCTTCTGGTCGACCGAGACCTCGATCGTCCCCACGGCTCCTGTCAGAAAGGACGGCGTTTCCTCGCCGGCATTCAGGGTGGCGGTGAGTGTCTGTGCGGCCGCGGGCGCGATGCAGATGGTGAGCATCGCCGCCGCCGCGACACACAGGCTGAGAAATCGTTTCATGGAGATCGCTCCTTGTAGTGGGTGAGACTGGGTGCGGAACGCCGCGAGCAGAAAACGGACCATGTGCCCGAGCGTCGAATCAACGACTTAGCCGTGCTTGTGGGCGGTGAAGCTTACGGTGCTCGAAATTCGTTTTCGCGGAGCGGCATAGTCGGAAAGAACGCGGACCCGAAAGGTCCGCGCCGCATATATCCTCTGGCTGTGGATCTCGCAGGAAAAGTCGCTCTCGTGACGGGGAGTAAACGGATCGGGGCAGTCGTGGCGACCGAGCTTGCACGCGCGGGCGCGGACGTGGGGATCGTTTATCGATCGTCTCGCGCGGAGGCCGATCAAACGGCCGCCTCGATTCAGGGCCTCGGTCGGCGAGCCATGGTGCTCCACGCCGATCTGCGAGAAGCCGACGCCTGCGACCGCGTCGTCGACGAAACCGTCGACGCATTGGGGCGAATCGATGTCCTCGTGAACATGGCGTCGGTCTACGTATCGCGTTCCGTCGACGAGGTGACGCTCGAAGAATGGGACACGCAACTCCAGGTCGATCTGCGCGCGTCCTGGTTGTGCGCGCGGGCTGCGGTCCCGCACATGCGTCGCCTGCGCGGCGGGCGGATCATCAATTTCTCCGATTGGGTGGCGAAGAGCGGGCGGCCGCGCTATCCCGGATATCTCACGTATTACGTGGCAAAGAGCGCTGTCATCGCGCTGACCGAAGCACTGGCCCTGGAGCTGGCGCGCGATCAGATTCTCGTCAACGCGATCGCCCCCGGTCCGATCGTCGCGCCCGAGGGCACGTCAGACGACGAATTCACCGCGGTCGAACGCGCGACCCCGCTCGGACACTGGGGCGGCGAGATCGAGATCGCCAAAGCAGTGCTCGCGCTCGTCGACAGCGATTTCATCACGGGAGAGACGATTCGAGTTGATGGAGGAAGACACGTGCGGTGAGCGGCGTGTCAAATCCCAAATCCCAAATCCCAAATCCCAAATCCCAAAAGGCCCAAAGGCCCAAAGGCCCAAAGCCCCAAGACCCTCAAGCGCCCTTGCGTGCCGCGGGCGCACTTTCGAACCCGTAGGTCTCGATCGGCTCTTTCGCCGGCCCACACTTCACTTCACCGGTTCTCACGTCGAATTGCGATCCGTGCCATGGGCACTGCACGGTGCCGCAGATCAGCACGCCATCGGAAAGGGGCCCCCCCTTGTGCGTGCAGCGATCCTGGAACGCCGCGTAACCATCTTCCGTGTGCGCGACGGCAACACGGCGGTCGTCGTCGTGAACGAGCTTCATCTGGTTGACGTCCAGGTCCTTCGCGACCGAGAGCAACGAATCGCGCGTTTCCTCCGGGAGTGTTTCTTCGCGCCATCTCCCGGCGTTCGCGTATCGATGGTCCACGCCGATCTGATTGCGATACACGAGCGTCCCGCCGAGGTATCCCGCCACCGACATCACGGCAGTGCCGACTCCCTGCAGGAGCAGCGGCATGACGCGCCGATCACGCCCGCGACGGAGCAACCAGCTCGTCGCGAACAGGCCGAGGCCCGTGATGTTCAACAAGGCATGCTTGGTCGCGCGATCGCGGCCGGAGCTCCGCGGCGGAACGCTGCCGAAGTAATCGATCACTCCCGGTACGGCGGCGAACAGCGCCGCAACGACGCCGGTGGGCACGAGGTGGTCGGAGACGTTCTGGAGCTCTCGATTACCGGACGCTGCGGCGGTTGCAGAGAAGCCAAATGACCCGGTGAGGAAGGCGAATGGATAGACGATGAGCATCGGGTGAATCGGATGCCCCTTGATCGCTGCCTGGCTCTTCATAACCGCTCGACGGTGCAAGCGTCGAACCAGGCGCCGGCAATTCTCAGGCGTACATCGGCCGATTTTCCTGGAGCGCCAACCAGCCCCGCGCGACGCGATAGATGAACCAGAGGCTGACGAGGCCGAGCGGCAACCACGCGACGATGAGCCCGATGCCGAAGGTCATCACGATGAAGATCCCGCACAGGCACACCCACAGCGCTCCAAACCAGAACGTGCGGATCTGCCAGCGGAAGTGCGAGTCGAGCCACGTGCCACGCACGTCCGAGCGCTTGATGTAGTTGAGAATGACCCCGATGATCGAGGGCCAGCCGATCAGGAATGAGCCGAACACCGTTGCTGCGCCCACGATACCCACGAGCAGGCTGAGCGCGTGCAGCACGTAGATGATCTGCGTCCACTGAACCAGCGAGCGATTGGCGGTTGACGTGGGAAAGGTCATGTTCAGCGCCCCTTTCAAATCTTGTCCGCCACAGCCCTTCGACGAAGGCGGATGATCGATCCTACGACCGTGCCGGAGTCGTGGTTCCTGTCGTGTCCAGATAGCGCAGCGCCTCGACGCGACCGAGAATCGCGCCCAACGTCGTCGCCGCGCCCATCAGCGGCAGGTTGCTCACGTAGAAGTGACGCACGCCCACATCGAGCATTGCGCGGATGGTGCGCGCACAGACCTCGATCGGTGTCGCCCCCGAGGCGAACTCCGCCAGGAGCGCGTCGACCGGGACGGGCATGAACTGCTTGAGGATCTGCAGCGTCTTCGCGTTCGCGCTGCGGTAATAAAACACGCCGAACATGCCGGGCATCGTGACGCCCCGACGATGGGTTTCGTCCAGGAACCGCGTGACAGGTGCCATGTCGAGATGGGTCACGACCTGCGTCAGGTAGTACTCCCCCGTGAAGTGATCGTCGAGCAGAAAGTCGGCCTGACGAGCGGGATCCGCATAGGGATTGGCCCAGCCGCCGAGCGTCAGCGTCGGCACACGTCGCCGAATCTCCTCGCGCAGCTGAGACGCGTGCTCGACGCAGCGAGGGCGGCCAACCGTCTTGTCGCCACCGAGCACGACGAGCGAGCTGAACCCGTGCTGCGCCGCCTGCTCGGCGTACGACAGACAGAACTCGAGCGAGTGCTTGCTCGTGAGAAACGGGATCACGTGGTCGCGCGACACGTCGCGTCCCATGTTCGCGACCAGATGGCGGAGGTTGTTTTCCTCCTGTGTTCCGACGGCGCTATCGGTCAGGAACACCCGAGTGCGCTGGCGAGTGAGGCTGCGGACGGAATGATACGTATCGATCCAGGCGTCCATGCCGTCGACCGAATCGAGCTCTGCGCGCGGAGGACGCAGCTCCGCGGCGACGATCGACGCTTCTTCGCGCATCGCTTCGGCTAAAGACACGAGATCAATCCTAACTCCCCAGGACTGGATGGTGGGTGGTGGTTCGTGGTTCGTGGTGTGAAGCCCGTTGAAGCGAATCCTTCGTGAGCAACCACTACCCACCAACGACCATCCACCAACCGGCAGTTGGGAGTTGGGAGTTGACACGCCCCGCTGATATCGTCGTCGAGTGACTGAGCTGACGTTCCTCGGCGCCGCACGCACGGTGACCGGGTCCAAATATCTGGTCGAGCACAACGGCACGCGCGTCCTGCTCGACTGCGGTCTGTTCCAGGGGCTGAAAGACCTGCGCACTCGCAACTGGGAACCGTTTCCGATCCCGCCCTCGTCGCTCGATGCCGTCGTCCTCACCCACGCGCATCTGGATCACGTCGGCTATCTGCC
>Ga0070699_100001441_pt1 | contig 21861 bp, 9 predicted proteins | sample KBSK1503metaG_FD_65473 | JGI IMG/M metagenome (GOLD analysis project Ga0070699, IMG submission 65473) | Corn, switchgrass and miscanthus rhizosphere microbial communities from Kellogg Biological Station, Michigan, USA - KBS K1-50-3 metaG | ecosystem: Host-associated > Plants > Roots >...
AATGAACGGGGCGCATGACTGAGGCTCCCGCCCGCCTCGCCGCCGCCCTGGCCGACCGCTACACCCTGGAGCGGGAGCTGGGGCAGGGTGGCATGGCGACGGTGTACCTGGCCGACGACCTCCGCCACGAGCGTAAAGTTGCGGTCAAGGTACTGCGGCCCGAGCTGGCCGCGAGCATCGGGCCCGAGCGCTTCCTCCGCGAAATCCGCATTGCCGCCCAACTTCAGCATCCGCACATCCTGCCTCTTCTGGAATCGGGTGAAGCCGGGGGATTCCTCTACTACGTGATGCCCTTTGTGGACGGGCAATCGCTCCGCGACCGGTTGACCCGCCAGGGTGAGCTGCCGGTGCACGAGGCGATCAAGCTCATCAGCGAGGTGGTGGACGCGCTGAGCTACGCCCACGGCCGGGGCGTGGTGCATCGGGACATCAAGCCCGACAATGTGATGATCTCGGGCCGCCATGCGCTGGTGATGGACTTCGGTGTGGCTAAGGCGGTGAGCGAAGCGAGTGGCAGGAACCAGCTCACCACCGCGGGCGTGGCTCTCGGTACCCCCGCCTACATGGCGCCGGAGCAGGCGGCCGCCGACCCCCACCTCGATCACCGGGTAGACATCTACGCCGTCGGAGTGATGGCGTATGAGCTGCTCGCCGGCCGGCCGCCCTTCGTCGGCGGGTCCCCGCAGCAGGTGCTGGCCGCGCATGTCACCCAGGCGCCGGAACCGGTTTCCAAGTTCCGGCCGGGAATCTCCCCCGCGCTGGAAGCCGCGATCATGCGGTGCCTGGCCAAGCGCCCGGCCGATCGCTGGCAGAGTGCTGATGAGCTGCTGGGACAACTGGAGCCGTTGACCACGCCGAGCGGCGGCATGACGCCCACCAGCACTCGACCCATCGAGGGATGGAAACCGGCGTCAGGAAACCGGAAGTGGGTGTTTGCGGCGGCCGCCTTGCTCGGTGCCGTCGCGCTCGGCACCACCTGGATGCTGATGGGCAATCGGGCACCGTCCCGGCCGCCGGTCCAGCTCGACCGCACCCAGCTCACCTATACCGGCGGTGCCTTCTTCCCCGCAATCTCAGTGGACGGCCAGCGTTTCGCCTACGTCACGCACGAGTGCAATGCCGACGGGCGATGCACCGACAATGTCACGGTTCAGGATGTCGGCGGCGCCGGCTCCGCGGTGATTATGCGCGGGGCTGCCAATATCTGGGAACTCGAGTGGACGGCCGACAGCCGCTTCGTCCTGGTCCAGGGTTCGTTTGGGGGAGATCGCTGGGGTGTATTTCGACTGTCGGCGCTAGGTGGCGAACCGCTTTTTCTCGGGTGTTGCGAAGGGAACATGGTCGGGCGAACCGACACGCTCATGGTCCTGCGCGAGGCCCATGTCGGCGATTCCGTGGCCTGGGTTCGCTGGATGACGGTGGCTGACGGCGTGGTCCACGACAGCATCCCGGTCTCTCAGCTCTCGGGCGGGCTCGATGTCGGGTCATTTCCCGACGGCCGCCACCTGGTCGTCGAGCGCAAACCCGCCAGCGGAAGCCTCGTCGTTGTACTCGACCGAAAGGGCAATCCGATCGATTCGATCGCGTTGCCCAGGCCCCAGCAATTTGCCGAGGTCTCCCCTGATGGCGGCACGCTGACGGTCTTCTCTCCCGACGAGAGAACCAATGACATGGATGTTCTCGGCTACCGGGTCGACCGTCGAGGCCACATTGAGGCGCACCCCGACACCATCCTCCGGCAATTCAACATCAACGGCGGAAGCATGTCGGCGAGCGGGTTGATGGTCTATGGTGCCGGACCGACCGACTATTCGGTGTGGGCGCTTTCGCGAGACAATCCTGGCGCCATGCGTTTCCGGCAACGCCGTCTGGCAGCCGGGACAGCGAACATGGTGGGAACGCTCTCGCCTGCCGGGGACCGGGTCCTGCTTTGGCGCGAGGTCCTAGTGGGTAACCGCCTGCTTACCCAGCTCTCCACCATGCCGTTCGACAGTGGGCCGGAGACGCTGTTGGGATCCCCGCGGGATTTCATTGACAAGGACTGGACCCAGGACGGGCGCAGCATCCAGGTCGGGATGCGGCAGGGATTGGACAGCGTGGCTGTACTGGAGCTGGACGCAAGCTCGGATCGCGTTCGGCGGCTCGCGACCTATCCGAGGACGGGATACCGCTTTGCTGAAACGCTGCCGGGTGGCGGTTATGTCCTGATCGTTTCGAGGAGGAAATTTCGGCCGGTTGGGGCAAGCGGGATCAAGGACACCACCTACCAGCTGCCGATCGAAGCCGGGTTTATCATCAGCCTGGATCCGTCCCCGGATGGGCGTGCTTTCGTCGAGGTCGGATGGAATCAGAGCGGCGACACGCTCCTGGCCAATCGGGTCTCGCTGGTAGACGGCAGCGTTGAGCGGCTGGCCGCCTTTGTGGGTGAGGACATGCTGCCCCCGCGCTGGCTGGCGGATGGCAGTCTCATCATTGCGGTCCTGGAAACCTCCCGGACTCTGGCCTGGTACCGGATCCCGGCCGGTGGTGGATCCCCGGTCCGTCTCGGCTCTCCCCCACGATTCCCCGCCGAGTATCGAGTCTCCCAGGATGGCCGCCGAGTGTTGATGATCCTGCGGGATCAGAAGAGTGACATTTACCTGATGCGGAACTTTGGGGCGGCGTTCCAGCGATGACGGCCCCGCCGCTGGTAACTGCGCTGGCCGACCGCTACCGCATCGAGCGGGAGCTGGGCCGGGGCGGCATGGCGGTGGTGTATCTCGCTCGCGACCTCCGCCACTGTTCGTTCCTGGGAGCCCCGAGATTTGAGGCAGTTGCCACGCAGGCGCCGCGGCTCACCGCGGAGTTCGCCCAGTGAGCGAATCGCGCAGCCGCGTGAAAGAAGGAAACATGACGGAACCCCATGAACCCGTTTCACCGAGTCCAAGCATGACCGCCGGGCAAACCCGAACGGGTGCCGCACTCGCCGTTCTGCTGCTTCTGTCGGGCTGCGCAGTGTCCCGTGGCGCGGTGCCCGCGCCCAGCCAGGACAGCAAGTATCTCTACGTCTGGACCGGCTCGAGCGACTCCACCGCACCCGACTTTCTGGCCGTTTTCGATATCCGAGCCGACACCGGCCGGTACGGCGCCCTCATCAGTACCGTGCCGGTCGGTAGCGGTAACAACGGACCGCACCATACTGAGCACGAGTTGGCAGCCGACCGCCAGTTGTTTGCCAACGGATTCAGGAGCGGCAAGAGCTTCATCTTCGATCTTCGAGATGAAGCCAGGCCACGGATAGTGCGCGAATTCGCCGACCAGGCGGGTATGAGCCATCCGCACAGCTTCCTCCGGCTGCCCAATGGCAACGTCCTGGCCACCTTCCAGATGCGGCATGACGCGTCGGGTATGCACCCGGGCGGGCTGGTGGAGATGACGCCGGCGGGAGTGGTCGTGCGTTCGAGCCCGGACGCCGGCCCGGACGTGCCTGAGGGACTTCGCGCCTATTCCGGAGCCATTGTTCCCGCGCTGGACCGGATCGTCACGTCAACGACAGACATGGACGATACGAATCCGTACCGCGCGAACCAGGTCCAGATCTGGCGCCTCTCGAATCTCGAGCTGCTGCACACGATCACGCTGCCACCCGGTCCCCTCGGCGACGAAAGTGATTACACCGCGGAGCCACGGCTCCTGGCCGACGGCCGCGCGGTGATGGTCTCGACCTTCAACTGCGGGCTCTATCTGCTTGCCGGCATCGAGGGAGACCAGCCCGCCGGCCGGCTGGTGGCAACATTTCCTCGAAAAAAGGACACGTATTGCGCGATTCCGGTGGTCGCGGGATCCTACTGGATCACCACTGTTCCATCCTATCCTGGCATCGTGAGCCTCGACATCTCCGACCCCGCGCACCCGCGGGAGGCGTCGCGGCTGATATTGGGTGCCGGTGACGTGCCCCACTGGATTGCATTGGAGCCGAACCACCGGCGGCTGGTCATCACGGGATATGGCCAGCTGGCCAATCGTGTGCTGCTGGCGAAGTTCAACCCGGCGACCGGCGCTCTGGCGCTCGACGAACGTTTTCGGCCACCCACCGCGACTCGTCCCGGTTTCGACCTGCTCGGCCCCTGGCCGCACGGAGCCAAGGGCGCGGGTAAGCCGCATGGCGCAGTGTTCAGCCGCCCGTGATGGCTGAGATCCCGGCAGCCCGGCTCGCTTCGGCCCTGGCCGACCGCTACCGCATCGAGCGCGAGCTGGGTGCCGGCGGCATGGCCACGGTGTACCTGGCCGAGGACCTGAAGCACCACCGCAAAGTCGCGGTGAAGGTCTTGCGGCCAGAATTGGCCGCCGTGATCGGAGCCGATCGCTTCCTGGTCGAGATCCGCACCACGGCCAATCTCCAGCATCCCCACATCCTCCCGCTCCACGACTCGGGAGAGGCCGACTCCTTCCTCTATTACGTGATGCCCTATGTGGAGGGAATCTCGCTCCGCGACCGGATGACCCGCGAGAAGCAGCTCCCGATCGGCGAAGCGGTGCGGATCGCCGGGGAAATCGCCAGTGCGCTCGACTATGCCCATCGTCAGGGCGTGATCCACCGCGACATCAAGCCCGAGAACATCCTGCTCCACGATGGCAGTGCCCTCGTCGCCGATTTCGGCATCGCGCTCGCGGCCAGCAAGGCGGGCACTCGCATGACCGAAACCGGGATGTCCCTGGGCACGCCGCAATACATGTCCCCCGAGCAGGCAATGGGCGAGCGCGAACTGGACGCGCGTAGCGACGTCTACGCGCTCGGCTGCGTGACCTATGAGATGCTGGCGGGGGAGCCGCCCTTCAGCGGACCCACCGCACAGGCCATCGTGGCGAAGGTGATGACAGCCGAGCCGGTGGATATCGTATCTTTGCGCAAGACGGTTCCGGCCAACGTCGCCGATGCGGTGCACACCGCGCTGCAGAAACTGCCGGCCGACCGGTTCGCAACGGCCCGGGAATTCTCCGACGCGCTCCGTGGCCAGGCGACCGGGTGGACGCCGAGAGCAAGCACCCGCGTCGCCGCCGGTACGAAAGGAGGCGGGGCCCGGCGCAGGTTACGAGATCCTGTGCTTCTGGCGGTCGCTGCCGTCGCCGTGGTCGCCCTCGGGGCCGCCGGGTGGTTCCGCGCGCACCTGCGCTTCGGACCAGCCGGGATGCCGGTCAGGTTCACGATTACCGCCGGCGATGACGTGCGGCCGTTCGCCACCTTTACCAGCTGGTCCGCTACCGTGTCGCCGGACGGTCGCTTTCTCGTGTACGCCGGCGCCGGTGGACCCGGTAACTACCAGTACTATGTGCGCCGGATCGATCAACTCGAAGCTCGACCACTGCCCGGCACCGTGAACGCGAACCAGGCGCTCTTCTCGCCCGACAGCAAGTGGCTTGCGTTCGAATCGGTCAGCACCGGCAAGCTCAGCAAGATTCCGCTGGATGGCGGCGAACCGATCCCGCTCACCGACGCGACCGGCAACAACGGAGGCACCTGGTCAAGTCGCGGCGAGATCATCCTCGGGTGGGAGGGGAAGTTTCACGGGCTGTCCCGCGTGTCCGATGCCGGCGGCCCGCTGGTGCAGGTTACCCAGCCGGATTCGAGCACCGACGAGCATCATCTCTGGCCACTGGTGCTCGCTGATGGCAAGACGATCGTCTTCACGCTGGAATCCGGCAACCAGCGCAGTCGCGCGCAACTCGCCATCACGTCGCTCGATGATGGCGTGGTGCATCCTCTCGGAATCGTCGGCCTCCGGGCACTCGGCGTTGTGGCCAACCGGCTGGTCTACCTCCAAGCGAACGGCACCGTGATGGCAGTGCCGTTCGAGATCCGGCGCCATCGCGTCACCGGAACTGCCGTCGCGGTGCTCGATTCGATTCCCGTCTGCCGCACCTGCAACGGTGATGCGCCGATTTACCTGTCCACCGGCGGATCGCTGACCTACATCCGCGGCACGGTGCCGAGCCGCATCGTCTGGGTGGATCGCTCCGGCGGGACACATGCGGCGACGCCTGACGCGAGGGTCTTCGCCAATCCCCGCACATCTCCCGACGGGCGCCGGATCGCCGTCACAGTCTCCGCCGAACTGGATGATGTCTGGATCTATGATCTCGCGACCGGCACGCCGACCAAGATGACCTCGGGCGGCAACAACTCGAATCCCGAATGGAATGTCGATGGTTCGCAGGTGTTCTACATTTCCGATCGCAGTGGCAGGAACGCGCTGTGGCATCAGGCGGTCGACCTGAGCGGTGAGGCCGAAATGGTTCACGGCACGGAAGATGTCTTCACGGCGGGGCTGTCACCCGACAATGTCACGCTGCTCACCACCAGGCCACCGAGTGGCACCACGCTGTATGCCTTGCGAATTGGTGGCGATACCGTCCCGCGCAGTGTCGGCCCGGGCAGCGTACCGCGGTTCTCACCCGATGGGCACGCCGTCGCCTACGTGTCGAATGAATCCGGTGCCGACGAGGTATTTGTGCGGCCGGCCTCGGAGTCCGGCGCACGGATCCAGCTTTCCGCCGGAGGTGGCAGCGAGCCGGTCTGGTCGCCGGACGGCCATCACGTGTACTACGTCAATCGCGGCCGGCTGATGGTCGCCAACCTCCTCCCCGGACCAACCCTCCGCCTGGCATCGCGGGATTCCCTGTTCATCGGGCGCGGCTTCGGTGGCTTCGGCGGGTCGTCGTATGATATCAGCCGGGATGGCAAGAGCTTCCTCACTGTCCAACCCGAGGAGCGAAATGTCCGGCTGGTTGTCGCGCTGAATTGGGCCGTCGAGCTGGCGGCGCGGTTGGGAAAGCCATGAGCGACCGCCTCGCGGCCGCGCTCGCCGACCGCTACCGCCTCGAGCGGGAGCTGGGGCAGGGCGGCATGGCGACGGTCTACCTCGCCGAGGACCTGAAGCACCACCGCAAAGTCGCGGTGAAGGTGCTCCGGCCCGAGCTGGCCGACGCCCTGGGTCCCGACCGATTCCTCCGCGAAATAGAAATCGCCGCGAATTTGCGACACCCCCACATACTGCCGCTGTATGATTCCGGCGACGCCGGCGGGTTCCTCTTCTATGTCATGCCGCTGGTCGAGGGCGAATCGCTGGCGACGATGATTCACCGGGAGAAGCAGCTTCCGATCGAGGACGCGCTTCGCTACGCCCGCGAAGTCGCGGATGCGCTCTCCTACGCCCACGCTCACGGCGTTGTCCATCGCGATATCAAGCCCGACAACATCATGATCGAGTCGGGCCACGCGGTGGTGGCGGATTTCGGGATCGCCAAGGCGGTCGCGTCCGCCGGCGATGTCACCGCGCTGACCGGGACCGGGATGTCGGTGGGAACTCCGAGTTACATGAGCCCGGAGCAGGCGTCCGGCGACCGGGACATCGACGGCCGGAGCGATCTCTACAGCCTGGGGTGCGTGCTTTACGAGATGCTGGCGGGCCAGCCACCGTTCAGCGGCGCCACTATCGACGTCCTGGTTCGCCAGCACATCATGACCGCGCCGCCCCCGGTCACCCAGTTCCGCCCCGCGGTCCCCCCCGCCGTGGCCGATGCGCTCGCCCGAGCGCTGGCCAAGGCGCCGGCCGATCGGTTCAACCCGGTGGGCCAGTTCGCGTCGGCGATCGGTAGCAGTGGGGGCGGGACTCAGCCGGTGCCTGCGCCGAAGCCTCCGCCATCGCGCCTGGTTCCTGCCTCGATCACGGCGGGTATTCTGCTGCTCGCGGGGGTGGCCGTGTGGGCGCTCTTCTTCCGCGGTAAGTCCGCCGCAGGGGGAGGCACCGACGAGCGCAGCATCGCCGTGTTGCCGTTCGAGAATATCGGCGGGGACACATCGAACCAGTCCTTCGTCCTCGGCGTGCACGCCGAGATCATCACCCAGCTCGGCAAGCTGAACGGGCTCCGGGTGGCGTCCCGGTCCTCCGCCTTGCAGTATCAGGAGACCACCAAGAGCGAGCGCGATGTCGCGTCCGAGCTGGGCGTGGCCACCCTGCTGACCGGCAGCATCCAGCGCTCCGGCGGCCAGGTGCACCTGAACCTCGCCCTGGAGGATGCCGCGAAGGGGCAGCAGCTCTGGTCCGAAAGCTACGACCGGGAGTTGACGCCGCAGAATCTCTTCGCGCTCCAGGGCGAGATCGCGACCAAGGTGGCCAGCGCACTCAGCGTTCGGTTAACTCGCGAGCAGGAAGCGGAGATCGTCAAGGCGCCCACCACGAACCTCGCCGCGCTCGATCTCTACTACCGTGGGCTGGACAGCTGGAACAATCGATCGGTTCCTGGCCAGGACACCGTCGGGGTCCACCGGCTGGAGGAAGCGGTGGCTCTCGACCCTTCGTTTGCCAGGGCATGGGGTCTCCTCGCGCAGAGCCGGAGCTGGCGGCTCCGGAACGGGTCGGTCAGCGACACGGTGCCGGCCCGCCAGGCCGCCGACCGGGTGAGAGCATTGGCTCCCGGGTCGCTCGAGGCGCGGCTGGCCTACGGATACTATCTCTATTACGGACAAGGCAACTACGCTGGTGCGCTTGCCGAGCTCGATGCCGCGGACCGGCTGCTTCCCAATACCAGCGAAATCATCTCGGCGCGAGGTCTCCTGCTACGTCGAATGGGGCGCTGGGACGAGGCGCTGGCTCTCATCACCCGTGCCGTCGACCTGGACCCGCGAAGCCAGAGCGCGGTGATATACCTGGGTGAGACCTACGTGTTGCTGCACCGTTATGACGAAGCCAGCCAGGCCTACAGCCGAGTGCTTGCGATCGATCCCAGAAGCGCGGCCGCAATCGCCAACAGGTTCATGGTGCTGCTCTACGGCCAGGGCGATACCAGCCAGGCCGCTTCCTTTATCCAGTCATCGGTTCCCTTGCTGGACGAGCGCAACGAGAAATCCCTCCAGGCAAGAATGCTCGCGGTACGGCGCGACTACGCGGGTGCCGTGGCCGCAGCTATGACGTTGGACCCGCGCGTGATCACGGTGAACTTCGGGGGACGCAACACCAGTGTGGCGCTGCTGTATCGAGCCGCGGGAGACATGGTTCGCGCGCGCGCCTGGGCCGACAGCGCCATACGCCTGGACCAGCAACTGCTGGATGTCCGGCGAAAACGCGGCCCCGACGATCCCTTTGGCGCCCAGTCCATCGTTGAACTACTGAGCGCGATCGCCTACGCCATCAAAGGCGACAGTGCTCGCGCGGTGCCCATGGCGGAGCAGGCCGCCGCCCGGTACTCCCCGGAGCGGGACGCCGTCGAAGGACTGCAAGCCCGCCGCTGGCTGGCGATCACCTACATGCTGGTGGGCCGGAACGCGGACGCGGTCGGCATCCTTCGGGACATGCTGCAGCGCCCCTGCATGCTGGGCCTGGGTGACCTGCGGTTTGATCCGACCTGGGACGCACTTCGGAGCGATCCGGCTTTCCAGCAACTGGTTGCCACCGGATCCCGATGACCGACGTGAATGCCGGCCTCCTCGCCGCGCTCGCCGACCGCTACCGCAGTCGCGGGATGCCAGGCTCCGTGGTGGATTCGTGAACAGCGCATCCGAGCGACTCACCACTGCCCTGGCGGATCGCTACCGGCTCGAGCGGGAACTCGGCGCCGGCGGCATGGCCACGGTGTATCTCGCCGAGGATTTGAAGCATCACCGCAAGGTCGCGGTGAAGGTGCTGCGGCCGGAGCTTGCCGCCGTCATCGGGGCTGATCGCTTCCTGGTCGAGATCCGCACCACGGCCAATCTCCAGCATCCCCACATCCTTCCGCTCCACGATTCGGGTGAAGCCGACTCCTTCCTCTACTATGTGATGCCCTATGTGGAGGGCGAATCGCTCCGCGACCGACTCAACCGGGAGACCCAGCTTCCGGTGGCCGATGCGGTGCGGATTGCGACCGAGGTCGCCAGCGCGCTCGACTACGCCCACCGCCACGGTGTCATCCATCGCGACATTAAGCCGGAGAATATTCTTTTGCACGACGGCTCCGCGCTGGTGGCCGACTTCGGGATCGCACTGGCCGCCAGCAAGGCCGGCGGCACCCGGATGACCGAGACCGGCATGTCGCTGGGCACCCCACACTACATGAGTCCCGAGCAGGCGATGGGCGAGCGGGAGATCACCGCACGCTCCGACGTGTACGCGCTAGGTGCGGTGACCTACGAAATGCTGGTGGGGGAGCCGCCGTTCACCGGACCGAGCGCGCAGGCCATTGTCGCCAAGGTGGTGACAGAGGTACCACGTCCGCTGCAGCCCAAACGCCACACCATTCCGCCCCAGGTGGAAGAGGCGGTGCTGACGGCATTGGAGAAGACGCCCGCCGACCGCTGGGCCAGCGCGGCCGAGTTTTCGCGGGTGCTGAACGGCGGCACGACAGAGCGTCCATACCCGAGGAAGACGACCGGAGCGACTACCGTCCTACCGTCCTACCGTCTTACCGCCTCCAGAATTGCTACCATGGCAGCGGTGGGCGCGTTGTTGTTTGCAGCTGGTTACTTCCTGTCGCACCGCCGCTCAACCAGTACCGTGGGCTACGACATCGGGCTCCCCGACAGCGCGCTGGTCGCCTTCACCAAGCAGAACTCGCTCGGCATTCCCGCGATGTCGGTGGCCCCCAGCGGCCAATTCGTGGTGTATGTGGCGGATCGAGGAGCCGATACCGAGCTGTGGTACCGCAGTCTTCGCGGGTTTGAAGCCCGCCCGATTCCAGGAACTGAGGGGGCGTTCGGTCCCTTCATCTCACCCGACGGCGAGTGGGTCGCCTTCTTTACTAACGATGGGTTGCTCAAGAAGGCGCCGGTCGGCGGCGGGACGGTCGCTCCGCTCGCGCAAGTCAACCTGGCCAAGGGCGGCGTCTGGCTGTCGGATCGCATGCTGATCTCCGAAGGAGCGCGCCTGGTCAGCGTGGATCCGTCCAGCGGCGCCAAGTCGACAAACGGCGCCCAGTGCGATTTCCCGGCAACGACGCCGGATCACCTCCTGGTCTGGTGTGGCCGAGCCGGGAGTATCTGGGCGGTGCACCCTGACGACACCCTGGGCACTCGGCTTCGCTTCCCCCGGCTGGCTGGATCGGCCGATACCGCCCCACGCTATCCAACCCTGTTCGGCAGCGATGCGCGCTTGATCGACGGCAAGTACCTGTTGTTCATGTCCATCGAGGGGTCTTTGCAGGCCGCGCGGTTCGATCCCGCAACCATGCAGCTCGGCCGTACCGTGACGGTTCTCGATGGTGTCCGGCGGGAGGGGTACTCCGGGATGGGCCAGTACGTGATAACCCGGGCCGGCGACCTGGTGTATTCTCCGGGAGAAAACGCCGAGGTCGGCCGCATGGTCCGAACGCCTGATGGAGTTCGATTCGACACTCTTGCCGTCCCTCCGATCGCTGCCCAGCGGTTCGATCTCTCGCCAGACGGCCGCAGCCTTGCCGTGGTGGTGCCGGGAGTGAGGGGCGAGGAGCTTCGGGTGTACGACCTGCAAACCGGCCGAGCGACGAACTGGCAGACCGGGTGGTACATCGGCGAGCTGCGATGGGATCCGTCCGGGACCCGAATTATCTATGACGTCACGCGGGGTCCGACCGACTCGAGCGTCACCCTGATCGGAGCGCCCAACTCCTCCGCGCCGCCCGACACCGTTCTCCGTGGCGCCGTTGAACCCTCCCAGTTCCTTGCCAACGGAACGGTCCTTGGTTCCACCGGTAATACCGACATGGTCACGGTTCACCTCGGCACCTTCCCCGCCCGGGTGGACACGCTGAAGTTGCCGGAGGACCAATACTATCCATCGGTCTCGCCTAACGGACAGTGGATGGCGTTCTTCGAACGGAATCGCGACGTGATGCTGGCGCCGTATCCCTGGCGCGGAGTGCGCTACACCGTGGGGAGCGGTCTCGAACCGATGTGGACGAAGGAGGGAGACCTGGTGTATTGGGCTCGGGACATGTGGTGGTATAAAGTGCACTTGACCCCCGGGAGCAACCCGCCCGTCCAGCCGCCACGCCGCTGGTTCAACGATCCGCAGTTCATGAATACCTTTTATCGCTCTCATTTTCACACGCTGGACGGGCAGGAGATTTATCTGCGCGGCAGCGGGCGGAACACCGGGTCGTATCTCCGGGTGATTCCGGGTTGGGTCACACTGATGGAACGCGCCGTGGACGGGGCCAAGTGACGGACAAACTCACGGCCGCGCTGGCCGACCGCTACAGCATCGAGCGCGAGCTGGGCGCCGGCGGTATGGCGACGGTGTATCTCGCCGAAGATCTCAAGCATCATCGCCGGGTCGCGGTGAAAGTCCTGCGCAGTGAGATCGCCGCCAGCCTGGGCGCCGAGCGCTTCATGCGAGAGATTCAGGTGGCGGCTCAGCTCCAGCATCCCCACATCCTGCCGTTGCTCGACAGCGGAGAGGCTGACGGCTTCCTCTACTATGTGATGCCATATATCGACGGCGAATCCTTGCGGGAGCGCTTGGCCCGCGTTGGTGAGCTGCCGGTGCACGATGCCGTCAAGATCCTGGTCGAAGTGGTTGATGCGCTCGCGAACGCCCACGAACACGGCGTGGTGCATCGCGACATCAAGCCGGACAACATCATGCTGTCCGGGCGCCATGCGCTGGTGATGGACTTCGGCGTCGCCAAGGCGGTGAGCGAGGCCACCGGGCGCAATCAGCTCACCACCGCGGGGGTCGCGCTCGGCACACCGGCGTATATGGCCCCGGAACAAGCGGCGGCCGATCCCCATCTCGATCACCGGGTCGACATTTACGCGATCGGCGTGCTGGGGTATGAACTGCTGACCGGTCGGCCGCCGTTCACCGGCCGCACGCCGCAGGAAGTGCTCGCCGCGCATGTGACCCAGGCACCGGATCCGGTGGATCGGTATCGGCCGGGCCTGTCGCCCGCGCTGAGTCAGGTCATGATGAAGTGTCTGGCCAAGCGGCCGTCGGATCGGTGGCAGAGCGCTGAGGAGCTGCTCAATCAACTCGAGCCGCTGGCTACGCCCAGCGGTGGGATGACGCCGACCCAGACCCGCCCGGTGCAGGCGGTTCGCCCCCGCCGGCGACTACTGACCGTGTTGGTCCCGGTTGCAGTTGTCCTGCTCGCGGTGGTCGGGTACGCGGGCTACCGGCTGGCGGGAAAATCGGGAGGCTCGGAACTTCAGTCCATCGCCGTCCTGCCCTTTGAAACCACCGGGAGCGATTCGAGCCAGGGCTTTGCCGACGGGATCCAGGACGAAATCCTCACCGGTCTCACCCGCATCAGCAGTCTCCAGGTCACCTCGCGCTCGTCGGTGCGCGAGTACCGGAACACCACCAAGCGGGTTCGCCAGATCGGCCAGGAGCTCGGGGTCCGGACCCTGTTGAGCGGGCAGGTGCAGCGGGCCGGCGACCGCGTACGAGTCAATGTCCAGCTGATCGACGCGTCGAAGGATCGCCAGCTCTGGGCTCAATCCTATGACCGGGCATTGTCGGCCGAGAATGTCTTCGCCATCCAGGGGGACATCGCCCGCAACGTGGCGGACGAGTTGACCGCACAGCTCACCCCGGCCGAGGCCGCGGCGCTGGATCAGGCGCCGACCACGAATCTCCAGGCGCTGGAGTGGTACCACCGGGGACGTGCCCTGTTCGACGTTCGCGGCGGGAACACCGGCGACAGCATGGCCGTTCAGGCCTTCGAACAAGCCGTCACACTCGATTCCACTTTCGCCGAGGCTTGGGCCGGATTGACCGCCGCCCGGAGCTGGGAGATCCGAAGTGGCGTCACGAACGACACGACCCCCGCGCGGGCCGCCCTCGACCGGGCCGTCGCGCTCAAGCCTGGAACCCCGGACACTCGACTGGCGAAGGCGTTCTATGCCTACTACGCGAGGGGAGACTATCAGTCTGCTCTCCACGAGTTCCGCGCCGTTGAGACCCAGCGACCCGGAGAGGTTGACGCGATTGTCGGTGTCGGACTCATCCTCCGCCGACAGGGTCACTTCGCTGAGGCCCTCGAGGCTCAACAACGCGCAACCGTACTGGACCCCCGCCGACCTGGCCGCTTGATCGATTTGGGCGACACCTACCGCATGATGCGCCGACAATCCGAGGCAGCGGCCATGTTCGAGCGCGCCCGGATCCTCGATCCAAACAGCAATGGCGCATTCCTCTACCTGACATGGTTGGCCTTCTGGGAAAATGGGGACACGGCACAGGCCCAGAGCTTAATTGCATCGGCGCCAGCGGGCATCGATCCGGCATATCGCCAGTACACCCTCGCGATGCTGAATCGCCTGACCCGCCACTACGACGTCTCGGACACCGCGATCAATAACCTTCCGATGCGCCGTTCGGCGGATAGCCTGACACGGCTCACCCTTCTGGCACTGAACAGCCTGGCCGCCGGGCAACGAAGCCGGACCCTGGGGTTGGCGGACTCCCTGCGAGCGGTTACGACCCGCCTACTCAGAGAAACCAGCGCAGACGACCTGTTTGGGAAACTGGCTGACGTGCATAGCGCCCTTGGCCTCGCCGAGGCGCTGCTCGGCCATGCGGAGCTGGCGGTCGCCGAAGGGGAGCACGCAGTGGAGCTCAATCCAGTGGCTCGCGATGCGGTCGAGGGCTCCCGCAGCGTCGACGGCCTGCTCGCCATTCACATTCTTCTGGGTCATCGCGACCAGGTGTTCTCCCTTCTTCGGGAGCAGGCGGCCCGGGCACCGGCTTCGCTCTCATTGATACCGACGACCCGCGCGGCACTCCGGCTGGATCCGTTGTTCGATTCCCTGCGGAACGATCCCCGCTTCCAGGCGCTCCTCGAGGACGACGCGGCATGGGTGGTAAAAGAATGACGGGAGAACCGCGATGACCGGACCTGCTCAATTGACGGCCGCCCTGGCCGACCGCTACCGCATCGAACGGGAGCTCGGTGCCGGCGGCATGGCTACGGTGTATCTCGCCGAAGATCTCAGGCACCACCGCAAGGTCGCTGTGAAGGTGCTGCGGCCGGAGCTGGCCGCGGTGATCGGGGCCGAGCGATTCCTGGCCGAGATCAAGACCACGGCGAATCTGCAGCACCCACATATCCTACCGCTATTTGACAGCGGGGCAGCGGGGCAGCGGGGCGGCGAAGGATCGACCTTTCTCTTCTATGTAATGCCCTATGTCGACGGTGAGTCTCTGCGCGACCGGCTGAACCGGGAGAAGCAGCTCCCCATCACGGACGCCGTACGGATCGCCACCGAGATCGCGTCGGCGCTGGACTATGCCCACCGGCACGGGGTGATTCATCGGGATATCAAGCCCGAGAACATCATGCTGCATGACGGCTCCGCGCTGGTCGCGGACTTCGGGATCGCGCTGGCTGCCAGCAAGGCAGGCACCCGGATGACCGAGACGGGCATGTCGCTGGGCACGCCGCATTACATGTCGCCGGAGCAGGCGATGGGCGAGCGGGAGATCACGGCCCGGAGCGACGTGTATGCGCTCGGCGCGGTGACCTACGAGATGCTGGCCGGGGATCCCCCCTTCACCGGCAGCACTGCTCAGGCGATCGTGGCCAAGGTGATGACTGATGAGCCGGCGCCTTTGCGCCGCCATCGCAAGGCGATTCCTGAGCAGGTCGAGGACGCGGTCCTTACTGCCCTGGAGAAGCTGCCGGCGGACCGGTTCGGTTCCGCGGCGGAATTTGCCGACGCTCTCAGCGGCCGGACGACCAGTCGGCGAAGCGTCACGTCCAGCAGGAAAGCACCTACCGGCTTCCCGCCCTACCGTCTTCCCGCCCTTTTGGTTGCCCTGCTAATCACCACCGGCTTGGCGGCTTGGGGTTGGCTCCGACCCCGTCCGACGGCCCAGTTTCCCTCGAAGCTTGCGATTCTCTCGCCCGGGCTCGGCGGGTCGGGAGCCCAGGCACTCCAGCGGCAGCTGACGCTGACGCCTGACGGATCTGCCGTGGTCTATGTCGTCGTCGCGTCTGATGGGGTGAACCGGCTGATGCACCAGCCTCTGGATGCATCGGCGCCCACCGTGATCACGGGCAGCGACGGACTCGCGGCTCCGATCGTCTCACCCGACGGCAAGTGGGTTCTCGGAGTCTGGGTTGGGCGGGGGCCATTCCGGCTTCCTCTGGAGGGAGGCAGCCCTACGGTTCTGCCCGGAGACGTTGCCACCGGCTATGCGGACTGGGATAAGAACGGAATGTTGTGGCTGGGGGCGGGAAGTTACGCCGAAGGCGGCGTGATGCAGCTAATGGGGAATGATTCACTGGTCCACCGACTCGGCCCGGAGAGTGAGGATCTCGAGCTGGAGCAGATCCTGCCGAGTGGGAAGGCGTTGATGTTGAAGAAGGCGGGTGGCTCGGTGACAGGGCAGATCGTCATTGTCGATCTGAAATCCGGAAAGGTGAAAGTTCTCCTCGACCGGCCGACGGTCGACGTCCGCTACACCTCGGGCTACCTGGTGAGCATCGGCCCCGACGGCATCCTCCTGGCCAGCGGATACGACGAGAAGGGTGAAAAGATCACCGATGCGCCGGTCACCATTGGTACCGGGATATCAATCACCGGGAACGGGTTTGCCCAGTTCGCCGTGGCCCGCAATGGCACTGTGGCGTACATCCCGGAAGAGCCGCGGTCGCTGGTGTTCTTTGATCGCAGCGGCGCGGCGCGTCACCCGATCGAGGCGGGCCATAGCTATCACGCGCCGATGTTTTCGCCCGATGGCCGCAGACTCTCCACCGATTTCATCTCGGCCGACGGTCGCGATGTCTGGATCCTGTCCCTGGACCAGGGCATCCTGACCCGGGCGACCTTCGACAAGAACGGTCATGACGCGACCTGGACCCCGGACGGCCGCTTCATCACGTACTCGTCGATCCGGGGCACCGGGCTCGCCGTCTTCCGGGTCCGGCCCGGGAGCGCCACGCCGGCGGAGTCTCTCTTTGCCTCGTCGAGCCTGGGCTATACCGGTCTCTGGCTGCCCGACAGCAGCCGGCTGCTGACGGTCACCTTGGGCTTGTCAGCGGGAACCGGCCAAGACCTCGCTATGCTGGAGCACGGTGGACACGGACCGTTGACCGCACTGGTCGCCAGCAAGTTCAATGAGGCCTACCCATCGATTTCTCCCGATGGGAAATGGGTGGCCTTCGTTTCCGACCAGTCGGGGCAGCAGGAGGTCTACGTCCGCCCCCTGGAGGGAGATGGGGACCAGGTGCAGGTGTCCCTTGCGGGCGGCGGTGAACCGGTCTGGGCCAAGAACAGCCAGGAATTGTTCTATCGCACCGGGGGAACAACCGAACCTCACCTGGTGGCCGCTCGATTCCGAACGGCACCCCAGTTTGAAATCCTTTCCCGGCAGCAGCTGTTCTCCATGGCCGACATCGTGGGCACCAATCCACATACCAACTACGATGTCTCGCCGGATGGCCGCAGCTTCGCCATGGTGCAGGCGAGTCCCGCGACCCGCATCATGATCATCCAGAACCTGCCCGGGCTGGTGCGGCGGCTCCGCGGGTCAACGTCCACGAGTCCTTGATGACTGAGACTCTGGATCGGCTGACCGCAGCGCTCGCCGACCGTTACCGGATCGAGCGGGAGCTGGGGCAGGGGGGCATGGCGACGGTGTACCTGGCCCACGATCTCCGCCACGATCGCAAGGTGGCCATCAAGGTGCTGCGTTCCGAATTGGCCGCGGTCATTGGCGCCGAGCGGTTTCTGGCGGAAATCCGGACCACGGCCAATCTCCAGCACCCGCATATTCTCCCGCTCCACGACTCCGGTGCGGCCGACGCTTTTCTTTACTATGTCATGCCCTACGTGGTGGGCGAGTCGCTCCGCGACCGGCTGAACCGCGAAAAGCAATTGCCCATTGCCGACGTGATCCGGATGGTCTCGGAGGTCGGCGGCGCGCTGGATTACGCCCACCGCCAGGGCGTCATCCATCGCGACATCAAGCCGGAAAACATTCTGCTCCACGACGGGTCGGCGCTGGTGGCGGATTTCGGCATCGCCCTGGCTGCCAGCAAGGCGGGGGCTGCCCGGATGACAGAGACCGGGATGTCGATCGGCACCCCGCAGTACATGTCGCCGGAGCAGGCGATGGGGGAGCGGGAGATCACGGCGCGGAGCGACGTCTATTCGCTCGGTGCCGTGGCGTATGAGGGGTTGATCGGGGAGCCGCCGTTCAGCGGCCCTACGGCGCAGAGCATCGTCGCCCAGGTCCTCACCGAAGAACCCCGGCCGCTGATCCCCCGGCGCCACACCATCCCGGTCGCGGTGGAACAGGCGGTGATGACGGCGCTGGAGAAGCTTCCGGCGGATCGGTTCGAGACCGCCAGGGCATTCGCGGCGGCCCTCGGCGATCCGTCGTTCCGCCGCAGCACCCAGGGCACCCGGGTCCTGACGTCGGCCCAGCCAGGGCCGCTCCCGCTGCGACCGGTCATGGTGGCCCTGATCGCACTGCTGGGGCTCATCATCGGCGCGGCCGGCGCCGCGATTCTGGTGGGCAGAGGCGTACCCGACCTCGCGACCACCCGGATACTGCTGCGATTCCCGGCCGGGCAGGAATGGCGGGCCATCGTGTATGGAAGCGTCGCTGTTCCGCCGGACGGCTCCGGCCTGCTCTATGTCGGGCCGGGCGTGAATACCCGGACCCAGCTCTGGATCAGGCACTGGAACGAGACGCAGGGAGTCCGGCTCACCCAGACCGTTGATGAAGGTTGCTGCGCCACCTTCTCCCCCTCCGGCGACACGATCGCATACTTCTCCGCCCCGCGCCAAATCAACATCCTTCCGCTCAACGGTGGGCTTCCCGCTACCCTCCCCGATTCCGGACTCCAGTCGGTGACCGATTGGGGCAGTACCCTCGATTGGGCCGGGGACGGTTGGCTCTACGCGAGCGGCATGGATGGCCTGATTCGCATTGATCCGCGCAACGGGGCGAAGCAACTCGTGGCGCGGCACGATACCGCGCGGGGAGACGTCAGTTTCCAGTCGCCCCAGGTGCTGCCCGGAGGCAAAGGGGCAGTCGTCACCCTGGTTCGCGGACAATCGCCGGCTGATCCCGAACGGGCGTCGATCGGCATCGCCGACTTCAGCACGAAACGGGTCGAGGTGATCGAGCAAGGGGTGCGCGCGATCTACGCTCCCCCCGGGTACCTGATCGTGGCCAAGGCGAACGGGGTGTTGTGGGCGGTGCCGTTCGACATCCGCCGCCTGCGCCCGACCGGCACCGGCCGCGCACTGGCGGATACCGTGGCGGTGCGGGGCGGGAGCGCGGGTCCGGGGGCCGTCGATTTAGCGCTCGACCGTCGCGGCACCCTGATCTATGTCTCTGGAGGGGAGGCGTCCTACCAGGCGGCCTGGGTGGAGCGCTCGGGGAGCTGGCGACCCATCGGGGAGGGTGTGCATGGCGAGTTGATGGATAGCCCGGTCCTCTCCCCCGACGGAGGGCGCCTGGCTCTGGCCATCGCCGGGGATGACCGAAACCTTCATCTCTGGGTGGTACCCCTGGACGGCGGTCCCCGGGTCCGCCTCACCTTCGAAGGCGCCATCAACATGCGCGCCGCGTGGCGGCCCGGGACCAACACCATCACTTTCGTCTCCGATCGGGGCACCCGGCGCCGAGCCGGATGGAATCTCTACCAACGCAATGCCGGCGGCCTGGGTGATATCCAGGCTCTCAGGTTCGGCGATCCCCGGGGGATCGGGGGACATACCTGGTCGCCTGATGGCCGCTGGCTGGTCCTCCGGACGGATGACCAGGAGCCGGGGAACGGAGACATCCTCGCCTTTCGGCCGGGAATCGACACGGTGGCGCGTTCCGTGGTGGCGACGTCCGCCGAAGAGATGGGGCCGGCGGTCTCTCCTGACGGGCGGTGGCTGGCCTACTCGTCGAATGAAACCGGCCGTCGCGAGGTCTACGTGCGCCGGTTCCCCGTCTCGGGCGAGGCACGCTACCAGATTTCAACGACGGGAGGCATCTCTCCCCTCTGGAATCCCAACGGTCGGGAGCTTTTCTTCATCGATGGCGCGCAGAATATGGTGTCGGTGTCGGTCTCGCTCGGGGCGGCGTTTCGGGCCGTCAGTTCCCGTATCCTCTTCTCAGCCGCCGATTATTTCAACGCTGCCAATCAGGCCCAGTTCGCGGTGTCGCCCGACGGCCAGCGCTTCGTGATGTTGCGCCGGGAGGCCGGAACCAATCCCGGTGTTGTCGTGGTCTTCAATTTTCTCGAGGAGCTGAAGCGTCGAATGGCGGCCCAATGAGTGGCGTCCCCGAGTTGCTGGTGTCGGCCCTGGCCGACCGCTACCGGATCGAGCGGGAGCTGGGGCAGGGCGGCATGGCCACTGTTTACCTGGCCCAGGACGTCCGCCACGATCGCAAGGTGGCGATCAAGGTGCTGCGTCCCGAGCTGGCCGCGGTCATCGGCGCCGAGCGGTTTCTCCGCGAAATCAAGACGATCGCCAACCTGCAGCATCCCCACATCCTGGGTCTCATCGATTCCGGGGAGGTAAACGGCACCGCCTACTACGTGATGCCCTACGTGGAGGGCGAATCGCTGCGGGACCGGTTGAACCGGGAAAAGCAGCTCCCCATCTCCGATGCCGTCCGCTTCGCGACCGAGGTCGCGTCGGCGCTGGACTATGCCCACCGGCACGGGGTCATCCACCGCGACATCAAGCCGGAGAACGTCATGCTGCACGACGGCTCCGCCCTGGTGACCGACTTCGGCATCGCGCTGGCCGTGAGCAGCGCCAGCGGCAGCCGGATGACGGAGACTGGCATGTCGCTGGGCACTCCGCACTACATGAGTCCCGAGCAGGCGATGGGCGAGCGGGAGATCACCGCCCGGAGCGACGTCTATGCCCTGGGCGCCATGACCTACGAAATGCTGAGCGGCGAGCCGCCGTTCAGCGGTCCCACGGCCCAGGCCATTGTCGCCAAGGTGCTGACCGAGGAGCCGCGGCCCCTGGTTCCGAAACGCCACTCGATTCCACCCGAGGTCGAAGAGGCGGTGCTCACGGCGCTGGAGAAGCTGCCGGCGGACCGGTTCGGGTCGGCGGCGGAGTTCGCGACCGCCTTGAAGGACGGAAAGACGGAAAGACGGAAAAGCGGAAGGCCACCGCGAGGCACGTCCTCATTCCTTCCGTCCTTCCGTCCTTCCGTCGTAGCGGTGGTCCTGGCTCTCCTGCTCACGGCGTTTCTATTGGGTCGCGGCGGGGGCGCTGCTCCAGCGGTTCCCCTCTCGTTTGGCCAGTCCATCAAGGTGACCTGGGATCCGGGCATCGAAGTGCTGCCGGCCATTTCGCCGGACGGCAAGACCGTGGCGTACGCCGGCGGCAACTCGACCCGAATGCGAATCTTCGTACGACCGGTCTCGGGTGGACGGGGGATCGCGCTTACCGACGATACCAGCCAGGTTCAGTCGTCTCCACGCTGGTCGCCGGACGGGAGCCGGGTGCTGTTCCTCGAGCGCGGGGGCGTCTTCAGTGCTCCCGCGTCCGGCGGAGTCGAAACCCCCGAGGTTCCGGCGGGACGGCTGATCCCGGTGATTTCGGCGGCCTGGGCCCCGGACGGCAAGAGCATCGGATACGCCACCGGCGATTCACTCTTCATCCGCGATGCTCAGAACAACTCCCGCGGAATCGCCCGGCTCTTCGAACCCGGCGCCTGCGCCTGGAGTCCCGACGCGCAGTACATCGCCTGTTCATCGGGTAACGCGATCTCGCTGACGCCGGGCGCCGTGTTCGGCAATGTCTCGCCCAGCAAGGTGGTGATCGTCCGGGCGAACGACGGAGCCTTCCGGCCCATTACCGACAGCCTGTCGCTCAACCAGAGCCCGGTCTGGTCTCCCGATGGCCACTGGATCTATTTCGTCTCGAACCGGTACGGCCCCCGGGACATCTTCGCC
>Ga0070699_100001449_pt1 | contig 21747 bp, 22 predicted proteins | sample KBSK1503metaG_FD_65473 | JGI IMG/M metagenome (GOLD analysis project Ga0070699, IMG submission 65473) | Corn, switchgrass and miscanthus rhizosphere microbial communities from Kellogg Biological Station, Michigan, USA - KBS K1-50-3 metaG | ecosystem: Host-associated > Plants > Roots >...
CTACCCGACATCTTGCGGATGTGGCGGAACTGGCAGACGCGCAGGTCTCAGAAGCCTGTGATGGTGACATCGTGGAGGTTCAAGTCCTCTCATCCGCACCAAGCAACCCCCACAGGTTGTAAAGATTCTTAGGTCCTATACGTCCTATAGGACCTATTTCTTTTTCCATGAAAAATAATTGCCACGGATTTTCGGAGGCTGGTGTTCTGGTTGTAAGAGGTCCAGTTCCGAAAGGGGAGTATTGATGAACGTCGATCAAGCAGCTTTGATGGAAACCGATAACTTGAGACATACCGGTGTGCCCAGTCCACTGCCTGAGAGAACCGTGCGTTTGAAACTCGCTGAGCGACCGGATCGCGACCGCATCCAGCGCGTTGTAGATCTGGCGGACGCATTGTTGTCAGAGGCCGAAACGCTGGCACGTGACAAAGCTTTCACTGAGGAAGCAACCCGACTCAAACCGTTGGATATTCTTGGCGGAATTAATTTCTACGACGAAGTACAACGGTTCGAGACTCACCTGATTAAGATGGCGCTGTCAGAAACTGGTGGAAATCAGGCGAAGGCAGCACGGCTTCTTGGGATTAAGGCAACCACGCTTAATTCCAAAATTAAACTCTTTCAGATTGACGTAGGCTAGGCTCCCCAGCCCGGCGTTTTACCTGGGGCGGCCCGCTGTGGCCGCCCCATTTAATATTAATTGACTGCATCTGAAGGGGCGCCGACGAGCTGAGCTTCACTGGCGTCGGCCACGAACAACATCTGTTCCTCATATAAATTCGAATCAATCAACGTCTGAACTACGTAGCGGCCGGAAGTCGGGAACGTGATGTTCACGAAGAAACTGATGTTGTCGGCATAACCGCCGGTCGAGATCTCGAATCGAGTCGGCTGCGACACGACGATCGGTTGTTGTCGATCGGGAGTGAGGATACGCACTTCGGAAAGATAACTCCCCTGCCCTTGCCAATGATTCACAATCGCGAGCTTGAGCATCGAGATTGGCAGTTGCTGCACGATGAGATTGTGGAAGACGCCCATGAACGAGAGCTTGTTCCCCGCCTCGAGGCGAACGTCGTCGCAAAAGAGCGTATAAAGCAATTTTAAGTTTTTGGTTGTTTCTGTACTGCTCATTTCTCTCCTAAAAGATCGCCACAGCAAGGCGCTCAGGCAGGTTGATTAAATCTTTTTGTGCTTTTTGTGCATTTTGTGGCCCTACTCTAACATCTCTTTGAATGCATCTTCGTCGATTACGGTGACACCGAGCGATTCTGCTTTGTCGAGTTTCGATCCGGCGGCCTCGCCTGCTACGACATAATCTGTTTTCTTACTTACCGAAGAATTAACCCGGCCACCACGCGCTTCAATCAACGCCCGCGCTTCGTCGCGAGTGAAAGTGCCGAGCGTGCCGGTTAACACAAATTGCTTTCCGGCAAAGCGCTCGTCAACCGTTCCGCCACTGCGGCGCTCTGCCTCTGTTTTTACTCCGGCGGCGCGCAGCCTATCACATAGCGCGCGATTCCCTTCATCGTCGAACCAGTCGCGCACACTCTCAGCCACTGTCAAACCGATCTCCGGAATCGCATCAAGCTCTTCAACGGTCGCATTCGTGAGTTTTTCAAGCGACCCAAGCTCGTGCGCGAGAATGCCCCCCGTGCGCTCGCCGACGTGCCGGATTCCGAGTCCGTAGATCAAACTTGCCAGGTCACGCGACTTACTCGCTTCGATCTGCGCGAGTAGATTGCCGGCCGACTTCTCCGCCATCCGCGGCAGGGCAGCAACCTGTTCGAGCGTCAGCGAATAGAGATCGCCAACGTCCTTCACGAGATTCTCAGACACCAGTTGCTCGGCGAGCACTTCACCCAACCCCTCGATTCGCATCGCTCGTCGCGAGGCAAAGTGCAGCAGGCGACCCATCCTTTGCGCCACGCAATCGGGTGCTACACAGCGCGCTACGACTTCCCCTTCGGGACGCGAGATTAATTCACCACATACGGGACAATTCTTCGGCAGCTCAAATTCGGTTTCTTTCCCTGTGCGTTTGGAAGTAATGACGCTGAGCACCTTGGGAATGACGTCGCCGCCTTTCTCCATCATCACCCAGTCGCCTATTTTCAGTCCCAAACGCCGAATCTCATCTTCGTTATGTAGCGTTACTCGCGAGACAGTCGTGCCTGCAAGCTGTACGGGTTCCAGCAGCGCAACCGGAGTGAGCGCGCCCGTGCGTCCCACGGAAACAATGATATCGAGAACTTTTGTCGAATCCTGGCGCGCGGGATACTTGTACGCGATGGCCCAGCGCGGCGCTTTCTGCGTTGCGCCAAACTCATCCTGCAACGCAGTTGAATTCACTTTTACGACTAGGCCGTCGATCTCATAACCGAGATCGTCGCGCAGCTTTTCTTTCTCATTCGCGAAGTCGATCACTTCGTCGATTGTCTGGCAGCGCTTGCGGTGCGGGTTAACGCGAAAACCCGCGGTCTCGAGCCAGTCGAGCGACTCCCAATGCGTGGCAAAAGGCTTGCGACCATTCACGAGCAAATCGTAAACAAACATGTCGAGCTTACGGCGCGCGACCAGACGGGAATCGAGCTGGCGGATTGCACCGGCCGCGGCGTTCCGCGGATTCGCAAAGCGCGGCTCGCCCGCTTCTTCTCGCTCGGCGTTGGTCCGTTCAAAAACGGCGCGCGGAAGGAAGACTTCGCCACGCACTTCGATCGCAGTGTCGATCGGCTTGGTTTTGAAACGCAGCGGCACACTCCGGATCGTGCGGGCATTTTGGGTGACGTCTTCGCCGGTACTTCCATCGCCTCGCGTCACGCCGCGCACCAGCAATCCAGCTTCGTATTGCAGCGACAAAGATAGACCATCGATCTTGAGCTCGGCGACGTATTCGAGCTTGCGTCCCTCAGCGAGCCGCTGGCAACGTTCGTGAAATGCGCGCAGCTCGTCGATGTTGTAGCTGTTCGCGAGCGACATCATCGGGCGGGTGTGAACGACTTTGAGAAATCCTTCCGCGGGTCGCCCGCCAACTCGCTGTGTCGGACTGTCAGGGGTGATTAACTCCTGATTGGCTGCTTCGAGCTGCTGTAGCTTTTCGAGTAATGCGTCGTACTCGCGATCGGAGATCTCCGGCGCATTGTTAACGTAATAGCGCTCGTCGTGATGCCGGATCTCGTCTCTTAGTTTTTCAATCTCGCGTGCGCGTGTCCGGGCGGCCAAGGTCACTCCTTCTTATCGGCGTGCTTCAACTTCGGTAACGGCGCAGTTGATCTCATGTCTTCATGGCCTTCGGGTTTCACTCTGCTCGCGGCCAGTTTGTGAATCACGCGTCCGATGAGTTTGATGCTGCGCAGGAAATCCTCCACGCGAATGTTCTCGTTTGGACCATGCGGATTCGAGCCGGCGTAACTCGTGCCAAACGACGCCACCGGCGTGGGCGGCTGCGACACTCCACACACCGCGCCTACTGGTCCACTCGACGGATCCATCGGATAGATAACCGGCCGCTTGCCGTAAACTTCCGTGGTCGATTCGATTACCGCCCGGGCGACGCGCGACTTCGCCGACGATTTCGCTAGCGGCGCACTGCCCAGCTCGATGATCTCGATATCTCTGAAACCACGCACGTCGAGGTGCTCGCGCAAAAGTGTGAAGACTAATTCGGCCGACAGATCCGGAACCAGGCGGAAATCCAGCCGCGCCATCGCGGTGCTGGGCAGGATCGTTTTCGCGCCGGCTTCGGTATGGCCGGTATGAATACCGCAGATCGTGCAGGTTGGACCAAAGATGTGTTCCTTGACGAGCGTGTGGCCCTTCATCGCACGGACCCAGCCGCCGATGCGAAACTCGCGTTTGAGTCCCATTTCGTCGAGCTCGATCGCTTTCAGCACTTCTGAGTCTTCGTCACTGATCGGAGCGATGTGCGACGAGAATCCATCGATCGTGATCACGCCTTTCGGTGACGTGATCGTCGCGAGCGCCTGGACCAGGCGCCAGGCAGGGTTGGGTACGATCGTGCCCCACTTCGAGTGTAGATCCGAGCGCGCGCCGAATGCGCGCAGCTCGAGAAACGTGATTCCTTTGAATCCGAGACTTACGACCGGATTCTCTTTCGTGTCGCTGGAGCCTTCGTCCCACAAACAACCGTTCGCTTGCAACAGTTCCGGATTCTCAGTCGTGAACCGGTAAAGACTGGGGCTGCCGAGACCATCTTCGCCTTCGACGATGAAACGCAAGGTCACCGGAAGTTTGCCGAACGTCTTTTGATAGGCTTCGACTGCGGCGAGTCGCGCCACCAGATCGCCCTTGCTGTTAGCGGCGCCGCGAGCGTAGAGCTTGCCGTCTTCGATCGTAGCCGCGAATGGTCCGGAAGACCACTCGGTTAATTGGCCCACGGGCTGCACGTCGTAGTGACCGTAGACAACAAACGTCTTTGGACCACCGCCACATTCTCCATAGATGATCGGATAGCCTGAGCCCATGCGAAACGACCGCGTCCCGATGCCGATCCGCTGCATTGATTGTTCGACCGTCTCCGCGATCGCGCGCATGCCCGTGCCGCGCGCCGCCACTGACGGCATGCGACAGAGGTTCTGCAAGCGCTCCGTAAAGCTGCGTGCATGCCGCTCGACATAACGGTCAAACTTAGAAAAAATCATGCATCTATCTGGTTAATCCTGTAATCCTGCCTAAGTTGCTCTCTCAAACAAAAGATATCGCGACTGCTCTCCGCCCCTCTCAAACCCCGCACAGATGAATCCATTGGCAAACGCATTCTTAAACTCTTCGCGCGCCCTTGCCTGCTCTTGCAACGCACGCTGCGGATCGTTCTGCACGAGCGCGTTCCACTGCGACGGGATCGCCACTGAGCCAACCGACCGTCCTGCGAATGGCGCTGCCGACCCACTCGCGAGGGTATGAACTCGATCTGAATCGATCTGCCACGTTGCAAACAACCGATCACTCGGCAACCCGATTCGATCCGTGATTGACGCATCGGCACTGTAATCAATCCCGTAAAAATTCTCGGCGTAACTATCGACAATGGCGCCCAATCGATTCAGATTGAAGTGCGCATTGCGTGCCTGCATCGGATCCCAAGTCCACTTAATCAGCTTCCGACCTTCGTCGAGCGCACGTCCTCGCTGCGCCCACTTCAAACGCGCGCCAACGCCCTTGTTCTGATAGTCCTTCGCCACGGCCATCATGTGCGAGTAGCCGAAGATCTCACTGCCATGCACCGCGGCGAGGTGATGAACAAAGCCCACCATGCGATCGGCTACAAACGCGCCGAGCGTCCAGCCGCCGGCCTGGCGTGAAACGATCAAATGACGGCGTGGTGAGAGTTCCAGATCAGGCAGGCCAAATGCTTCGCGTTGCAGCGCAAGACAACCATCGAACTCTTCGATCGTTGTACACTCCCGAATTGTCGTCTCTTCCATCCGTACCCATCACCCCTTCAGTGGACGTGCCGGTATCTGAATCGTAGCTGCGAGCCCGCGCGGAACGCGATTCTCCAAACTCACTGTTCCGCCAATCAGCTCGAGCAGTTTACGGCCGATGATAATGCCAAGTTCGTTGATGTTGGGCTCGTGCGCCTGCACGCCGTATTCCGGATCGAACACGCTTGCCACATTCGCCCGAGCTTCGCCATTGTCCAGGGTTTCGATCGACAACAGCCCTTGCGCATCGATATTGACCGTAACTTTAACCGATTCACCAGCGGGGCTGCGACTGACTGCCCACGCAATAAAATTGAAAAGCGTTTGTCGCAGCTTTCCCTGATCGGTGACGATGGTTGTGATCTCGGGGGCAAGTTCGTAGTCGATCTTGACCTGTTGTTTCTGGGCCATGCGCGCAGCGGCGGCGCACGACTCGCGCAACGTTTCTCGCAGCGAGAACTCCTGCACAAAAACTTCCGTTTGACCCGCTTCGATGCGCGACAAGTCTACGAGTTGATTAAGACTGGCCTGGAGTTGCAGGCCGGAGTCCTGGACCTTCTGACAAAACCGGCGCTGCGTGTCGGTGAGTTCTTCCTGGTCGAGCAGGATCTCGGTGAAGCCGAGAATCGAAGTCAAAGGCGTACGCAACTCGTGTGACATGCGCGCCAGAAACAGCGAGCGGTAATGCGAAACCCGGCGGAGCTCACGATTGGCTTCTTCCAACTCGGCGGTGCGCTTCCGGAGCTCGTGGATCAGCAGCTCTTCGCGTTGTTTGGGGTCCGGCTCGGCAGCCGCGCCCGCGGCCGCGGCATTTGCGGTACTTTCCCTGTCGACACTATCGCGTGCTCTCTCGCTCATATAGATCTCACCTGCTTGAAATATTGGGGGCCAATCAGGGTGTTCAGGTGGAATCAATATAAACCATTAACGCCCCTCTGAGCGAGACGTAAGTTGAGCGCGCTCAGTGCGATTGTAGGGGCGGCACTCCGTGGCCGCCCCTGTCCCCGAATCATTATTATCGAACACAGGGGCGGCCACGGAGTGCCGCCCCTACAATTGCGGCCTTGAAGATCTGAATTGGTTCGGTTAAGTATGAGCGAGATGAATGGCCAACTTAGCGAGCAGCCACTCGCGGAACTCATTCGCGAGATCTCAGCCAAGTCTCTCGGCGGCCGTTTGAGTCTCGAACACGACCGCGTCAAAGTCGTCACTTATTTCGACAACGGCAATTTTCTTTACGCCGCTGCAAATGTGCGCACCCTGCGACTGCGCGAGTATATAAAGAAGAGCGGGCTGGTTTCGGAACCGGATCTCGCTCGCTTTAACCAAGCCCTGCCGGATTTCGAGCTGCCGAAACAGTTAACGGCGCAAAAACTCTTAACCGCAAACGCCGCGGACCAACTGCAAACCAGACAGGTCACCGACGTTCTCCGCATGGCGCTCGTTTGGACCGACGGCACGTGGCGACTCGAATCGCGCTCTCGTCTCAACGAACAACTCAATCTCAAGCTCGACCTTGATTCGTTGCTGCTCGATGCGAGTCGCAGGCTCCCGGCGGATTTCGTCGCCTCGCGCTTTCGCAATCCGGCTGAAGTGATCGCTCCGGTCGCCGAGCCCGCGATCAGCGACAAGTTGCTGCCGGCGGAAGTTTATCTGCTGTCGCGTCTCGATCAACCGATGCCGCTGAGTGAGCTTGTTGCGCTTACTGGTCTCGGTGAAACTGAGACGTTGCGACTCGTCTATTCACTCGCACTCACCGGTCTGCTGCGACGTGAGCTCTGGAAGAGTGCGCAAGCGCCGGAGAAACCAGCGCCAGAACCAGCACCTCTGACGCCGGAACACGAACCAGAAGATGAGCCACAGGATATTGAAACGTTTCTGGAAAAAATCAGAACCGCGACGTCGTACTATGACGTGTTAGGCGTTACCGGCGCAGTGTCGGCGCAAAGTCTGAAAGACCTTTATTACCAGTTGGCGCGTCGTTATCATCCGGATCGCTTTCGCAAAGCCGAACCGGAGGTATTGCGGCGGATCGAGTCGGCGTTCGCGCGCATCACACAGGCGTACGAAACTTTGCGTGATGACCGGCTGCGCGCGACTTACGATGCAAAACTTCAGGCGCGAAAAAAAGCGGAGCGGATTGCGGAGTCGTCGGTCAAAGTCACGACCCCGGCGAAACCTGTTGCCGAAGGCAGGACCGAGCCGGCGATCTCTGCGGCTGAGCGAGCGGAGAGCCAGTACAAGGAAGGACTGACTGCGCTGGAGCTGGGCGAAAGGAAGGCAGCGCTGGGCCTGTTCGCTTCCGCGGCCAGTGCGGTCCCGAAAGAAGCACGGTACCGCGCGTCATACGGTCAGTTGCTGGCCGCGAACGAAAACACCCGGCGCGTAGCTGAAACGGAACTGCTCGCCGCGATAAAACTCGATCCGACGAATGCTGAATACCGCGTGACCCTGGCGGAGTTGTACAAACAGCTCGGATTGAAGTTGCGTGCGAAGGGTGAAGCGGAGCGTGCGTTGGAGATCGATCCAAATAATCGCAAGGCCCGTGATCTCTTAGAGGCGCTGAAATAGCCCGCGCATTACGCGGATGAATGTGGATAAGCTAGAATTGGGCAGCCATGGTCGCCATGCAGACGACAGACCTAATCGACAAAGCCGCAGGGGATGCGTTCATACAGCTTGCCAGGACTGTAGACAAGTTTGAGCGTTACGAGAATCCGCACGCGCAGCGCATCGCCATTATTGCCGATGAGATCGCGCAGGAGTTTCATCTGGCGCGGCACGATCGCGGGTCGTTGTATGCGGGCGCGTTGTTGCACGATCTGGGCGAGGTGGCGATGGAGCGCGATTACATTCAAGCGACCGGCCCGATATCGGCTGAGGAGCGACTCGATCTGGCGCGCCATCCGGTGATTGGTGAACGTGAGGCTTCGCGAGTCGGAGCGGATCGCGCGGCGCAATTGCTGGTGCGTTGGCATCATGAGTGGTGGAATGGTACTGGTTATCCTGACGCGCTCAGACGTGAGGAGATCCCGCTCGCCGCGAGGATTCTGCGGGTGGTTGATTCGTATGTGTCGCTCACCGATGCGCGGCCTTTTCGTGCCGCGCTGACGGCGGAGGCAGCGCGACACGAGCTCATCGATCGCGCGGGTATCGAGTTCGATCCGAATGTCGTGAATGTGTTGCTCAAACTCGAGGGACTGCCGGAGTTGGAGTCGTTTGCAAAGCAGGTCGATGATGAGCCGGCATTGGAGACAAGCTCTGGTCGAAAGTGGGATATGTTTTCGACGTTCTGAACGTAAATATGAGCAATTTCACGCAAAGGCGCAAAGGAAGACGCAAAGCCGCCAAGTCAGTTTTAAATTCTTTGCGCCTTTGCGTCTTCCTTTGCGCCTTTGCGTGAAATATTCTGAAAACTGATGCAGTTCACAAACGGTTGGCTCGCATTTGAACTAGGCGTACTCCGCCGGCTGAAGTTTGCCTCCGTGGCACTCCCCTTCACCGGTGAAGGCGAGATCTGCGTTCACCTGAAGCACTGGAAAGTTCGCATCGCCGCCAACGATCCGATGCTCTGGTCCTATACCAAAGCCTGCGCCCTGATCGAGAACAACACCGACCAACTCAACGAACACGATCTCAACACGCTGCTCGACGACGCCTACGTTCCGCGCGAGAAGCTCGAGAACAGCGCGCTGCTCAAATGGTTCAACGAGACCGACGCCTGGTGGTTTGATAATCTGCGCTTCAACGCCGAGCATCTCGAACCTTACAAACGCGCGCTCGCCCTTACCGCGGGAATGATGACCGGCGACTACGTTCTCTCGTTCAATGAACAGACGCGCAGCTTGCGCACGGCGTTCTCGTTGCCGGACGTCTTTCGCCGCCTGCTGGATTCGCTGCCGACGCCGCAGGACAACGGCATGCGTAACCAGAGCACCAATCAGGACGTGCGCAGCTTTGTCGCCGAACGCCATCACACCGATCTGCTGTTTCTACGACTACCGGTTCCGGTGACTCAAACGACGACGGCGCGCGATCCGATCTTCACGTGGCGTGAGGAATGGCTGCGCGGCAGCGACGATTTCTGGCTCGACCTCGAAAGAGCGCGCGGCGCGAGGCTCGGCTCGCGCGTGCAAAGTAAGCAGCAGTATCTCGGCTTCGTCGAGGATCTGTTGCGCACAGCTTCGCACATCCCTTCATGGGCCGTCGCGCACACTGAGAATGGATTTATCTCGACTGAAGAGCTGGTGGAGAAGATCGGACGCGTGCGGAAAGTTAGTTCGATCTATTCGAAAGACTTTTCGGATATGTTGGGCGTGAAAGCATCTCTGCTCATCGCGGCAAGTTAGAAAGGTTTCACGCAAAGGCGCAAAGCCGAGCCGCAAAGACGCAAAGTTAAGACCTTCGGCTGCCAGAGCTCTTCCTTTGCGTCTTTGCGGCTCGGCTTTGCGCCTTTGCGTGAAACTACCTGTTACGCCTGCGCAACAAACTTATACCCAACCCCGCGCACCGTCAGCAGGTGTCGCGGGCGCGAGGGCTCGTCCTCGATATACTTCCGCAGACGCACAATGAAATTATCGATCGCGCGCGTATCGGTATCTTCACGCAACCCCCAAACATCTTCGAGTATCAGGCTGCGTGAAACGATCTTGCCTTCGTGGTTGATCAGGTAACGCAGCAGGTCCGCTTCCATGAGCGTGAGATGCACAGTCTGCGTCCCTGAGCGAAGCTCCAGCGCGTCGAAATCGATCGTCTTGCCGCTGAAATCAAACACCTTCGACTCACCATTCTGTGCCACCCGGCTGCGATCTTTCTGAAGCCACTCACGCCGCCGCAGCAGCGCGTTGATGCGCGCCAGCAGCACCGACAGATCGAACGGCTTCGGCAGATAATCATCAGCCCCTGCTTCAAACCCGCGCAACACATCCTCCGCCGACCCGCGCGCCGTCAACATCAGGATTGGAACGAAGTGACCTCGCGAACGCAAGTTGCCGGCGAGTGAAAAACCATCCATGCCGGGCAACATCACATCGAGCACCACCACGTCGTAAGCCTTACGATCGTCAGTCAGCAGCGACAGCGCTTCCTCCGCGGTACCGACCGTTTCCACGTCGTAACCTTCGGCATTCAAGTTGTAATGCAGGCCGTCGGCGATATGTTTTTCGTCTTCGACTATCAGTACCGAGCTCATGATCACTTAACCCTGGGTAGATGAACCGTGAACGTGCTGCCGTGTCCGAGACCGGCGCTCTCCGCGAACACACGCCCGCCGTGTTTTGTCACCACTGAATGCACAATGAACAGACCGAGGCCCGTGCCTTTCACACGCGCCATGAAGCGACCGGGCACGCGATAAAAGCGCTTGAAGATCCGTTTCAATTGCGCACTGGGAATGCCGATACCATGGTCAGCCACGCGCACTGCGATTCGCTTCTCGTCCAATGCGGCGACGGAAACCGACACCGTCACTTCCTTGTCGGAATACTTCACTGCATTGTCCAGCAGGTTTGAGAACGCCGCGCGCAGCTCATCGACGTCGCCCGAAACCCGCGCGGAGCTTACTTCGGGCGGAGCGGTGTAAATCAGCGCCGACTCATTGAGCCCATATCGCACGCGCGTCAGCTCGAGACATTCCTGGACCATCTCGGTGAGATTGATCATCGAGTTTGCAATGCGACGTCGCTTCATGCCGGTACGACCCGCGCGCAACACCTGTTCGACTGTCTGGAGCAACCGATCGCTGTCGGCGCGCATGATGTCGTAAAACTCGTGCCGTTGGGCTTCATCGACCTCGCGTGTTTTGAGTGTGTCGAGGTACAGACGTATCGAGGCGATCGGCGTCTTCAGTTCGTGAGTGACAGCATTGATAAACGCGTCGTGTTGTTCGTTTCGTCTGATCTCACGGATCAGAAAAGTCGTGTTAAGCACCATCCCGAAGATCAGCACGACAAAGAAGATGATGCCAAAAACCAGCAGCGCCACTTCACGCCAGTTGAGAATAATCCAACCGACGTTCAACGCTACGGCGAGTGCAACGAGGCACGCGCCCAGCGTAATAAAGAACGCCACTGATTTTCGACGACGAGCTCTAACTCGCATGTGTCTCGATTGTAACAGTAAACAGAATCAATCCGTCGCCATCTGTGTATAGCTGTGTCCCGAGACCTTTTTCGGCAGTCGCACTCTCCGCGTCACGAACAGGATGAGCCACAAAAGTCCGGCAGTTCCCGAAAGCAAACCGGTGACCACAGTTAACAATCTGGGCGTGATCCGGTGCAGCGACCAGCCGGCAACCGCGGTTGAGAAAGCCCAGATCATCATCTCGCCCGCGCGATCGCTGGTCGAGACGCGGCCGCGCAAGTAGTCTGGAACGAGGCGCATCAGCAACGTTTCCTGGACCGCGAACTCCGCGCCGAGCAGCACGCGCGAGACACAGATCATCACACACGCCCAAACTAACGACGGCATGACTCCCGCGAGCGCATAAAATACGCCCTGGATGAACAGGCTCCAGCCGATGAATGCGACCGTTCGTTTCCGCATCTCGAAAAACCCGCCGACACGACGCGCAATCATCATCCCGATGAACAGACCCAGACCACCCGCGAAATAAATTGCGGCAACCGCTGAGTCCGGACTAATTCCGTTCTCGCCTGAGAACACTAGCGCTCCGAGTCGATCTGCAATCAGGTTATTCGCGCCGCCGCCCGTGGCCCATAAGATATTGATGCCAAGGATAGTAGCGACCGGCGCGTGCGTGACGATGTAGGTCCATCCTTCGCGCATGTCAGACCAGTAACCGCGATACAAACTGCGGGGCTTGTCCGCGACCGTCGTGCTTGTCTTACTACGCGTCTCTTCCTCGGGCACGAGCCACACGGAATACGCAGAAGCAAAGAACGAGAGCGCGTTGATGATGAACGCCGCCTGGTAACCGACATGCGCGGCAGTCCAACCACCTAACGCCGCACCCACTGACATCAACAGGAAGCGAGAAGAAAACATCAACGCGTTCCCTGCGAGCAGATCGCGTTCGCCGGTGATGTTGGGCACCGCTGCGTTTTTGGCTGCTTCGAAGAACGTGCCGAAGAACGAAAGCAAAGCAGTACACAAGTAAGCAAGCCAGAGATCTTCAGGGCGACGCACCAGTAAGAATCCGAGTGCGACCAACACGCGCAACAGATCGGTAGCAATCATCACTTTGCGTCGCGACCAGCGATCGACGAACGCGCCGGCAAGCGGGGCGAAGAGCGTGAACGGTACCAATCGCGTGATAAGGATGATCGTGGTTACTTCGGGAGCCGCGTGAGACACGACACGGACCAATCCCAGCGCGGCAATGAAGTTAAACCAATTGCCGAGCTCGGAAATGACCTGCCCGATCCACAATCGTCTGAAAGAGCGATTGCGTCGCAGGAGCTGTGTGTACGTTAGCGAATCCATCGTGTTAAATGCCGATTAGCTAAAGAAGTTTCACGCAAAGACGCGAATAAACCCTGGCGCCTTTGCGTCTTCCTTTGCGCCTTTGCGTGAAACTCCATCGTCTTTCCTGTGCGTCTCGCGGCCATTAAAAAAGCCGCCCAACTGCGGCGGCTCGCGATCTGTTCCGTTCCTCGTCGAACGTCATCCTCCAACAAATCGCGGCGGCCGCTTTTCAAGAAATGCCGAGACGCCTTCTACAAAATCTTTAGTCCTGCCTGATTCAATTTGTGTCTTACGCTCCAAATCCAATTGACTTCGCAAATCATTCGCGGCGCTGGCATCGAGTAACTTCTTGATCTCAGCTAGCGCCGCGGTCGGCGCGTGAGCCAGTTTGTCTGCCATTGCCATTGCCCTGCTCATTAACTCCTCGTCTGGCGTAACTGAATTGATCATTCCCATCTCTGCCGCCGCCTGAGCACTAACCAGATCGCCCGTGAACAAAAGCTCAGTGGCCCTTTTCCATCCTACGAGCCGGGGCAGCAAAAAAGTTCCACCACAATCCGGAGTTAGACCAATCTTGATAAATGCCTGGTTGAACTTCGCGCTTTCAGCCGCAATCACCAGATCGCACGCTAACGCCAGATTACATCCGCCGCCCGAGGCGACTCCATTCACTGCCGCGATAAACGGCACCGGCGTTTCGCGAATCAAGACGATCGCTTCATTGAGAAGTCTTAAGGGTTCCTCGAAGAACGCCTCTGCACGTCCGTCCTGGCCGGCAATCTCCTGCATTGCGCGCAGGTCACCACCCGCACTGAATGCTCGGCCCGCGCCCGTGATCACGATCGCTCGCGCGCCTAGCTCCATCGCTTCGCCAACGGCGGCGTGAAAGTCATTTGCCACCTGGACTGTAAGCGCGTTCAGCCGTTCCGGCCGGTTCAAAGTCAAAACGGCGACCGTGTCGCGCAGCTCCAGTTGTATCGTTTCGTAACTCATTCAGCTTTGTTTAGCTCATTCAGAGCGTTCTTTACCATTGATCGCGTAAAACCTACCGCGTCGGGTACTTGCCTGATTTCTTTTTTTAACGTTATGCCCGAAGCTAGCTCTTGGCAGACGCGCGGCCTGACTACTCAGGTCCTTTGCTGCGCGCGACTCGCGCTAAAACAATCGCTGCATAAAACCGGCCTGCCGGTTGATGGCTTGAACGGTACTGAATCGCTCTTGCCACACTGATCACAGGTGATCTCAAATCTTTGACGCTCACCTCCCTGTCCTTTGGAACCGCCGCCGCCACCGAAGTTTGCACGCCGTGCGTCGCGGCAGGGCTTACAGCGCTTCGGGTGAGTTAGGTTCCGTTCCCGGTAATACTCTTGTTCCCGTTCGGTAAACATGAACGGAGTGCTGCACTCCGAACACATGATTTCAAGGTCTGGCATCGCGGTTTCTCCACGAGAGTGAAAAGAGGACCTCACTCTCTTGCTCTTCGGAGCGCTGGCGTTGCGTTTCTTTCAACCACATCCTTGTGGGGCGAAAGCGCTGTTTTCTCAAACGCTACGCCGAAAAGCTGGCGTCCCGACGGTTTATTGGCCTGAGTGTACTCCAGCGATGCACTCTATTCAAATTTTTTGTGAAATTTGAGTGCTAATTGAGTGCTAAGGTGTGGCGGAAGATCTTCACGAAACGACGGTGATGTGGCTGGCGTGCAACAGGCAAACGCTGAAAACCTGAGGTTTTAGTCGGCACATCGGTTGCTCTTAGTGGTGCGAAACATGAAGCGATCCCTGAGATAAAGGCCCCGACATTTGATTAAACAGACTACGCTGGGAAGTGCCGTTGAGACTCACGGAACAGGATTGCACACCGCCGTTCCCGTTCATATCCGCCTCGTTCCCGCACCACCTGATACTGGATACGTCTTTCGTCGCACCGATCTCGGCGGCTTCGAGATTCCGGCGACGGTCGAGTCAGTGGCACATTGCGGTTACGCCACCACGCTCATGCGTACCGGCGTAATGCTCTCGACTGTCGAGCACCTGCTCGCGGCGCTGCGCGGACTCAACGTCGATAACGTGTTCATCGAAGTCGATAATCTCGAGATTCCGATCATGGACGGTTCGGCGGAAAACTTCGCCGAGATCATCGAGCGGGCCGGCATCGTCGAGCAGCCACTCGCGCGCCGCGCGCTGCTCGTGCGAGAGAAGGTTTCATTCGAACAGGGCAATCGCCGCATTAGTGTCGAACCTGCTGACACGTATCAGATCGACTGTCTTATTGACTTCTCACATCCGATGATCGGCGTGCAGAGTTTGTTTGTGGAACTCAACAACGGCGCGTTCAGTCGCGACATCGCGGCGGCGAGGACGTTTGGATTCACCAACGAAATTGAAGCGCTGCGACGCGCGAACCTGATTCGTGGCGGCTCACTCGACAATGCGATCGTGTTGACAGCCGAGGGTATGTTGAATGAAACAGGGCTGCGTTTTCGAGATGAATTCGTGCGTCACAAGATCCTCGACATCATCGGCGATCTCGCGCTGCTCGGCATGCCGATTCTCGGGAAAGTAGTTGCGGAACGCAGCGGGCACATCATGCACGCGGGTTTGATGTCGAAACTGCTGCGCGTCAGATCGGCGTGGGATATTGTCGACATGAGCTGATGAATAGACAGGACTCACATGATTTCACATGATGAACAGGATTTATCTTGTTCATCCTGTGAATCTTGTAAATCTGTCTATAACCCGCTCCTCACAATATCGTGCACCCTGATCAGCCCTACACACTTCTCGTCCTGATCAACTACCGGCAATACCGAAATCTGCCGGGGCCGATCTTCCATTAATCGCAACGCATCAAACGCCAGCAACTCGGGCGTCGCCACCGCCGGCTTGCTCGTCATGAAGTCATCACCAGTCAACTTCGATAATGACTCATGATTCGTCCGCTCAATCGCGCGACGCAGATCACCGTCCGTGATGATTCCCGCTAAACGTCCGTCAGTCTCTACCACGCACACTGCGCCCAACCCGCCCTTGCTTATCGCTCGCACCACGTCAACCCACGACGCTCCCGTCGCAATCGTCGGATTCTCACCGTCGCAGTGCATGAGGTCAGCAACGCGTAACGTGAGTCGCTTTCCTAATCTTCCGGCCGGATGATTCACCGCGAAGTCGTCGGGCGTTAGTCCTTTCACTTTCATCACTGTCATCGCGACTGCATCGCCGATCGCAAGTGCAACTGTCGTGCTCGTCGTCGGCGCCAGATTTAAAGGACACGCCTCCTGATCGACCGAGGCATCGAGTACTGCATCAGCGCGGCGTGCAAGTGTCGAATTGAGATTTCCGACAATCGCGACCATCGGCACACCGCGATTCTTCAAGTACGGCAACATCGCGATCACCTCGTCAGTCTCGCCACTGTTGCTCAACACCATCACCACGTCATCTCGCTGCACAATCCCGAGACTGCCGTGTAGCGCGTCCGATGGATGCAGGTAAAGCGCTGCCGTTCCAGTGCTTGTCAGGGTCGCCGCGATCTTTTGGCCGATAATTCCCGACTTCCCCACTCCCAGGATCACGACCTTTCCTTTGCAGTTCGCCAGCAATTCGACCACCTGCCGCACCTCGTTCTGGTCCAGGCGCGTGGCCGTTTGCGCAATTGCCTCCGACTCGATCCGCAGTAGTTGCTGAATATCGCTCAGGTGGTCATGGCTCATTGGCGCCTTTGATATACGACGAGCATCACATTTGGCAAGTCGGCAACTGGTAAGTTATAGTCCGGCATTCGTTCAGATGAGGTTCAGACTGGATTGGGTGTGCCATGGGTCTCATAAGCCTGCTTCCCAAAGAAGACCAATACTTCGACCTGTTCACGCAGATGACGCTCTATATCTCCGCGGCCGCGCGCGAGCTGAAGGAGATGCTGGCCGACAAGAACCACGATTACGGCGAGTATGCGCAGCGCATCAAAGGGCTCGAGCACGCCTGCGACGAACTCACTCATAACATCTCCACGCGCCTCAACAAGTCGTTCATCACGCCGTTCGATCGCGAAGACATTTACATGATGTCCACGGCGCTCGACGATATCGTTGACCTGATTGACGACGCCGCGCGCGCGATCATCATCTTCGACATCAAGGAGATTAACGAGTACGCGCGCGATTTTGCCGATGTGATCGAGCGAATGGCTGAGCAGCTCAAGGAAATTGTTTCGATACTGCGGCGGCCGAAGAATGTGACGCAGCGGCTGGTTGAAATTCATCGTCTGGAGAATGAAGGTGACGATATCTATCACGCAGCCATCGCCGAACTGTTTCACGATCCGCCCGATGCTTTAACCGTGCTGAAGTGGAAAGAGGTATACGAGAAACTCGAAGCCGCGGTCGATCGTTGCGAGAACGTCGCTAACATTATTGAGAGTGTGATTATTAAGCATACTTAGTAGCCATCTCCCATGACCGCAACTCTGGCCTTCATCATCATTCTCGTCTTACTGGCGCTTGTCTTCGATTACATCAACGGATTTCATGATGCCGCAAATTCAATCGCGACCGTGGTCTCTACGCGGGTGCTGTCGCCGGGCCTCGCCGTAATCTGGGCCGCGTTCTTTAACTTCATTGCCTTCGCGGTGTTCGGCACGCGCGTAGCGAAGGCGATTGGTGACGGCGTGCGCATGGACCTCATCACGCCGGAGCTGCGTCTCTACGTATTACTCGCCGCACTCCTCGGCGCAATCATCTGGAATCTGATTACCTGGTATCTCGGACTGCCGACGTCGAGCTCGCATGCACTGCTCGGCGGTTACGCCGGTGCGGGTATTGCCGCGTACGGCGGAGTCAGTGGTTTGTTAAAGACTGAGGTGTGGTTGCGCACTTTGAAGTTCATCGTGCTCTCGCCGCTGATCGGTATGTTGCTGGGATTTACGTTGATGGTGCTGGTCTACTGGATTTTCCGACGGTTTTCAGCATCACGAGTTGATAAGATCTTTCGTCGCGGACAACTGCTGTCAGCGGCCGCCTTCTCCTTGGGCCACGGCGGCAACGACGCTCAGAAGACGATGGGCATCATTACTGCTGTGCTCACAGCCGGTGGGGTTTGGGGGTTGGCTTATGGACCAGACGGAAGCTTACCGAAGATCCCGACAGCGGTAGTGCTGTCGGCGCACGCAGCTATTGCTTTAGGTACGCTGTCGGGCGGCTGGCGCATCGTGCGTACTATGGGAACGCGGATCACGAAACTAAAACCAGTGGGCGGTTTCTGCGCCGAGTCTGCCGCCGCGCTGACCCTCGCTTACGTAACGCTCACCGGCACCCCTGTTTCCACTACTCACACGATCACCGGATCGATCGTCGGTGTCGGCGCGACGCGTCGATTATCGGCAGTAAAGTGGGGCGTCGCCGGTCGCATCGTCTGGGCCTGGGTCCTAACGATCCCCGCCGCCGCCCTCATGGCCGCCCTCTCCTACTGGATCGTCTCCACCATTCATCGCCTGGCAAGTTGAGCCACAAAAAGGCACATAAGGCACAAACTAAATTCAGCTAAATATTCCTGTTTTGGGCTTTTGTGCTTCGTTGCCGTCTGCGGATAGATGCTCTTTCATTAACTGCGTCAACAATCGAAGCTGCTCTTGCTGCATCGTGATCAGTTCGGACCATTTCATCTCGCGCAATTCGTCTAGCTTTTCATGCAGGCTCAGAATCTCAAGCTCCGCCTTCAAATTCACCTCATAATCGTGAGCCGCATCCAGCCGGTCTTTTACTCCCTGACGATTCTGCGACATCAAAATTACCGGCGCTTGGACGGCAGCGAGCATGGAAAGAAAGAGGTTCAGCAAAATATAGGGGTAAGGATCAAATGAAGCACTATAGCGCGCGAGAATGAGAGTGTTTACCAGCACCCAGGAAAGCAAAATGACGGCGAAGATAATGATGAAGGTCCACGAGCCTCCAAAAGCAGCAACCCTATCGGCGAGTCGTTGGCCAAGTGTTAGCTTCTTCTCAAACTCTAAGTTGATGTCGCGACTGATATGCCGGCGTTCGCCGAGATGCTGAACAACCCGATGTTCAACTTCAGGAAGGTCATCAAGGCTGACCTCAAATCGTTTCTTCACAAAATCTTGCAGGTGATTCTTCATATGAAAGTCTCATGCTAAGCCGCTGTGTCGTTCGGCAAGAAAAATCGCAGCGCTGATTAACTCGGCGGCAACGAATGGCTTCGGAATGTGCATTTCGTATCCAGCGGTCAGCGCGCGCTTTCGGTCGTCGATTCCAGCATAGGCCGTTAATGCCATAGCAGGAGTTCTTCCGCCATGATCTTCGCCGAGCTGACGTACTCTGCCGATCAGATCATAACCGTTCATCTCCGGCATGCCGATGTCTGAGATCAGCAGATCGAATCGTTGTCGCTCCATTTGATCCAGAGCTTCAGTGCCAGAACCTACTGAGACCACTTCGGCTCCGCACGTCGTCAGCACCGCGGCGACAACCTCACGAGTGTCCCGTTCATCATCGACGACGAGGACCCGCAGACCACAGAGCGAGTGCTGCGCTGTCGTCGGGCTATTCCGTTCATTCTTTGGTTCTGTGTTTTCTGCTGCGTTAGGAACTTCATGAAGACTCGGCAGCGGAAGCATGACTCTGATGGTGGTACCCGCATTTTCACCGGAACTTTCAGCCGTTACCGTCCCTCGATGAAGTTCAACCAACTGACGCACAATTGAGAGCCCTAGTCCAAGCCCACCATTGCGGCGTGTGTTCGAGGAATCGGCTTGGCGAAAGCGCTCGAAGACGTGCGGCAGCAGCTCGGTGGCGATGCCTTGTCCGCTGTCGTTAACAGTGATCAGAGCGTGCGAGTCATTTCGCTCCAGGCGTACCTGCACGTCGCCTCCTTTAGGTGTGAACTTGATCGCGTTGGTTAATAGGTTCCAGACAATTTGCTGAAGACGGTCAGGGTCACCCAAAATGGGTCCGATGTTTGAGTTTAATGCGGCCTTCAGATTAATGCTTCTGGCATCTGCCGTGGGGCGCACGTCGTCAACGACAGCCTGAATCAACGGCGCGAGTTTGACCTCGTGTAGGTCGAGGCCGAGTTTGCCGGTCATGATCCGCGAGATGTCAAGTAATTCATCGATGAGTCGCCCTTGAGCTCGAGCGTTGCGAGCGATGGTTTCGATCGCCTGAGCAGTTTGCTGTTTATCCAGCTTACCTTCGGTGAGCAGATGTGACCAGCCGAGGATCGAGGTAAGAGGAGTCCGCAACTCATGCGACAAGATGGCAAGAAACTTATCCTTGACGTCGTTAGCCAAATCAGCTTCCGAGCGTGCTGATTGTGCCGCTGCCAGGAGTAGCGTCCGTTCTTTCTCCGCTTGCTTTCGATCAGTGATGTCGCGGATGTTGCACTGTATAACTTCGTGACTATCTTCCTCGTATACGTTGCTCACAAACTCCACATCCCTGAGCTTTCCGTTTGTGGCTTGCAGCGGCAAGTCTTCGTAGCGGAGATAGCCTGTTCTCTGCAATTGTTTGAAGGCCTCCTGGCTCGCCTTCTTATCACTGAAGAGACCGATTTCCCAAAGCTCCTTGCCTAAAAACTCGGCGTGTGAGTAACCCAACAACTCCGTCATGAATGGATTTACGTCGGTGATCTTTAGAGTGACCGCATCGAGCATGAGTATTCCGTCGCGTGCAGCTTCGAAGAGACGCCGGTAGCGGAGTTCTGAAATGCGCAGTCGTGATTGCGTCTGGTCTACAGCGTGGAGCTCATCGTCGGTCATGACATATCATCGCTCTTCATCCGCAAAAGTTTCGTTGATGATGACATCGGAAACTCTAGTCTCGTTGAATCGTGAGAATCGAGACGGCACCTTCACTGCTGACGTAGGCGTCGTTTCATCGGCTGGCGCTTGCAAATATAAGGCGATGACTGATCGGGACTCTCGATAACTATGTTGTTTTGTTCGACGAATTTGGTTTGGCCTCAGACCATGAATGTTTACAGTGTCTGGGGAGATCCGTCTGTGTGCTACCCCACATAGAAGGTTGAGTCTGTTACGTGTTAGGCTCTCTCGTTCCCACAGCGATTACTTTGAGCCAATTGACTGTGAACGAGATACAGCGAAGTTTGCTTGTGTCCGCTCGATGGAAGAGTTGGACGTCATTTCCGCGGGCGTCGTGGCCGCTGCTTGGTCGACACCGACTTGACGATGGTGGAAAGGCTCGGAGCAGCAAGAAACGCCGACTCATAGGGAAGAACGGCTTGTGCAATGAGCGCTTCGACCTCGGGTGTGTTGATGTCTTTGGGTCCCGTGAGTCGGACGCTCCTGACTTGCTTGCCTTGACCTTCGAGTAGACCGTGCGCGTCGCGTAAGTCTGCGCCATGGAGGAAGAAGAGCGTGACCCACCTCGGATAGCCAGCCACGGAAATGAACGCGTCGGATGTCCGCTCAGTTGGGCTGATGCCGAACACCAAAGCGTTGTAGTTGTCGTAGACCAACTCGAAGCCACGAGGAAACATGGCGCGAAGCCTGGTGCGGGCCTCGCGCAACTGCGTTTCGACGGCAGGTGTGTACTTTCTGAGGAAGATTGAGATTTGCGACTCAACGGCAATGACACTCATGACGCCTAAAAGGAATCTGATGAAAGCAACTTCATGCTCTAACGGTCCAGTTCAAACTCCGTGCTCCAGTGTTCGGTGATGCCGCAGCGATTAGAGAGAGGATGCTTGATCAATTCTGTCAGATGAAGAAAAGAGGGCGGATGTCCACCCTCTCTGACTACAAATTACGTCTGCTTTACGCTGTTTTCGCAGCTGCGAGCTTGTGCAGCGTTGAAGTGGCAAGCTCAGCTACCCCAACTCTGGGCGTTCCCTCCACCAGACTCGTG